>Ga0137415_10005660_pt1 | contig 12371 bp, 10 predicted proteins | sample CZODoug3_1_1_16f_FD_183082 | JGI IMG/M metagenome (GOLD analysis project Ga0137415, IMG submission 183082) | Vadose zone soil fungal communities from Angelo Coast Range Reserve, California, USA - CZODoug3_1_1_16fungal (Hybrid Assembly) | ecosystem: Environmental > Terrestrial > Soil > Vadose...
ACGACCGCCAGTGACGCCTTGTGGGCGGGCGTCCCGGTGCTCACCTGTCCGGGCGATACCTTCGTGTCCCGGGTGGCGGCCAGCGTGCTGCGGGCGGCCGGGCTGCCGGAGCTGATCGCAGCGGACCTGGCCGAATACGAATCGCTGGCGCTCGCGATCGCGCATGATCCGCAGCGCCTGGTCTCCTTGAAAGTACGCCTGGCGCACAACCGGGAGCGCTGCGCGCTGTTCGACAGTGCTCGATATACGCGGGACCTTGAAGACCTGTATCAGCGCATGCACCAGCGGCACCGGCTCGGGTTGCCCCCGGACCAACTGCCTGCCGCTCCGGACGACGTGATTGCCGAAATTGCATTGGGGAGGACAGCATGAAGGACACGAGACTGACCATCGGCTTGACGAGCTTCAACCGGCGGGACCTTCTGGTGTGCGTCGCAGAGTCGCTCGCGCAGGTGCGCCATATCGATTCTGCGCGAATCTTCGTTCTGGACGACTGCTCGACCGAATTCGACCTTGAGTTCCTTCGTGACCTGTTCCCGAATGCCACCGTGCTACGTAACGAGCGCAACTCGGGGCGTGCGGATTTTGCGATACACCAGCTCTGGAGCCACTTTGTCGAGACCGGCTCCGGGTATCTCCTCAGCCTTGACTCGGATCTTCTGGCTTCGCGCAACTTGATCGACAAGTGCCGTGAAATCATTCTGAACGATGTCGCACGGCCGGAGCCTTGTCTTTACGATCTCTTCAATACGCCGAATCACGAGGCAAGCGGGGAATGCGAAGGTTTTCTCGTCAAGCGCACGGTCGGTTCGGCGGGAACGCTTTGGCGGCACGATCTGCTGGCCGAGGTGCTGGCGAATATCCCCGCTTCCGGCACATATGACTGGGACTGGAGCGCTCACCTGAGGCACCGGGGCATTCCGATCCGGGTTACCCGGAAATCCTACGTGCAGCACATCGGGACGAGCGGCCAAAACACCCGCTCGGTGATCGGAATGGACCACGGAGAGGGGTTTGAAGGCTACGCAGGCCACAATCTCGCCGTCTTTCTCGACCAAACTCGGGAGGGGCTGCTTCGGGCAATCGCCGTACAGAAGGCGCAGTTGGATCATCAATCGGCCCGGTTGGACCGGCAGTCGGTCCAATTGGACAAGCAGTCCGAGGCGATACGCCAACTCAGCCAGGTGATGCAGACCCAGGGGCAGGTGCTTCAGCAGGTGATCGCGGAGGTTTGCGCCTCGCAACATTCTTGAAAGAAGCTTTAATGAAACTCGAGAATCCCTGGATCGCGGGCGCTTGCCAGCACCACGATATTTCACGCAACAACCTGGAAACCTACTTACAGGAACAGTACGGCCAGCTGGCGGAAGACCTGATTCTCGAGGGACTGTTGAAGTCGCATTTCGCCGCCTTGGGACGGCCCGCGAACTCGATCCGATACCTGGAAGTCGGGGCCAACCACCCGATCCAGACCAGCAACACCTTCCTTTTTCACCAGAAATGGGAGGGCAGCGGGGTATTGGTCGAGGCCAATTCGCAGCTGATTCTCGCATTGCAGAAAGTGCGCAAGCGCGATGTCATCCTGCATCGGGCGATCGTACCGGCTGGTTCGCCTGAAAGCGTCGATCTGAAGGTCGCGAGCAACGCCGAATTGTCCTCAATCGACGCCGAGCATATCGCCTCCTTCGGGCAGATCGGATCCGTCGCATCGACCGAAAAGGTGCCGACCGCACTCCTGGATTCAGTGCTGCGGCAGCATTTCAAGTCCGGTCTGGACCTGTTGTCGATCGACATTGAAGGCCTGGACTTGCAAGTCCTCAAAGATGCGCGATTTGCCGTTCGACCAATGTTCATCGTTACCGAGCCGTCCGGCCACTACCACGAGGATTCCGTGCGTCTGTTCGGCGAGGCGATGCGCGCCAAGGGTTACGCGGAAATTGCGCGGACCGATTACAACCTCATTTTTGCAGACACGCGTGCCATGCGGCCCCTTCAGCACGGCCGCGTGGCGAGCAGGCCGGTCAGCACGTTCGACATCTTCGACACGCTGATCGCTCGGCACTGCATCACACCCATTGCCGTGTTCGATCTGGTCGAGGTTCAATCCGGCGTCGAGGGATTTTCCAGAGCCCGCCAACAGGCCGAGCGAGACGTCGAGCGATCCGATTACGCGATTTTCGACATCTACCGAAGTCTGGCCGCTCATCTCGCTGTCGACGCGAAGCAGGCTCACCGGTTGATGACCCTGGAAATCGAGATCGAGCGGGCCAATGTCGTGCCGATCGCGAACAACGTTCGACGACTCGATCCGGAATCCGTGCTGATCACGGACATGTATCTGCCGCCCGACATCATCAGGATGTTCCTCGACAAGGCAGGCATATCGACCGAACTGCCGATCGTGCAGACGAGCCACGGCAAGCGCAGCGGACGCGTCTGGTCTGCGCTGTCACGGTCCGGGTTCGATTGCCAGCACCTGGGTGACAATGACCATTCGGACTTTCAGACCTGCCTGGCTTCGGGTATGAAGCCCGAGATTCAGAAAGACGCCGAGCCGACCCCGGCCGAGCGGTACCTGCACGACAAGGGGCTTCCGCTGCTGGCCGCATCGCTTCGGTCGGTTCGCTTGATGACCTATTCGGCCGACGTCCCGGCGTGGCAAAGGAGGCTGTTTTTTGGTCTCAACCTGCCGGTGCTGATCACGTTCGCCGCCGTGATTCGGCAGTTTGCCCTAAACGAAGGCTTGGCGAAGGTGCTCTTTGCATCGCGCGACTGCTTCTACCTGAAGCAGGTGTTCGACGCGCTGAACAAGGTGGCCGGCTCTCCGGCGCCCGCTTCGATCTATTGGTTCACGTCGCGCATAGCCCGCACCGCGGGCAGCGTCTCGTATCTCGACTATTGCCGATCCCTGCTGCAAGAGCGCGCCGCGATCGTCGATTTGTGCGGCACCGGCGCTTCGCTGAGCCGTCTTCTTGCCGATCTGGGATCGGAGGCAGGCAACGCGTCGCTGATCCTGTGCGAGCGGATCGACAACGCGCCGATGCTGGCCGGCCTCTTGAATGCGTACGGTCTGAAGGGCGACGCAGTACTCAACATCTTCGACATCGTGTCGACCAGTGCGTTCATGGACAATGGACTGGTCGAGATGATGAACCTGACGCCGGAGGGCATGGTCGTCGGAGTGGAAGACATTTGCGGGAATTTCGTACCGATCAGGGACCGTTTTGAATTCGATTCCACCCGCAAGAATCTACTGGAGCGTGTGCGGCTTCTTGCTTCGGAAGCCTGCCTGCATTTGCGACAGATCACCGGGCCGCAGCTTTGCGAGGAGATACTGCGCCAAGGACCCCGGCTGAGCGGGTTGTTGCGCGACCTGTCTGCGGCGGTGCCGGAAGAACTTCTCGAACTCGGCAACGTGTTCGGTTCCGCGCACGGAGTGTACGACGAGGTCGTGCTGCGTCGACTCGGAGTGAGGACTTCGTGATTCCGAAGATCCTGCATTTCATTTGGACCGGCGACGACGCCAGGCGGCCGGATGGCTTGCTGGCGACCTGGGTGAATAACAACCCGTCCTGGACGATCAAGGTCTGGGGGCGCTCGGACCTGCACTCCTACCCCTGGCGCAATCGGAAGCACGTTCACGAGATGGCACGACGCGACGCAGATGGACTCGCCGCGCTGCTGCGCTGGGAAATCCTGCTCGATGAAGGCGGCCTGCTGTTCGATATCGACAGTTCGTCCATCCAGCCATTGGACGAGAACCTTCTCGATTGCGAAGCCTTTGCCTGCTGGGAGGACGAACTCAAGGAGCCGGGACGCGTCTGCGCGCGTTACGTCGGCTCGGTCCCGGAAAACCCGTTCTTCGAAAAGCTCGTGTCAAGACTGGGGGGCGAAGAGTCGGAACCCGGCCCGTCGTCTGTCGACGACCTAGCGGGATCCGGTTTCCTGACCCGCATGTGGCGCGCAGAGCGCTACACGGGACTCACGCTGTACCCAAGCTGCTTCTTCAATCTGCCGGATAGCTGCGCTACGGCAGACCTGAAACGGGGACAAGTCTATTCGACGCGGCGCGGCCGCCGCACTGTTCCCACCGTGGACCCGGATCGGGTCTTCGAACGAGACGAGTCGCAGCGGATCGCCGGCTGCCCATCCTCCGATGCCACCGCCGGCCACTCCTCCCGACAACTGCTGGTAGATATCTCCGAGCTGATCCGGTCGGACGCGCGCACCGGAATTCAGCGCGTGACGCGAAGCATTCTCCGAGCCTTGCTGCAACACCCCCCGGCCGGTTACCGGACGATTGCGGTCTACGCAGACGCCGCGCGGCCCGGGTATCTGCACGCGGAGCAGTTCTCGAAAGCGTTTCTTTCGCCGCAGACGAGGCTCTTCGACGCCGATGGACGTCCCATGTTCATAGAGGACGACCATCCCATCGAGTTTCACGCCGGAGACCTCTTCCTCGGGTTGGATCTGCAGATGCGGGTCGTTCCGGCCCAGGCCAAGTATTTGCAGCGCATGCGGCGGTTCGGAGTAAAGGTCGCGTTCGTGGTATACGACCTGCTGCCCGTACAGATGCCGCAATATTTTCCCTCCGGTTTCGAGGCGAGTTTTCGCTGCTGGCTCGATACGGTGACCCGATGCGATGGCGCCATCTGCATTTCGCGCGCGGTGGCCGAGGAACTTGCACAATGGACTCGCGAGAACGGGCCCGAACGCCTGCGCGAGTTGCGGATCGATTGGTTCCACATCGGGGCGGACATCGGCAATTCGGCTCCCTCGCTGGGAATGCCGACCAATGCGCCTCGGGTGCTGCAAGCCATCGCACGGCGCCCGAGTTTCCTGGTCGTGGGCACCCTGGAGCCGCGCAAGGGCCACGCCCAGACCTTGGACGCATTCGAACGACTCTGGGAGCAAGGGACGGACATCCACCTCGTGATCGTCGGCAAACGGGGCTGGTTGGTGGAGAAGCTGTTCGATCGACTTCACGGGCACCCCGAATCCGGCAAGCGCCTCTTCTGGCTCGAAGCGATCAGCGACGAGTACCTGGAAGAGATCTATGCCGTTGCCACCTGCCTGATCTTCCCTTCGGAAGGGGAGGGATTCGGGTTGCCCCTGATCGAGGCGGCCCAGCATGGCTTGCCGATCCTCGCGCGAGACATTCCCGTCTTTCGCGAAGTCGCGGGCGAGCAGGCCGCATATTTCTCGGGGCGATCCGCCGGCGATCTGGCTCGAGCCGTCCTGCACTGGTTGAAGCTTCACGATCAAGGGCGCGCTCCGACGTCGAACGGGTTGTCGTACCTGAGCTGGGAGCAGAGCACCGCACGCCTGCTCGAGTGCCTCTTGCGGTCCAACTCCCGTCACTGAAGGTCCGAATGGAACTTGACCCGACCACCAGCGCAGCACCCGTTTGGGGGCAGAAGACGGCTCCGGCGGGCGCGGGCTGGATACCCAGCATCCTGCACTTCATCTGGCTGGGCGATGACGCCGGGCGTCCCGACCGCTACCTCGCGACCTGGGCTCAGCACCATCCCGACTGGACGATCAACGTCTGGCGCAGCGACGATTTGGCCGCTTCGCAATGGAAGAACGGCGCCAGGATGCGCGAACTGGCCGCGACCGACGCCCGCCGCGCGGCAGCGCTGCTCCGATGGGAAATCCTGCTGGCCCAGGGCGGCCTCGTGTTCGACATCGACAGCGTCTGCCTCAGATCATTGGACGACTCGCTGCTGCGTTGCGAAGCGTTTGCCTGCTGGGAAAGCGAACTGGCCGAGCCGGACCAAGTCTCGGCAAGCTTCGTCGGTTCCGTGCCGAACAACACGTTTATCGCGAAAATCGTGGACGCGATCGGCACCGACCCGGAACTGGACCGGAAGTCCGAGCGCGACGCCGTGGGCTCCGGCCGCCTGACCGAGACGTGGCGGTCCGAGCGATACGAGGGACTGACCGTCTATCCGAGTCACTACTTCAATCCCAAGCACCCGAGCGGCTTGAACTACCAGGGCGGCGGACGTGTCTATGCGACCCATGCGCGTCTGGACGCTGAACCGCCCCTGTCGCAGAACCTCACCGAACCTTCGACCGGGCCGGACTGGGCCGAGGCCGCGATGTCCGAGCCACAAGGGTTGATCGCGTCGCCGCGGGGACCGGACGGCCCCGTCATGAACCTCAACTTCTTCGGCCACATCGACAAGAGCGGGCTCGGGCGACACTGCGAAAGCGTGATGGTGAGCTTGCTCAAGGCCGTTCCGCCGCGCATGCGGATCAACTACCTGGATTGCAGGACGGCACCGTCGATCAGGCAGTTGATCACCAACGGCCGTCATGGACCCGATACGACGCTGTTCTTCATTCGCGTCCCGGCCAAGTTCGTGCATCAAGTGCCGGGGCGCAAAATCCTCTGGGTGGTCTTCGAATCGGACCGGCTGCCGCAGCTCTGGCTCGAGCAGATCCGCGCGCACGACCAGGTCTGGACACCGAGCGACTGGTGCCGCGACGTGCTGCTGGCGCACGGGCTGGATGCGAAGAAACTGCGGGTCGTCGAGGAAGGGGTCGATCAGCGCGTCTTCCAGCCGGAGCCGATCTCACACGCCGGTTTCGTCTTCCTGTCGGTCGGAAAGTACGAGGCCCGCAAGAGCATCGAGGAGACGATCGAGGCATTCGTCGCGGAATTCCCGGCCTCGCGCGACCCTTCCGTGAAATTGTGGCTGAAGGCCGATTATCCCGACCAGCCGGCTCGCGCCGCGCTTCTGCGCGAATGCGTCGCCCCCGATCCGCGTATCCGGATAATTTCAGACAGGCTGGCGGACCCGGATATGGCCCGGCTCTATAACAGCGCCGATGCCTTCGTTTTTCCTTCAAAGGCCGAAGGATTCGGGCTGCCCTGCATCGAGGCGATTGCCTGCGGCCTTCCGATGATCGCCACCGACTATAGCGGGCAATCCACGATCCTGAAGAACATTCAGGGGCTGTTCGCCCCGGTCGATTACCGCCTGGCGCCGATCGACGACATCGACTACCGCACGTTCTATGGCCGCGACTACGACGGCGAGGACTTCGGACAGTGGGCTCAACCGTCGATTCAGTCGCTCCGCCATGCGATGCGGACCATCTACCAGGAGCACGCGGCGTGGCGCGAACGCGGGCTTCAGGCGTCCAATATCATCCGCTCCAGGCTTTCGTGGGACCAGATCGGCACCAAGGTCCTGCGGGAATTGACCGAGCCGGCGTACGTGCCCGGCAATTGACCGGCTATTTGGTCCATTGGCTCGCCCGGGCGTCGGCTACAGTCGGTCCAGAGGGCGTCCGCAGGCGCCAGCGTACCGGGGCCTGCGCTTCAGCCACGCTCAACAGGTATCCGACTCGGGGGCGAAGCGGATGAATTTACTGGCTGTCAATCTGTGCATCGTCCAACCCGCGGGTTACGTCTACTCGCTGCTGTTTCTGGACCCGGCGCGCTACCTGCGCTATCACCTGCGCCGCCTCGGCATCGATTGCACGCTGACGCGTAACCGGCTGGCGCGCGACAGGATCAACATCGTCTTTGGTGCTCACACCGGATTCGACCGCGCGCTCGCCAACCGCTTCTGCTGCGTGATTTTCAACACCGAGCAGATCGGGTCCGGTGGCGCCGAGCTGCCCGAGGCTTACCTGGACCTGCTGCGCAGCGTGCCCAGCCTGGATTACGACCCGTCCAACCGGGACTCATATGCCTCGCCGCTGGCCGGTCCCGTGGTACCGATCATGGACGCTCCGTTCCTGCGGTCAGGCCCGCCGGCGCTGCCGCTGGCCGAGCGGCCCTTGGACCTGCTGTTCTTCGGCGTCGTCAACGACCGGCGCGCCAACCTGCTGGCAGCGATCGAGTCGGCCGGTTGCCAGGTCACGCTGTTCGACAAGCCCCTGTTCGGACCCGAGCGCGATCAGTTCATCCGCCAGTCGAAGGCCGTGCTGAACCTGCATCACTACGAGCTGGCCCGCTTCGAGCAGATCCGGGTCGCGCATTGCCTCTCGCTGGGCACGCCGGTCATTTCGGAACGCACGCCCGCCACCTCGCCCGCGGCGCATTTCGAGAACGCGGTCTTCTTCCTGCCGACCGACGAGCTGCCCCGATTCGTCGGCCAGACGTTTCGCTCGCCCGGTTTCTATTCGGACGCCAAACGGATGTTGCGCGGCTTCCAGTCGCGCGACCCGCTCGCGCAGTTCGGCGAACTGGTCGCCTACCTGCAATCGGTCCAGCGCGCCTGGTGCGCGGCGCCGACCACGGAGACCACGCTGCGGATGTGCCGCATGAATCTGGGCAGCGGCAAGGACTACCTGGCGGGCTGGATCAACGTCGACATCAACGAGCGCGCCAATCCGGACCTGGTGCTGGACCTGTCGAAACCGGTTCAGTTTCCGCTGACGGTGCAGTCTGCGACACTGGGCACGCTGACGCTCAGAGACGGCTGCCTGGAGACGATCTACGCCAACAACGTGCTCGAGCACGTGTCGGATCTTCCGGCGCTGATGACCAACGGCCTGACGCTGCTGGGCGACGGCGGCATCTTCGCGATCGAGGTGCCCTACGAGGGTGCTCGCACCGCCTGGCAGGACCCGACCCACGTGCGTGCCTTGAACGAGAATTCCTGGCGCTACTACACCGAGTGGTTCTGGTACCTTGGCTGGTACACGCACCGTTTCGAGATCGCCCGTTTCGAATACCTCGACGAGCACCTCGCCGTGTGCCAGCAACCGGCAGCCGCCTTCATGCGGGTGCTGCTTCGAAAGGTGCAGACATCCCTGCAGGAACGGATGCTGGCCCGGATGATTCGCCCGGACTTCGGCCCGGGCTTCGAGGACGACTGGCCGCCGGCCGCGCCGATGCCGGCCGTGCAATCCCCGCCGGTCGCCGCTTGTGCGGCCGCGGACCGCCTGCCGGCTTGATCGGCCGAACTAGGCCAAGCCAGCCTCAACGCAAGGCGATCGTCGCGGACAGGGCGGCTTGCTGCTGCCGCACGGGCTCGTTCCACTGCCCCGGGATCTGCTGCGCGGTCGCATGCACGCGCCAGTACCACGGCAGCCGGCCTTCCTGAGGCACCCAGCGCCAGTCCCGTACGAACGGCAGCAACAGGCCGGCCGGCGTACCGAGCGCGCCGGCCACGTGAGCGATCGCCGTATCGACGCAAATCACCGCGTCCATCAACTGCAGCACGGCGGCCGTATCGTCGAAATCGGCCAGCGGCGCCGGCAGGTCCCGCAGCTTCGGCAAATCCCTATGCGCCCGCTCGGCGGCCGGGCCCACATTCAGGTTGTACGCGACCACGCCGTCCATCTGCGTCAGCGCCTCGAGATCGGCCGCACGGCAGGAGCGGCGCGTGCACGAATTCTGCTCGGTCGAATGAGCAACCGACGTCTCGTGGATGATGCCGATGCGGCGCTGCCCGTCCGGCCCCGCTTCGATCGCCGCCGACCAGCGTGCGTGGCGCGCCGGATCCGCGGCCAGGTAGGCCGAACGCTGGGCCGCGGCCGCCGCGCCCAGCCCGAGCACAAAGGGCAGGCTCATCAGCGGAAGGTGCGCATCGTGCCGCGGCCAGCTGGCTGCGCTGTCCGCAACGCACTCGCAGCCCAGGCTTCGACCCAGCAGCCCGACCAGCGCATCCGGACACACCAGCACCGGCGTGCACCCGCGGCTTGCGGCGTCTGCGATGAAGCGGGAAAACAGGATCGTGTCTCCCAGTCCCTGCTCGGCGACCAGCAGCAGGCGATCGACCGGCCGGCCATCCCATCGAGGCGAATCCGGCAGTTTCGCGTGCACCGCGCCGGCGGCGAACCGGTACTCGAAATCGCGCCATCCTGGCTCGAATCGGCCCAGTCGCAGCAGGCAAAGTCCGCGGTTGTACAGGTGGACCGGATGGCCGGGGCGCAGCCGCACCAGTTTCGAGAAGTGGTCGAGAGCCTTCGCATCATCGCGCTCGAACCCGGCCAGACGCGCGGCAGCCAGATGGCCGACTTCGGAGTCCGGATTGTCCTTCAGCACGCTTTCCGACTGCACCTTGGCGCCGGCGAGATCTTCCTGCGCCACCAGCGCATCGATCAGGCCCGATCGCGCCGCCTCGCTGGCGGGAATCCTCTGCAGAATGCCCCGGAAGTGCTCTTCAGCACCGGCCGGCTGCTGCAGGCGCAGGCACAGGCGCCCCATCAGCAGGCGGCACAGCAGATCGGTCGGATCGATGCGCAGCGCGCGCTCCAGGGCCTCGAGCGAGGCGGACAAGCGTCCGAGCTGCAGCAGCGAATAGCCGAGGCCGCGCAGCGCATCGATCGATTCGGGCGCGTGTTCCAGGGCCTTCGAGTAGGCGAGACGAGCCTCATCGAAGCGGAAGGCTTCGACGGCGCGCTGCCCTCGCGTCAGGGATTCGGTCGGTTCGAACATGCGTGACTTTCGAGCTGGTACGCCCATGCGAGCACTTCGGCGATCGCCACGTACAGCGCGGGCGGAATCTGCTGATCGAGTTCGAACTGCGTCAACGCGGCGGCCAGCACGGGCGACTCGTGGATCGGCACGCCGCTCTCGCGTGCGCGTCGGATGATTTCCTCCGCGAGGGCGCCCCTGCCCTTGGCGACGACTCGGGGGGCGCTGTCCGCGCCGGCCTCGTATCGAAGCGCGGCCGCCTGCGGTTGTGTTTCAGGCGCGCTCGCGCCGTGCGGGCGTTCCATTACGGGTTCCGCCCAGGCGCCATGCCGACATGCGCGGACACCAGGCCGCAGGCCGACAGCCGCTGCTGCAGCGCGGCCAGCTGCGGCTCGACATCAGCCGCTCCGGCGCAGTCGATCGACACGGCCACCGCGTTGCCGCACACGCGGATGTGCGCATCGAAACGCCCCAGTTGAGGCAGCTGCAGATGCAGGGTCGCGCAAACCACCGCGGATTCGTCTTCGGGACTCGCCGCGCTGCGGCCGCCTTCGCGCCGCACCTCCAGGCGCGCCGCCGGATCGAGCCACGGCAATGCGATCGATTCAAACGGCGTCCGATCGCGGGCCGCGGCCGTTGGGGCCTGCCACAGGATTCCGGGCGCCGACGCCCGCGACGGGGCAGTTCCGCCCGGATTCGTGTCGCGCGGGTCGGCGCCGGACGCCGCCGCTGCCCGGTTCGGCGTCGGCTCGGCCTGCGACTTTCCGATCAGCGCAGTCAGCACCGAGTTGCGGGCAGCCGCCGTCAGCACGTAATGACTCGATCCGGTTGCGATCTCGGCGATTTGGCGGTCGGGCGACACGATCAGCTCGACCGAGCGACCTGCCGAGGCGGCTCGCTGCAGATCGGACAGCAGCGCGCGCGCGACCGGCATGCCGCGCAGCAGCTCGAGCACCCGCACCGGATCGACGGACAGCCGCAAGCCCGCCTCGGGGGCCGCCGCGTGCCAGGCTTCGGACCAGGCCACCGCCCCCAGTCCCAGAACTCCCGAATCCATGTCGAGTCCTCCGCTGCGCGCCGCTCAATCCGACGGCCCGGCCCGCTTGATGCCGATCAGCCGTTCCAGCTCGAGCACCCAGGGCTCGGCGCGCAACCGGATCTGGGCGTCATCCTGCAGGATGTCGCGCAACAGCTCGATGCGGCGCTGCTGGTCGACCGGGCTCAACGGCTCGGCCAGCGCAGCCTCCTTCAGATGCCCGATCAGAATCCGGCACCTCGCCTCCAGGCGGACCACCTCTTCCCAGTCCTCCCGGCGCGCGGCCGCCAGCATGTGCCGACTCAGTTGCGCCACTTCCCGGTAGCGCTCGATCAGCGGTCCCGATCGCTGCTCGGCGCGTCCGGCCCATCCGCTCCCATCGTCCGGGGCCATCAGGCCGGCTTTCTATACGACCGGTTCACGCTCAGCCTCACGCCGACGGCCGGGCGCCAGGGACCCGGCCGGGCGAGGCGGGAACGTTCAGGGGCGCTGCCGCGGTGGCCGCGTTCGACGGCGAACCGCCCGCTCCGATCTGAGCCCAGGCCGAGCGCAGGTCGCCCAGCAATCTGCCAGCTTCCTCGAGCGCGCTGCGGTCGTTGCGCAGATTCGCCTGCAGCAGGCGCATCGTGATGTAGTCGTACAGCGCGACCAGCCGTTCAGCCAGTTGACCGCCGGCTTTGCGGTCGACGCTCGCCTTCAGGCCCTCCTCGACGATCCGCAGCGCCTTGCCGATGGCCTCGCATTTGACCGCGACGCGTCTCGTTCCAAGGTGCGCCTGCGCCAGCCGGATCGCCTCGATCGCGCCGTCGTACAGCAGCAACGTCATTCGATGGGGATCGGCCGATCCCACGGCGGTCTGCACCGCGACGTTGTGATAGGCCTTGGCGCCGAATCCAGACACGTGCTCCTCCCGGTTGGTGAACTCCATCCCTTATTTCGGCGCCGGCACGC
>Ga0137415_10005661_pt1 | contig 12370 bp, 8 predicted proteins | sample CZODoug3_1_1_16f_FD_183082 | JGI IMG/M metagenome (GOLD analysis project Ga0137415, IMG submission 183082) | Vadose zone soil fungal communities from Angelo Coast Range Reserve, California, USA - CZODoug3_1_1_16fungal (Hybrid Assembly) | ecosystem: Environmental > Terrestrial > Soil > Vadose...
CCACGCTGATGGAGCACACCGTGTCACGCTCATCCGTCACCAAGTCCGCTCCGATCACGTCATCGCAGATCGTGGCGCACTTGGATCTCGAGACCGGCGAGCATCTTGACCAACGGTGAAGGCCGCCTTGACCGCGTGCGCTCGGTAAAGTCGCTCGCCCACATGATCTGGTCGGCACCGAAGGCATCGATAGCGCGGGCGAGATAAGGGACATCGCGGCGAAACGATAATCATCGGCATGGAAGATCTCAGGTGCGTGCCCCACTTGATCACCACATTGGGCAACGAAGCCAGCCGGAGTACATCCTCGAACTGCTGGTCATCTTTCGGTATTCCGATGTGGTCGAGCACAATTATGTTCTCCGGCTGGCTCTCCGCGTAGCGCCGCACCATCTGCGCATTGCCCGGGCAGAACAGGCCCACAGGCACGTGATACTTGGCGGCAGCGGCGAAGAAGTCGGCGTAGTCACCGTTCGCGAGTGCGTTGATGCTGGATTCGGTCCGCGCGACCACCCGGGCCGCCCGCACGTTCGGCGCCACAGCCAGCAGACAGACCCGGTGCTCGTAGTCCGGGTCAGCAGGGTCGATGCGCAGAATGTAGGAGAACCGTTCCGGACAGCGCAGTCCCGCAGCCGTAGCGTCCGGGCTTACTGCACGGTCAATCCCGTTGGGCAGGAAGTAACCGGGGAGGCCGCGGCCGGTCCTCGGGTCATGGCCCCAGAACTCGTCAGTGATTTTAGTGTTTCGTGTCGCAAGCTCTCGTCATAGGCTGTTGACTTCGTTGATCGCCGCGAGTAGCGGGGCCCAGTTCCGGTAGTACTTGAGCTGCCGGGTAAAGACCTCGATCAATCGTTCGAGTCCACCGTACGGGCCAACCGGGACTCCATGCCTCGCCCATCGCGAACAACTCGTCCTCCTCTGGTCAGCCGGAGCAGCACCTCGGTCTTGTCCTGGAAGCAAGAGGTAGAACGTAGAGCGTGCGACCCAGGCTTCGTCAGCGATCTACTACTCCATGCACATCGTCATCCCGGCCTCATCTGACCGTATTCTGACCAGGACAACCTATCCATTACCGAGGCCGACATGCTGTCCGGAAGCGTCGACCCAGCAGTAGATGATCGGGCCGGATCGGCTGCGCACCGTGGCGAGCAGACTCAGCCGGGTCACGAAGAGGCTCGTGCGCTCTTGTCCACGTAGATCAGTTGGAGGTCGGTGACGCCTTCGACGGCCCATCGACCGCCTTCGACACCCACGCCGCTCCACTTCGTGCCGCCAAACGGGAAATCGGCGGCCAGAGCTGTGTGCGTGTTCACCCACGCCATCCCGGTTTCCAGGCGCCGCGCGACCGCGGCCGCGCGGTCGAGATCGCCACCCCACACGGAACCGCCAAGTCCGTACTTGCCACTGTTCGCACGCTGCAATGCGTCTTCGATGTCGTCATACTCGACAACCGGCAGGACGGGCCCGAACTGCTCCTCATCGACGACCTCGACACCGTCGGAAAGTCCGTACAAGATGGTTGGCTCGTAGAAGTAGCCCGGTCCGTCGATGCGGTGTCCGCCGGCGGCGGCGGTGGCGCCCTTGGCGACCGCGTCGTCGACCAGTCGGACAACCCGGTCGCGCTGCATGAGGTTGTTGAGCGGGCCGAGTTCGATGCCCGGCAGGAAGCCGTCGCCCACTTTCGCGGACCGAGCCCGGTCGGCAAGTGCGTCCACCATGGCTGGTCGCAGGGCCTTCGGGACGTAGACTCGCTTGACCGCGACGCACGCCTGCCCGTTGTTGTTGAACGCCCGGCGGAACAGTTGGCCGGCAACCTCCTCAACGTCGACGTCGTCGAGCACGATCGCCGGGTCGTTGCCACCCATCTCCAGGGAGACCCGTTTGAAATCGGGGAGTGCCGCCGCGGCGATCAGACGTCCGACGCCGGTGGAGCCGGTGAAGGTGATCACCCTTGCCAACGGATGCGTGGTCATCATCGGGCCGAGCCCGTCGTCACCGCTGACGATGTTGAGCACACCTGCCGGCACGATGTCACGAACGATCTCGCCGATCCGCAGTGTCGACAGTGGCGTGTACGGCGAGGGCTTGAGCACGACGGTGTTGCCTGCGCGCAGGCTAGCCGCGACCTTGGCCATCCCGATGTTGACGGGGAAGTTGAACGGCGCGATCGCCGCGGTCGGGCCGAGCGGACGGCGGACGGCGAGCACCTGCGCCTCGGCGTCGTCACGAAGCACCTGTGGCTCGATGTCGAGGTCGCCGCAGTAGCGGAGCCGCAGGACCGCGCCACGGACCTCACGGCGCGCCTCGTGCAGCGGCTTGCCCTGTTCGGCGGTGAGGATCGGCACGATGTCCTCGGTGGCGGCCTCGACCGCGTCGGCCATCGCGAGCAGGGTCTTGCGGCGGCGGGCCTCATCCGCGCTCCAGTCGGTGAACGCCCGATCGGCGGCGGCGAAGGCGGCGTCGATCTGGCCACTGGTGGCTGCCGGCATCTGGGCGAACGGAGCGCCGGTCGACGGGTTGATCACGTCGATCCCACCATGACCATCGACGGCTTCGCCGTCGATGGTCATGGTGGCCGGCGAGTCGAGTTCGAAGGCGGACATGTTTTTCCTCCCGGAAGCGGAACGGGTGTGTTCTTCGAGCGTCGGTTCCAGGCTCAACCGGTGTCGGCTGTGAGCGGATGGAACTGCCGCTTCGAGGTCAGTAGCCAGTCTACTACTTTTCGGACAGTGTGTCTGACTTGATGTTAGACACACTGTCCGACTCAGTGACACTTAACGATGGGACCGGTTGAGCGACTTCCCCGGGCCACTGCCGCGGCGAGACGGCCGACTGGAATGGCGGCCGGATGCGCATCCGGCACCCTGCCGGCCCCGCCCCGCCCCGCCCGACGTACCGGTCCTGCTTTCGGCGTTGGGCCGCAAGGGGCTTGCAGGCCACGGTCCTGGCCGCAGACGAAGAACTCGAATCGCCACGGATACGCGCCGCCACAGGCCCCGGGAATGCTCTTGCCTACCACCCTGCGTACGAATTCGGCGGCGATGTCACGGTGCCGCCCGCCGGAAAAGTGTGACTGAACGTAGTCAACCGCACTCCAGCACGGGAACGGCATCTGACTGTGCACGACCACCACCTGGTCGACCTCAACTCAGCCGACGCCGCCGCGTGGGCAGCCGGGAGTTGGGCGGCGATCCCGACCACGACACTGACCAGATCGGCCGCGCAGTCGGCCGATCGCCTCACCGCGTTCGCCGAGCAGGACACCACGGAGATCGCCTACCCGCCAATCGGGCCCAACAGCGAACAAGAACTGGAGGCATTCATCAACCTGACCCGGGCGCTCTTCCACATCTGATCACCGTCCGAGCGCCGATTCTCGCTCTTGGAGCAGCAAGTTAGTTTCCGACCCGCTTGCATCCCGCGCGGTCGAGCAGCGGGGTGGTGTCCGGCATGAGACGCGGTAGTCAAGTCGGCATCCTCCTCGCAGAGCGACTGATCACCACATCATGACACAAATACATTGATTAACTCAATCGTTCTGTAGCACTTCCGCCCCCAGATCCCAGTCCGGTAGGTCGTCGAGCTGAACAAAGTATTTGTCGCACAAGCGGTCGCGGTCCTGCGGCGGCTGGGCCTCCCGGACGGCGCGGACCAAGTGAATCCGGCACGGCGGGGCCATCGCGCTCGGCCATCCGCTCAGGATGAGCGGCGCGCGGCTTGCCCTGACCGCCGAGCGACGGAACGCCCTGAACCAACCGATGCTCGCCGAGTTCGCCGCCGCAGTGCGCGAGGTCGAGTCGGACCCCGCTGCACAGTTGCTACAGCCGGCCGAGACGGGTCCGCTAGAGACCGTGCTCGAATTCGAATCGTGGGCTCAGGCCGCGTCCGCCTCGGTGCCGACGTTCCGGCAGGACCTCGCCCGGTCTCAGCGGAATCACGCGAAGCGGTAGCCAAGTCCGTCGGCCCGCCGGGCCAAGCCGCCGGAAGCCTCAGCCGTCTCGCCAGGGACTCGTCTTCGAGTCAAGGTCAGGGGTCTCGTGCACGCACCAGTCCCACATCGGCTCGCGGCCGGCCCGGACCGCTGCCTGGCCGAGCCGCCGCGCGGCCACCGAGGTGGGCACGAGTTCGTCCCGCCACGCCCAGAGCCGCAAAGTCGCACGGTGCAGCGCGTGCTCCCTGGTGATGCCCATCGCGCCCAGGCACTGGTGGGCCAAGCGGGCCACGGAGGTCGCGGCCGCACCGTGGACGACGAGCCCGGAAAGGGCCCGCCAACCCGGCCCGTCGGCTTCAGCCTCGCTAAGCGCTGCCTCCAGGGCCGCCTCCGCCAGCGCGACGTCCGCCCCGATCCGGGCGATATTGTGCGCGACCGCCTGCAGACGGGCAAGCGGTCGACCGAACTGGTGGCGGACCTGGACGTGCTCACCAGCCGAGACCCGCGCCGCCGCCATCGCGCCCGACATCGCCGCACACCGCAGCACCGCGGCATCGCGCACAGTCCGACCGACCACCGCACCGGAAGCGAGCACGGCGTCGGCCGGCAGGGGAAGCTCGTCGAACAGAAGCGTCTCGCGTGGAACACCGATCAGATCACGGCCCGCACTGCGCTCGCTGATCGTCTTCGGATCGACCTCGACCAGCACCTCGTCACCGTCGGCGCGGGTCGCCCGCACCACGATTCGCGCCGCCTGCCCGGCCCACGCGATGTCACGCGCAACGCCCGAAAGGACAAGACCCTCGCCACGGACCACCACGGACACGCCAGGACCGAGCGCGAGCGCGATCGGCTCGGTGACGTCGACCGGGCGCCGAACCGCCGCCCGCAGCGCGCCGCCGAGCGCGGTCTCGAGGATGGGGGCGGAACGGCCGTGCCGACCGAGCGCCCACGCGATGTCCGCAAGGTCGCGCAAGGCCCCGCCGCTCCCGCCGTGGTCCTCGTCGATCCCGATTCCCGTCCAGCCCAACTCGACCGCGATCGTCCACACTCGGCCCAGCGGCGCCACGACATCCGGTTCGGCCGAGAGTTCGCCGAGTACTTCCCCCGCCACGGCCCGAACGCTGGTGGCGACCGTCCTTTCTCCGGCCCCGGGCCGGAGTTCACCGCGGCCCACGATGCCGAGCAGTACCTCCGTCGCGCCGCCCCGGATCGTCGCGCCCGGGGCCGCGATGATCGCGCCGGCGAGCAGCCCGGCAAGGCCGGGCGAGCCGGGATCGGGGGTCGACGCGACGCTGGCACGGGCGAACTCGACGACGTCGTTCTCGAAGCAGGTGCCGAGGTATTTCAGCAGCGCTGCCCGCTGGGTCGGTGCTTCGCCGCGATCGATGGCGTCGGCGATGCCCAGCGCCATGGCCCGCAAGGCGTGCAGGCGCGCGAGAAGCTCACCGACCGCGTTCTCGTCGCACCGGACGCCGGCCTCCTCGCTGTCGCCACCGTCTCCGATCACGCGGGCCAGCAGCGGATAGGTGCTGAGCACGCGCTCCATGCCGCCACGTTCGAAGGCGAGCTGCTCTGTGACCTGTCGCCAGCCGTCCCCGATCGTGCCGAGGACGTTGTCCCCGGGCACCAGCACGTTGTCGAAGGTCACCTCGTTGAAGTGGTGTTCGCCGGCGAGGTCGAAGATCGGGTTCACGGTGATGCCCGGTGTGGTGAGGTCGACCACGAATTCGGAGAGCGTTGCGTGCTGATCCACCTCGCCGGTGTCGACAGCGGTCCGGGCGAGGACGTAGACATGCGTGGACCGGTGCGCGTGACTGGTCCAGATCTTCGAGCCGGTGATCCGGAAGTCCGTCCCCTCCGCGACCGCGCGCGTCCGGACCGCGGCGAGGTCCGAACCCGACTCCGTTTCGCTCATCCCAAGGCAGAACGTGATCTCGCCGGAGGCGATGCGGGGAAGAAAGCGAGACCGCAGGCCGGCCGAACCGTGCCGCATGATGGCAGGCCCGATCTGCCGGTCGGCGATCCAGTGCGCGGCCACCGGTGCGCCGACCCGCAGTAGCTCCTCGGTGACCACGAGCCGGTTGACGCTGGAGACTCCGCGCCCTCCGTAAGCGGCAGGCCAGCTCAGCCCGATCAAGCCGGCATCGGCGAGCCGGTCGGTGAAGGCCGGGTCGTGCCCGCGCATCCAGGCATCGCAGCGGTCGTAGCGGCGGATACCGCTGGACTCGACCACCGCACGTACCGATGCCCGCCATGACTCTCCACTGTGGACGGGCTCAACGCAGTGATGTGTCACGATCCCTCCCCGCATCCACGCCGAGGCGGTAGACGCGCGCAGCGGTCCCGCGGTACAGCTGGTCCTTCTCGGCCGACGACGCCGACGCCGTTATGCGCTTGAACGCATTCCACAGGGTGCTGTAAGTGCAGCTTCCCCCGTCGACGGGGAAATTGCTTTCGAACATGCAACGATCGGCGCCGACCGCTTCGATCACCGTCTCGACGTAAGGCCGCCACAGATCGGCGAGCTGGGCGGACGATGCACCGACCCGCCACGACTCCGTCCCGAATCCCAAGCACTCTATCCCGAGGCCACCGATCTTCACGGTGACGTTCGGCAACCGGCCGATCTCCTTCATCGAGCGCGCCCAGCGGGGGAACAGCTCCTCCCGACGACCGGCGTAGGCGCCGATGCCCAGGGGTGTCCCGCAGTGGTCGAGGACAATCTGAGTCTCCGGGAACGCGTGGGCGAGGTCGATCACGTCCGGGAGCTGCGGCTCCAGCAGCCACGCGTCGAAGGTCAGGCCGAGCGGCGCCAGTTCGGCGAACCCTTCCCGGAACCCGGTGGCACGGAGGATCCCCGCCGGGACTTCACCCAGCCGGCCGACAATCGACCGGTCGGCGTCCCACGCGGTCATCATGCGGATCCCGCGGAACCGCCCGTTTCCGGCCGCGATCTGCGCCTCGAGCACCTCCCGCACCGCGTGACCGAGCGCGAGATCTGCGTATCCGACGATTCCCGCGGCCACCCGAGTGGGCCCGTAGAGGCCGCTCGCGCTCATCGCCGCGATGCCGTTGACGAATTCCGTCTCGCCGATGGGCGCGTATTCTCTCGGCCCGTCAGACCGGTACATCGTGTGGCACTGGACGAAGACACTTGCCTGCACCTGATGCCCGCCGGCCTCGGCGTCGACCAGGAAATGCTCCAGAAGATAACGAGGTACGCGCAGATTCTGCCGTTCGAACCCGGAAAGGTCGGGATCGGCGAGGCTGCGCCCTTCCCTCGCCGCCCGGCTGAGCCCCCACAGGTGGTGGTGCGGATCGATGATCGGGAGTTCCGGCTCGAGGGCTGCCTCGGTATGACGCACCACCTGCTCGTGATCCGGCATCATTGCTCCTTCCGACGCTGAGCCGTACACCGTTTAGCGCGCACGGCCGACGGTGAGGCCACCGTCGATGTAGATCGTCTGGCCGGTGATGTAGCCGGCGAGGTCGTGCAGGAGGAACGCGACGACGTGGGCCACTCCTCGAACAGCTCGTCGGAGCCGAGATCGTCCGGCTTCGACCGGGCGACCCCGATCGGCTCGTAGCCGTCCGCGCGGAGGCGGTGCACCGCGGCCCGGCCGATACCACGACTCGCCCCGGTCACGAGGACGATTCGGCGGTCGGTCACCGCCGCACCGCCGTCCCGTTGCCCGCACCCGGCCGCGGCGGAGAAACGCTGACCACTGCGAGAACTCCGTCGGCGTAGCGCTTCCGGAGTGCCTGTTTGTCGGTCTTCCCGACCGTCGTGCGCGGCAACGCGTCGACCCTGATCCACCGTTCCGGCACCTGCCAGCGGTCGACGCGGTCGGCGAGGAAGCGGGCCAGCTCCTCGAAGTCTGGCTCGGTGCCCTCGGCGGAGGTGATGACCGCCAGTGGCCGCTCGCCCCACCTCTCGTCCGGGACGCCGATCACCGCGACGTCGAGCACGCCCGGATGCTGCTCCAGGTGCTGCTCCAGGTCCAGTGACACGATCCACTCGCCGCCTGACTTGATCACATCCTTGGCGCGGTCCTTCAGCCGCACCACGCCGGTCGGCGAGATGGTGCCGATGTCGCCCGTGCGCAGCCATCCGTCGTGGAACGAGCCAGGCGCGGACTGTCCGAAGTAGTCGCCGGTCACCCAGGGCCCGCGGACCTCGATCTCCCCCATGTGCACCTCGTCCCCCGGCAGCACCGAGCCGTCCGGGGCGACCAGGCGGGCCTGGACGCTGCCGAGCAGGCGTCCCTGCGACACCCGCAGGTCCCAGGTGGCCTCGTCCTCGCCGGACCACCGTCCGGCGAGCGATCCGAACGGCGACATCTCCGTCATGCCCCAGCCGTGGCGCAGGCGCACCCCGTAGTGCCGTTCATACGCCTCGATCAGGCTCCGCGTACACGCACTGCCTCCCACCACGACGTCCCGCAGTGACGACAGGTCGGAGCCGGCGGAGCGGGCGAAGGCCAGCACATCCGACCAGACCGTGGGCACCCCGGCCGACACCGTGGGCCGCTCCTGCTCGATCAGCCGAGCGAGGTGCGCCGGTTGCACGAATCGGCCCGGCAGGACGATCGACATCCCGACCATGAGGGCGGCGAACGGGAAATTCCAGCCGTTCACGTGGAACAGGGGCACGACCACCAGTCCGGTGTCCTCCTCGGACAGGCCGAGGTAGTCCCCCATGCACATCTGCATGCTGGCCAGGTACACCGAACGGTGGCTATAGACGACGCCCTTGGGATCGCCCGTGGTTCCCGTCGTGTAGCACATCAGTGCGGGAGCCGACTCCGGCAGCTCCGGCCACTCGTACAGCTCGGACCGCCCTTCGAGGAGCTCGGCATAGGTCCGCACGGTGAGCCCGGGCCGGGCCAGGTCCTCACGGACCGCGGGGTCCATCGGCTCACCACCGACGACCACCACCTCCTCAACCGACGGGGCCGAGGGCAGTACCGCCGCCAGCTGCCCAGCCACGGACTGGTCCACGATGACGACGCGGTCACCCGTCTGCCGCACTGTGTAGGCGAGCTGGTCGGTGGAGTAGCGGACGTTGAGCGTGTGCAAGACCGCGCCCATCGCCGGCACGGCGAGATAGGCCTCGAGGTGCTCGCCGGTGTTGTGCATCAGCGTGGCGATCGGTTCCCCGGTTTCCACCGCCATCACCGACCGCAGGCCGTCGGCAAGCCTGGCGGCGCGGCGCCCGAGGTCTCCGAAGGTCGTGCGGTGCGTGCTGACGCCGTCGTAGACGGCGACCATCGCGTCGGGGTAGGTGGTCGTTCCGTGACGCACGACAGTCCCGAGCGACAGTGGTACTTCCTGCATGGTGCTGCGCAGCTGGGTTGCGCGGCGGCCAGTCACCAGTTCGCCTCGTGCCCGTAGGCGGTGGCAGCGGCTTCCAGTGGCCGGTACAGCCCCTCTCCCACCGCTTGCGCGATGTGGTGTCCGAGGCTGAGCCGTTGGATCTCGCTGCTGCCTTCGTAGACTTCGATGACCCGCTGGTCGCGGTAGATCCGCTCGACCGGATTCGGCTTGCAGTAGCCGTCTCCGCCGAAGACCTGGACGGCCATGTCGACGGCGTCGTGGGACACCTCGGACGCGAACAGCTTCGCCATGGACGCGAGCGACCGGGTGGCCCGGGAATCCGGTCCCGCGTGCGCGGCCTGCCAGGTGAGGGCACGGGCCGCGCTGAGCCTCGTGGCGACGTCGGCCAGCTGGAACGAGATCCCCTGGTTCTCGATGATGGGCCGACCGAACGTCCGCCGGTGCACGGCCTCGGTGCTCGCCTGTTCGAACGCCGCGGTTGCCAGCCCGATGGCCTGGGCGGCGATGATGATCCGACCGGCGTTCAAAGTCGACATCGCGATCCGCAGGCCCCGGCCGAACTCGCCCAGCAGCCGATCCTCGTCCACCAGAGTGTCCAGCATGAGGTTCGAGGTCCGGGAGCCGCGCAAGCCCATCCGGTCGGCGTAACGCGTGACCTCGGTCCCCTCGTCGGAGAGGCTGGTCAGGAACGCGCTGATGCCACGTCTCCCGGCGTCCGGGTCCGTGCGGACGAAAGCCACGTAGTGCTGCGAGGCTCCGCCGTTGCCGATGAAGATCTTCTGGCCGCGCAGGTGCCACTTGTCGTCTTCCCGCGTCGCGGTGGCCGTGATCGACGCCGGATCGCTGCCGGCGCCGCGTTCGGTCAGCGCGAAACTCACCGCGCGGCCGGCCAGAATCTCAGCGAAGTAGTACTCCTGCTGCTCCCTGGTACCAGCGATCTCGACCGAGCCGGCGCCCATCGCGTGAATCGCGAAGATCGCCCCGGTCGAAGCACACCCCCGCGACAGTTCGGCCATCACCGCCACACCGGTCGCTAGGCTCGCCCCGGCCCCGCCGAACTCCCGGGGGATCATGAGCCCGGACAGGCCGCTGTCGACCAGCAGGCGGACGTTCTCCCACGGGTAACGCTGGTCGCGGTCGAGTTCGGCCGCCAACGGCACGAAATGGTCCCGGCTGAGTTCCTCGGCGACGGCGACCCACTGCTTGGCCTCGTCGTCGAGGGGCATCTCCCAGAGCACGGACATTGGTCGTTCCTTCCCTGCGCTCCGCACATCCGGCGGTTCTGCCGGCCGGCAGCGGATCGTCCGGAGTCGCGCGCATTCACTAGCTGCTAGGAGAACGTGAGGTCTTTCATGACCGGTGAGCCGACCCCGGGCCCAGCGACCCGGGAGTAGCAGTGAGCAGTGCGTCCAGCGCCTCGATGCCGGACTCGCCCACCCAGAGCGGATTGACCTCGAGCGAGGTCAGGTCCGGGCCGAGGCTCATGGCGAAGTCGGCGATCAGCGCGATCTGCCCGGCCACCGCGGTGAGATCGGTCTCCGGCAGTCCGTGCCCGCCCTCGAACAGATAGGCACCACGCAGACCGCGCAGCTTGTTTTCGATGTTCTCGCGGGTGGTCGGCAGCAGGGTGATGACGGAATCGCCGATCCGTTCGACCCAGACACCGCCGAAGCCCACTACCAGGACCTGGCCCCAGGCCGGGTCCCGCTTGACCCCCACGATCAGCTCGAGACCCTTGCGGTTCATGGGGGCGACCAGTGCACCGTCGATGCGCGCCTCCGGGTGCGCGGCCCGCGCCGCGCGCTCGATCGCGGCGAACGCGCCGATCGCCGCCTCGATGTCGGTCACGTCAAGCGCGACCGCACCGATCCGGCTCTTGTGCGCGATGTCCGGGGAACTGATCTTGATCGCCAGCGGGAAGCCGAGTGTCTCCGCTGCCGCCCGCACCTCGTCCACCGTGCGGCAGACGAAATGCGGCACCGCGGAAACTCCGTGCGCCGCGAGCGCGTCCAGCAAACGGGCTTCGGTCAGCGACCCGTCCATCAGCGCGGCCGCCTGAGCCTCGTCCACCTCGACGTCCCGACCGATCGGGCGGGGCCGCGCCCGGCATTCGGTCCACCACACACTGCGCTCCATCGCGAACGTCCCGTGCTCGATGCCCAGGATCTCCGGCGAGAGGCCGAGTTCGGTGAAGTAGGTGGGCACCAACGGGATGTCGTCGCTGCCGGTCAGGCCGACCGGCAGCACCGGGACCGGCGCATCCGCCAGTGCGCGGGCCAACTCAAGGCCGTTCTCGGCGATCTGTTCCTCGTCGGGATTGCCGACGAGGAGCGTCCACACGTCGTAGACCACGGCGTCGACGTTCTCGTCCCGGGCGAGGATGTCGATGGCCGCGATGAGGGTGTCGGTCTTCACCGCGCCGGTGCAGTCGAGTGGGTTCTTGACCGCCGCGAACGGCGGGAGCAGTGCCTTCAGCGCTTCGGTGGCCCGCGGGCCGAAGCTCGGCATCTCGAAGCCGAGCTCGATCGCCCGATCGGCGAACAGCTCGCACTTGCCACCGGAGATCCCGGCGAACGCGATCCTCCGTCCGCGCAGTGGGCGGTTCCGGGCGAGGTAGCCGACTGTCGCGTAGTAGTCCTCCAGCGAGGTCACGCGGATGACCCCGAGGTCCTCGAACACGGCCTCCATGATCCGCTGATCGCCGACGATCGCCCCGGTGTGGGACGCCGCGAAGTCCGCGGTGACCGAAGTCCGCGCACTGTTGAGGGCGACGATCGGTTTGCCGGCGTCCAGGGCGCGCAGGGCAGCGGCGCGCAGCGCCCGCGGATCCCGCACCGACTCGACCAGTAGGCCGATCACTTCGGTCGCCGGATCGTCGACGAGGTGATCGACGACTTTGTCGAGCGAGATCACGGCTTCGTTGCCGACCCCGACCATGAGACTGAACCCGACGTCCTGCCGTCCCAGTGCCTTGATTCCGCTGCTCAGCATCATCCCGCTCTGGGTGACCAGGCCGACCGGCCCCGGCCGGACTGGCTCGGCACACCGCGTGCCGTAGAGCGCGACACCGTCGGTGGTGTTCACGAAGCCGATGGTGTT
>Ga0137415_10005662_pt1 | contig 12370 bp, 13 predicted proteins | sample CZODoug3_1_1_16f_FD_183082 | JGI IMG/M metagenome (GOLD analysis project Ga0137415, IMG submission 183082) | Vadose zone soil fungal communities from Angelo Coast Range Reserve, California, USA - CZODoug3_1_1_16fungal (Hybrid Assembly) | ecosystem: Environmental > Terrestrial > Soil > Vadose...
TGCTCGGCTTGGCGGATCACCGACTTCAGAAACGTCAACCGGTCGATCAGCTCCTGACCGGACGCGGAGCCCGACGCGACCCGCGACTGGGCCAAGGCCGCAAATACGGCTTGGTCCCCGCTGGCGATCGAACTTTCTGACATGCCCCCATTGTGCCAAGCGGGTCCGACATTTTTGAGGCCTCGAGCCGTCCGGGGTGACGAGAAAAAAATCGATTATGTGGGTGCGTCGCCAGCCGTCCCCGACTATCACCACCGGCCCCGTCGAAAGGTGAACTTTCAAATATCGGCTGGCTGGTTGTGGTCCCGTCCAAAGCCATCTGTATAAATGACCGGCCATCCCGAGGCGACCAGATTATTCGAGCCGTCGGGACGCCGAAGGCTCCCGACGGAGCCCGACGGAGCAAACCACGCCAACGCCAGCCAGCCACATCCACCGCAAAGCACCAGGCGCTAGCTTGCGCAGGGCGGCCGGGGTTTCTCGGCGGGGCGCGGTCCGGTCGAAACCCGCTGGCGGTGGGCCCGCGATCCCTGCCAGCGTGGGCTCATGCAGGTGGACCACTTCGGAGAACGTATCGCGGCGCGCTACGACGACGTGTCCGGAACCGGCGTGTTCGACCCCGCCGTCGTGCGGGAGACGGTTGACGTCCTCGCCGAGCTGGCTGCCGGCGCGCCGGTGCTCGAACTCGGGATCGGCACCGGTCGCATCGCCCTCCCACTCAGCGAGCGCGGCCTGCGGGTGCACGGCATCGACCTGTCACCCGCGATGATCACGAAGCTGCGCGCGAAACCCGGTGCGGGCCGGATCGGCGTGACGGTGGGGGATTTCGCCAGTACCCGGGTCCCTGGCACCTTCGGGCTCGCCTACCTGGTGTTCAACACGATCATGAACCTGACGACGCAGGACGAACAGGTGGCGTGCTTCCGCAATGTGGCCGATCACCTCGAGCCCGGCGGCCGCTTCGTGATCGAGGTCGGGGTGCCCGAGCTGCAGCGGCTGCCCGCCGGGGAGGCTTTCCGGCCATTCACGGTCAGTGCCACGAAGCTCGGGTTCGACGAGTACGACGTGGCGACGCAGCGGCTCGTGTCCCACCACTACTCGTTCGTCGACGGCCAGGCCGACCGGTTCTCGATCCCGTTCCGCTACGTCTGGCCGGCCGAGCTCGACCTCATGGCGCGGCTCGCCGGCATGCGGCCGATGCACCGCTGGGGCGACTGGGGCCGGCAGCCGTTCACCAGCGACAGCACCAAGCACGTGTCCGTCTGGGAGAAGCTCCGCTCGCCGTGATCAGGCGGCCGCCGCCAGCGCGGCGAGCAGCGCGGTGGTAGCGGGGGGATCCGGTGGCTTGCCGTAGGTCGCGGCGTAGATATGGCGGGGGGCGCCCGGCAGCTCGGTCGCGGTGATGCCGGCGAGCCGATGGGAACGCAGCGCCAGGCCGGGGATGGTGGTGACGCCGTGCCCGGCGCCGACGAGGGCCTGCATCAGGACCATGTCGTCGGTGACGTAGCGGATCTCCGGCTCGAAACCGGCGCCCTCGCACAGGTCGACGAGGTGGGTGCGGCAGCGCTCGCAGCCGGCGATCCAGTCCGAGTCGCGGTGCGCGGCCAGCTCCGGCGGACCGTCGCGGGTCAGCAGGTAGGTGGGATCGTCATAGATGTGGACCAGCCGGATGCCGTCCTCTTCCGGCGCCGACCGGTCATATCGGAAGATCAGCGCAACGTCGACCTCCCCGGCGCGCAGCAGCGCCAACGCCTCCGGTGGGTGCGTGTCGGTCAGGCTCACCCGTAGGCCAGGGTGGTCGCGGTGCAGGACCGAGGTGGCCGGGGGGAGCAGCGTGCTCAGCACCGAGGTGAACCCCGCGAGGCGGACCCGCCCCGCGCTCAGCCCCACGTGGGCCGACAGCTCGGCGGAGGCCGCCTCGATCCGCCCGACGATTTCGGCCGCCCGGTCGGCGAGCAGCTGCCCGGCCGGAGTGAGCCGGATCCCCCGGCCGACCCGTTGCAGCAGCTGGGCGCCGGTCTCCGCCTCCAGGCGGGCGAGATGGTGGCTGACGGCGGGCTGCGTGTAGTGCAGCTCGCGCGCGGCGGCGGTCACCGAGCCCGTGCGGGCCACCGCCGCCAGTACCCGCAGTCGGGTCGTATCCAGCATTCATCAAGGATACTTATTGATCACCGTAACAACAATCATTAGACGTAATGTGTCCGGCGCTCCACGATTATCCCTATGAACCTCACACAGACCGTCCGCCTGGATCCCCTGGTGGGTGCACTGCGCGGGCTGGCCAGCTCCGACAGCGAGCCCCGACAGATCGCGGAGGCGGTCGCGGAACACCTCCGCACCTGCGGCGTGGCTGCCGAGATGTGGCAGGGACTCATCGCCGAGGCCAGCTCCGCCGCTCCCGGCCTGCACCGCGAGGTGCTGCACGCCGAGCCCACGTTCTCGATCCAGACCGTGGCGTGGGCACCGGGCGAGCAGACCCCGATCCATGACCACATCGCCTGGTGCGTCGTCGCGGTGCTGGCCGGCACCTTGACCGAGTGGCGCTACCTCGACCGGGGCGATTACCTCGACATGGTCGATCAGCTGCACTGCCCGACGGGCCGGGTCGACGGGTTCGCGCCGCCGGGCGACGTCCACCGCGTCCACAACCCGGGCCTGGAGCCGGCGGTCTCCCTGCACATCTACGGGGCCGATTTGCGCGACGGCCTCACCAGCGTCCGACGGACCTACGATCTGCCCGTCCGCCGACCCGCATAGCCAATCCGCACAGCCAATCCGCACAGCCCACCACCCGCGACAGCCGAAGGAAGAGACACCATGGACACCATCCAGCTCCAGGACGCCCACCGCGCGCTGTTGGCAGCAGCCGCCACCGTGGCCGACTCCGGCGAGAGCCCCGTCCCACCGCCCGGGGAGTGGAACGCTGACCAGATCCTGGCGCACGTCGCCATCGTCAGCGCCACCACCGTCGCCACCATCGCCGCTGTCGCTTCGGGGGTGCACACGGGGTACGACAACCGCATGGCGCACGACGCCTGGACCCTCGACCGCGTCATCTCGCTCGCCGGCGGCAACGCGGGGCTTCGGGACCGCATCCGGCTGCAGGGCGACGCACTTAGCGCACTCAGCGGACCGATGCTGAGCGAGGCCGAGCTCGACACGCTGGTCCCCACCCTGCTGCTGTCCAACGGCAAGGTCCTTGTCGATCAGTCCATGCCGCTCAGGGACCTCATCACGGGCCTCGCGGAGGTGGAGCTGCCGGCCCACGCGGCACAGCTCCTCGCCCTGCTGCCGAGCTCGTCAGCTCGCTGACTGCCGCTGGTGTGCCTGCAGGTCCCGTTGCCGGACGTGGCGTCGGTACTGCTCGACCCGGGGCAGGTAGCCGAGGACCGTGCCGGCGGCGGCCAGCACCACCATGGCGATGCCGAGCGGGTCGGGTGCGAGGCGGCCCATGATGAGGACCAGCGCGACAATCTCCACGACTACCAGCACGGTCGTGATCGTGCGGGCGCCGGGTCGCGGCAGCGCACTCAGCCAGGCCAGCGCGGCAAATGACCCGGCCAGGGTGGTCAGCAGCACCCCGATACCGCGGAACAGCGTCGCCAGGGTGCCCATGTCGCCGACGAGCTCCACGTCGTTGAACTGGCGCCAGATGTCCAGTCCGGTCGGGGTGGGGCGCACGATGAGCGCGAGGCCCAGGATCGCCAGCGGCAGGATGGCGAGGGTGAGCAGGAACGCCCCGACCCACAGCTCCGGTGGGCGCCGAGGCGGGCTCTGCCGCGGTGAAGCTGGCGGGTCCGCATCGGGGCGACGGCGCTCGGGCAGCCGGGCGTCGTCCGGGTTCGGTGCGGGCGCGGTGACCAGGGCCGGGCGCGGCGGCTGACCGGGGTCCGAGCCAGGCCGCGCGACCGGCCGGGTGGACTGCCAGGCCAGCGCGGCCGCGCCGAGGGCCACCCCGTTGGCGGGCGAGGTACTCACCTTGGTCTGCGCGCCCAGTGCCGTGGTCACCATCTTGGCCACCAGCGGCATGCGTGCCGAACCGCCGGCCATGAGAACCTCGGCGGGCTCGACAGCTGCGGACTGCACGGTCCGGGTCAGGGCCGCGACCGTGGCGTCGAGCTGTTCCTGGATCAGCCCCTCGAACTCCGACCGGCGGATGCGGATCTCGGCGTAGCGGTCGTGCAGGTGAACCGGGACGACGGCTCGGTTGTCGACCGACAGCGTCTCCTTGGCCACCCGGCAGTCCTGGCGGGCCCTGGCGAGGGTCGCCAGTGCCCTGGGGTGCCGGGTGTCCAGCGTGCTCAGCGCGCCCTCGGTCTTGCCGTCGACGTGGCGCAGCAGTGCTTCGTCGAAGTCGATGCCGCCCAGTTGCTCGATCCCGCTCGGCACGCCGAGGACTTCCAGCCCGTCGGGCCGTACGTGCAGTACCGCCGCGTCGAAGCAGCCGCCGCCCAGGTCGTACACCGCGAGCGAGTGACCTTCGGCCAGCCCCTCGGCGGCGGCGTGCTGGGCGGCGGCCGCATCGGCCTCGGTCACCAGGAGTGGCTCGGCCAGCCCCGCGCGCAGCGCGACGTCGGTGAACAGCGCGCGACGAGCCGAGTCCCAACTGGCCGGACAGGTCAGCGCGACCCGGTCCGGCGGTTCGGCGTAGCGCTCGGCGACCGTGCGCAGGACGTGCCCGAGGAGCTCGGCGAGCAGGGCCGCGACCGGGTAGCGCAGGTCGCCGAGCAGCACTGGTGCCGGGTCACCGAGCCGTCGCTTGAGGTCACGGGCGACCCTGCTCGGACTGCTCACCGTGCGGCTGGCGGCGTGCTCCCCGACGATCAGCGCGCCATCACTGCCACGCCGGTACACGGCCGCCGGGATCCGCGCCGAGCGATCACCCAGCGCCACGATCTCGATCTTGGCCCCGTCGCAGACAGCTGCCGCGACCGAGGTGGTTCCGAGATCTATCCCAAGGCTGTATCCCACCGTGACCCCCCACTGGCTCGAGTCCCGATCGTAACGAGCACACGGGACCGGTCGGGGGATGTCTAGCCGCCGGACCAGCAGCCCATGATCACCGTGGCGATGGTGCGGCTCACCGTGGCAGGTGGGCCCGGCGGCTTGCCGAACTCCGGGGGTAGCCCGGACACGTCCACGAGCAGGACCTTGTTGTCCTTGCGGGCCACGATGGACCGGTTCCGGGTGTAGAAGGCGACCTCGCCGATGCCGTCCAGCGGGGCCACCTGGCCGAGCTTGCCGGCCAGCTCGTCGAGGTAGGCGATCGTCGTCGGGTCGCTGGGCAGCTCCTTCACCGACAGCGTGAAGGAGCCGTCCGGGTAGACGTACCGGCAGGCGTACAGGTGATCCACCCAGGTGGGCGGCTCGACCTTGGTCGGGGTGACGCCCAGGGCGGCGGCGATGTCGTGTTGACCGTCGTCCGGACTGCACACCTGCAGCGCGCTGGCCGACGGCTGTCCCTGGCCGGACGCCGGTGGGGTTGCCCAGCTCGGCGCGCCGGCGGCCGTCGGGGTGCCGCCGGCGGTCGGTGCACCGGCGGGTGGGGTGGCCGCCGGGGGCTGGGCGGCCGGCGCACCGCAGGCCGTGCCGGCAGCGACCAGCAGCGCGACCATCGCCAGCAGCGGTGCGACCGGCCAGGTCGGACGATGCGGTGGGCTCATCTGGTGCTCCGTTGGCCCTGCCGGGTCATCCACTTGCCCGACAGTTCTCCGGCACTGCGGCCGACAATAGCCGGCCAGTGTGCCCCTCACCCTGGGCTTCTCAGCGGATGGCCTGGACGGGGCCGCTGCTGCAGGGCATGGTGGGCGCGTGATGTCGTGCCTGCGAATGTCGCCACTTTTCGGCGTGGCGCTGGTTGCGCTGCGCGGCAGGTGGCTGGTGGGGCTGGTCACCGGCTCCGGCGGCCGGGGCGCGGCGGCGGCACAGCCTTTGTCGGCACAGCCGTTGTCGGCACAGTCTTGGTCGGCACAGTCTTTGTCGGCACAGCCGTGGACCATGGGCCTGCTGCGTGGCGGCGGCTCGCCGGTCTCGCAGTTCTTCGTCTGGGTCTATGTGGTTCTCGGCGTCATTGTCGGCGTCACCGCGCTCTCCGGCGTGCTGAACTGGATGATCGAGGAGTTCAAACTCCAGCGGGAGTGCACTCGTCCCCGCTCGCGACCGCGCCGGCATGGATGACCTCGAACAGGGCCGGCACGAACCGGTAGGGATAGTCCGGGGTGACCAGCGCGCGGAACCCGTCGTCGTGCGCCGCCTCGAACTCTTCGGGGTTGCTCCAGCGGACCACGTTCACGAACCGGTACCGGGCATCGTCGCCGAGCGCGCGGTGCAGGGCATGGGCCAGGTAGCCGGGCTGGCCGGCCATGTAGTCGTTGACCGTGTTCCAGCGCGCGAGGAAGTCGGCATCCGCCTCGGGCGCGACCTCGAAGCAGTTGATGAACGTGACAGCCATGGGGCAGCCTTTCGCTAGTCTTCGACGCTGTAACTGCATGCTTATGCAGTTACAGCACTCGAGTACAGCGAATTACCTCGCGAGCGCCGGCCACAGCACGGCGACGACCGACTCGGGGAGCTCGGCCTTGCTCTCGTTCCGGTAGAAGGCGGCGAAGTAGCTGCCGAAGCACAGGTTTGCGATGGTGTGCCGGTCGATCTCGTCGCGCACCGCGCCGCGGTCCTGCAGCTGCGACAGCACGTTCTCGACCAGGGTGACCCGTGGCTCGACCGCGTGCTTGCGGAGGATCTCGAGCAGCTCCGGGGTACGGATCGCCTCGCCGGCGAAGTTGCCCATCAGCACCATGGCGTCGGGGTTGAAGTACGCGGGATCGAGTCGGCGGACAGCCTCGACCAGGGCCTCTCGCGGCTGCATCCGGCTCAGGTCCAGGGTGTACATGTCGCGCTGTCTGCGGAAGCCGTAGTCCAGCGCGTCGACGACCAGCTCGAACTTGGTGCTCCACCGCCGGTAGAGCGTGGGGCGGCTGACCCTCGCGTCGGCCGCGATGTCGCCGATGGTCATCCGGGAGTAGCCGTCCCGGATCAGGCGGTCGCGGGTGGCCAGGATGATCGCCTCGTCCAGTGCCGCGTCGCGTGGCCGCCCACCGGGCCGAGGGCCGTCGGCGTCCTCGGCCTCGTTCGTCGCCGCGTGTGCTCGGGCCATGAACCCACCTCGTGGTCGATGTCGACCGCCGCAGCCTAGCCGATCCGTTACAAGGAATGACTGTTACGGAATGGCGTCCCCGGTGGCGAGGTCGCGGACGAACCAGTCGAGCACCGCGTCATCGCCGTCGAGCGTGCGCTTCAGGTGCACGAACCCGGTCCGGACGGCGACCGCGGCCGACGCCAGGTTCCGCACGTCCGCCCTGATCACCGCCCGGACCGCGCCCATGCCCGCCGCGAACTGGCAGGCCAGCAGCACCGCGCGCGTCGCGATGCCCTGCCGCCGCCACGACGGATAGATCCCGTACGACAGGTTCACCTCGTCGTAGGCCAGGTAGGGCCTGGCGAACTGCACCTCCACCGTGCCGGCCAGCCCCGCCCGACCCACCCGGATGCCCAGTGCGTACACCGGGCCGCCCGAGCTCCACTGGGCCACGCAGTCCCGGATGTGTGCCTCCACGGTCGCCCGGGTGCCTCGCCCACCGTTGAGCCAGTAGGCCAGCTCCTCGTCCTCGCCGGCGAGATGGTCGTCAACGTCCGCCAGCTCGAGCGGCGACAACGTCACCACGCCATCCGACAGCCCCTCGCGAACCCCCATAATGATCATCTTGGCAAATGAGTGGCCCGAATGTCATCGTCAGTCGGTGCATTGCTGAGGCCGGCCGGGCCGAAAGGGCCTCTCGAAGCGCCGAGCTGCGCGGTCGCGACGACGCCTGAAGATGTCCAGGTCGACCGGCGGCGGCCGACCTGGACATCTTCTCGATCAGGCAGTGCTCAGCTCAGGTCGTACCGGTCGAGGTTCATCACCTTGTCCCACGCGGCCACGAAGTCGCGCGCGAACTTCGCCGCCGCGTCGTCGCTCGCGTAGACCTCCGCGAGCGCCCGCAGCTCGGAGTTCGAACCGAACACCAGGTCGACCCGGGTGCCGGTCCACTTGACGTCGCCGGAGGCGCGGTCGTGTGCCTCGAACGCGTCGTCGTCGCCCGCGACCGACTTCCACTCGATGCCCATGTCGAGCAGGTTCGTGAAGAAGTCGTTGGTCAGCGTGCCCGGCCGGTCGGTGAGTACGCCCTGCTTGGTCTGCCCGGTGTTGGCACCCAGCACGCGCAGGCCGCCCACCAGCGCGGTCATCTCCGGCGCGGTCAGGTTGAGCAGGTTCGCCCGGTCGATCAGCAGGTACTCGCCCGGCAGGCGGTGTCCCTTGCCCCGGTAGTTGCGGAAGCCGTCCGCGGTCGGCTCCAGGTACGCGAAGGACTCGACGTCGGTCTTCTCCTGGGTCGCGTCGGTCCGGCCCGGGGTGAACGTGACCTGGACGTCCTGGCCGGCGTCCTTCGCGGCCTTCTCCACCGCGGCGGTACCGCCGAGCACCACCAGGTCGGCGAACGAGACCTGCGTGCCGCCGGCGGCGTTGAAGTCCGCCTGGATGCTCTCCAGCACGCGGATCACCTGGGCCAGCTCGTCGGGCTCGTTGACGTCCCAGCCGCGCTGCGGCTCGAGGCGGATGCGCCCGCCGTTCGCGCCACCGCGCTTGTCGCTGACCCGGAACGACGAAGCGGCCGCCCACGCGGCGGAGACCAGCTGGGACACCGAAAGGCCGGAGTCCAGGATCTTCGCTTTGAGCGCGGCGATGTCGCCCGCCCCGATGACCTCACCGGTCCGGGCCGGCACCGGGTCCTGCCAGATCAGCTCCTCGCTCGGTACCAACGGCCCGAGGTAGCGCTGGATCGGGCCCATGTCACGGTGGGTCAGCTTGTACCAGGCGCGCGCGAACGCGTCCGCGAGCTGGTCCGGGTTCTCGTAGAACCGCCGCGAGATCGGCTCGTAGATCGGGTCGAACCGCAGCGCCAGGTCGGAGGTGAGCATGCCGGGCGTGCGGTTCAGCGTGCCGTCCTGCGGGTCTGGGACGGTGTTCTTGGCCTTGCCGTCCTTCGGCGTCCACTGGTTCGCGCCGGCCGGGCTCTTGGTGAGCTCCCAGTCGTACTCGAACAGGTTGTGGAAGAACCAGTTGCTCCACTGGACGGGGGTCGGGGTCCAGGTGACCTCCAGGCCGCTGCCGATGGCGTCCCGGCCCTTGCCGCTGCCGAAACTGCTGTTCCAGCCGAGACCCTGCTGCTCCAGCGGCGCGGCCTCGGGGTCCGGGCCCTTGTACGACTCGAGGTTGGCGCCGTGCGTCTTGCCGAAGGTGTGCCCGCCGGCGATCAGCGCGACGGTCTCCTCGTCGTTCATCGCCATCCGGCCGAAGGTCTCGCGGATGTCGCGGGCCGAGGCCAGCGGGTCCGGGTTGCCGTTGGGGCCCTCCGGGTTGACGTAGATCAGGCCCATCTGCACCGCGCCGAACGGCTGCTCCAGGTCACGGTCGCCGGAGTAGCGCTCGTCGCCGAGCCAGGTGTGCTCGGGGCCCCAGTACACGTCCTGGTCAGGCTCCCAGACGTCCGCCCGACCGCCGGCGAAGCCGAAGGTCTTGAAGCCCATCGTCTCCAGGGCGCGGTTGCCCGTGAAGATCATCAGGTCGGCCCAGGACACCGAGCGGCCGTACTTCTTCTTGACCGGCCAGAGCAGTCGGCGCGCCTTGTCCAGGTTGACATTGTCCGGCCAGCTGTTCAGCGGGGCGAAGCGCTGCATGCCGGCGCCGGCCCCACCCCGGCCGTCGGTGACCCGGTAGGTGCCGGCGCTGTGCCAGGCCATCCGGATCATCAGGCCGCCGTAGTGGCCGAAGTCGGCCGGCCACCAGTCCTGGGAGTTGGTCAGCACCTCGTCGACGTCCCTGGCCAGGGCGTCGAGGTCGACGGTGTTGAAGGCGGCGGAGTAGTCGAAGTCCGCGCCCATGGGGTTGGCCTCGGCGGGGTGCTTGCGCAGGATCGAAAGGTTGAGCTGGTTCGGCCACCAGTCACGGTTGCTGCCGCCCTCGGTGGGGTGGCTGATGCGACCGGTCGAGACGGGGCAGCCGTTAGGACTGTCAGACACGGGAAGCCTTCCAGAATCAGAGCGGGTGCTCAGGAACTGAGTGTGGTGGTGGAGCAGTCGGGGCACAGGCCCCAGTAGATGACCTCGGCCTCGTCGATCGCGAAACCGTGGTCGTCGGACGCGGTCAAACACGGCGCGGCACCGACCGCACAGTCGACATCGGCGATGACGCCGCACGACCGGCAGACGATGTGGTGGTGGTTGTCCCCGACCCGTGCCTCGTAGCGTGCCACGGAGTCCGTCGGCTGAATGCGCCGCACCAGGCCCGCGGACGTCAGCGCGCGGAGCACGTCGTAGATGGCCTGGCGCGACACCTCACTGAGATCCGCACGCACGACACCGATGATCGAGTCCGTATCGGCGTGCGGATGGTCGTGGACCGCGGACAGCACCGCCAGCCGGGGGCGTGTGACCCGGAGAGCGGCCCCGCGCAACATGCGCTCGAAGTCCGAAGTCGTTGGCACGGTCCGTAGCGTGCCGCATTTTCTGGAATCAATCAAGAATCCGCGGTGGCGCGTCGGTGTCGAACGGTCATCGCGCCGGGTTACGGATCATCAGGGTCCATCAGGCGATCGACTGGTTGCTGTCGCCGCCGAGGACCAGCTCGGGGATCTGCCCGAACGACCAGCCGCCGGCGACCGGGGTCAGGGTCCAGATCAGGTCGAAACGGGTGCCCGGCCAGTGGGTCGGCGGGGTGGGCGTCACGGTCCCCAGCGCGGCCGGGATCGCGGGCAGCTCGCCGTGCTGCCAGCTGATCAGGGTGGGTCCGGTGCGGCGGGCCACGTCCTGGGCCAGCGCGGTCTCCTCGCCCTTGCTGAACCGGGTGTCGAGCGTGATGCCGAGCTGGGCCGCGAGCGGGGTGACGGTCTCGCGCGTGCGCAGGCCTTCCTTGCCGGACCCGCCCGAGGCGTAGATCGCGGTAGGGCGGGCCAGGCCCGGGCGGAGCGAGCCGGTCGCCGGCGCGAACAGTGGCACGAGCGCGTGGGCCCGGGCCCAGCCCTGCGGGGTCAGCGCGTGGCTGCTCGGCTTGCCGTTCTCGTCGATCCCCTGGGGTGAGCCCGAGTCCGGTGGCTTCTCGCCGTGCCGAATGATCATGATGAGGGCGCCGGGTTGGTCCTGCGCCGCCGCCTGCGCCGATGCCTGTGCCGTTGTCTGTGCCGAGGCGGTGCAGCCGTCCAGCAGCGTGGTCGACGCGGTGATCGCCCCGACAGTCGCCAGCATCCTGAGTAACTCGCGGCGCGTCGGGCGCAGTGGTTCGGTCACGGGTGCTCCTCATCGTTGGGGAGATGTTCAGCTCCCAGACAGGTGGCGAAGCTACCGAAGTTCCCGTGGGCCTGCTGTGGGCTCCGCCGACTCTCTCAGGTTTGGGGGCTGTCGCGCGTCGTGCGTGGCGTCAGATGCGGCGTCACATTCCGACCCGGGGGAGGGTGAGGGCGAAGGCGGCGCCGGTTGTTCCGTTCGGGGGGTCGACGCAGCGCAGGGTGCCGTGGTGGGCGTTGGCGATGGCCCGGGCGATGGCGAGGCCGAGCCCGGCGCCGCGGTCGTGACGGGTCCGGGCGCGGGCGGTGTCCAGGCGGGTCAGGCGATCGAAGATCCGTTCCCGGTCCGAGGGGGCTATGCCTGGCCCGGTGTCGAGGACGGTGACGGTGACGGCGCCTGGGGTGGCGGCGGCTGGGTCGGGCTGCCGGATGTCGATGGTGATCGTGCCGCCGTCCGGGGTGTGGTGCCGGGCGTTGTCGAGCAGGTTGGCCAGTAGCTGGGCCAGCTGTGCGCCGTCGGCGGTGACGGTGCTGGGTTCGCCGGTCACCGCAACGGTCACGGCGGGTGCGAGCAGCGCGGTGCGTTCGGCCTGTTGCTCGGCCAGGCCGCGCAGTTCCACCGGTTCCCGTCGGGGTGGCACGCCGGCGTCGAGGCGGGCCAGGCTCAGCAGGTCCTCGACCAGTCGCTGGCCGCGTCGGGCTTCGTGGATCAACAGCAGCTGCAGGTGGTCCCGTTGGTCCGCGTCCAGGTTGGTCGAGGTGGCCGCTTCGGCCGCGGCCAGGATGCCGGTGATCGGGGTGCGGAGCTCGTGGGCGGCGTCGTCGACGAACCGACGCAGCCGATCCGCCGCCTCTAGTGCGGCGGCTTCGGCGGTGCGGGCGCGAGTCTGTTCGTCGCGGGCGAGCTGTTCGGCGCCCTCCAGCGCGTCGAGCATGTCGTCGAAGGCCTCGGCGGTGCGGCCGAGCTCGGTGTCGGTGCGCGCCGGGGCGAGCCG
>Ga0137415_10005663_pt1 | contig 12370 bp, 14 predicted proteins | sample CZODoug3_1_1_16f_FD_183082 | JGI IMG/M metagenome (GOLD analysis project Ga0137415, IMG submission 183082) | Vadose zone soil fungal communities from Angelo Coast Range Reserve, California, USA - CZODoug3_1_1_16fungal (Hybrid Assembly) | ecosystem: Environmental > Terrestrial > Soil > Vadose...
GTACGCTACTCGACCCGCGGACGGACAACACTAGAGAACGCGCATCCGCTCGACATTCGCGGCGAATTCGCCATCGCCCAGAACGGGACAATCGCGAACACGGAAGATCTCGAGCCCATAGTCCAGAGAGAATTTCCAATCCTAGGCTCAACAACAGACACGAAGCTCGCTGGATACCGTCTCCTCCAACACTACCTCGCCGAACAGGATTGGACCCGTGCGTTTCACAAGCTGAGCAAAGAGCTCAGCGGCTCCTACAGCTTCGTCATGATAACCCACGACGGCGAGGTCCTGGCCGCGAGGGACGAGGCAGGCTATAGACCCCTTTGTCTCGGATACGATCCTGAAACAGACACCCATATCGTTGCGAGCGAGAGCTGCGCTCTCACAGCGCTCCAAGCCAACTTTGTACGGGACATTCAGCCCGGTGAGCTTGTCAGCCTCACAAAAGACGGTCTCAAAATAACACGATTCGCAGACGCACCACGCCACTACCACTGCCCCTTCGAGTACACCTACTTCGGCCATCCCAGTAGCAAGATCGACGACCACTACGTGTACGATGCCCGACGAGAGCTCGGCAGAGTCCTCGCCCGCAAATACCCGTTCAAAGCCGACGTCGTAATTCCAGTCCCCGACTCCGCAAGACCCGCAGCCCTCGGCTATTCCGAGGAAAGCGGCATACCCATGGAAGAGGGTTTGATGAAGGACCGTTACCGCAGAAAGGGAAGCCTGCGCAGCTTCATCGAGCCAACAGCCAAGAGCCGGGAAGAAATCGTTCGCGAGATCATCACCATCAAACCCGTCGTCGACGGCAAAAACGTCATCGTGGTCGATGACAGCATCGTCCGCGGAACCAGCAGCAGAAACATCGTCCAATCCCTCCGAGACGCAGGAGCAAAGAAAGTCTACATGGTCGTCACCTTCCCGCCCATCCGCCACCCATGCTACATGGGCATCGACTTCCCGACAAGAGAAGAATTGCTCGCGAACAAAGCAGACGGAGAAACGCTCAACATCGCTGAGCTCAACAGAAAAGTCGCCCGTGAAATCGGCGTCGACGGTCTCGGCTACAACGACATCAGCGGTCTAAGCGAGGGAATAGGCCTCGGCAAGGACGAGATGTGTTTCGCCTGCGTCACCGGAGAATATCTGGGTCTAAAGAAAGATCCTGTGCTTCGGACCCGGGAAGAAATGAAGGCCTAACCCAGCAATGACGGGCCTAGTGGGCTTCTACAGCTTCGGCGAAGGACGAGAAAACTGGGACGCATCCCACTTCATTCACTACGGACTCAGCGCCCTCCAAGGACGTGGACAAGAATCCGTTAGCCTAGCAACAATCGGACCAGGAAGCACTCTACACACCCTTGGCGGAAAAGGGGGCGTCGAGGAATTATTCAGCAGCAACAAGACAAGCATTCCAAAAGGCTTCATCGGAATCGGACAAACATCCTCCTATGCAGATGACTATCTCGTCCATGTCAAAGCGCCCTACGAACTAGTCCTCGCACTTGACGGAAAGACAGACCTCCACGAAAACCGCGGCGAAGCCACCAAGCTCTTCGCACGTCAACTCTCACAGCTCCTACACAGTGAGAAGGAATCGCTCAAGGCAACTTCGATGCTCATGAACAAGATAGGAGGCGGATACTCCTTTGTCGCCCTCACCCACAAACAAGAACTCGTCACAGGAAGAAACCCGCTCGGGGTAAAACCGCTCGAAACCGGGAGCGTAGGTTTCGACATTGCAGCGGTTGCGTCGGAGACCTGCGCCCTCGACGTGATGGGCATTGACCACACTGGACCTGTTGAAACGGGAGAGATCATCATGTTTACCCCCGAGGATATACGCGGAAACACTCCAACAACCGACCCCGGCAACTTCTGTAGCTACGAATACGTCTACCTCGCAAGACTCGACAGCAAGGTGAACACTCTTCCCGTAGCAACGGTCAGAAACAGCATCGGTAGAGAACTCGCCAAAGCTCATGCGGTCAAAGCTGACGTAGTAATCGGCGTGCCGGAGACCGCCCTTTCGATCGCGAATGGATATAGTCAGGAGTCTGGCTTGCCCCAGGAACCCGGCTTCATGCGTACTGGCGAGAACATTCGTGCAGCTCTCGTACCAACACAGAAAGAACGTCTCATAGGAGTCCAGCTCAAACTCAATCCAGTCAAGAGCGCGTTCGAAGCCAAAGACATCGTATTGGTTGACGACAGCGTCGTCAGGGGAAATACCCTCCGAAACACCGTTCTCAATCTCAAGCGCAGCGGAGCCCAAAGCGTACACGTCCGAATTGGAAGCCCTGCACTCGTCTCACCATGCCCCTATGGAGTCGAAATTCCTCCCAAAGACGAACTGATTGCTGGCAACTTGAACGAGAAAGAACTCGCGAGTACTGTCGGCGCGGATAGTATATCGTTCATGACCATTGAAGAACTCCAGCACGCTATCGGGCTTCCGAGACAGAATCTCTGCATGCGTTGCTTCGAGAAAGGAGGCACCACAAAATGAGAGTAATGGGCGTGGGTGGAGGCGCTCGAGAACACGCGCTTGCATGGAAGCTCGGTCTTAGCGACTACAAGCCAGAGATATTCTGGGTCGCTGAGAACCGGAACCCGGGGATTCACAAGATCTGCAAAGACAACCAGGGAGAACTTCGCGTCGGCAGAATAACAGACCCGAAAACGATTGTCAGATCTGCTCGAGGCTGGGGAGTCGACATGGTCGTAGTGGGACCCGAGGAACCTGGTTTTCACGGCATACCAGATGCACTCGAGAAGGAGGGCATTCAGTGCATCGGTGCTAGCCAAGAACTGTCGATTATAGAACGGTCCAAAGCAGATCTCCGACGTCTGCAATGGGAGAACAATCTTCCTGGTAAGCTTCTTTTTCGAACCTTCAAGAACGCTCGAGAAGCATCGGATTACATCAGGAAGAACATCGGCACCCAACCCTGGTTGCAGAACATCGTCATCAAGCCTGCCCGTCAGTCAGGCGGTAAGGGCGTCAAGCTGATCGAAGACCGCCAGATCTATCTACACAATGAAAAGGAGCGTTTCAAAGAAGCCTACTTCGATTCTCTGCAAGCTAGCATGGCCGCTTACTCTGACATCGAAGACAAGATTCTGATCGAGGAGAAGGCCTGGGGTCCAGAGTATTCCCTGCAATGCTTCACAGACGGCAAGACCGTTCTTGGCACCCCTCTCGTCCAGGACAACAAGAGCGCTCATGACTTCGACAGCGGACCCGAGACCGGCGGAATGGGCAGCATCTCAGGTCCCGACATGACCCTCCCATTCATCACTAGGGAGGAATACGACAAGTCGCTCAAGATCATCGAGGGAGTCGTTGAGGCCGCACAGAAAAAAACCGGCAAATCCTACCACGGTATGGTCGGGGGACAGATGATGCTTACAGAGAACGAGGGACCGACAATTATCGAGATGTACTCTCGTCTGGGCGATCCGGAAGCGATCAACATGCTCGCCATGCTCAAGACAGACATCATCGATGTCTTCCAAGCTATCGTTGAACGACGGCTGTCTAAGCTGAAGATTGAGTTCACCAGTGAAGATGCCGTAGTCGTGAAAGTTGTCGCTCCTAGCGGTTATCCTGAGAGACGGGAGAAAGCTAGGGGTCATCCTGTCCAGGTTTTCGAGACGAACGTCAAACGGAATGGCTGCTATCTTTTCTGGGGGAGCGCTGAACTTCAAGAAGACCAGCAAGTACTCACAGGAGGTTCTCGGCTTCTCACGTTAATGGCCATGGACCACACTCTGCCACCAGCTAGCGCGAGGATCGAGAAAACAGTGTCGAGTATCCAGCTTACCGACGGGTGGGGACTCTACCATCGAAGCGACATAGGCACGGAACAGCTACTCGCAAAGCGACAGAGCGAAGCGGAGCGAGTCCGCCGGCTCTACAAGTACATGGAAGAACGCGGGATTCTTGGAAGCAGAATGGAATGGCTTCCAAACGTCGGCAGAATCGACTCTTCACAACTCTTGCTGAGAGAGTTGCATGGACCAGAAAAGGCCTAGCTGAATGGTCCCAATCGGTGTCTTGGCATCAGGACGCGGTTCGAACCTTGAAGCTGTACTAGACGCGGTTGACAACTGCTACCTCACCAAATGCGATGTCAAGATTTTAGTCAGCAACCGACCCAACGCACCGGCTCTCGATGTAGCCAAGAAACATCACGTTGAAACAATCACACTGGACGACAAAGGTGTCCCGAAGAAAAACTGGGACTACGACCAGAAGACTATCGCCGCTCTCCAGTCGCAGGGGGTGGCGCCTAAAACCGGGCTCATTGTACTAGCAGGCTATCTCCGGATTCTCAGCGAACAGTTCGTCGATCTCTATCCTCGCAGAATCATAAACGTACACCCTGCGCTACTCCCGTCGTTTCCAGGTTTGGAAGCGCAGAGGCAAGCCCTCGATCACGGAGTCCAAGTCACGGGCTGCACCGTCCACTTCGTCGACAGAGAAGTTGACCACGGTCCAATAATTCTCCAAACACCAGTCGCGATCCGCGACGATGACACCGCGGAAACTCTTTCTGGCCGTATACTGAGAGAAGAGCACCGAATTCTTCCCGAAGCGATCAGACTCCTCACTGAGGATCATTTGAGGTTTGAAGGGAGGAGGGTTCTCATCAAGAATTGACGGCAATACTCATGGATGGCAAACTGGTTGCCGGAGAGGTCAAGAAACAAGTCTCCCAACAAGTCCAACAACTGGAAAAACATGGAACTGAGCCTCTCCTCGCCACAATTCAAGTCGGCGATGATTCTGCCAGCGCCTCCTATCTCAAAGCCAAACATAAGGCCGCTGACGAGGTCGGAATAAGATCCGAGAGCCACTACCTATCCGCCGACACCTCTCAGGACAAGCTCGAGGCTTTGCTCGGCCAGCTCAACACCAACCCCAAGGTCAACGGAATACTCGTCCAGCTGCCACTACCACCGGGCTTCAACGAGGAAAAGATAATCGAGAGAATCATCCCCTACAAGGACGTTGACGGACTACATCCCATCAACGCCGGCAAACTGGCCTCAGGATATGAGGAACTGGTTCCCTGTACGCCGAAGGGCATCATTAAACTCCTGAACTACTACAAAGTTCCAGTCGCCGGATCAAGGGTAGTCATCATCAACCGAAGCAATCTGGTAGGTAGACCCCTGGCCAACCTTCTCCTCAACAGAGACGCAACCGTTACCGTCTGCCATTCCAAGACACCCAACCTTTCAGGGATGACACGGACCGCCGACATTCTAGTTAGCGCAGTTGGGAAAGAAATCTTCCAGGTTCGCGCAGACCACGTGAAACCTAACTCGGCTGTCGTCGATGTCGGCTTGACAAGGGTCAACGGAAAGCTCCGAGGCGATGTGGAATTTGACAAAGTCAACAGAGTAGCCGGTTATATTACCCCAGTCCCGGGAGGTGTTGGACCTATGACGGTGGCATGTCTACTCGAGAACACCATACTGGCTTCAAATATCCAGATTGGCTTGAAAGTTTGACCGAAGCAAAGACGGCTGTCGAGAAAGAACAATTCCGACGATACATTTTGCGACTTAGAGAGCGACAGTCTATTCGAGACATTGAACAGAAGAGTATGGAGATCATGGATCAGGTTCTACATCTTCACGAATATGTCCGGGCGCGAGGTATTGCCTGCTATGTCAACAAGGACAGTGAGGTTGCTACTCGCCCGCTGATTCGAAAAACCCTGGATAGCAACAAGCGGGTTCTCATCCCGGTCGTAAAGAAAGGAGACATTGACCTCTTCTTCTCCGAGATCAAAGACCTCGGGAAAGAGCTCGCGCCTGGAAGCTTCAACATTCCCGAACCCAAGCCGGAGTTTCTGCGGCCACAGAGTCTCGACGCAGTCGATGTTATGTTCGTTCCTGGGATCGTGTGGGATAAGGAAGGCTACCGCCTAGGCTGGGGCAGAGGATATTTTGACCGTGTTCTCAAAACGCTCCCGGAACACGTTCGTTCGATTGGTCTCTCGTTCAACCTACAGCTTGTCAGTCGTGTTCCTCGGGATCAATTTGATTTACCAGTGAACACGGTAGTGACAGAATCTCGTGTTGTGCGGTGTCACACTTGACCAGAAGCGTCAGCATTCTCATGGGATCCGAGACCGATCGGGAGATCGCAAAGAAGGCCGAGACCGTATTTGAGAAGCTTGGCATTCCTTTCGAGACGAAGGTTCTGTCGAGTCACCGCAATCACAAAGAGCTTGACAAGTACGTCGAGTCCTCAAAGTCTGATGTTTTCATTGCCATAGCGGGTCTCAGTGCGGCCTTGCCTGGTTTTGTAGCCTCCTTGACCAACAAACCTGTAATTGGGGTCCCTGTCTCAGGTAAGCTCAATCTCGACTCTATTCTATCGATAGTTCAACTTCCGTCAGGCGTTCCAGTAGGCACTGTAGGCCTGGACAATGGAACGAACGCGGCACTGTTGGCAGCGGAGATTCTGGCGCTCTCCGACTCAGAACTCGCCAAGAGTCTCCAACAATACCGTGGTGGACGTGCATAGATGCAGGAACACGTTAGCGATCCCGAGAACGAATTGTCGTCCACGCCTTACAAGCGTGGCAAGGTAAAGGACATCTACGAGCTTGACAGCGAGGAACTCTTGTTCGTTTTCACTGACCGAATATCCGCCTATGACGTAGTCCTTCCCTCAACTATTCCTCTGAAGGGGGAAGTACTCTGCAAGCTTGCTGCTTACTGGTTCAACTATCTGAAAGTCCCCCATCATATGGTCCGCGTTGAGAACGCGAACCGGATGGTTGTCCAGAAGCTGAAGATGATTCCTGTAGAGTGCGTTGTTCGTGGTTATCTCTACGGCAGTCTCTACGAGAGACTTGTCAAGGGAGAGCTCAATCTACCTGTGAAGCCGATCAACGCTGCCAAGCTTCCTGAACCCTACTTTGATCCGACCACCAAGTCTGACGTGAAAGACGAGTCTGTTACGGTGGATCAGATTGTTGATGAGGGCTGGTTGGACACGGAAGAGATCACCGCGCTTAAGGATAGTAGTGTCGACATCTACAGGAAAATGTCTGAGCGAGTGGACCAGGCCGGCTTCATCCTTGCTGATCTCAAGCTAGAGTTTGGTTTCGACGATGAAAGTAACATTGTACTGGCGGACTCGATTGGGCCTGACGAGTTTCGGCTCTGGCCGAAAGAGAACTATTCTCCGGGCAAGAACCAGGAGAGCTATGATAAGCAGTTGATCCGTGACTGGCTTTCCAAGGTTGGCTACAAGAAGACCCTTGATGAGGCGCGAAAAGCTGGACAACCAACCCCGAGACCGCCGGACCTTCCCAAGGATCTGATCGATGAGACGAGTAAGCGGTATGTTATCGCTTACGAGCGCTTGACGGGACTGAAGCTCTAGGCTTGTCTCGGCGCCGCATGACCTACGCTAGAGCGGGAGTTGACGTTTCTCAAGTCAGAATGTCCCACGAGGCTTTGGCTCGAAGGCTCGAATCTACGTTCAAGACCCGTAAAGGGAGAGTCGGACATCCCGTTTTCCCCATTGGCCATTACGCAGGTCTCGTCGACCTCAACGACGGCCGGGTCCTGAGCCTCCATACCGATAACGTCGGAACCAAGGTCATCATTGCTCAGATGATGCGGAAGTATGACACCATCGGGATAGATTGTGTCGCGATGTGCGCGAATGATCTCATCTGCACAGGCGCCGAACCCATCAGCTTCCTCGACTATCTCGCAATGGCTAAACACGATCGCCGTATTGTCGACCAAATTGCCGTTGGCCTAGTAGAGGGAGCAAAACAGGCCGGAATGGCAATAGTTGGGGGCGAGACAGCCATCGTTCCAGACCTTCTCTCCAGCGACCCCGGGCTAGACCTTGTCGGGATGGCAGCAGGGATTTGCAGGAGGAAAGATCTCGTCCTCGGAGATGAGATTCGAGAAGGGGACGCATTGGTCGGAGTCGCCAGTTCGGGAATACACTCGAACGGTCTAACCCTCGCCAGGAAAATTCTCCTAAGAGAGTACAAGTTGAGAGAGAGCGTACCGGAACTTGGGCGAAGCATCGGTGAGGAACTGCTGGAACCCACTCGAATCTATGTCAAGCCAGTTCTAGAAGTGACAAAAAAGCTGGAGGTTCACGGGCTTGCCCACATAACGGGAGGAGCGTTTGCAAAACTTGATCGTGTAGTGGGACAGGCAAGACTTGGAGTCAGCATTGAACAACTTCCCCCTACGCCGGGAATATTTCGGATTATTCAGAAGAATGGACGAGTCTCTGACCTAGAAATGTACCGAACCTTCAACATGGGAGTAGGTTTCGTCCTAATCTGTCCTCCAAGAACAGAGGATGCTGTAATTCGATTCTTCATGAGGCACGGTCACAATGCGTTCGATCTCGGACTGGTAGAGAAAAAGACAGGGATTCGAGTCAAGGACAAGGCAGTCAACTGAAGACTACCAGATGGGCTTCAGTTCTATTAGCTAAGCTTCTACCTTGGAATGTTCAGCGAGGACTTTGAGGTCTGCTGGTTTGGCGTGGAAGCCGATCTTTGCGTGGGTCCCGTCGCAGAATGGTTTGTTGTTGGAGCCTCCGCATCTGCACAAGGCAGTGAACACCTTGCCGTCCAAGTAGATCAGGTTCGGACCGTTCTCAGTAGACTTGATCTCTACTGTATGCATGACAGAGATGATTCAATGGAATCTATTTAAACAGAGAAAGCATCCGATAACGATCGCTAGAACGATAACCGCAATCCTTAGATTCGTTTGAATCCCATTCCCGTCTTGCCGAGTTTGGAGTGGAGGCATTTGGCCGGATTTGTTCGACGAGCGTTCGCAGATGGCCCTGTACCGGCTGATGAACCGTGGTGTAATAGCTCGGCTCGGGCCGCCGATCAGTCAAGGTAATGAAAGTCTCGTTGTCCATGGAGTCGCTACTGACGGCCGGGAACTAGCAGTCAAAGTCCACACCTCCAAAGTCTTTGGAAAAAGAGAGAGAAAGCAGTATCTCTTCGGCGATTAGCGTTATCGTCACGCGAAGCGTCATATTACATTGCGGACTGAGTCAATGTGGGCTGAGAAGGAATACCGTAATCTGGCAAGGTTGGAGAAGGTAGGGATTCCGGCCCCTCGTCCTGTCGGGTTTGAAGAAAATATTGTCGTGATGACCTTGGTCGGCGGCAATGGGGTCGCTGCACCGCAACTGAATGAGTTACAAAGCGGGGATTACACTGCTCTTTCGAGGATGGTTCTTGCGGCGATGAAGACGCTTATCGCTCGGGCTCATCTGGTACTAGGAGACCTTAGCCCCTACAACATTGTCGTCTGGGATCGGAAACCCTTCGTCATCGATGTCTCGCAAGCCGTCTTGATTAGTCATTCAGACGCCGCGCGCCTCTTGGAGAACGACTTCAGAAATGTTGCCGCGTTTTTCGAGCTGAAGGATGTTGATGTGGACGAGTACTACCGTGTCCGGGCGGAGCTGACAGAGGAAGTCAGGCAACACCAGAAAGAATCTCTCGTTCGTCCCGACTCGCTATATTAGACGCCCGCGAACAAGGGCTAAGGATCTTCTCAGTGCGGAAAAGCCCGAAAAAAGAGGACGAGGTTCGGCTTCTTGTAGGCCCTACTACGGTGGTTGGGTGTTGTTATGCTGTTGTAGGTCGCGCATCATTTGTTCGAATTGTTCTTTGGTAATCTCTCCTTTGGCGTATCGTTCGCGGATGATGTTGTAAGACTCATCTTGGTACCGCCAGTATCTTCCGCGGTAGCCCCATCCTCCTCTCCATGGGAAGATTAGCCATCTCGCTATCCAGAAGAATGCGAATATTCCGAATATGAAGAATAGTGGGAACGGGAAGAAGTACGGGTAGGATATGCCTGCGACGGGTGCAGATCGCGTAGCAAATAGGACGGCTGAGACTGCGACTGATGCGACGATGACTGCGAGAAGCGCGAATATGCCCCAGGCGAAGAAGTGTCTGGGACGATTCCATTCATGTTCACTCATACATTTCGCCTCCTTTGCTTGAAGCTTCGATATCGGTATAACGATATCGGATATCCGATATAAGGATTCCCCTCGTCGAACCAGAACTATTGGATTTCTTCAACAAAACAGTAGTTCAAGCTGACTTATCCCGCGTTCCATGTCACCCCGACCAGCAAATGAGGTAGAAGCAACATGCTGAGAATCAGGGCAGTGATGGTTACGAATATCATCCCCAGGTTGACGGCCAGGTTTTCGCGGAAGGATTTGACTCTGAAAGGTTCGTAGCCCTTCTCAATTGCCAACGCAGAATCAATCTCCTCAGATTCCAAGAAGACTCTACGATCTTGAGGTCGGAAGCGGCATGTAAACAATCAATACGAACGAAGCAAGGTTTGGAATTCGGGATCGGGCGATTTCTTAGAAATGCCTGAAGGATCGCTCCCCAGTAAGTACCATCTTGATACCGTGCTCGTCGCAAGCCTTGATGATGCTTTGGTCTTCAACAGATCCGCCGGGCTGAACGATGGCTGACACCTTCTCCTCGGCCAATGCCTCCACATTGTCTAGCTTTGGAAGAAATCCGTCAGAGGCTAGCACGCTTCCTTCCAGGCTATGGCCAAGCTTATGCCCCTTGTCGATAGAGTTCTCAATGGCCCCTATCCTGTCCTGCTGGCCCGTCCCGATCGCGAGTGAAACTCCATCTTTCCAGAATACCACAGCGTTTGATCGAACCTCACATGCCACCCACCATGCATGTAGCAGGTCCACGTATTCAGTGTCGGAGGGTTTTTTCTTCGTGGGGACCGGGAACTGTTTCATCTTATCGAGTGACAATATGCTGGTTCGGTACTGGTCCTCTAGGATCAGTGATCCATCATCTAGGACTACTAGGTCTGGTGGTGGGGGTGCATCCTCTCTGCGCTGAGCTGGAACCTCTCCAACTCGTATGTCCCTCTTGGATTCGAAAACCGCTAACGCTTCAGATCCATACCCGGGTGCATAAACCACTTCGACGAAGGTCTTCACGATTTCCTCTGCAGTCTTTCGGTCAATGGGATTGTTGAAAACTACGACGCTTCCAAAGGCCGCACGGTTGTCAGAGTCCCTGGCGCGCTCGTACACCCGACTCAGACTCTCACCCTCTCTTGAGACAGCGACTCCGGATGGGTTAAGATGTTTCATCACTGCCACAGCAGGCTCTTTGAAATAACTCGTGATCCGCAAGCCATGACTTCCATCCTCGATGTTCGTTGCGGAAGGGCCATCTTTTCCCCATTTTACCCAATCGACATTTCCAATCCCGCCCTTCGATGACTTCGGCCGGTATAACGCCCCTTTCTGGTGCGGGTTCGTACCATACCGCAACCCCCGCATCCGGCCCTCTACTCTCCATTGGACCTTTGCGTATTCGAACACCTTGTCACCGATCGCAAGCTTCAGCGATAATGGTAGGTCCTCGTCTCGGGCTGTGCGATAGATCCGACGGATCTCTTGCCCGCTCATCCCTTCACCTTGCTCAAGTAACTATCTATTGCAGCATCGTACTCTGCCGTCACTGCGAAAGCCTCCCGAGCAAGCTTGTACCTCAACTCATCTTTGATTTCTTCATGTTTGTCCAGCTCCCGTATCAAGACATCATATTGAGCCGGTCTGGTCAATGGAACAACCCTGTTGTTGAGAAATGCGCCCTTCGCCGCAGCACGGATCAGGGCGACACCTCCAATGTCGATATTGTCGACCGCTCTCCGCAGGTTTACCGGGTCGTTCTTTACAACTTCCCGAAACGGATACAAGTTGACGACCACAAAGTCCACCGGCTCAATTCCGTTCTCTTGTAAATACTTCAGCTGAACTGGATCGTTCCAGTCGCCTAGGATTCCCGCGTGAATTTTGGGATGGAGCGTTTTCACCAATCCTCCTGGCATCTCGGGAAACCCTGTGTAAATTGAAACTTCTACGACTTCGTGTCGAAGTTTTCTGATCGCCTGAGCCGTGCCACCTGAGCTGATCACTTTGATCTCATGTCGAGCAAATGCTCCGACTATGTGTTCGAGTCTGGACTTGTCGTAGACAGAGACCAGAGCATTGCCTGTCAAGGATTTCGCGCAGAGCCTATCCCGAGTCCTGCGTATTATTTAATCTGGTTTCGCGGATGACGCCCGTGCCGCTAAGGCCAGCCTAGGCCTGCTTTTTCCACTGGCAGAATTCTTCTCGCGAGTTTTCCTGCCGCTGTGTGCTGGTAGAATATTGCTAGAGTTAGGAGGCCGGTCAAGCCCAAGATCCCTGCTCCCGCCCAGAAGAATGGAAGAGATGTGACTATGTGGAATATTTTCGCGACTACGCTCATCTGGGTGAAGA
>Ga0137415_10005664_pt1 | contig 12369 bp, 13 predicted proteins | sample CZODoug3_1_1_16f_FD_183082 | JGI IMG/M metagenome (GOLD analysis project Ga0137415, IMG submission 183082) | Vadose zone soil fungal communities from Angelo Coast Range Reserve, California, USA - CZODoug3_1_1_16fungal (Hybrid Assembly) | ecosystem: Environmental > Terrestrial > Soil > Vadose...
CGTCTCTTTGCCACCCGCAGTTCCTTTCCTGCAATGTGTGTCCAATCTTACTGTCTCAATTTTGGGGTTCACTCCAAGCCGCTCTGGACAACTGATTGATTGGTCTGTCTGGGACTAGTTGGCGAAGACTACGGCGTTATAGCGGCAGGGCGAGTTAGCACGGCGTGCCTGCGGTGTTGCGGCGCACCCCGAAGTGCTATCCTGTCGCGCATGGACAACCATCCAATCAGCGATGTCGGTGGAACTTCCGGCGGCCTCGGCCAGTTTCTACTCGGTTTTGCCATGGCCTGCATTGGGGGATTCCTCATCACCAATCAGGTGACCGTGGTGAGTTCGTACTGGAATTTCTGGGGAGGCAACAGTTTCGGCGTCACGCTTCTGCCAATGCTATTCGGCGTGGCGATCCTCTTCTGGAATGGCAAGAGCACCATCGGATGGATCCTAACCGTTGCCGGGGCCCTGTTCATTTTCGCGGGCATCATCGCCAACATGCACATCTACTTTCGTGGAGCCAGCCTTTTCAACACCATGGTGATGCTGATACTGCTAGTAGGGGGACTCGCGTTGGTAGCGCGTTCGCTGCGGCCACATCACCCGAAACCAAACCAGTAACCCGCGCCGGCAACTTCCAAAACTGCTTTGCGAAGTGCAATATTCCACGTCCATCGTGACGTTGACATCACCCCTCTCAAGCCATAGCATCCTTTGTGAAACCGTCGCGGGACCAGATCCGCGGAATGGTTGCCGTTGGTAGACCAGGTACCCATCCCCACGCGACGCTATAACGAGACGATCATTTTCAGTAACATACGGACAACCACAGATTAAGAGCCGTGTCGCCAGGAACCGCCTGGCAGGAGTGTACGTAGCAAATGGTTAGGGAGCGAGAGTTATGAGCAACAAGTTTATTGACAGCATTAAACATGTCATTATCGAGGACGACGATCCTAGGTCGCAAGGGCAAGGACAAGCGCATCCGCAGCTTCACTCTGAAGCATCGCCTCCCGGCGCCGCGCCAGTAGCCGCGTCTACCGAGAACGCCTCGTACCACCCGGCGAGCACCCCGCCGATGACCGAAGAGACGGAGCACGTCTACCAGCGGATTCTGGCGAAGACTAATTTTGATGCTACGCAGGTCGCGGCCACGATCCACAAGTATCTCGATCCGCTCTCGGCGATTCCTTCGCTGGACGAACGCACCCGCTTCAAGACCGCGGTGATTCAGGCCAAGGCGCAGGAAGGCCTCTCACAGGAAAAGATTCTCGCCACATTTGATGGCCTGAAAGTCGCGTTGCAGAACGAGCAGGAATCCTTCGCTGCCTCAGCGGCCGCCACCAAGCAGAGAGAAATCGACGATCGCCAGAAAAAAGTACAGGAAGCCACTGACGCGATCGCACAGAAGCAAAAAGAAATTGCCCAGCTCCAACAGCGCCTGTCGGACGTCACCACCGAACTGGTGGGAGCGCAAGGCAAGATTCAGCGCGCCGAATCGCAGTTTGCAATCGCAGTCCAGCGGCGCGCCCTTGAAATCGATCAGGAGAAGGCCAAGTACGTCAGCCTTCTCCAAGGATGAGGATCCATGAGCATTACGCCTTCCACTCCCACCAATCTCGGGGATGAACTGAAGTCTTTCTGGTCGCGCCCTGAAGGCAAGACCGGAATGATTTTCATCGCGTTTGCAGCGGCCGCGGCGGTGTATGGGTGGGCCCAGATCGTGCCCTTCATCGTCTCCATGCTGGCCGACACGCTGCACATGATTTACCTGGCGGGTATTCTGGCTGCGGTTCTGTTCGTGATTTTCAGCAGCCGCACCCATCTGCTGTTCCGCCTGCTCATGCGGTGGATTACCGGGATGATCATCAACATCGATCCCATCGGCATTCTGAAAGATCACCTGTCGCAGATGCGCAAACGCCGTGACGTAATGTCGCAGCAGATCAGTAATGTCAGCGGACAGATCCAATATCTCAAGAACATCATCGACAAGAACAACGCCCTGGCCAGCGAGAACATGCGCCTCGCCGCGCACGCCAAGAAAATCGCTACCAGCACGGCCGATCAGAACGAGCAACTCCGCATGGCGTTGCAGATGAAGGCCAAGGCCAACCAGGCCGGGCGCCTGCAGAAGTCGAACCTGAGCTACCAGCAGCTGCTGAGCAAACTGCAAAACATCTACGACCTGCTCAGCAAGTGGGCGGTCCACATCGACTTCTACATCGAAGACACCGACAACGAAGTGAGGCAGGCGGAGATCGAGTACAAGACCATCAATACCGCCTTCCGCGCCTATCGCACGGCGCTCGCGGTCATCAAGGGCACGGGCGACGAAAAAGAACTCTACAACCAGACCATGGAGCACCTCGCCGAAGAGGCCGGACGCAAACTCGGCGAAATGGAAGACTTCCAGCGCCTCGCACAGAACTTCATGGACACGATCGATCTGGAGAACGGTGCGGTCGAGACAGAAGCTCTCGAGAAACTCGATGCCTACGAGCAGAAGCTGCTCACATCAGGCGCAACCGACACGGCATTTCTGCTGCCCGGCGCAACCGCGGCACCCGTGCCGGTTCCGGCCGGAAAGAGTAGCGATGCTCCGCCTGCGGCGAAAAGCGCAGGCGATTACGGAGACATGTTCAAGTAACGAGATTTCGAAACAAGAGTTGTATCCGGGGAGGAAACACAAGGCATGGCACATTTGAAGACTGGCCCAAAGATCATCCTGATCATTCTGCTCGTCGTGGGCTTCGTGTTCGGACTCCGCAAGGCCGCGGAACTTGGCTGGATTCCCACGCCCGGCGTGATGAAGGCGCTCGTACCCGAGAAAGCAGTCTTGCCGGACGTGAAGGAAGCCCTAATGCAGAACGTGGAGCCAGTTGCGCTTCCATCTTCGACATCCGCGGGTGTGCCTGCAACGTTGATTCGCGGCGAAATCTGGGAATGGAATGCGCAGATCAACATGATCTACGCCAACGGCGGGGCTAGCACAACGAAAGGCTCGCTGATGGAAAAGCACGGCGTCAACCTGATACTCGTCCGTCAGGATGACACCGGCAAGATGCAGGAAGACCTGATCGCGTGCGCCCGAGAAATCTCCAGCGGATCGTCGCAGTGTTCCAACGGCGCAGATTTTGTAGTCATCATGGGCGATGGCTCGGGGCAGTTTTTGGCGGCCATTAACCCCCAATTGAAAAAGCTCGGGAACGAGTACCAAGCCAAGGTGATCGGTGCGACGGGCTACAGCCGTGGCGAAGATTCGCTCATGGCGCCGCCCGAGGTGAAGAGCAATCCTCAAGCCGCGAAAGGCATGTTGGTCGAAGGCGTGCTGCGTGACGGCGACTGGAATATTGCCCAGAAGTGGGAAGGCGACAATGGCATCAAGAACAATCCTGATGAGAAGACTTGGGATCCAGACGCGGTCAATTGGCTCAATGCTTCCGACTACAACGTGGCCGCTGCCGACTACGTAGCTGGAAAGTGCGACGACCGCAAAGTCGTGAAAGACGGGCATCTTACCGGAGAGATTAAGCACGTTTGCGTGAATGCGGTCGTAACCTGGACTCCCGGCGACGTCACCATTGCCAAGGGCAAGGGCGGTTTGATAAAAATCGTCAGTTCCAAACAATATCGTTCGCAGATGCCAGCCGTCATTCTCGGTCCCAAAAACTTCTTCGAACGCAATCGTGCCGAGATCGAGGGCATGCTCGCAGCCACGTTCGAAGCCGGAGACCAGGTTAAGGCGTTCGATCAGGTACTGCACAAGGCCGCAGCCATCAGCGCCAAGCTCTACAACGATCAGGACGGAGCCTACTGGTACAAATACTATAAAGGTGTGACCGAATCCGACGCGCAGGGACTAAAGGTCGATCTTGGCGGCTCGACCGTAAACAACTTGGCCGACAACCTAATTCTGTTCGGCCTAGAGCCGGGGACGAACGACAACTTCCGCTCGACATATGCCGTATTCGCCAACATCGCGACACAGCAATATCCCGCGCTCTTCAAAGACACTCCGATCCCAGACGTAAAAGACATTGAAGACAAGTCTTTCATTACGGGCGCTCAGGCGCGTATGAGCAGTGGCGGCGCTGAGGGCGAGGCCCCGCAATATGCCGCCAACCAGACCGGACCTGTGGTTTCGAAGCGGTCGTACTCCATCAATTTCGATACTGGCAAGGCAACGTTCACGACCGAAGGCGTGCGTACGATGTCGGAACTGAAAGACTCTCTCGCCATCACTGGCTTGTTCATTCAGGTTGATGGCTACACCGACAACACCGGCAGTGAGGGAGTCAACCAAGCGCTCTCCGATGCCCGCGCCGCCGCAGTAAAAGATTGGCTGCAGAAACATGCGCCGCGCAACTTCCCCGACAACCGTTTCAAGATTGCCGGGCACGGTTCGCAAAACCCGGTGGCGACCAACGAGACGGCCGCCGGCAAGGCCGCAAACCGCCGCGTGGAAATCACACTGCTCGGCAGCTAACTCACAGGCCAAACGGGGAGGATCCAGACGATCCTCCCCCTATCTGCATAGGAAGACTGAATTCTAGATGAATCAGGCGATTGAGGTATTATCACCCAATCGGGTGATCTCTAAACAAACCGTCCGGTGGCTGGTGGGATTCCAGCTGCTGATGCTGTTTTTCATCTGGATTTTCTCCCCGACCGTTTTCCTGCCCAAACCCAAAGAAGTTTTCCAGGCGCTGGGCGAAATGTGGATGGAAGGCCTGGGCGGCGAGCTGATCACAAGCTTCTATCTGAATCTGGAAGCGATTGCGCTGGCCACACTGCTCTCGCTGCTGATGGCCTACCTCACGGTCATCCCGTTCTTTCGGCCGATTGTTACTCTGCTCAGCAAGCTGCGTTTCCTCTCTATGGTTGGCCTCACATTCTTCTTCACGTTGATGGCCAGCAGCGGACATGAACTCAAACTGTATTTGCTGGTCTTTTCTGTATCGGTTTTCTTTGTCACCGGTATGGCCGAGGTGGTCGCCAGCATCCCCAAAGAGAGGTTCGATCTGGCACGCACGCTGCGTATGAGCGAATGGCGCGTGGTCTACGAAGTGGTCGTGATCGGCCAAGCAGACAAGGCTTTCGAAGTGCTGCGCCAGAACGCCGCAATGGGATGGATGATGCTGACTATGGTTGAAGGCATCTCGCGCTCCGAAGGCGGAGTCGGCGCGATGCTACTGAATCAGAACAAGCATTTCCATCTGAGCGCCGTTTTCGCCATTCAGTTGACCATCCTGCTGCTGGGTTTGGGACAAGACTATGCGATCGGCCTGCTGCGCAAGGTTTTCTGTCCGTACGCGGATTTGACTCTGGAACGGAAGTAAGACGACAACATGCCCACGTACACCTACGGAAAAACGCTGCTGAAGGTGGAGGACGTCTCCCTCGAATACGATGGGCGTCCGATCCTCAAACACGTGAGTGCCGAGATCAAAGACATCATCTGTACCGATCATGTTCAGGGCCAGGTGGTAGGATTCCTCGGCCCCAGCGGCATCGGCAAAACGCAGTTGTTCCGCATCATCGCCGGACTGAACAAACCCACCTCCGGGCGCGTCACCATCAACGGACTAGACCGGCCCGTGCAGGCCGGAGAAGTGGGCGTCGTCGCCCAGGATTACCCCCTGTTCGAGCATCGCACAGTGATGTCGAACTTACTGCTGGCGGCCAACCAGAAAGAAAAAGATGCCAAGGCCTCGCGCGACAAGGTCATTCAGTACCTGACCGACTTCGACTTGGTCGACAAGGCGCGTCTGTACCCAGTGCAGCTATCCGGCGGACAGCGCCAGCGCTGTGCCATCATCCAGCAAATTCTGTGCTCCGACCATTTCCTGTTGATGGACGAACCCTTCAGCGGCTTAGACCTGCTTATGCTGGAAAAGACCAGCGAACTGATCCAGAAGGTCGCGAACATGGACGAACTCAACACCATCATCGTGGTCACTCACGACATCACAGCCGCATCGGCTGTCGCCGACCACCTCTGGTTGATGGGACGCGAGCACGACGCCAAAGGTAATCCTCTACCCGGTTCACATATCGTCGAAACCTACGACTTGATCGAACGCGACCTCTGCTGGCATCCACAGATCATCACCCAGCCGAAGTTCATGGAGTTCGTCCGCGAAGTGAAAGATCGTTTCCGCACACTCTAGATCGCGACTAGCGGATTTGGCTGGAAGGATCTGAGGCAAGGAGTGATGCCAATCCGGATCAAGCCGCGCAGGTCTCGCAGTTTGGGCGGTCCCTCGACACCTTGATTACGCCCGACCATCCGCTTGGCCCGGTCCTTCCGATCGGCCGGAAAATGACTCGTCCAGTCACGCTTTCGATAATCGATCTGAATGGCACAAGCCACGAGTGTGTGGCCGAGGCTTTCGACACAACATGGAATGTGCTCATCCTTCTTTATGCCGTCCGCGCCTTGACTGCTTCGACGATCATTCTGCCCTCAAGCTTCGAGCAGCATTTACGGGACGTGACTCGTAGAACCGCCATGACCGATGAACGTGAAACGATGCAAGCCATACGACTCGCAATTCGCCAGGGACGGCTGAAAGAGCCTATGCGCGGCGCTGACCTTGATAAGGTGCTCGGAATCACCTGGGGCGGGAACTTCCTCGCCAAGCATTTGCCTCGGCACAGGCAGTTCCACCGCCCGCTTCGTGCGCGTCTCCTGCGGCCTTTATCGTCTGAAGGATTGAGATCGTCTCCTTGCCCGTTCTTTCTCTTTAGATTATTCAACCCTTGCAGGCCTATGTCGCCGTTCGCCGACATTCCGCGCCGGCGCCGCGCTCAACCCCCGGCAATCGGAGCCCGTCCGCCGTCCCCCACGGGCGGACGTGCAGCTCAGCACACTGCGTAGATTGATCGTGTGATATGCTATATTATATCAAATGTTGATAATGATATAGTTTGGCATATATAGTTGTAATTCGCGTTGATGTGCTATATTATATCATTAATGGAAAACAATATAACAAGGCATATCAAACCACTTCGCCTGGAGGGCCTCCCAGAGGACATGCGCCGGGAGTTGAAGGAGGCGCGGGTGAAACGCGGCTGGAGCCAGAGGGAGCTGGGGAGCCGTCTCGGCCTGCCCCAGATGCACATCTCCGGCATCGAGTCGGGCAAGATCGTGCCGCGCTACGACACCCTCCTTGAGCTGGTCCGTATCCTCGACCGCGACCTCCTCATGGTTCCCCGCGCTCTCGTCCCTGTCATGCAGTCGCTCATCCGCGATCATCTGCGGCAGGATCAGCAGGGCGAAAGCGAGGAACGCTCCCTCTACGCCGACGGCGACGAGGAGAACAGCCAGCAGGAGCGCAAAGATGAAGTTTGATGCGAAGAAACTCAAGGCGCTCGCCGTGCGCCTGCATGGCCGGCAGATCGGCGTCATCAACCGCCTCGCCGGCGACCGCCAGATCTTTGCGTTCGAACAAGCCTATATCGACGATCCGCAGCGCCCGACCTTGAGCCTGTCCTTCAAGGGCCGCACCGGCGGGCTCGTTACGGCTTTGCGCCCCGTGCCGCGCCGCGTGCCGCCGTTCTTTTCGAACCTGCTTCCGGAAGGGCATCTGGGCGAGTATCTCGCAAAGCTTGCCGACGTGAATCCCGAGCGCGAGTTCTTCCTCCTCGCGGTCCTCGGCGCCGATCTTCCCGGCGCGCTTGTCATCGCGCCGCTTGAGGGCGATGCGAAGGAGGACGATGCCCATCATGATGATGGTGATGCCGATCGTGATGATGATCGCCCGCGCGAAGCCGTGCTTCGGTTTTCCCTGGCAGGCGTGCAGTTGAAGTTTTCCGCCGTCATGGAAGCATCCGGAGGCCTGACCGTTCCCGCCGGGGGCATGGGCGGGTCATGGATCGTCAAGCTTCCCTCCGCCCGCTTCGCCGCTGTCCCCGAGAATGAATTCGCCATGCTGGAGCTCGCGCGCCGCGCGGGCATCGCCGTGCCGGATAACCGCCTCGTCGCGATGGCCGACATAAAGGGACTCCCCGAGGAGGCGCGCGCACCGGGAGGCAAGGCTCTCGCCGTACAGCGCTTCGACCGCACGGCCGGGGGAGCGTCCGTTCACATGGAGGATTTCGCGCAAGTGTTCGGACAGTATCCGAACGACAAGTACCACTTTCGCAGCTATGCCAACATCGCTTCCGTCCTGTGGGCGGAAGCGGGCGAGGCCGCCGTCTCGGAGTTTGTCCGCCGCCTTGTGTTCTCCGTTGTGATCGGCAACGCCGACATGCATCTCAAGAACTGGTCGCTCCTCTATTCCGACCGGCGCAAGGCGGTCCTGTCGCCCGGATACGATTTTGTGGCGACGCTCCCTTATATTCCCAATGACACGCTCGCCTTGAATTTCGGCGGCAGCCGCAGCCTGTCCGAAATCACGCCCGACCAGATGCGGCGCTTTGCCGACACTGCGCGGATTCCGGCAAGCCCGCTCTGGAAGATCGCCGTCGAGACAGCGGAGCGCACCGCCGCGGCGTGGAAGGGCCTCGAACAAGCGGATCTGCTTCCCAAAGACTTGCGGGCATCCATCGACAAGCAGATTCTGGCAGTCGCCGCCACCATAAAGTGACGCCACATCGCATCGGCCGGGATAGCCCCCTACTCCTCCACCCACCCTTTCTTTAGGGTTTTGTTTCGCAACTTTCCTCTCGCAGCGCCGATCTGTCGGGTTGGTTATCCGGTTGTGGGATAGCCGTCGGCTATCAATACGGATAGATAGAAGTCTTGGACATTCCGACGCGACCCTCGTAGGTTCCTTCGAGAGGGCTTCCCACGTATGTCATCTTCAGAGGTTTCCCCGGTCTTCAGTGCGTTCACTCAGCGGAATGGCAGGAAAGCCAGCGTTCCAGACCTGCCTGTTGGCCGGAGTGGCACAACGAACAACGGTTCCCGTCTTGTCAGCACGAAGGAACTATCGAAAATGTGGGACATGCCCGAGAGCACACTCCGTTATTGGCGTTGTGCAGGAATTGGGCCTGCTTACGTGAAACTTGGTGGCCGATTTTCGGTGGGCCACATCATCTCCTCCGATGAACCGAAGGCATCTGGTCGCAACGATGACGGGCCGCTTAATGTCCAGTTGAACCTTAAACCGAAAATAGAAGAGTCAAACCGGAGTGGCGGTCGGGGCGCCATTGATTCGAAAGGGCGAAGCGCTCCAGACGCAGCGAATTTGGCTAACAACTGGGTAGCAAGAGTTGACCAGGAAAACGTAAGCTGTCGTTGAAAATAAAGGATTTGGTGAGCGCGGAAGGAATCGAACCTTCAACCTACTGATTAAGAGTCAGGGAAACTTGAATGACGTTCTCTTCCGAATCCCATCTTGAAATCAAGCACTTACCTTTAACCAAGCCCGCACGGAAGCATCTCGGCGACGTAGCAAAAAAGCCCGTATTGGCGCATAGCGGCTCGAAGCGTATGGCACGTTTATGACACAGGCGCATGGGGTGAACCCCTCCGTTGAGACAATCTGCGATTGGCACAATTGGCGAGCATGTGAACTTGCTTGCTGCCTACAAGTTTGCCTTGGCAAGTCGACGCAAGAAGCTCTCCTTGGCGGCGTGTGTCTGGCGGATCTTCTCCAGTGCCGTTTGAAATCGAGCCGTCTGGCCACGGCGAACTGCGAAATCATGCATGTCGGTTAGCAAAACGACTGCTTTGTCGTAATCCTTGGGCTGCCGCATTTGGATATGTGCTGCAACCCGTTTCCAGATTTGCGGTTCGCGTCGCGCTAATTGATCGAGATACCGAGCCCGGTTTGCCTCGTCTTCTGCTCTTCGTTTTGCCGCTTCCGCTATGCGCTGTTCGTTCAGCAGCCGGGCTCTCTCCTTCGCACGCGCATGGGCCGCTGCCAGGAGATCGCCTGCCTTACGCCGTTCGCTTGCAGCGGACCCGTCGGAAGTTTGGCGTAAGTTCTGACGTGGAAAACGCCGTATGAGATCGTTTCGCCAGCGCTCGCCCTGCTCCGCGACCGCAGTGATGAGCAACTCGTTCTTGTCTTTTTCCGGCAGGCTCCGAATCCATGCGGACAATTCTCTGCGGGTCGGTCCAGCGGCGAGCGGTTTTGAAGCCTGTGCTGCAACCTCGACGAGGTCCTCATCGATTTCGAGGAATTCGATCAGCGCGTAGAGGGGACCGGATAATTCTTCCAGGCCTGCAGGCACGGGCGGTTCCAGCTTATCTTCAGCAGGTCCGCCATCCTGCGCACAGCGAAGCCAGCCCAGATAAAGGCATCGGAGGTCGCCGCGAAGCAGGTCTGAGCGCAGAGGCATCAGGGAGGCCATCCATTCGGTTCCGTCGTCCTCGCCATCCCACTCCGACTCACTTCCAAATTCAACGATCACGAATCTCGCGGTTTTTCGCACCTGCACGTTCCCGCCAGAGACCATCGCCTTGAACAACTTGTAGTCGACCGATTCCTGCGGGAGGCGAATATAGAACTCATGCGTCCCCCAGTTCGCGACGTAGACAAAAGCGTCAAAATACTTTTCTATTAGCTTGCTCGGATTGGCTTTCAGGTCTCCCCATTCGTAGTGGTTCGTGAAGCTCGTAGCGGTAATTGCGGCCCGCGTGGAGATGGAACGTAGCGCGGCCATCTCTTTTCTCGTCAGCGGACGGTCGATTGCGCGGAAATCGTAGTACTGGTATTCGCTCACCAGGACCCTCGGCGCCAGCAGCGATAAGCGGCAATCCATTCTGCGCCTGCTGGCGCCGGAACTGGCAGAGGCAGGTCCAGGATTGCGACCTTTTGCCGCGTATTCCCTCGACAGCAAAAGGCAACAATCTGGCTATCCAGGGTCATGTCGACCTTCTCCACCTCAACCTCGACGCCCAGGATCTTCACCGAGAACGGCAACGCTAGATGCTCTTCAATCATGGTCAGGAATCCGACGATTTGCTCCTCTTCAGTGTAAGCATCAACCACTGCTTCCTCGATCAGTTCCTTCAGTCTCGCCTTGCTCAGTGAAGGAAGATTTGTCTCAGGTGCTGTTTTCGGCTTCCGCATATGTACCATCTGTATGGGTTACTGATTCGCTTGATCAAATTCCTCCACTCGGCCAGTGACTCTTTTGCGAAATCAATTCTCAATACTCCGATCCAAATCGTGCCCGTCGCAGTGATCCCGCACTGTATAACCGATGAGTCCATAGCCTTTTAGTCGGCGCGCGTACATCCGAGCCAACATCAGCACATTGGAATCGACGTAATCGTAGACTCGGACGATACGCTTCGCGTCATGAAGCCGGTGAAGACGCCCGACGTATTGCTGAAGGGTTCCCTTCCACGAAATAGGCATCGCCAAGAAGAGTGTATCCAGGCGAGCGTCATCGAGGCCCTCGCCTACGTAACTGCCGGTTGCCAGAATGACTCTCTTTATTGGTTCTTCTCCCTAAGACCTCCGGACCAACAAGCGCACTCGAGGGGAGAATTCGCAAGTCCCGGCAGGCGAACGCGACGATGATCCTTCTATCGGACTATAGTAAAGGACTGGCGACGTTTTGGGCCGAAGCGAAATACAGCAAAGTGTTCGTCCAGAGAGGCCACACGGTCGATCCCCAGACGGCGCATCACAGCAAAGCTGGTGCGGTCGACGATGGAAAAATCCTGGTCACGCCAGGAAAGACCAATATCCCAGGCAGTCTCCAAATCCGCCAGACCAACAGCCTCAATGATTGCTATGCCACTTCGTAAGCCATCCCAAAATCGCTCCGCAGCTTTGGGTTGAAGTTTGTGGTGAAGCAACGTCCATGTCTCGACCAAGACGTGATCTGAGGTGACCAACGCTTCACCAGATTTGAGAATGGTTTTTGCGCGAGGGTTGCTACGATCGGAAGAGTCCGCTGCGGCGTACCAGATCGATGTATCAACAAATAGGCTCATGGCGATTGAAAAATTACCGACGTTTTCTGCGTGAGGAATCAACGGCCTCAGCGATCATGGCATCCTTATCTCTCGCAATATCGGAACCGCCCGAGTTCCCGAGGTCGAAAATACGATGCACGTCCGTACCTGTTTCAGGACGAGCAAGATCACGTGCCACAAGCCGGCGAAAATATTCTGCTAGAGATACGCCGAGATCACTCGCGCGCCGGCGCGCACGTCGCTGCATCTCATCTTCAAGTGTAATTTGTGTTCGTGACATCATGATGCTAGCATCATACCATACCAATAGGGCCGACGCAGAGGCGCGACCCTTTTCGAGTTGTCCCTACCAGGAAGTCCGTTCTCATTGAAAGCGTTGAACTTGCGGCGAGGCGTGGTAGGGTGCAATGGAATGTTCGTACTCCTCGCTTCCCTGCTCCTCTCCCTTCGTGGCTGTCTTCAAACTCGGGCCGCTCTGCACGCTGAGA
>Ga0137415_10005665_pt1 | contig 12368 bp, 10 predicted proteins | sample CZODoug3_1_1_16f_FD_183082 | JGI IMG/M metagenome (GOLD analysis project Ga0137415, IMG submission 183082) | Vadose zone soil fungal communities from Angelo Coast Range Reserve, California, USA - CZODoug3_1_1_16fungal (Hybrid Assembly) | ecosystem: Environmental > Terrestrial > Soil > Vadose...
GCACCCGCTCAGCCTGTATCACCGCTCCGCCACGGCCCGCGCCCTGACGGCGGCGGGGCTCCGCGGCCTCCAGCGACAGTTCGTCGCGGTCGAGCCACAGCTCGTGCCGCTGGCGAGCGAGCGGCTCGCCCTCGCGGCCGGACTCGGGCCCGAGCCGCGCGACGCCGCCGACGCGCCGGGGGAGCGGTCGATCTACGGGCTGTCCGGGCTCGACGCCCGCGGGCTGGTGTGGCTGCGCCATGGAGCCCCCGATGCGCGCCTCGCCAAGGCGCGTGATCCGCTCCGCTCGCTCGACCTCCCGGGGGTGAGCGCGCTCGATGCAGAGGCCTGGCGCTATGAGACAGTGGACGGCGCAGCGGATGGGCCGGCGAGCGTCGCATTCACTCGCGCCACCGCGAGCGCCGGGCTCCAGCTCGGCGGCGATTACATCTTCACGCCGACGACCGCGCGCCAGGTCGCCGACACGCGGCGCTTACTCGAAACCGACCGCACGACGCTGGCCGCGTCGCTCCGCCCCCGAATGTGGGCGGCGTTCTTTCGTGGCCGCACGCCGGGTCGCACGGCGGTTTACTACCGGAGCGCGCCCGACACGGCGGGCGTCGCCCTGTGGGACGAGCGCGGCGTGGCGGCGGCGCTGGCCGGCGGGCCGGGGCTGTTGCGCCTGAGCGTTCCGCCGGGGCGCTACGCCTTCGGGCTCGACGTCGATTCGGCCGGGATGCGGGGCCGGATCCGCGGCGCCGTGACGGTCCCTCATTTCGTGCGCGCGCGGGCGCCGATGCTCTCGAGTCTGATCCTGGGAGCGACCGACAGCGCCGGCGACCGCGAAGCGGTGCTCGCCGCCAGTCCCGCGGATCTGGTGTACCGCGCGGGGGCGGCGCTCGCCGCGTACGCCGAGCTCTACGGCCTCGCGGCGGACGAGCGTGGCGCGTCCCGGTACGTGGCTCGCTACAGCTTCGCCCCGGTGCGGTCATTTTTCGCCCGCGTGCTCGGCACGCGTCATCCCGTCGTCTTCGAGTTCACGCGGGAGGCGCCAGCGGCGGACGTCACACTCGAGCGGCTCGTAGTCGACCCGGGGCGGCTGCCCCCGGGGCGCTACCGCGTGACGCTGGGCGTGACCGACGTGGTGCGAAATGTCAAGTCGGAGTCGGTAACGGTCGAGATCACAGTCCGCTGAGGCACGCTTGTTTCCCGCGGGGCGGTTTCCCAAATTGGGGCCGGCCGCTCCATGCTCGTCAATCTCGTCCCCGAATTCCTGGCGGTCTTAGCCGCGCCCGATCCCACCGCGGCATACCACGAGTACCTCGATCGGCACGGGCCCGTGCTCGCCAGCTACTGGCACAACTACGTGCTCGACCCCGCGTCGCCGCACGCGGAGCAGGTGATCGCGGCGGCGCTGCAGGCGGACCGCGCGGATCTGAAACGGCTGCTCGCAGACGTCGACGTCGTGTCGATCACGGAGGACGCGCTGCAGCGTGCCCTCGAGCGGCTCGAGGCGGACTGTCCCGTGGACCTCTACCTGATGGTCGGCGTGGGCGCGGCGAACGCCGGCGAGCTGGTGGTGGGCGGGCGCGGCATCGCGTTCCTTTGCCTCGAGCATTTCACGGGCCGGGCGAACCCGCAGACGTACGGCATGGGGCTCGCCCCGCATCTCCTGCCCCTGTGGGTCGCGCACGAGACAGCGCACGCCGTGCGATACACGTCGCCCACCAGCCGGGCCGACCTGCGGCGGCTCGTCGTCGACTTACGCGGCCACTACGACTACTGGGACACGGGAAGCCGAGCCAGCTTGCGCGAGCTGCTGGTCAACGAAGGCGCGGCGGTCGCGGCGGCGCAGGCGGTGGCCCCCGGGCTCGAGCCGTGGGAGTACTTCGGCTATACTCGCCGCCAGTACCGGCGTATCCGCGAGCTCGACGCCTTCCTCCGCCGTGTCACCGCCCCCATGCTCGACCAGACCGGGCTGGGGTTGCGGCTGCGTTTTCTGTCGGGCGGAATGACGCCGGCCGCCCGGTTGATGGGGGGCAAGGTGGTGCCGGAGCGTGCCGGTTACTACCTCGGCTTGCGCCTGGTGGAGAACTACCTCGCCGAGCGGGGCCTCGCCTCGACGCTGCGCGCCGCGGCGGAAGAGTTCCGCAAGGCGGACGACCGCGCGCTCGGGATCCAGACCGCGTGAGCCCACGCCCCAAGGCGGAGCGGCGCAGCAACCAGCCGCTGCGCGAGTTGCTGGACGAGCTGCTCGTCCACTCGCGGGAGATCGCGCGGCGCGCCAGACAGATGACTCCGATGGAGCTCGACTATTCCCAGCAGCGGCTCGAATGGCTCGCCGACGAGGTGTGGCGCGTGGCGACAGGGGGGGCGGCACCCCACTAACACCCGGAAACGTTCCAATTCCCGGCTTCCGGCACGCTCTTGACACCGGTCTACCCTGCGGGCAGGTTAGCTCCCCATCGATACGGTTCCGTAAGGAGCTACCCGCAAAGTCGGGACCGCGTGGTTCCTCTGACCCCCTCAGCCACGCCGCTCTCAATACCGCATTCGTGACACCGGCAGCAGAATTTCGTGCACCCCATCCGGATCGGGAGGTCGTTATGGCAGCAGATTTCTTCATCGGCGAGTCGCTGGTAGGGGACGGAAACGAGGTCGCCCACATCGACCTGATCATCGGGTCGAAGGCGGGCCATGCGGGGCAGGCATTCGTCAACACGTTGTCGAACAACACCGACGGGTTCACCAAGCTGCTCGCCGTCGTCACGCCCAACCTGCCGGCCAAGCCGGATACGCTGCTCTTCAACAAGGTGACGATGAAGAATGCCACGCAGGCCGTCCAGATGTTCGGCCCGGCGCAGGCCGCGGTCGCGCGCGCGGTGGTCGACAGCGTGTCGTCGGGTGTGATCCCGCGCGACAAGGTGGACGACTACTGCATCCTGGTGGGCGTCTTCATCCACTGGCAGGCGAAGAACGACAAGAAGATTTTCGACTTCAACTACCGCGCGGTGAAGGAATCGATCGAGCGGGCGCTGAAGGGCCAGCCTCGGATCGACGCGGTCATCTCGGGGGCCAAGACCGCCACCCACCCGTTCGCGGGCGGGGCCGACAAGAGCTGACGCCCCGGCGGTCGTCGGAAGCGGTAGTCCGGGGGGCGGTGGCGTTGCCGCCCCTCGACTGTTGTCTCCCTGTCCGAGCCTTGGAGCCCGACCCCTGATGCGCAAGCTTCTGCTGCAGCTCGACACCTCGCGGCTGCCGAGCGTGTTCGACCGGGTGGTGGCGTACGACGGCGGCGCCGACGAGGTGATGAGCTACGGCGGCATCGTCGAGGCGGACGTCCGCGACCTGGTGCACGGCTGCATCTTCACGCGTGGACCGAAAGACCTGAAAAATACGGCCGGGTTCATCGGCGGGGCGGACATGGCGGCGGGGGAGCGGCTCCTCGCCGCGGCGCAGCAGGCGTTCTTCGGCCCGTTCCGCGTCTCGCTGATGCTGGACTCGAACGGCTCCAACACGACCGCCGTGGCCGCGGTGGAGAAGATGGTCCAGGCCGCGGGCGACGTGCGCGGCCAGCGCGTCCTGATCATCGCGGGGACCGGACCCGTGGGGATCCGGGCGGCGGGTCTGTTCGCGCGAGCGGGAGCGGAAGTGGTCATCACGTCCCGTAAGCCCGAGGCGGGTGAGCGGGCGCGCGATCTGGTGGTGAAACGGTTCGGCGGGACGGTGCGGGCGATTACGATGCCGGACGCGAGCGAGGCGATCCGCGCCTGCGAACGCGCCTCGTTGCTCCTCAACGCGGGTCCGGCGGGCGTCATGCTCGTGCCGAAGCAGGCGTGGGCCAACCGGCCCGGCCTCAAGGTGGTCGCCGACGTGAACGCCGTCCCCCCGCTCGGGATCGAAGGCCTCGACGTGATGGACGACGGCGTCACCAAAGACGGCGTGCGGTGTTTCGGGGCGCTCGCCATCGGCAACCTGAAGATGAAACTGCACAAGGCGTGCATCGCGCGCCTGTTCGAGCGCAACGACCTCGTGCTGGACGCCGAGACGATCGCCGACGTCGCGCGGGAGTTGAGCGCGAAGCCCAAGTAGGGCGCATGCCCCGCGTGATCGGGATCGACCCGGGGACGCTCACCATCGACCTGTGCGGGCTCGAGCATGGAAGCGTGTTCCTAGACCGCTCCATCCCCACCGCCGAGGCCCTCGCGGACCCCGCCGGGTTTGTGGGTCTGTTGGCGGCGGCGGGGCCCCTCGACTGCATCGCCGGTCCGTCCGGCTACGGTCTCCCGCTCACCCCTGCGCGACAGGCGACCGAGGAGGACCTGCGGCTCGCCTTCCTCGCCGCGGAGGGGGAGCCCGGGGGGATCGGCGGTCTGCGGGCCCTGGCCCGGGCGCTTGGCAACTCGGGGCTGCCCGTCTTCTTCACACCGGGCGTGATCCACCTGCCCTCGGTGCCGGCGCATCGCAAGGTGAATCGCGTGGACATGGGCACGGCCGACAAGGTCTGCGCGGCGGCACTGGCCATCGAGGAGCAGTCGCGCCGCAGCGGCCGGTCGCTGCGCGACGTGTCGCTGCTGCTGCTCGAGCTCGGGGGCGCGTTCACGGCGGCGCTCGCCGTGGCCGAGGGACAGATCGTGGACGGCGTCGGAGGATCGGCCGGTCCGCTCGGCTTTCGCGCGCCCGGCGCGCTCGACGGGGAAGTTGCCTTTCTCGCCGGCTCCGTGTCCAAGGCGCTGCTGTTCGGCGGCGGCGCGGCGGCGGTCGCCGGGTGGGACGGCGGGCCCGCGTCCCCCGACGCACTCGGCAACCCCCGCACGACCCGCGAGCAGATCGCGCTAGACGCCTTCGTCGAGGGCGCCGTGAAAGCGGCGCGGTTCCTGCGCGCCAGTGTGCCCGCACCGCGCGAGATCGTGCTGTCGGGACGGCTGGCGCGGGTGGAGGGAGTGCGCCGGGCCATCACCCAACGACTCGAAGGTATCTCCCCCGTGCGGCTGCTCGAGGGATTCGCGGCGCAGGCCAAGCAAGGCGCGCAGGGCGCCGCGCTCATCGCCGACGGACTGTCGGGCGGTCGGCACCGCGAGCTCGTCACGGCACTCGGCCTCCGCGAGGCGCGGGGCACGGTGCTGGATCATCTCTACGTGATTTCCCGCGAGCAAGCGCGGCGGCGCCTCGGGCTCGAATGATGCCGACGCGGGTGCTCATCGCGGGCGTGTCGACCCGCGGCTTCGCCGAATCGGCCGCGCGGGCGGGATATGAGGTGATCGCGGTGGATGGGTTCGGGGATCTCGATCTGCGCGCGTGCGCTCGGGCGGTGCTGGTCGCGCGAAGGGTGGACCAAGGGGGCGATCGCTTCAGCGTGCCCGGCGCGCTCGAGGCCGCGCGCGGGGTCGCCTGCGAGGCGGTCTGCTACGTGGCGAGCTTCGAGAACCATCCCGACGCGGTGGGCGTGCTGGCGCGCCGCGGCGCGTTGTGGGGCAACCCGCCCGCCGTGCTGCGGCGCGTGCGAGACCCCGTGCGACTCGCCCGCGCGCTCACCGCCCTGGGGCTCCCGGCGCCGGCGGTCCGCCTCAGCGCTCCGCGCACGCCGGCAAGGACTCGCTGGCTCTTGAAACCGCGTGCCTCGGGCGGCGGCAGCGGGATTACGCGGTGGCGCGGCCGGAGGGTGCCGCTCGGGAACTACCTGCAACAGTGGATCGCGGGCGTGCCCGGCTCGATCGTATTCGCGGCCGACGGGCGGCGCGCGGTGCCGCTCGGTGTCTCGGGCCTTCTGGCAGGCGAGCGGGCGTTCGGCGCCGGCTCCTTCCGGTATTGCGGGAACATCCTGGGTGGGGCCGACGCCCGCCTGGTCGACATCGCCGGCCGGATCGCCGATGCGGTGACCCGCGAGTTTCGCCTCGTGGGAGTCAACGGGATCGACTTCGTGGTGCGCGGTGGCGTGCCGTACCCGCTCGAGGTGAACCCGCGATACACGGCCGCCCTCGAGCTGGTCGAGCGAGCGCACGGTCTTGGGATCTTCGAGACTCACGCGCGCGCCTGCGCCGGCGAGTTGCCGGACGCTCCGCTGCACCGGCGGACAGCCGTGATCGGCAAGGCGATCGTCTATGCGCGGCGCAACGTCGTGATCGGCGACACGAGCGGCTGGCTCGAGGACGAGAGCGTGCGCGACATCCCCTCGCCCGGTCAACGGATCGGCCGGGGGCACCCGGTATGCACCGTCTTCGCTCAGGCCCCGAACCCCGCCGCCTGTCACGCGGCGCTCGTGCGCCGGGCTCGCTCGGTGTACCACGAGATCGAAGCGCGCGAGCGGCGGATCGCATGAGCCCCGCCGCCAGGACCGTGGAGCACGTCACCTGCCTCGGCTGCGGGTGCGCCTGCGACGACATCACCGTCGTCGTGAAGCAGGATCGCATCGCCGAAACCCGGAACGCATGCGCGCTGGGCACCGTCTGGTTCGGCGACGGACGGATCCCGCAGGACGCCCGCGTGAACGGCCGCCCGACGTCGCTCGAGCAGGCGCTCGGCGAAGCAGCGCGGACCCTGGAGGCCGCGAAACGCCCGCTCGTCTATCTCGCCGCCGACCTGTCGTGCGAAGCGCAGCGCGAGGCCGTGGCGCTGAGCGATCGTCTCAGCGCCATGCTCGACAGCCTGACCGGCGCGGCCGCCGCCGGGGTGCTCGCAGCCCAACGGCGCGGCCGGGCCGGAGCCACACTGGGCGAGATCCGTCAGCGGGCCGATGTGATCGTGTTTTGGGGAGTCGACCCGGCCGAACGCTACCCGCGCTTCGCCGCCCGCTACGCGGTCGAGCCCCGGGGTCTCGCGACGCCGCGAGGCCGCGCCAGCCGTACGGTGATCGCCGTGGACGTGGGCGCCGGCCGCGGGCCCGCCGACGCCGACGCGCGCGTCGCGATCGCCGTGGGCGACGAAGTCGACGCGCTCGGCGTCATGCGCGCGACGGTGCAGGGCCGGGTGGCGAGCGACGAAGCCCGGTTTCGGGGCTCGCCCGAGCTCGCTCGCCGGATGAGCGAGGGCCGCTACGTGACGCTCGTCGCGGACGGAGAGCCGGGCGCCGCCCCGGGCGACCCGGACCGCGCCGAGGCGCTCGTGACCCTCGCGCAGGCCCTCAACGCGCCCACCCGCTGCGCGCTGGTCGTGCTGCGCGGCGGAGGAAACCGCTCGGGCGCGGACGCGGTGGTCACCTGGCAGACGGGGTTTCCATTCGCGGTGGACTTTGCACCCGGGTTTCCGACCTACCGGCCCCATGCCGGCGCGGCGGCGCTGCTCGCGACCGGTGAGATCGACGCCGCACTCGTGATCGGCTCGCCGGCGAGCATCCCCGAGCCGCTGCTCAGAGGGCTGGCGGGGTTGCCGAGCGTCGCCATCGGGCCGCGGGCGAGCACCGCGACGTTCCAGCCCGCCGTGGCCGTGGACACGGGCGTCGCCGGAATCCACGAGGGGGGCATGGCGTTCCGGATGGACGACGTCCCCCTGCCGCTGCGACCCCCGCTCGCCGGCCCACCCACGGCGGCTGGCGCGCTGCGCGCGTTGCGCGAGCGGCTCGGCGCTTGAGCGCTGCTCCGCAGCTCCGCGTCAGCGGCGGCACGGTGTACGATCCCGCGAACGGCGTGGACGGCCAGGTGCGCGACGTGTGCATCGAGGGTGACCGCATCGTCGCCGACCTTCCCGCCAACGCCCCACGACTGGACGCCCGGGGCATGATCGTGATGCCGGGCGGCGTCGATATCCACGCGCACATCGCCGGCTCGAGCGTCAACCAGGGCCGCCGGCTGCTTCCGGAAGAGCACGTCGCGGATCCCGTGCCCGCGCCGCGCCTCGCCGACGGCGCCCCGGCTCGCTCAGGAACGGGCGGCACGATTCCGAGCACGTTCACCACCGGGTACCGCTACGCCGGGCTCGGTTACACGACCGTGATGGAGGCGGCGGTCGCGCCGCTCGCGGCCCGGCAAGCCCACGCCGAGCTGGACGACACGCCGATCATCGATGCGGGCTGTTTCGTGTTGCTCGGCAACGACGACTACCTGCTGCGCCAGCTCGCGGGGGGCGAGTCGACACACGCGCGCGAGTACGCCGCGTGGCTGCTCGGGGTGACGCGGGCCTATGCGATCAAGATCGTGAACCCGGGAGGCGTCGCGCGTTGGAAGACCGGGGGCGCCGAACGCAACGTGAGCGAAGATCTTCGACTCCGGCGAATCCGTGGGGGTCAACAGCTCGAGCGCCCTTCTCGCGGCAGCCAGCGTGTCAGCGGGATGTCCGGCACCGCACGACGAAAGCGCCGCATCGGCCAGGATCCGGATGGCCTTGACGCGATCGACGGACTCAATCGCTTCGGCAGCGGCGGTCAAGGTTGCATACCCGCGCATCACCGCGCCGCGCCGCATCGCGATGTGGCCGCTGAGGTTTTCGATGTCAACCCGACGTTCGGGCGCCTTCGCGAGCTTCTTTGCTGTCGCCAGGAGTTCGAGCGCGCGCTCCGCGCTTCCGGCAAGCCACCTGTTTTCCGCCGCGAAGAAGAGCCGCTCTGCGCGACGTTCAGGCGCCTCAGTGAGCCGCGCGGACTCTGCCCAAGCGCTCGCGGCGGCATCGTAGCCCGTGCTTTCGCGAGCCCGCAGCGCCGCCTGCTGGAGCGCGTCCGCGGCCTCCCGATCCCACCCGACTGCCGCGGCTGCGAGGTGCCACGCACGACGATCGACGTCTATCGGGTCGGTCATCACGCGTGCTAAGGCTCGATGCGCGACCCGCCGCGCGGCGGGTGAGGCCGAGTGGTAGATGGCCGAGCGCGCCAGCGGATGGACAAACTCGAGACGGCGACCACGCTGTGCGACCAGTCCCTTCGCGCCTTCCGCCTGCTCGATGTCCGACGTCTTGACGCCGAGTGCGCTTGCTGCGCGCTGCACAAGCCCGAGTTCTGGGACTCCAGACGCGGCGATGACGAGCAGCACCTGTCTCGCCCCTTCGGAGAGCCCATCGGCGCGCCGCAGATAGGCGCGCTCGACGCTTGTGGAGATCGGGAGCTCCTCATAGGGAGTCGCCGGAAGATGCGACGCCGCACGTCCAAGTTCCAGCAGTGCGAGCGGATTGCCTCCGGTCGCCTCGACCATGCGGCGCACGAACTCGGCGGAGGAGTCCGCCGCCTTCGACACCGTGAGAAGCTCCGCAGCGGCGCCCTCGTCGAGGCCGCTCAAGTTGAGCTCCGGCAGCCCCGCGGAGAGAAACGGAGATTCCTCGCCCTCGCGAACCGCCACGACTATTGCGACGGGATCGGCGAGCAGTCGTCGTGCCGCGAACGCGATGGCCTCCGCCGACGACCTGTCCATCCAGTTCGCGTCATCGATTGTCAGGAGCACGGGGCCGTTCTCCGCGTAGGCAGAGATCAGGCCCAGGACCGCGGCCCCGACGATCAGCCGATCGGCCTCGATCCGATCTCCGAGTCCAAGCGAGGATCGGAGCGCCGACGCGTGAAGCGTCGGCAGCTGGCCGATCGATCCGAGGGCCGGCCGAAGCAGTTCATGGAGGCCCGCGAACGGCAGATCGGCTTCGAACTCCACCCCTCGCGCCGATAGCAGCTGCATTGAGGCCGCCTGCGAGGCCGCGTACTCGAGCAGGGCGGTTTTGCCGATCCCGGGCTCGCCTCGAATGACCAGACGTGTGCTCTTGCCAAGTCTCGCCGCCGCGAGGACCTCGTCGATCACCTGCAGCTCGCGCTGTCGACCGAGCAGCACCGCCTAAGGTTCCCACGGCCAACAACTAGGGGGGATCCCGGACGCGAGCGTCGGCATCGCTTCCTAAGGTCGAGGCACTCAGATTTCGGAGGTGCTTTCATGGCTGTCGAGACTGTCGAAACCCCCGTCGTCGATCAGGACAAGCTCATGGCGTTTCTCGGTCAGGTCATCGGTGAGCTCGGCGCGACCGTCAATGCCGGACTCATCGTCGCCGGCGACCGGCTCGGTCTCTACCGCGCGATGGCGAACGCGGGTCCCATCACATCAGCCGAGCTGGCGGCAAAGACCGGCACCGCGGAGCGATACGTTCGCGAGTGGCTGAACGCGCAAGCTGCCGGCGGGTTCGTCACGTACGACCCACAGACAGCGCGCTACCTCTTGCCGCCAGAGCAGGCGATGGCGCTCGCCGACGAGAACAGTCCGGCTTTCGTCTGCGGCGCATTCGAGCTGGCTACGGCCACGATCAAAGCCGAGCCGCAGATCGAGAAGGTCTTTCGCAGCGGAGCCGGCTTTGGCTGGCACGAGCATGACCCCGGCGTGTTTACCGGCTGCGAGCGCTTCTTCCGTCCTGGATACAACGCCAACCTGGTGTCGTCGTGGTTGCCCGCACTCGACGGGGTCGAGGAGAAGCTCCGCGTCGGCGCGAACGTTGCCGATGTCGGTTGCGGCCTTGGCTCCTCATCGCGGCTCATGGCCGAGGCCTATCCGCGGTCCCGGATCACCGGATTCGACTACCACCGGGAATCGATCGAGCTCGCGCGGCAGAAGGCGAAAGCGGCGGGCCTCAGTGACCGTCTCCGTTTCGAAGCGGCCCCGGCGCAGACCTTCCCGGGAAGCGGCTACGACCTCATCACCATGTTCGACTGCCTGCACGACATGGGCGATCCAGTGGGGGCCGCGCGTCACGTGCGGCAAGCCCTCGCGCCCGACGGCACGTGGCTGATAGTGGAGCCGATCGCGGGCGACAGCGTGCAGCAGAACCTGAACCCTGTAGGCAGGGCGTACTACGCATTCTCGACGTTCCTCTGCACGCCAAACTCGCTCTCCCAGGATGTCGGGCTGGCCCTCGGAGCACAGGCGGGTGAGAAGCGGATCCGCGACGTCGTCACCGCCGCGGGTTTCACGAGGTTCCGCCGGGTTTCCGAAACACCCTTCAACGCGATCTACGAAGTCCGGCCCTGACGCACACGAGGCGGGCGGCACGTTGCCGCCCGCCTCGGAATGCCCGCCGTCACTTTCCCCAGAGCGGCCGGACCTCGATCGTCCCCGTTTTGGCGACTGGGTGTCCGGCCGCGATCTCGACGGCCTCGTCGAGGCTGTCGCACTCGATGATGTCGAACCCGCCGACTGCCTCCTTGGTCTCCATGAACGGACCGTCGGTGACGATCGCCTTCCCGCCACGGACGCGGACGGAGCGGGCCCGGCGCGGCGGAGCGAGTTGGTCGCCGGTGATCCAGCGCCCCCGGGCTTGGAGGTCGTCAAGCCAAGGAAAGCTCTCCTCATTCGCGGTGTCAGTCGGAGCGGGCTCCGTCTGGGCGTCCATCTTCTTCGCGTCCCAGCAGACAAGCATCAGGAACTTCATCTCGTTCACTCCAATTCGGTATCCAGCCGTACCTATGGACGACGAAGGCGCCGGACCGAAATCGACATTAGCCGCATTGCTCGTTCGCCAGAGTCGAGGAGGCGAACGCGGTTCGCATTTGTCGCTGCGAGCGCGCTTGTCGTGTTACGTGATCCCTTCGTATTAGCCGAAAGTCATGCCACCGAGCCGATCGATCGAGATCGCCTCAGCGACATCGTCAAGGGACGCATTTTCTAACAACCACAAGGTCTCGAATCGATTGCGGGCCGTCCTTATCGCCCGCACCGCGCCGTTATCACGGTGCACGTCTTCGTGGAGGGCTCACTAGATGAGATCGAGGCTGATGCGTCTTGTCGTAACCGTCGCGCTCGTGCTGCCCGCCTTGCTGGCGGCAATGCCGGCGGCGCCTGCGGCTGCGGCCGCGGGAAAAATCCAAGGCACGATCACAGACAAGGTCACGGGCGCTCCCGTCGCCAACGCGTGCGTGACGCTTGGACCTCCGGTCCGATGCTTCGGCGCTTTCGGGAGCAACCCCGGGCTGCACACCAACTCGGTCGGGTATTACGTGATCGACCTCGATGCACTCGCCGCGCTCGACGGCGGCTTGTGGGAGCTGTACTTCCTGAAAGACGGCTACACGATGCTGTACTCGGGAAAGTTCGTTTCGAACGGTGGATACGCGTACAGCGGACAAATGTCGCCAACGGGCATGGTGATCCCGCCCGGTCCGTGCACGACCTCGACCGGTCCCGGCATCGCGCCGCCCGCGGTGGTGCCTGGCGGCGTCGCGGGCCAACACGCGGCTTGGTACGGGCAATCGGGCTATCCGACCTTGTGCGCGGGACAGCGCTCGACCGCGACCGTCGCGTTCTACAACTCAGGGTCGATCGGCTGGGTGCGGGGACGCATGGGCCAGGTCGCGTACCTCGGAACGTGGGGTCCCGAGCCGGGACAGGATCGCGCGACCATGCTCGGCGGTGACGGCCAGCTCGGCACGCCCAACACCGGTTGGCCGCGATACAACCGCATCGCCATGCAACCCGCGGACTACGTCGGTCCAGGACAGATCG
>Ga0137415_10005666_pt1 | contig 12367 bp, 11 predicted proteins | sample CZODoug3_1_1_16f_FD_183082 | JGI IMG/M metagenome (GOLD analysis project Ga0137415, IMG submission 183082) | Vadose zone soil fungal communities from Angelo Coast Range Reserve, California, USA - CZODoug3_1_1_16fungal (Hybrid Assembly) | ecosystem: Environmental > Terrestrial > Soil > Vadose...
CTATAGGATACCGCAATTCCGGGCTAGGTTGTTCCAGTTTTCAACACCACTTTCCGCCGGCTGGGCTTATGCTCTAGGATGCAACTGGTGGCCCCGGCGATGGTTGGGGGTCTGTCCGAAGGTTTGTCCCTCTTGCTTGGCAGATGACAGAAGACGCGCCAAAACGCGGTACTGAGAATCCATCGGTGGATCTCTCCCGTCCGTTCGACGGCCAGGGCGCTCTCCTGGAGTGCCTTTACGCCCAGTCGCAGGCAGGCCGCTGGTCCGTTCCCCGGGAACGATTTGCCGCCGCCCTCGAGCGCAGCGCAAAGAAGGCCTTGACACCTGGAGCAGTGTCACCGCAAAGCCTGCAGGATTATCTGGACGCGCTGCATCTCGAAGATCTGGCCTTAGCCACCGCCTGCGCCGAAGGGTTGGAAGCAGCCTGGGAGCATTTTTTCATCACCTACCGCGCTTACTTGCGCGCAGCCGCAGCCGCGATTCTCCGCTGCAAAGCGGGTTCCGCGGAAGCTTGCGATCTGGCGGATTCCCTTTTTTCGGAGTTGTATGGTCTCGCTGGCGGCAAGGGCGCAGAGCGTTCGCTCTTTCGTTACTTCCATGGACGCAGTTCGCTCAAGACCTGGCTTCGCGCCGTCCTTGCTCAGCGGCACATTGATTCCATCCGCGCGGGCCGGCGCTTCGAGGAGCTTGGCGAGGACGAAACTGGCGATGGACGGCCCAGGACTCTGCTCGGACCGCAGTTGCAGCCCGGCGATCCGCACCGCGAACGCTACGCCGCGTCGTTCACTTGCGCCTTGCAGGCTGCACTCGAACGCCTCGAACCCCAGGAAAAGGAGAGGCTCCGCCTCTATTACGCCGAAGAAAAAACTCTGGCGGAGATCGGATGTCTGCTCGGAGAGCACGAATCCAGCGTTTCGCGTCATCTGGACCGCGTGCGACGCGATTTGCGGCGGGCGGTCGAGGACATTCTTCGACAAGGTATTGAGGCGGCGAACGGTTCCGCGGTTCAGCCCGGGCTGAGCGATGCGGAAATCGCCCTCTGTTTCGAATACAGCGCGGGAGACACTCCCATCGATTTGGAAAAATTGCTGCCGCGCCCAAAATCGCCCGGCCCGGCGGCCGGAAAGCGGACGCCGTGACCGCGCGGTGCAAGAAAGCGGTGGAGTTTCGTTCTAAAGATGGAGAAGCCCATGGCGCCTGACGAACGCGACCGGAGTTTTGATAAAGCGCTTGCACGTCACCTGCGCTCCGCCGCGCCTGCGGGTGAAGCCGCGCCATTGCCCGAAGTCCCTGCTTCGCGGAGCGGCGCATGTCCCGGCTCGGAAACGCTGGCGGCCTATCACGAGCGGTCTTTGTTTCCCGAACAATTGAATTCCTTGAAAGAACATATCGTCGGCTGCGCCAACTGCCAGACTGTCCTCGCTCATCTGGAAATGACGGACCAGATTTCGTTGCAAGCCGTTCAGAAAGAGGAAGCCTTCGCTGTGAAGGAATCCGCGCCGGTGATGGCCGGGCGGAACCTGGAAGCGGTCCCCTCGGCGGCGGCTCCCAGCCAGAGCCAACCCCCAGCCGGAGCGGCGCCGCCCAAAAAATCGCGCCGAGTTCTTCTTTTGAGGGGCGCGCGCTGGCAATGGCTTGCTCCCGCCGGAGCTCTCGCCGCCGGCCTGCTGGTTTGGATCGCGCTGCACGAAAACCAGCCATTGCAGCTTCCAGCTTTGAAGCAAGTCCAGGTCGCGACGAAGCAGGCGCCCCCGATGCCTCCGCCGTCGATTTCGGCGACGGTGCGGGAGGCCTCTCCGTCCCCGAAAGCCCCCCTTTCGAGATCGCAATCTGCGGCAGACGAGTTTGTCGCCGCAAATTCCCGCGGCGCATCGGACGCCGTGAAATCGCGCGAGAAACAGCTTTATCTGACGCAGGTTTCGCCTTCGACTCCGCCGGCCGATAAAGAGACCAGCTTGCGAAAAGACGCGGCGCGCGGCTCCTCCGTTGCTTTGCTTCGTACCCAAGAGCAGATGGATCGCGATGCCAAAGCTGTTCCAGAAGAAAGGCAAGAAAACGCTGAAGTGCAAATTCAGGCGCAAGGTGCGAATGTTCAATTGCAGAATCAAGTCAATTCCAATTCTCCAGCGACCGCCGGTCCCGCCCCCCTCGGCCAGATGGGAGCGAAGAAAATGAAGACGGCCTCTGCAGCGCCTGCGGCTCCGCCTCCACAGCCGGGTGCAGTTGGCGGCCTTGTATCCCGTTATAACGACTTCCTTACATTGGAAACCGCGCGTTTGATCTCGCCGCCGGGCTCAAGCGTTATCTGGCGCGCAGGTCGCGCCGGACGGATCGAACTGTCGAAGGATGGCGGCGCTTCCTGGTCGCCCCAGACCAGCGGCGTCCTCGCCGATCTGCTCACCGGCTCCGCTCCAACCGATCAAGTGTGCTGGATTGCCGGCCGCGGGGGCGCCCTTCTTCTGACGACAGATGGCGGCGCTCATTGGAAGGTCCTTCAGTCGCCGCTCGCCGAAGATCTCGGCGGAGTTCGCGCCTCCGATGCCCGGCACGCCACGATTTGGAACGCTCGATCTACGAAGAGCTTCCAAACCAGCGACGGCGGCCTGACCTGGGCGCCCGTTCCAGGCCCCTGAGGGCGCTCTCCTGTCGTCCTGCGCAAGAAATTCCACGCCAATCGTTCTAAGGGAGAAAGCAAATCTCGATCGAGGAGAAAGCGATGAAAACCCCTGGGAATCCTGCAAAGTTTCGATGGTTCGGGCTGATTTCGCTGGCCTTTCTTGCCGCCGCGGCCATTCTTTATCCCGCCGTCCGGGGCAGCAAAGTTTATGCGGCACAAGAAAAGGATGCGGCCCGTTCGAACGCCGGCGATCAATCCACCAGTCTCGGCGATCAGGCCGATCTGAACGTGACTGTCTACAACTCCAATATCGCGCTCATTCGCGACGTCCGCAATCTCGTGCTTCCCAGCGGCACGTTCCGCCTGAAATTCATGGATATCGCCGCGACTGTCAATCCCGCTACGGTTCATTTCCGTTCGCTGAACGAACCCGATAAACTCGGTGTCATCGAGCAAAACTACGAATACGATCTCCTCGAGCCCGCAAAACTCCTGCACAAATATGTCGGCAAGGAAGTCACGCTGGTGCGCGCCTATCAGGAAAACGGCACCACCAAGCGCGAAGAAATCAAGGCCACGCTGCTTTCCGACAACAACGGCCCCGTCTGGAAGATTGGCAACGACATCGTCACCGGAATGTTTGCCGAGAGCTATCGCTTTCCTGAGGTCCCGGCGAATCTCTACGAGCGCCCCACACTGCTCATGTCGCTGGAAAATTCCGGTGCGAAAAAACACCAGGTCGAAGCCTCTTATCTTGCGAGCAATCTCTCCTGGAATGCCGATTACGTTCTTACCGTGGCTCGCGATGATAAGGCCGCCGATCTCGACGGCTGGGTCACTGTCATCAACAATAGCGGCACCGCCTTCCACAACGCGCGCCTCCAGCTAGTCGCTGGGGAACTGAATCGCGTGGCCGAGCGCGGGGACATGATAAGGTCGGAGACGGGCGTAGCCGTGCCCATGGCGAAAGCGGTGCAACAGTTTCAGCAGGAGGCGTTTAGCGAATACCATCTCTATTCCCTCGGCCGCAAAACCTCCGTCGAGGACAAGGAAACCAAGCAGATCAGCCTTCTCCAGGGCTCCGGCGTTCCCGTCGAAAAAATCTTCATGGTCAACGGCCAGAGCTACTACTACCACAATCAACAGGCTCCCGGCGCTCCCCTGAAAGATCCTGTGCTCGTCTATTACAAATTCAGAAACGAAGAAAAGAACGGCCTCGGCATCCCGCTCCCCGCTGGCAACGTCCGCGTCTATCAGAAAGATTCAAAGGGCGGCATTCTCTTCGCCGGCGAAGACCGCATCGACCACACCCCCAAAGACGAAAACATCAACATCCACATTGGCAACGCCTTCGACGTCGTCGCCGAGCACAAGCAGACCGACTACAAACGCATCGACACCCACACCTGGGAAATGGAATTTGAAGTCACGCTGCGCAACCACAAAGACGCGCCCGTCACCGTACAGGTGAATGAGCCCATCGGCGGCGATTGGGAGATGGTTTCTTCTCCCACCTACAAGTACACCAAGACCGCTGCCTTCGCCGCCCAATTCATCGTCCCAGTCGCCAAGGACGGCACATCCGTCCTGAAATACCGCATCCGCGCCAAGTGGTAGCCCGTCGGCTCACAGAGAGGGCTCTCCCCGGCCGCTCAGAGTGGATGTGGTATAATACTTCCAGGTCCAGCTATGACCTGGTTCAAGAAGCGGCAGCCTCGGCTGCCGCTTCTTATTTGGGTGCGCTGATTCCTGGAGGGACCTTCTCGCTGCTTCCAGTCTTCAAACCCGGGAAAGGCTCAATTCATCTGGAATCTTGCTTTTTTTTCGTTAAATAGAGCAGGCCAACGCAGAATTCTGTTAACTCCTAAGTTCTTTAGATGCAACACTTCCTAGCCATCTCGTATGTGTTGCGAACAAAGGACTTGCGCAATGCTTAAGTCTTTTAGATGACACTTACAAAAAACAGGGGGGAGCCTACCTGCCGTCTCCTTGGCCGCTCTCCGCCACGAAGATCATCTCCGGCGAGTCATCCCGGATGGGGGTGCGGTCAAAGTCGCCATACTCCGCCGCAACCTGGAACCCGCATCGCGCCATGAGGTGTTCGACCTCGTATCGAAAGAAATAACGCAGTGGCCAGGCGAAGACCAGTCTCTCCTGCCGCCCGCCGGGATGGGTGATGGAAAAAATCATCTCCACGTCATTCCGCTGCTCCGCGCGATGGAACGCCGCCACTCTCTCGCTGATGCGCACTTGCCGGCCGTCAGCGGTTTTGTACTCGGTAACAAGCGCTTCCCTCATGTGCACGGGATCGTGAATGCGCTCGGCATCCGTCTGGAACACATCGAGGATCAGCCGTCCGCCCGGCGCAAGATGTTTGCGCACGCAGTCCAGGCAATCCATCTGCTGACGCACTTCCAGCAAGTGCTGGAATGGCCGGAAGGGAATAATGACCAGCCGAAATTTCTCTCCAAGATCGAAACCAGTCATATCGCCCTGCAAGAGGTGAACGCGTTCGCGCGCCTCCACGCGGAGTCCCGCGCGCTTTTTCATCGCGTATTCCAGCATGCGCTCGGAAAGATCGAGCCCTGTAATGCGTTTTCCCGCCTCCGCCAGCGCCATCGTGATGCGCCCCGTGCCGCAACCCAACTCCAGCACCGGGTCGCCGAATTCCCGCGCGGCCTCGCGATAGAACGCCACGTCCTGCAGCCGCCCGCTCACGACCGGCGATTCGTCGTAATAATCCGCGATGAAGGAATCGTACAACTCTGACGCCATGAAAACTCTCCGGCCGATCGCTAATCCTCAATGGAGACGAAGGCGCTCTTCCCCCGCCTCCTTTGCTTCCTTTACTTCATTAACCTCCTTTGCCTCATTCCACGATCGCGTCCGCCTCGATCTCCACCAGCATTTCCGGCGCAATCAGCTTGTTGACTTCCACCATGCTCGTCGCCGGCCGGATCTCCCCGAAAAATTCTCCATGCGCGCGCCCAACTTTTTCCCACTCGGCGATGTTTGTCACGTAAATGCGCGTCCGCACAACGTCTTTCAGGCTCGCGCCGGCTTTGACGAGCGCCGCCTCGATGTTCTTGATGGTTTGCACCGTTTGTGCGTGCAAATCACCCGCGCCCACGATTTTTCCGTCCGGTCCCGTCGCCGTGGTTCCCGACACGGTGATGACGTTGCCCATCCTCACCGCCCGCGAGTACCCCACAATCGGCTCCCACGGCGCACCGCTGGAAATATTCTGACGAGTCATCTTGGTCTCCCGTTCCTCGAGATCATGGAAAGAATAATCTACTTTCATTTTGATTGGAGGCAAGAAAATGATTGGTGCCGCTCAGTAGGGGAACTCCTTGGGAAGATGCTAAACTGAGATCAATTCGGCGGAGAAACCGAGACGGCTGATGAAGTGCAACAACATATTGGAGGCAGTCGGGCATACGCCGTTGGTGCGCCTGAACCGCATCAATCAGGGTCTGAAGCCGCAAATCTACGTCAAGGCGGAATTCACCAATCCGGGCGGCTCGGTAAAAGACCGCATTGGCATCAGCATGATCGATGAAGCCGAAAAAAAAGGTTTGCTCAAGCCCGGCGGCACGATCATTGAAGGCACCTCCGGCAACACCGGGATGGGCCTGGCGCTGGTCGCGGCGGTGCGCGGCTACAAATGCGTTTTTACGACCACCGACAAACAATCCAAGGAAAAGGTCGATCTCCTGAAAGCCCTTGGCGCCGAAGTGATCGTCTGCCCCACCGCTGTCGAGCCGGAAGATCCGCGCAGCTACTATTCCGTGGCAAAAAAACTCGCACGCGAAATCCCCAATTCTTACTACCCGAATCAGTACGACAATCCCATGAACCCCGAAGCGCACTACCGCTCTACCGGTCCAGAAATTTGGGAGGACAGCGAAGGCAAGATCACGCACTTCGTCTGCGGGGTGGGCACCGGCGGCACCATCAGCGGCGTGGGGAAATATCTGAAAGAAAAAAGTCCCGGCGTCACAATTATCGGCGTCGATCCGTACGGCTCGCTCTACTACGATTTCGTCAAGACCGGGCAAACCATCAAAGCCAAGACCTACGTCGTGGAAGGCATCGGCGAGGATTTTTTCCCGACGACCATGAATCTGAAAATTCTGGACGACATCCTTCAGGTGAACGACGAAGAATGCTTCGTCTTTGCGCGCCGCCTGGCAAAAATGGAAGGCCTGTTCACCGGTGGTTCCGGCGGCGGCTGCATTTCCGGCGCGTTGCGCCTCGCCAAGGATCTGGGACCTCGGGATTTCGTGGTCGCCTTGCTGCCGGACACCGGCACGCGCTATCTCAGCAAGGTTTATAACGACTTGTGGATGCATGAGCGCGGCTACGTGGACGCGGCTACCGCCATCACCGCCGCGGAAGTCGTCAACGCCAAACATGCCGCCGGCAAGGTGCGCGAGCTCATCATCGCGCGGCCTTACCAGACTGTTTTCCACGCTTTGAAAACCATGCAGGAGCAGGACATCTCGCAAATACCGGTATTTGAAGAAAGTCTTTTGATCGGCACGATCTACGAAGATCAGATACTCAACCTCGCCTTGCAGGGCAAGGATCTACGCAAGCTGGTCGTCCGCGAAGTGATGAGCAAGCCTCTGCCGCAGGTCCCGATGACCGCGCCCGTCGAGCGCGTCACCCAGATCCTCAGCCATGAGAATCCGGCTGTCTTTGTGGATATGGGAAATGCGCATTTCGAGATCCTCACCAAATACGATTTGATGAGCACCGTCGCCAGCCTCATGGAACAAAAGCGCTGAGCGCGTTTCCGGTGCTGCATCTTCAGCAGACAGGACAAAGGAACCGTGAAGATTTACGACTTCAATGAGCGGCTGAAGGATTCCATCCTCATCGCCGATGGCGCGATGGGCTCCATGCTGCACGATGCGGTCGGCTCGCAGCGCTGCTTCGATGAGGTGAATTCTACGGAGCCGGAAGCGGTATTCCGTGTCCACCAGGCGTACATCGAAGCGGGCGCGCATATCATCGAGACCAATACCTTTGGCGCGAATCGCTTCAAGCTCGCGCCGCTGGGCCTTGCCGACGAAGTCCAGCGCCTGAACAGCCGCGGCGTGAAAATCGCCCGCGAAGCCCGCGAATCAGCCTCCCGCGAAGTCTTGATCGCCGGCTCCATCGGCCCGCTGGGCATCGGTGTGCAGTCGCGCCATCCGGCCCCTGAAGAGATCCAGGACATCTTTCACGAACAGGCGCTCGCGCTCGAAGAGCGCGGCGTGGACTTCTACATCCTCGAAACGTTTGCCTATATCGAAGAATTGCTCCTCGCCATTGATGCGATTCGCTCGTTCTCCGGTTTGCCCATCGTCGCCCAGCTCACGTATGCGGAAGAAGGCACGACGTACGGCGATGTCCGCCCCTCCGATGCCGCGGCACAATTGAAGAATAAAAACGTCCAGGTGATCGGCGCGAATTGCACGCTTGGCCCGCAAGCGCTTCTCCCGATTCTGCAGGAGCTTGCCGCCGTCGATGGCCTTCGCGTCAGTGGCATGCCCAACGCCGGCTTTCCCAAGCGCGAAGGCGACCGCATCGTCTACCCGAAATCTTCTCCGGAATACTTTGCGCTGTTCGCGCGCGAAGCAGCCGCGCTTGGCGTGCGCATCCTCGGCGGCTGCTGCGGCACCACGCCGGCGCACATTCGCGCCATGGCCGAAGCCGTGAAATCGCTTCGACCCTCGAAATCCCACGCTGCCGCGCACTCCGTCCAGACGGTTTTAAGACCCGCGCCGGTTGCCGATCGCGAGCCCGAGAGCAAATTCTGGAAGAAACTTCAGAAAAAAGAATTCACCGTCTGCGTGGAAATCGATCCGCCCAAGGGGCTCTCGCTCGAGCGCATCTACGAGCAGGTCCACAAAGTCATGGCCTCGAATAAAGTGGATGCCATCGACATCAACAGCGGCGCGATGGCCCGCGTCGGCATGGACGCGCTGATCGTGGCCGGTGCGCTGGAAGCCCGAGGCATCGAAACCGTTCCTCATCTCACCACACGCGACCAGAACATCATCGGCCTGCAAGCGGCGCTTCTCGGCGCCTGGACCGTCGGCGGAGTTCGCAACGTGCTCGCCATTACAGGCGATCCGCCGTCCGTCGGCGACTACCCGGAAACTAGTGGCGTTTACGAAGTCGACTCCGTCGGTCTCGTCAAAGTTCTGCATCGGCTGAATCAGGGCACCGACTGGGCGGGAAAAACTCTAGGAGGCGCGACGAACTTTACGATCGGTGTCGCCGTCAATCCCGTGGCCGAGGATCTCGACAGCGAAATTGAGCGCTTCCACGCCAAGGTCGAAGCCGGCGCGCATTTCGCCATGACTCAGCCGCTCTTCGACCCAGCCCACTGGCACGACTTCCTGAAAAAACTTGGTGGCAAGCCCGCCATCCCGGTGCTGATCGGCATCTGGCCGCTCAACAGCTATAAGCAAGCGCTGCGCCTGAACAACGAAGTCCCCGGCATCCTGATCCCCGAGCCTCTATTGAAATCCATGGAAGCCGCGGGGGCCGCCGCGCGGGATCGCGGCTTCGAAGTCGCCCGCAACATGCTCGCTTGGGCCCGCACCGAACTCGCCGGCGCGTATTTGATTCCGCCGTTCAAACGCCACGAAGAAATCCTGGAAATCCTCTGACGCGCCGCTAAGGATTCGTCGCTAACGCCACCGTGCTGGTGTGGTCGTGAATGATCTTCCATCCGTCCTTGAAGCGCTGCCAGACCAGCGTAAACACTCCTCCGAGGTCATCTTTTTCTCGCTTCAGATGCCACTGCCCCAGAACGAGCGCCGCGTCCGGATCTAGAAACCGGAACTCCAGTTCCGAAAAATCCAATTGTCCCATCGCCTCCCGGTTGGGATAGTTCTTCTTGTATCGCGCGAGCACGCCTTCCCATCCACGCGCCACGCCGCTACTCCCGGAAAACGTCAGCTCCGGCGAACGCCAATATCCCACCAGAAAGGCGTCCACGTCACCGCGGTTCCACGCGGTTTGCTGCGCGCTCAGTACTGCATTGATGGCTTCCCGGTCGGCCTTGCGCTCATCGGCGGGTTGGGCGGGCGCCGGTCTCTGCAAAAAGAGGAAAATTCCCATTGCCAACGCAACACCCATTGATACCCGGTGACGGTACAGTCGCATTGCCGCACTCCTTTGCGAACCCTTGTGTACAGGCAGGATAGGCGAGGGGCTGCCTCGTCGGCGAGCCCTCCCCTTCCAATGCCGCTCGTCCGCGTAAGTCAAATGATTCCAAAGGTTTACATCCGATGGTTCCATCCCACTGGTACTTCGGTGCTATTGGTATCTATTTCCCTGCCTGCCAGAATCCCTTTAGAGGCGAAGGATGTTCAGCGCTATGCTGCTTGCGATCTCCATTGTGGCCCTGTCCCAGTTCGCCCTTTACTATTGGAGGGCGGTACTGGCGGGCGTTGCGGCTCAACCGGTTTCTGACCGGGTGCTGGTTGCCGCCCGAGTAGAGAATGGGCGCCTAATGCCCAAGCATTTCCAGACCTTGGCCGGCCTGCATGACTTGACCCCCGATCTTTATCCCAATCGCAGCGGATTAGGTTTGGTACGCGTTTATTACCGGATTATTGAGGGCCTCGACGCGTTCCTCGCCGTGAAAATTCCCGCCTTCGCCGCCTGGAGCGAGCGCGAGCGCATCGTCTGCGCCCGTTACGCCGCCGTTCAGGTCGACCGCCGCCTGCAGGCCAATCTCGACCTCGTAGCCTCACTGCGCTCCTGCTGATTCAGCCGCTACGCTCACTCTCAATAGCCTCAGTTTTGGCTCCGCGAGCGTTAATAGGCCCAGCGCAGCAGCACTCCGCCGGTGGTGTACCCCGCACCCACGGTTACGATAAGCACCAGGTCGCCCTTCTGCAAGCGGCCCTGTTCCACGGCATCGCGCAGCCCCAGGGGAATTGTGGCCGCCGTGGTGTTTCCGAAGCGGTCAATATTCACTAAGATCTTGGAATCCTCGACGCCCAGCCGCTCCTGCGTCGCTCGAATAATGCGCAGGTTGGCCTGGTGCGGCACCAACAGCTTCAGGTCGTCCTTTGTAAAGCCATTTTTTTCGAGCAGATGCGCCGCCATTTCTGCCATTCGCCGCACAGCGTACTTGAACACCTGGGAACCCTCCTGGTGAACGTAGTGCATGCGCTTCTCGACGGTTTCGCGACTGGAGGGATGGAGCGATCCGCCCCCCGGCATGTAGAGGGCTGCTCCCCCCGCGCCATCCACGTCGTGCTCGAAGTCGAGGATTCCTTCGTCTGCGCCCGATGCCTCGAGCAGCACCGCCCCCGCGCCATCGCCGAAGAGCACGCACGTAGCGCGATCCTTGTAGTCCAGCACGGAAGTCATCGTATCGCTACCGATTACCAGCACTTTCTTATGCGTTCCCGCGCCTACGAATTGCGCTCCCACGGTCAGCCCGTAAGCAAATCCGGAGCACGCTGCCGACAAGTCAAAGCCCCATGCTTTCTTCGCGCCAATGCGCTGCTGCACCAGGCATGCGGTGGCAGGGAAAAACATGTCCGGGGTAACGCTGGCGAGCACGATCAGGTCGATCTCCGCGGCATCCGTCCTGGTTTGCGCCAGCACCGCCCTCGCGGCTTCCGTGGCCATGTGCGAGGTGGCCATGCCATTCTCCACGATGTGGCGTTCGCGGATTCCAGTACGCGTGCGGATCCATTCGTCGTTGGTTTCGACGATTTTCTCCAGGTCCGCGTTGGTCATCACCTTCGGCGGAACGTAGCCGGCTACACCCGTGATTTTTGCCGCGATGCGGTGGGACATGACGCTCCTTGCGAATGGCATCCGGGAACAAAAGAACTTGAATTTTATGCGATTGCGCCATGGCGTTACAAGGCGCAGTCCGGTTCGAATCAGAAGCGCAAAAGAAGTTTCGGTTGGACCCACTACGAGGCCGGCGGGAGAATTTCGTAGCGCCACGAAAGCGCGGCAGTTTTCCTGAGCATGGCCGCAACCGAGCAGTACTTGTCTTCGCTGAGCTGGATGGCGTGCTTGACGGCGTCGTCGTCGAGCCGGCCGCGGAGACGATAGAGCAATTCCAGCTTGGTCCAGACCGTGGGCGGCTCCGCGGCACGTTCGCCCGAGCAAATCACTTCCAGCGATTCGAGCTTCTGCCGTTTCTTTTCGAGGATGAGGACCACGTCGGTGGCGGTGCAGGCCCCCAGCGCCAACAGCAGAAGCTCCATTGGGCCAGGCGCCTTATTCGAGGCACGGTCGGAATCGATGGTCATCGCGTGTCCAGACGGGCTCGTGGCCACGAATTTCTGTTCGCCAATCCACTTCACAAATCCAGTCTGCATGCAGCCTCCCGGAGAAAGCATAGCAGGACGGGGGTGATGAAACGAGCGAGGCAGATTCCCATTGGCATTCGAATCGATTTTTGGTTTAAATGGCGTGGCCGGGCCGGTAGTCTTATTGGCGTTCGGGGAGGAGAGAACAAATGCAAATCGCAATCTCAAAGGCAAAGCGCCTGCTGGCGATGGCAGCGCTTGGGCTGGCGGCGCTGCTTTGGGCATCGACAATCGGCGCCGGGGCGCAGCAGGCCGTTATGGCGGCTGATGGAAAAGATCAACCGTTCGTGATTGAGTACTACTACAAGGCGAAGTGGGGCCACGCGGAAGAATTCCTGGCGCTCTTCAAAAAGAACCATTACCCGGTTCTGAAAAAAGAGATCGAGCTGGGCCGCATGCTAAA
>Ga0137415_10005669_pt1 | contig 12366 bp, 8 predicted proteins | sample CZODoug3_1_1_16f_FD_183082 | JGI IMG/M metagenome (GOLD analysis project Ga0137415, IMG submission 183082) | Vadose zone soil fungal communities from Angelo Coast Range Reserve, California, USA - CZODoug3_1_1_16fungal (Hybrid Assembly) | ecosystem: Environmental > Terrestrial > Soil > Vadose...
AATCAGCAATCGAGAATTTTAAGGTAGATGCCTCGGCCTTCAGGCCGAGGATATAGGCAGCCATCAACAGAGGGCTTTAGCTCTGAGCACCTCTAAAGCCGATTCGCCAGGTACTTTCCATGTCAAGCATTTTCTAGTCGCTTATTTTCTAAACCACTCATTGCAAAACAGTTAACAAACAGGAAATTTGGCACTTCATTTCTCCCAAATCGATATAATAGAACTAGAAGAGAAAAATCTGGCGCAAGTACCGGAAAGCCAGGCCCTACGTCTTAAGTAATTTGTTTTCTGTCAACTAACAGACGTAAGCCTTAGGTCCTATCAAAAAATATCTACTTTGGCCCACCTGGACCTTAGGTCTAAGTAACTTGTTTTCAATCAAATAGAGAGCTAAGACTTACGTCTCGATTTGATAGGCTATTGAAAATAAATCACTTAGCATATCAGATGGGGGATAGGGGAGTCGGTCGGCAAAGCACCAGCCCTGTAGAATCACTGAGGCGATACACATTGAAGAAAACAAGCAAATCAAAGCGTGCTGCCAGGCCAAAGCCAGCAAGCGTAGCCGCTACATCCTCGCAAGAACCGGTCTTTGCCATCGTGGGCCGCCCCAACGTCGGCAAGTCCACACTCTTTAACCGGCTCACCGGCTCGCGCCGCTCCATCGTTGGAGACGAGCCCGGTATCACGCGCGACCGCATCTATGGCGAAGTCCAGTGGGACGGCCACACCGCGCGGCTAGTAGACACGGGCGGCATCGTTCCCGACGACGAAGCCCTTATCCCGTCCGAGATCTTCCGTCAGGCCCGTGTCGCCCTCGAAGAGGCCGCCGCCATTGTAATGGTCGTCGACGGCCGCACCGAACTCGCCTCGCCGGACATCAATCTCGCCCGCCTGCTCATGAAGACCGGCAAACCGATCTTCCTCGCCGTCAACAAGATCGACACCGAAGCCCTGGGTGCTGCCGCGGAAAACTTCCGCCGACTCGGCATCAAAAATCTCGCCGCCATCTCCGCCGAACACGGCCACAACATCGGCGACCTGCTCGACGAAGTCTTCGCCGTCCTGCCTTTTGCGGAAGAACAGACTGAAGAAGCACCTGAGACGGAAGAAGGGGAAGAACCGGCGGAAGCAGTGCACCGCACACACGGCGAGTTCCAGCAACATGAAACACGCGTAGCCATCATCGGACGCCCAAATGTCGGCAAATCGACGCTGCTCAATGCTCTTACAGGAACCTCACGTGCCATTGTTTCGCCCATCGCCGGAACCACCCGCGACGCCGTCGACGAAGTGATCGAGCATAACGGCCAGCAGCTACGCATCGTAGACACGGCAGGCATTCGCCGCAAAGGAAAGACCCATCTCATGGCCGAGAAGCTATCGGTTGTGATGGCCCGGCGGCACCTTGAAGCGTCTGACGTAGCGATCCTTCTCATCGATGCAACCGAAGGCGTCACCGCATCCGACGCAACCATTGGCGGCTATGCACACGAGAGCGGACGCTCCGTCATCATCGTCGTTAACAAATGGGATCTGGTCACCACCGCTCGCACAGACGGCAAGCCAGCCGCCGACCGCGAAATCTTCGAAGAGCAGCTACGGGGTGCCCTCAAATACCTCGAATATGCGCCCGTCATCTTCATTTCAGCCGTCGAAGGCCGCAACATTCACCGCGTGTTGGACGCCGTGATCCGCGTTGCTGCCGAACACCGCAAACGCGTCACCACCGGCCAAATGAACCGCTTCCTGGAACGCATCGACTTCCAGCGCGCAGGTGTGCCGATGTCGAAACGAGTACGCATCTACTACATGACACAGGCCGCAGTCGCGCCGCCGACGTTCATTCTCTTCACCAACAAAGACGTGAAGCTGCACTTCTCCTACGAACGCTTCCTGCAAAATCAGATACGCGAAGCCTTCGGATTCGAAGGCTCGCCCATCTGGTTCAAGGTGCGAGCAAGAGAGAAGAAGGGCGGAGAAAAATAACGAACTTAATTTTTCGTTATGATTTTCAGTAATCGGTGAACTTCTTGGACTTTCGCTAACCAGACCATAACTAACCGCTTCTTGCTGCTCTTATCACTCTGTCCGTAAAGCTCGCATAGGCTCGGTATTTGCCGCTCTGCGCGCCGGCACGACTGCCGCTATAAAAGCCGCAGTTGCCAACACAACAGTCGTAATCACCAAGACCACTGGATCATACGGCTTCACGCCAAATAGCTGGTTCGCCATGGCGCGACCGCCAAAGATCGTTACGGGAATGCCGATCAAAAGGCCTATGCCTACTTGCCAGAATGCGCTGCGTAAGACCAATTTGAGAACGTTCAAGCGATCCGCGCCAAGAGCCATGCGAATACCGATCTCGCTCGTCCGCCGCTCGACGGAATACGCTGTCACGCCGTAAAGTCCAATCGAAGCAAGGATCAGCGCAAGAAAACCAAAGAAGGAGGTAAGCTTAGCGATCATCTTCTGCTGGGTGAAATTGGCCTTCACCTGATCGGCGAAGGTTTGGAAGTCGATCACCGCGAGGTCTGGATTCACCTGCGACACAGCTCGGCGGACTAGCACTTCCAACCCTGGTATCTGGCCGTGCGTTTCGAACTCAATTGCATTGAGATAGTTCGAGCGCCCTTCAAACTGCAGATATCTTGGATCGGGATTATGCGCACTCTGCCCTGGAGCGAGAAAGTACATTGCGCGCATCTTGCTCGTCGGCCCCCAGTAATTGGTGTCCTCGGTGACCCCGACGATCTCAAAGACTCCGGGATGCTTGATGTCATCGCTGAAGTGCTTTCCGATGGCGTGACCATCTTTGAAGTACTTCTTCTCAAAGAAACGGTTCACCACTGCGATAGTTCGCGTGGTTGGCGTGTCCTGCTCATTGATAGCGCGGCCTTCCACGATCTTAGTGCCGATCGTATCGAAGTAGTGTGCGCTTGCCCGCACCCATGAAGCGCCATGATTCGGCGTTCCAGGCGGCGGTGGCGGCTCGCCTTCTATGAAGACGCCTTCGCCCCAGTTATCGCCCTCCATAGGGCTGTACATCGAAAAGCTCACCTGCTTCACGCCGGGGATGGCATTGAAGTTCTCGTGCAATTGCCGGTAAAGAGCTTCGAGTTGTTCCGGCTTGTACCCAGCCATTTGTGGGTCTATGTGCAGGATGTAGCGATTCCGGGTATCAAACCCAAAGTTCTGATGCTGCATATTGCTCAGGCTGCGAGTCAACAATCCTGCCGCGCATAACAACACCAGAGACAACGCTGCTTGAATCACCACCAGCGACTTCTGTCCCCACTGCCCATTGCGTCCCGTCGAGCGATTCGCGCCGCGGAGCGCCTCAACAGGATTTGCTCTCGCTGTCATCCACGCAGGAGCGACACCGAAAAGAATACCCGTCAATACCGACACACCAAAGGCAAACGCCAGCACCGGTAAGGAAGGAGTTGCGTGAATCGGCACATAGTCTTTCGGAAATGCAAGGTGCAGAATTGCCCGCGTGCCCAGAAACGCGATGGCGATTCCTGCAATACCGCCCATCAATGCGAGCACTACGCTCTCCGTGAGAGCCTGCCGCACCAGCGCGCTTCGTGGAGCACCTAAAGCAGAACGAACCGAAGTCTGTGCCTTACGCGTAGTCGCGCGTACGAGCATGAGATTGGCCAGATTAGCGCAGGCAATTAGCAGCACGAATGCAGAGATCCACATCAGCAGACGCAAACCGTCCTGATACTCGTCGCGCATCATCTGCACGCCGTTGCCGCCGTGGGAAAAATGCAGCGTCTGTTTGACTACCAGAGGCTTATCCCGTTCCTCTACTTTGCTGATGGGGCTCAATAGAAACTGCCGTAGCTGCACCTGCATCTGCGCTTCTATCGGCTTTGTATCCGTGCCGGGCTTCACGCGGCCAATCAGATCCAGCCAATCGAGCGCCGCGTCCTCATAAATCGAACCTGCTCCTACCATCAGTGGTTCAACCGCAAGTGGCAAGTAAAAGGCCGGAGGATTACTTTGCACGCGATCGCCAAAAAATCCCGGTGGGGCGATGCCGACGATCGTGAACGGCTGCCCGTTCACCACAAATCCGGCGCCTACTACAGAATGATCCGCGCCAAACTTCTCCTGCCAGGTACGAAAACTCATCACCGCCGCGGCTGGCGCGCCTTTGCGATCATCCTGCGGAGTGATGGTCCGTCCGATATAGGCAGGGATTCCGAAGGTTGAAAAATAATTGCCGGAAACATATTCGCTTCTGTACGACTCCGAAGGTTTATTGCTGCCGTCACGCCGCACGCCAATCAGGCTTCCTCCAGCTTGAAACGCAGCAAGCTCTTCAAACCCGGGTGTGTGATCGCGGAAGAGCCGGTACTGCTCATAAGAGAAGAGCGTCCAGTTATCCTGCATGCCGCCGTTCACGCAGCAGTTCTCTTCATTACCAACGCGCCAAAGCTGTTCCGGCTTCACTACTGGCAGCGACTTCAGCAGCACAGCATGCACCAGTGTGAATATAGCGGTCGTCGCGCCGATGCCAAGCGCCAGAGTCAGAATTGCAGTTGCCGTAAACCCAGGAGCCTTGCTGAATTGTCGCAATGCGTAACGAACGTCTTCCACAAGCTGCATACTTTCTCCTCGATCTGCGCGCTATCTGTCTCTACAGCGAAAGCCATCAATTTTCAGGACTAATTAGTGTGGCCTTGCCATACACGCCGGGTTGATCGTGTCCTTCAACCGGCCATACATCGATCACCGACCACCGCTGCTCCACCAACCCATCCGTTTTGCTGGCATCTACCCAAACATCCAGGCCTGCCTTATCAAGAAGAAACCGTTCTACTTCATGAGGCACTATTCCGTCGTTGCACGAACATCCCGAATCTCCACTGGAAGTGAACGACCGCAATCGCCGGTGTCTGCCGACCAATTCGGGATTCTCCGCATCCGTCTCCCGATATACATGCACGATCATTCCGCCGCGATCGAGCATCTCCAGGAGCCTGGCTTCGGCGGCGGCGAGATCCTCAACGCGCGCTTCTTCCAGCAACTCCTGATACCAGCCGAAACACATGCAGACGTATCCCAACTCAGCCTCCATCAGATACGTTTTGGGAGTCCTACGGCAATCTGCAAAAGGGACTCACTACCCGGACGAAGTAGGAGTACGCTAATTCCTCAAGAAAAGTTCCAGAGAAAATGTGGTGACCTTATTCATCCAGCTTGAATATTTTGATTTGCACAAGTTTGCTGATCGTCAGATTCGTCAGCCCGCGAGCCTGCATCCGATGGATGAAGTCTGGGGTGACCTTGAAAATTCGCATCTGAATCAGCTCGTCGAGTGTAGGCTGGTATCCCATCGCGCGGATTTCCTTCACTTCAGCAGGGTTGACATTTTGAACCTTGAGCCCGACCAGCTTATCGGCATCTGGAACTGGATAGCCGAGAGACTTCATATTATCGATATACGCAGCGTCTACCTTGAAAATCCGCAGCGCGATGAGCTTATCGGAATCAAGCCCGTTGACTCCAGCGTTTTTGAGTGACTGAATCCATGATGTATCGATGCGAAAGAGTGTGTAGGCTTCCAGCTTTTCCGAGTTGAGATCGCCAAAACCCATCTTCTGCATGTGTGAAATAAACGCTGCATCCGGAACGAAGATGAATTTCCCTCGTAGTTCGGAATCATGCACAGTTCCTGAGCATGTAATGCTTCCAGCTTCAGCGCGCAGCACTGCATCTATATGGGCGCCATCGCGTTGCAGATCTGAGAGCGTGAATCCAGTGAATGCGTTTACCGGCTCTGATGTGTCCGATGAGTTGCAGTTTCTACCGTTCTCGCACATTCCCCTCTCAATCCGGAATTCCACTTGATCCGCACGCGAGGATGAAGAAATGCTGCAAGTACCGTTGAGCGTCTGTAGCGAGTCGTCTGCATGTAATGCCACACCGCCAAACACTATTAGAGCTGCAAGAAAAGCGCGATTCATCATCATTGCTTTAGACCCTCGTCATCCAGCACGCCCGAAATACGCAGCTGGACGAGCTTCTTGATGGATAGCTGAGTAAATCCATGCTGCTTGGCTGATGCAATGAAGGCATCATCGATGTGAAAGATGCGAAGCTGCACAATATCTTCCAGCGTAGCGTCAGGGTATTGGTGTTTCACGGTCCTGGCGTATTCGGGAGTCACTCCGTGCACGCGCAGCTCAATCAGCTTTTTTGCGGGAATCGAATTGAATCCAGCCGCTTTCATTCCGGCGATAAATTCGGGCGATACCTGGAAGATGCGATACGAAATAAGATCACCGATACTGGCGGGCTCAATCCCTGATGCGCGCAACTGCGACACATACTCCGGGGTGATTCCCTGCACCTTCATTGCGATCAGATCATCCGCCGATGGCTTTCCGAAACCGGCCTTCGCCATATCGCGCGCATACTCCGGTGTGATGTCCTGCACCTTCATCGCGATGTATTTATCCAGATCTACGTCATAGCCGGCAGCCTTCATCCGGTCGATGTAATTGCCTTTGTGTGGAGATGAGTCAGCAGCCGCTTCTTGCTGTTCCGTCGAAAAGCCTGCACCCTCTCCTGCCCCCTGTCCGGTACCTTCGCCTCGACCTGATGCAATTACGACAGCCACATCATCATTCGCTTCTATAGAAACCGATGGCGAAACTGGAGCGACCAGAGAAGTCTTCAGAGCAACAGGTGCTGCAAGCGTAACTGGCGGTGCAACAGGTGCAGGTAGATCCAACGCTGAAAGTTCAGGTACAACGGGTGTAATAGGGGCTATCGGAGCAACAATCTGTGCCTTCATCCGGGCTGGCTTCGCGCGCAATCCGGCAAACACCTGTGGAAGGGGCAATAACAAAAGAAGCAGCGCAGCGCCGATGGCAGCCAATGGCAGCGGAGCAAGCTCGCGTCCATTTCTCTTAAGCGGCGCTTCGCCAAGAACTCGCGCGATGCGCGCACGCAAGCCAGACCACGACTGATGCCCATCGAGTGCCATCGCCAGATTCAACTGCCTGCTCCGCTGCTCTTCCAAACGAAGCAACGCGGTTGCATATATCAATGGGTCAGAGCATGAGGCGATCGCAATATCGTCGCAGCAGAGCTCGCGCTGCTGTCGCACTTTTGATCCGACCCACCACACGGCGGGATGGAAGAAGAACAATGTCTCTACCATCGTCTGTAGAAGATTCCAGAGGTAATCTGCGCGGCGCACATGCGCTAGCTCGTGCGCTAACACTACTTCCAACTGCTCGGGGCTAAGCGCGGTAAGAGCCGATACAGGCAACAGGATCAGAGCGCGCATCACACCGATTGCGAGCGGCCCTTGAATATGCTCTGAAAGGCGCAGCTCGACGTGCCGCACAATGCCGAGCCTCTTACACATTCGGACGAAGCTTGCGCGCACTGCTTCTGGCGCTTCCACAAGCGCCTTTTTACGCAATCGCTGCACCAGCCACCAACCGCCAATTGTGCGCACGGAAAAGCACGCCACACCCAGTAGCCACGCAACATCCAGCCAGGGGAGCACAGCGGCTAGTTGCAATTGCACCGGCTGTTTCAACGCATTTGACGAGCCGACTGCCGGGAGCGGCGTTAGATCGATCGAGATACTCGACTTCTGCATCGCGTTCATGCTCGACGAAAACGAGATATCGGAATGCCCCTGCATCTCTTCATAGCTAAACGTTGCGACAGCGGCTATCAGCATCAGGAGCATGCTGACGAGCGCCAGCAGATAGCGTGTCTGGCCGCGCGCTTTCGACAATACGGTGTCGGCGACCCAGTACACCAGCGTGATTGCCGTGGCCTGCCAGCAGAAGTGCACCAGCGTCCAACCCAGAGCTTCGAAATGATGACTCATCCCTTCTCCTTCTTCCGCTCGATTAGCTTCCTGATCTCCTGCAGATCCTCAGCACTGGCCTGCTCCATGCTGAGTGCGTGCATGGCAAGCTGCGCTGCTGAACCGGCAAACAACCGCTCGCTCAGATCTCTCAATAGCTGGCTCTGCGTGTCTTCCTGGCTTGCCGTCGCGCGGTAGATATGCGCGCGTCCCGCTTCTTCACGCTGCACCAAACCCTTTTCCGTCATGATCTGGAGTAGCTTCAGCACCGTTGTGTACCCCAACTCACGTTCCTGACTTACCTCTTCATGCAGCTCGCGGACAGTCGCGGAGTCTTTCTCCCACAGAACACGAAGCAGCTCGAGTTCTCCTTCGGTCGGCTTCGGTAAATTGCGTTGCTTCAGCTTCATGATCGAGAACATATACGAACTATTTCGTAGATGTCAACGAAAATCTTCGTAGATAGTTTATTTTCATCTTTCGAAGATGCTGGTAAACCCCTCCTGACAACGACAGGAGGGGTAGTTAAACCCTACTCGTTCCTTAAAGCCTGCATGGGATTGATGGAAGCCGCCCGCCGTGCTGGGATCAGCCCAGCCAGCGCACCCACTGCAAGCAGCGCAACTATCGCTACACCCAATGAAGCGGCAACTCCACTGCCAAAAGCAGCGAAGTACTGCCTCAACAATGTACTCGCAATGATGGATAGCACCACCCCTATAGAAAGTCCTATCAGTACCCAGCTCAAGGCATTCTTCAATATCAAAGTGAGTACATCCATACGCTGCGCGCCCAGCGCCATACGAATGCCAACTTCATTTGTGCGTTGCGTGGTTACATAACTGATCAGTCCATAGATGCCTACAACCGCAAGCAACAAAGCGAGACCGGCAAATGCAGCCAGCATATAGACAATCAGTTTTCGAGGAGCAAGCGATGCGTTTACTCTCGATGCAAGCGCCTCTGTCTGGAAAGCCGTCTGAGTTGCATCTGCGGTAACAACTGCGTGCTTCACTGCTTCTGTCAGTTGATAGGGATTCCCATCGGTACGCACCACGAAATTCGCCATTTGATTTGGCACCTGCGCGTATGGATAGTAACGCATGCCGTCGCTTGTATCTTCCTCAAGCGAACTGGACCGTACATCTCCCACAACACCTACTATCGTCGATGGACCTAGCTCATCATAATCCCGTAAATGCTGCCCAAGTGGACTCTGGTTTGGCCAATACTTTCGCGCCAATCTTTGATCGACTACCACAACGCGCTCCGTGTTCACGCGATCGTCATTGCTGATCCACCTTCCAGCCAGCAGTGGAATCTGCATGACCTTCAAATAATCGGCAGTAGCAGATCCAAGTTGGCTGTGCGGGCCTGGATCGTTCGGCCCCATTGAGCGGCCTACGATACCAAAGGAGCTTGACCCGCCCTGGTTGCTGAACGGCAGCGACGATGCGGCCGCTACAGTCTTCACTCCTGGCTGCGCTGCAAGATTTGCAATGACTTCTGTTACAAATGTGTTCTGCCGCTCTCGATTGTCCTTATATGCTTCACCGGAGTAGTACACGGCTCCTGCCAGCACTCCATCCGGATTAAATCCCGGCTTCACCTGTTGTAGTTGCCGCAGGCTGGCAAGAAATAATCCGGTACCGGAGAGGAGCAGAAACGCCATCGCAACCTCTCCAATCACAAACGCGCTACGCAGCCGCTGCTTGTCGACTGAAGCCGTTGCGCTCCTGCCACCCTCATGTAGATCAAGCTTTTCGCGCGAGCGGATGATCTTCACCGCCGGTCCGATCCCGGCTATTAAAGACGTGAACAATCCTGTTGCTGCGGTAAACGCAAGCACGCCTGGAGCCAGGCTTACGCTGTACCCCTCAGCCAGATCATGTGGCACCAGCCAGAGCAATACTCTGCCGAAAATCGGTCCTAAACCAATGCCAATCGCAGTTGCCACACCGGCGAGCAACAGCGTTTCCACGAACAACTGTTGCACTACAGTGCGCGCACTTGCACCCAATGCTGTGCGAATCGCGAGTTCCCTGCTGCGCGCCGAAGTACGTGCCAGAAAAAGTCCTGCGACATTGGCCGAGGCGATCAGCAGCACCAGCGCAACCACACCAAAAAGCACATACAACGGCTTGCGCAGCGGCCCAGCGGCAAACTCCGTCAGCGGAGTGGCAGACATGCCCCACGCAGACCGGATCGCAAAACCTGTTTGCCCCTCACGCAGATGCTCTTCGCGCGTCTTTGCCGCCAGGCCAGCGCTTAACTCTTCCAGCTTGGCACCTGGCTGCAAACGCACTACCGCATAGTAGCTCTCGTTGAAACGGTTATCTAAGTTATACGCGTTGGGCGCGAGGCCCATTGGCGTCCAGATATTTTCTCCACGCGGCCAGTCAAAATCGCTGCGCATCACGCCCACCACGCGATATGATTTCTGGTCGAGTATGATGCTTTGGCCAATTACGTTCCTATCGCCGCCGAAGACCTTTTGCCATGTGCCGTAGCTCAGCACGGCAACCTGATTCGCGCCAGCATGATCCTCTTCAGGAGTGAACGTCCTGCCTAGAATCGGCTTCGCGCCGAAAACGTTGAACCATTGCCAGGTGACGCGCGCACCATCCAGGTGTTCGGTAATTCCGTCATGGCTGACGTTGAAGCTGTCCCCTCGTTGCAGTGCTGCACTCTCCACTTGATTTTTGAGCGAAACCGCGTCGGCAAAATCTGGAACGGAGACTACAGGGAAGTCCAGATTCATGTGGACATATTTCGTTCGCATCACCGCCACTCGCTCGGGATGATCTACCCCGGCTGGATGACGCAGTACTGCATTCACCACGCTGAAGATGGCCGTATTCGCGCCGATGCCGAGAGCGAGCGTGATGATGGCAGTCAGCGTGAAGCCTGGGGCTTTCACGCATTGGCGGAGGGCATAGCGAATGTCTTCGAGAATCATAGGGGTGAAGGTCTCCAATGATCCTGTACGCATTCAAACGGCCAAAATGTTCCTGACCAATGTTGTTGGATCTAAAGATATGTGTCTGGAGAAGATCCTCTACAAGGTCTCCGCAAATGTTCAAAAGTGGACATTTCTGCCCACAAATGGACAGCCAAGATTCGCTACCAGACTGGCGGCGGCTCCTGCAGTGGCGGCATGGATGGCAATGGTGGCGTCACCAGTGCGCCCACCAACTCCTCTTCTGGCGGCTCCAGGCGGTTGCCTAGTTCTGGATAATGTGACCCGAAGAAGTAGGCAGCGTAGGACTGCTTGAAGACCGCAGCTATACCGTAAATAGACACCAGCAATAGCAGGTACAAGGCGAGTAGCAGCAGACCTGCTGCCGCGACATATGCGAAAAACACGGTGTGACCGCCAAGGCCTGCGTGCCAGAGCGCGTGGTAAAGCAGGAATCCTACACCTGCTGCACCCAAAGCGAGCAGCGCGAAGGCAATGAAGCCTATCAAAAAGAGAGCCCATACCAGCGCAATCCCAATGACAAAACGCAGCAGCAGGTATACCAATACCGAACCGAAGCTACTCCGCAGCAGAGTAAAAAAACGACGGAAAGAGCTTTCCAGCGGCGCATTTTCTACTGCGAGTGGAGGCAGCAGGAAATCCTGCATGATGGCATCGGCTATGCCCCACAATAATCCTAAAAGGATGCAGGCACCTATCAGCGGCAGCATATTCCCGAAAACGGCAAACGGATTCGCGGCAAATACCTGCGGGTCCATGCCGCGCATCCTTACAAAGAAGTGCAGGAACGCCGGTCCGACAGTCACTGCGGCAACCAGCAGGAAAACGAGTATGACCAACACCAGCAAACCCAAGAAACGCCAGGTTTGCCGCCCATACTTCGACCAAGCTAGCCCTACACGGCCTTGCTGGTAGACGACGAGGTCAAAAAGCATAAAGCGCAGGCGGCAATAGAGGTAAGTCATTCCTACCCAGAAGACAAGCCCAACAACAGTCAGCGCGGCAAAGACAATCAGCATGATTCCGGCTGCATGAAAATCACCGGGCCCAGCAGCGAAGCTGTTCCCGTAAGGCGGATAGGCCTGGCGATGCGGCATGCGGCCTAGTGCGCCAAATTGCAGCGCCTGCATCGGATAACTGAACATGGCGGAATACATGCCGGACTGCGTCAGGGCGGCTATCAGCGCGATCTTTATAAAGAACCAGAAGCGAAACGGCTCGCCAAACACTGCGCCGGTACGGCGAAAGGCCGGACTCAAAGCGTCCACGGGAGACAAAGGCTTCATGCGTGCGGTTAACCTTCCTTTGTGTTGCGTTGAGGTTACGGCATTGAGCAGCCAGCATCAATGCTTTTCGCGTCCGCGCCGTCTCTATAATGAAAATAGCCATTCATGATAACGATTCGTACAGCGGAACCAGCCGATATTCCCCTCATGCTCGACCTTATTCGTGGTCTCGCAGAGTATGAACGCGAGCCCGATGCGGTACAGATTACAGAAGACCAGCTACTCGAGGATGGCTTTGGTTCGCATCCATA
>Ga0137415_10005674_pt1 | contig 12358 bp, 9 predicted proteins | sample CZODoug3_1_1_16f_FD_183082 | JGI IMG/M metagenome (GOLD analysis project Ga0137415, IMG submission 183082) | Vadose zone soil fungal communities from Angelo Coast Range Reserve, California, USA - CZODoug3_1_1_16fungal (Hybrid Assembly) | ecosystem: Environmental > Terrestrial > Soil > Vadose...
TGCGTGACGTAGACGGCGGTGGTCCCGAGCTGCTTTTGCAGCTTGGTGACTTCCAGGCGCATCTGGACGCGGAGCGCCGCGTCGAGGTTAGACAGAGGTTCATCGAACAGAAAGGCCTTCGGCTCGCGCACGATGGCGCGGCCGATCGCGACGCGCTGGCGCTGTCCGCCGGAAAGTTCGCGCGGCTTCCGGTCAAGGTAAGGCGTCAGGTTCAGCGTGGCCGCGGCGGCCTCCACCTTGCGGTCGATCTCCGGGCGCGGCAGGCCCGCCATCTTCAGGCCGAACGCGATGTTGCCGCGGACGCTCATATGCGGATAGAGCGCATAGGACTGGAACACCATCGACAGGCCGCGCTTGGCCGGTGGCACATCCACCACGTTCTTGCCGTCGATCAGGATCTGCCCGCCGGAGACGTCCTCAAGTCCGGCGATCAGGCGCAGCAGCGTAGTCTTCCCGCAGCCGGACGGGCCGACGAAAACCACGAAGGAGCCGTTCTCGATATCCAGGTTCGCATCCTTGATGATGTTGACCGGCCCGAACGACTTACGGACTCCCTGGAGCGTGATCTGGCCCATGATCTCTGTCCTTTGCTATTTGACCGCGCCGAAGGTCAGTCCGCGAACGAGTTGCCGCTGCGTGAACCATCCGAGAACGATGATTGGGGCAATGGCGAGCGTCGACGCAGCCGACAGCTTCGCCCAGAACAGGCCCTCAGGACTTGAATAGGATGCAATGAACACCGTGAGCGGTGCCGCATCCAGCGTCGAAAGGTTCAGCGTCCAGAATGCCTCGTTCCACGCCAGAATGAAATTCAGCAGAAGCGTCGAGGCGAGGCCAGGAACGGCCATCGGCGTCAGCACGTAAATCAGCTCGCGCCCGATGGTCGCGCCATCCATCCGCGCCGCTTCCAGAATATCCTTGGGGACTTCCTTGAAATAGGTGAAGAGCATCCAGATCACGATCGGCAAATTGCCGAGACCCAGGATCATGACCAGACCGGCGCGGGTATCGAGCATGCCGAAATCCCGGAAGATCAGATAGATCGGAACCAGCACGCCGACCGACGGCATCATCTTGGTCGAGAGCATCCATAGCAGAACATCCTTGGTGCGCTTGGTTGGTGCGAACGCCATCGACCAGGCGGCTGGAATGGCGATCAGCATCGCGATCAGCGTCGAGCCACCGGCGACGATGATCGAATTGAGCGCATGATGAAAATAGTCGCTGCGCTCCTGCACTGTCGCATAATTCTCCGTGGTCCAGTGAAACAACAGGAACTTGGGCGGCATGCTGAACGCCTCGAGCTCGGTCTTGAAGCTCGTCAGGACCATCCACAGGATCGGCAAAAAAATCAAAAATCCGAACAACCACGCGGCAGCTGTAGACACCCACACGCGTCTTGAAGTTACCTTGCGTGCCATCGCTTACGCCTCCAGATTTCGCCCGACGATCCGCACCAGGAAGAAGGCCACGATATTGGCGATCACGACCGCAACCAGTCCGCCGGCAGAGGCATTGCCGACGTCATACTGGATCAGCGCCTGCGAGTAGATCAGGAACGCGATATTGGTGGTCGCAAGGCCGGGGCCGCCGCCGGTGGTGACGAAGATCTCGGCGAACACCGTGAGCAGGAAGATCGTTTCGATCAAAATGACCACGGTGATCGGCCGCGCGAGGTGCGGCAAAGTGAGATAGATGAATGTCGAAAGCGCGCTCGCACCGTCCATCTCGGCCGCTTCCTTCTGCTCCTCGTCCTGGGACTGCAGCGCCGTCAGCAGGATGAGGGTGGCGAACGGCAGCCATTGCCAGGCGACGATCAGGATCACCGCCAGCAAGGGCGCATCGTTGAACCAGTCGATCGGTGTCATTCCGAATGACGTCGCGATCCAGGCGAAAAGTCCCGAGACCGGATGCATCAGCAAGTTTTTCCAGACCAGCGCGCTGACGGTCGGCATCACGAAAAATGGCGCGATCACCATCAACCGCACGATGCTGCGTCCGATGACCGGCTGGTCGAGCAGCAGCGCAAGCGGCGTACCGAACAGGATGGTGATCGCGAGCACCGATCCGACCAGCACCAGCGTGTTCTGCAGCGAGGTCAGGAACGCCGGGTCGGTGAGAAAATACCGAAAATTCTCCAGCCCGACAAAACTCCAGTTTTCCGAATCGAGCAGGCTGTAGTGCAGCGTCGAAAAATAGATCGTCATCGCGAGCGGGACGATCATCCAGATGAACAGCAAGGCGACAGCCGGCGTCAGCAGGGCCCGTCCGAGGAACTGGGTTTGCTGGGTTGCCATCGCCGCCTCCTGTTGTCTGGGATGTGGCTGCCGTCCCGGCCCGTGCCGGACGGCAGCCAAAATGGGCGCGGCGCTACTTGATATAGCCGGCGCGCTTCATTTCGCGTTCGGTGGACGACTGCGCGGCGGCAAGCGCCGCCTCGACGGTCGAGGCGCCGGACAGCGCCGCCGAGAATTGCTGGCCGACGCTGGTGCCGATGCCCTGAAATTCCGGAATCGCGGCGTATTGCACCCCGACATAAGGCACCGGCTGGACGGTCGGCTTGTTCGGATCAGCGGCGTCGATCGAGGCAAGCGTCAGCTTGGCGAACGGCGCGACCTTCAGATATTCCGGATTCTGATAGAGCGAGGTTCGCGTGCCCGGCGGGACGTTGGCCCAGCCTTCTTTCGAGGCGACGAGCTTGGTGTAGTCCTTGCTCGTTGCCCACGCGATGAATTTCTCCGCGGCGGCGATCTTCTTCGAGCCCGCCGGGATGGCGAGATTCCACGCCCACAGCCAGTTGGCGTTCTTGCCCAATCCCGCATTGGGGGCGAGCGCGAAGCCGACCTTGTCGGCGACCTTGGAATCCTTCGGGTTGGTGACGAAGGAAGCGGCCACCGTGGCGTCGATCCACATGGCGCACTTGCCAGAGTTGAACAGCGCCAGGTTTTCATTGAAGCCGTTGGAGCTTGCGCCGGGGGGGCCGGCGGCCTTCATCAGATCGACATAGGTCGTGAGCGTCGTCTTCCATTCCGGCTTGTCGAACTGCGGCTGCCATTTCTCATCGAACCAGCGCGCGCCGAAGGAATTGGACATCGCGGTCAGCAACGCCATGTTCTCGCCCCAGCCCGCCTTGCCCCTGAGGCAGATGCCGTAGACGCCGGCGGACTTGTCGGTGAGCTTTTTGGCCGCATCGACCACGAAATCCCAGGTCGGCTTTTCCGGCATCGTCAATCCGGCCTTCTGGAACAGGTCGGTGCGATACATCACCATCGAGCTCTCGCCGTAGAACGGCGCGGCGTACAGCTTGCCTGACACCGATGCCGCATCACGGATCCTGGGAAGCAGATCCGCAGCGTCGTAATCGGGTCCGAGATTGTCGAGCGGAATCAGCCAGTTCTTCTTGGCCCAGATCGGAACCTCGTAGGTGCCGATGGTGAGCACGTCGAACTGCCCGCCCTTGGTCGCGATATCGGTTGTGACGCGCTGGCGCAGGACGTTCTCTTCGAGCGTCACCCATTTCACTGATATGTCGGGGTTCTTGGCGGTGAACTCGTTGGTCAGCGCCTGCATCCGGATCATGTCGCCGTTGTTCACGGTGGCGATGGTCAGGGTTGTCTGTGCAATTGAAGGGGCTGCGCCCAACAGGGTAGCCGCGCCCAGCAGGGCGCTGAGGACGTGCTTCACGGTAACCTCCCTTATTTGGCGCTGAGCAGATGCCCACGCCTTGAAATTATGTTCACACCTGGTCTGGAGGTTGTCAAGGATCGGAATCGGGCTTCTGCACCGGACCTGCAGGTGAGAGCAGTTGACCAGATGGGGGCCGCACGAACCGGATCGGAGGGCAGCCACCCGGCTTGACGAAGGTGAAAGGCCGGCCAGTTCGCTACGGCTTGAGGATGGCGCCTGCGGTTGCTTCGTCGGTGATCAACCCGTTAAGGAGCCGCCCCTTTAGCGCAGCCCGGAGGGCCGAAACCTTGGCACGACCGACCGCCGCCCCGATGGTCAGGGCCTGGGCAGGTATCCGTGGCGGGATGCTGGTGAGGCGGAGGTTTGTCCCACCGTCGATGATGTGGCCCTCCTCGTCGAATGCCCAGCCGGTCAGTTCGCCAACCGCGCCCAGCCGCATCATCTCGAGCAGTTCTTCGCGCGAGACGAAACCATCAACGTGGACTTGCGCCTGCTGATCCATCTGGCCGATCCCGACCAGCCGCAGGTCGGCCTTTGCCGCGACCGCTCTCACCCTGGCGATCGGATCGATCTTGAGCATCTGGTCGCGCTCGCGCTCGGACGACATCAGAAACGGCAACGGCATCGGATAGTGGCGCGCCTTGGTGCGGTCCGCGAGGCGGCCCACGGTGTCGAAGAAGCTCGCCGATCCGTCAGCCGAGATATTTCCGACCAGCGACACGATCTGGTGGTTGGGACAGTCGATCGGAGAGACCCGTTCGACGGCAGCCCGTACCGCTCTGCCGGTGCCCAGCGCCACGATCGTCGGCTTCTCGGTACGCAACGTCGTTTCCAGGATGTTCGCAGCCCGCTCGGCAATGCCGGCGGCCGAGAGCGGTGCGGCCGGATCGGTCGGCACCACTTCGCAATAGGTGAGATGAAACAAGTCCTTGAGCCGCGCGGCTAACTCCATGCAGGCCGCAATCGGATGCTCGAGACGAAACGTGATCAGGCGTTCGGCCAGGCACAGCGAGACGAGGCGCTGCGCCGAGGCGCGCGAGACCTGGAGCATCTTTGCAATTTCGTCCTGGGTGTGACCGGCGATGAAGTACAGCCAGCCGGCGCGCGCGGCTTCGTCGAGGCGTGATTTCTCGCTATCAGGCGCGACCATGATGTTGTTCCGGTTCGTTCGGCCAAAAATCCGCCATTCGCCCAAACACCCGATCGGCCCCCGCCTCGCGGAGGATGGCTTTGCCGTCGCGCGATTGATAGTGGCTGCCTCCGACAAATCCCCAAACGATCATCCCAGCCGCTTTGCCGGCCTTGACGCCGCTGACGCTGTCCTCGATCACGAGGCTACAATGCGGATCCACCTGCATCCTCTCGGCTGCGTGGAGGAAGAGGTCGGGCGCCGGTTTGCCGCGTTCCACCATTTGCGACGTATAGAGGCGGGTGCCGAAATGCGGCGCGAGGCCGGTCAGAGAAAGAGAGAAGGCCACCCGATCGACATCGCTCGACGAGGCGACACAATGCGGGATGCGCAAGTCCTGCAGTACCGAATTCACCCCTTCAATCGGGCCAAGCGACGACAGAAACGCAGCGCGAATCCCCGTCCTCAACTCGGCCGCAAATTGCTTGGGGATCGAGCGTCCCAGCGCTTCGTAATGTTCGAAAACCGCCGTTACGCTTCGCCCAAGGAACAGATCGAGTGCCTGATCCACGCCAAGATTGATGCCGTACCCCGCCAACGTTTCCGAAAGACAGCGGCAACTCAGCACCTCGCTATCGACCAATACGCCGTCGCAGTCGAATATGATGAGATCAGGCTTGATCATCGCAAGTTTCCCAACCTCAATAAAGAGCATATACTCAGCGAATGGGCAATAACCCTTAGACGGCGCCTATTGGCGCAGCGATCCCCCGCGTCAGCGGCGAGGCCGATCAGATCTTTTCGCGATCACACGCGTCGATATGCGGCACGGCATCGACCAGCTCGCGCGTGTAGGCGGTTTGTGGATTGTCGAACATGGCCCGGCTTTCGCCCTGTTCGATAATGCGGCCATTTTGCAGCACGATGGTCCGACCGCACATCATGCGAACGACGTTGAGGTCGTGGCTGACAAAGAGGAATGCGAGGTCGTCCTCGCGCCTCAAGCGATCGAGCAGTTGCAGCACCACCGCCTGCACCGAGACGTCGAGCGCCGCCGTCGGCTCATCCAGCACCAACAGCCGCGGCCGGCAGGCAATGGCGCGGGCGATCCCGACACGGGCCTTCTGACCGCCCGAGAGTTGATGTGGGAAGCGCGTCAGCAATTCGATCGGCAAGCCAACGCGCTCGGCGCACTCCTCCACCCGCCGCCGCAGCGCGTCGCCAGAGCGCATCCCACCAAGCCGCAGCAGCGGATGGGCGATGCAGTCAAAGGCGGTAAAGCGCGGGTTGAGACTGTCGTTCGGATCCTGAAAGACAATCTGGATATCCTTGCGAAACGGCGACCGGTGAAAGTCGCGTGCCGCGATATGGCCGATCGATTGTCCCTCGAACACGATCTCGCCCTCGCTTGGATCGATCAGCCGGCAGATCATGCGCGATGTCGTGCTCTTGCCGGAACCGGATTCGCCGACCAGACCGACGCTCTCGCCGGCGCCTATCATCATCGAAAAGTCCGCTACCGCCGCGGCCCCCTGATCGAAACGCTTTGCGAGTTTCTGCACCTCCAGCAGCGGCGGCGTACCCGGCGCAGGCGGCGGCCTCGGCGCGACCGGCTTCGCGACGGTTCGCCCCCTCTCCTCTTCCGTCACCAGATCCGCGATCCGGGAATTCGCCGTGGGGGACGCTGCAACCAGACGCCTGGTGTAGGGGTGCTGCGGAGCGCGGAAGAGCGTGTTCGGTTCGGCCTCCTCGACCAGGCGGCCCTGCTCCATCACCACGACGCGGCGGCAGTAGCGGGCGGCGAGACCGAGGTCATGGGTGATCAATATGGTCGCCATGCCACGCTCGGCCGCGATACCGGTCAAGAGGTCCATCACGACCTTTTGCGTCGTGACGTCGAGGCCGGTGGTCGGCTCGTCGGCGATCAAGAGCGCCGGGTTGCAGGAGATCGCCATCGCGATCATCACGCGCTGGCACATGCCGCCGGAGAGTTCGTGCGGGTAAGCGGACAAGCGCTTTTCGGGATCGCGAATTTGTACCGCGCGCAGCAGGTCCAGCGCCCCTGCGCGGGCTTGATCGCGGGGCATTCGCTTGTGAGCCGTGATGGCATCGGCGATCTGCTCGCCAACGGCACGGATCGGATTGAGCGCCGCACGCGGATTCTGGAAGATCATCGCCATCGCAGCGCCGTGCAGATTGCGGAAATCACCTCCCGATATCTTCGTGATGTCCTGGTCGCGAAACCGGATATTGCCCGCCGTGATCCGCCCGGCCGCATCGAGCAGCCGCGTGATCGCAAAACCGGTGACGGATTTGCCCGAGCCGCTCTCGCCGACGAGGCCGAGCATCTCGCCCTCGCCGAGCGACAGCGTTACACCGCGCACCGCCTCCACCGGCCCGCGTCGTGTCGAGAAGGTAACGCGCAGATCGCTTAATGCCAGCAGCGATTGGGTCATGTTCGCATGCGCGGGTCGAGAATGTCGCGGACGCCGTCGCCGAGCAGGTTGAAACACAAGACCGCCAGCATCAGCGCCAGGCCTGGAAAGGCCACCAGCCACCACTTGCCGGTCGAAATGAAGCGCGCGCCTTCCGCAACCATGATGCCCCATTCCGGCGTCGGCGGCTTGACTCCAAGGCCGATAAAGGAAAGTCCGGCAGCATTGAGGATCGCCCAGCCGAGATTGAGCGACATCTGTACCGCCATGGCCGGCATCACATTCGGCAGCAGGAAGCGCAGCACGACCGAGATATGGCTGTCACCGCACGCGCGCGCCGCTTCGACCCAGCCGAGATTGCGACGGACATTCACCTCCGCGCGTGCAAAGCGGATGTAGAACGGCAAATTGATGATGGCGGTTGCGATGATGATGTTCTCGACCCGGTTACCGAGTGCGGCGACCATCGCCATCGCCAACACGAACAGCGGAAAGGCCATCAACACGTCGACGAAGCGGCCGACGGCGCGATCGAGCCGGCCACCGGCATAGCCGCAGATCGCGCCAATGACGGCGCCGAGGGCAAAGGAGATTCCGACCGCCGAAACGGCGATCGCGAGATCGAGCCGTGCCGCGACGATGAGACGGCTGAACACATCGCGACCGAGTTGGTCGGTTCCGGCGATATGTGCCGCGCTCGGCGGCATCAGCGCTTGCGACACGTTCGAGACGATCGGATCGTACGGCACGATCCAGGGCCCGAAGATGGCAACCAGCATCAGCAGGAAAACCCCGGCGGCGGCAACGCCGGTGAGCGGGTTGCCACGCAGAATCCAGCCGGCATGGCGAAGCGTCGCGCTCATCCGATGGTCACCCTGGGATCAGCGATGCCATAGAGCACATCCACGACCAGATTGACGATCACAAACACGCTCGCCATCAACAGCACGAAACCCTGCACCGGCGCATAGTCGGAGGACAGCAGCGCATCGAGCGCGTAGGAGGCGACGCCGGGCCAGGAGAACACCTTCTCCACCAGGACATTGGCGCCGAGCATGGTCGAGAACACGATGCCGGCGATGGTGATGACCGGCAGGATGGCGTTGCGCAACGCATAGGTGACGACGACGCGCCACCAGGGAAGGCCGATGGAACGGGCGGTGCGCACGAAATCGCTGCCAAGCGAGACCAGCATCGAGGCGCGCGTGATGCGCGCCAGCGGCGCCACCACGAACAGCGCCATGCTCAGCGCCGGCAGGATCAATTGCCTGAAGGCGGCCCACCATCCCTCGATGTCGCCGGCGAGCAGGAAGTCGATCAACAGGAAACCGGTCCGCGACGGCGGCAGCGACGCGAAGATATCGACCCGGCCGGTCGGGTCAGGCGCAAGGCCGAGCAGGTAATAGAAGACATAGATCAGCAACAACCCCGAAACGAAGGTCGGCACGCAGACGCCGAGCGCGCAGAACAATCGCACGCCATGATCGATGACGGATCCCGGTTTCAGTGCCGCCAGCACGCCGAGCGGCACCGCCGACACCAGCGCGATCAAGAGCGCCGCGAAGGTGAGTTCCAGCGAGGCCGGCAGCCGCTCACGCAGATCTTTCGTGACCAACTGCCCGGTCATCATCGATCTGCCGAGGTTGCCGCGGCCGACATCGTAGAGATAAAGCACCAGTTGTTCCGGCACCGGCTTGTTGAGCCCCATCTGCTTGCGGATGACCTCGATCTCCTCCTTGCCGGCATTCGGCCCGGAGGCGAAGAACACCGCCGGATCGCCCGGAAGCACCCGCATCAGCAGGAAGGTGAAGACCAGCACGCCAAACAGTGCCGGAAGTGAGGACAGAAGACGCCTGCCCGCCCTTGTTATGGTTGCACCGAAGGCCGCCATCACACCGACCGACTATTTGCGTCTGAGATCGCGATAATCGACTTGGCGGTGGAACTGGTAGGTGTAGCCCTCGATCGAGGGCGCCATCACCGCGTCCTGGCTGGGCTGCCAGAGCGGTATCTGCGGTATCTCGCTGAAATGGATGGCGTTGAGCTTCTTGCCGTCTTCCTCGTACTTGGCCTGGTCGGTCTCGAAACGGGCTTCCTGCGCGATCGCCACCAATTCGGGATTGTTGATCGATGAGTAGTTCCAGCGCTGATTGCCGGTGTAGAAATTGCGGTAGAAATAGTCGGTCGAGGGTAGCCAGGCGACGATGCCCTCGGTGAAGAAGGGCAGTTTCTTCTCATTGATCTGGGTCGACATTTGCGCATCCGGCAGCTTCTGGATATCGACCTGGATGCCGATCCTGGCGAGCGATTCCTTGATCAGAGCAGCCATCGGTTCGGCGGTGGAAGCCTGACCGACATTGAAGCTGAACGTGGTCGAGAAACCGTCCGGCAGGCCCGCCGCCTTCAGATAGTCTTTGGCCTTGTCGAGATCGAGCTTCACGGGCTGCGGAATCGGATAGGCGCCGCTCGATGGCTTGCCATCCGCCCAGGTTGCGCCGAACAGCGGCGCGCCGCGGCCGAACAGCGCCGCCTTGAACATGTCGTCGTAGGGCAGCGCAAAGGCGACGGCGCGGCGCACATTGATGTTGTCGAAGGGCGGGATCTGGTTGTTCATCGAAATGAAGGTGACGGCATTGTATTGCGGCGTCGAGATCACCTTCAGCTTGCCCTTGGCCTCGAGCGACTGGACATCACTCGCCTGCAGATCGATGACGAGATCGGCGTCGCCGCGCTCGACCAAATTGGCGCGCGTCGCCGGTTCCGGCACCGACTGTATGATGACTTTCTTGAAGAACGCCGACTTGTCGGCTGTACCTCGATTCCAGGCCTCGTTGCGTGTCATGATTACCTGTTCGCCCGGCTTGAAGGTTTCGATCATATAGGCGCCGCTGCCGGCCGTGTGCTCCTTCAGCCAGGCCGTCGCCCAGGGATCTTCTGCCGTCGCATGTTCCTTGGCGACCTTGGAGTTGATCATGATCGGATAGACGGTAGCGAGATTTGGCAGAGCAAGCTTGTCCGGCTTCGGCAGCGTCACCTCGAAGGTCAGGGGATCGATCACCTTGAACTGATCGGCTGATGTCATCGAACCGGTGAGAAGTTGCGCCTTGCCGAGGACGGGCGCGGTGACGACCCGGTCGAGCGACCATTTGACGTCTTCCGCGCTGACCGGCGTGCCATCCTGGAATTTGGCGTCCTTGCGCAGATGAAAAATCAGCTTCAGCCCATCCGGGCTAACGTCATAGGATTCGGCGAGCTCTCCCGTGATCTTGTCGAGATCAAACACCCATTTGCCGTTGAGTTGTTTGCGGCCGAAAGAAACCAGCCGGTCGTAGGTGCCAAGACTAACCGCAAAGGCCTCGCGGGTCGAACCCGGAATATTCGGGTCGAGCGTATTGACCGATGCTCCGGTGACGTAGCGCAACGTTTCGGAACGCGTTTGCGCCTGCCCCGATCCGGCGGCCAGTGAAAACGCGATAAAAGCCGCCACCGAAAGCAGACGCCGGGATCCTGCAACGCACATCGATTCAATTCCCTATTTTCCCAGGTTTATTTTCTGAGTGAGAACATGAACTTGAAGCAAGGGATATGCCAACCGGCAAGCCGGCAGCGACACTCCAGGAAGCTATGCGCCTGCCACCCCAACTCCTGAACGATACACCGTTCATCACTCCTCGCCCATGGCCGGCGCTTGCCGCTCGACCACCGCCTGCGGCTCGTCATACGCCTTGAATGACGCCCAGTGCCGTTCGATGTCCGCACGAAACAGGCCGCGGGTCAGCCCATGCACGAGCTTCGGCACCGCCGTGGTCATCGCATTGATCGATGAGCCGGAAGCACCAAAGCTCATGGTGGAGGCGATCGCGAACACATGGATGTCCGAAATCCATGGTGTTGCTCCGGCGACGCGCTCCATCACGGCGTAGTCATCGGCGAGATAGGGAAAGCGGCCAAGGCGCGGGCTGCGTTCGTCTGTCGGCGGCTGGTAGCGGTCGGCCCAGGTCGAAATGTTTGCGGCACAGTTTTGCAACTCACGCCGGCCGGAAAAATTCATGTCGATGCCGGTGCCGCAAATCACGAAATCAGCTGAGAATAGGCCTTTCGGCGTCTGCAATTCGATGCCGTGGCCCGTTGCTCTGGCGGCTTCGATCGGCGCGCCGTCGTGGCGGTGAAAATTGGCGTGGCGGGCGCAGCGATCGTAGGTCGCTTGCGGAAAGCCTTCCCGCATCTCGAGAACGGCGCGCATGAAGCGCCAGCGCCAAGCGTCATCCAGATCGCAGAAATGGCGCAGGAAGCCACGGAACGTGAGCCAGCGGTAGGGCTGGATCACCTGGATCTCCGTCCTGCGGCAAAACAGATGTACCTCTGCCGCACTTGCCTCCAGTGCGGTCGCGGCATTGTCGAAGGCCGAGGCGCCGGCACCGATCACCGCAACCTGTTTGCCGCGCAAGCTCGCGAAGTCGATCGGGTCAGCCGTATGCGCGCAAAGCGACGGCGGCAGATGGCGCAGCGGCTCCGGAATGGTCCAGTCGCCCATACCTTCCTGCCCCGTTGCCAGTACAATCTTGCGTGCAAAAACCATGTCGATGCCGGCAACGGTCTGCACCTTAGCCGCGAGCAATCCGTCTGCCGCGGGCCCGATCTCAACGACCTCGCAACCATTGCGCACCGGCAGGCCGACGACACGCCTGAACCAGAGCAGATACTCCGCCCACAGCTCGCGTGGAATAAGGTCGAGATTTCGCCAGTCGTCCTCGCCGAACCGCGCCTCGTGCCAGGACTGGTAGGTCAGGCTGGGAATATCGAGATCGGGGCCGGTGAAATCCTTCGGACTGCGCAGCGTATGCATGCGGGCATAGGTCAGCCATGGTCCTTCTCGCCCCTGCTCGGACTTGTCCAGTACAAGGATATTGGTCACCTGCGAGCGCATCAGCCCGAAAGCCGTCGCGAGACCGGATTGGCCGGCACCGACCACAAGCACGTCCAGCGCCGGCCCGCCGTCCGGCCCGAGCTTGGGCGCAAGCCACGCGGCGCCCGGGTGGGCGGTCTTGGCAAGATCGGCACGAACCTGGGCCTCGAGAGCGATCAGAGCGTCGTTCATGCCGCGAGC
>Ga0137415_10005675_pt1 | contig 12355 bp, 6 predicted proteins | sample CZODoug3_1_1_16f_FD_183082 | JGI IMG/M metagenome (GOLD analysis project Ga0137415, IMG submission 183082) | Vadose zone soil fungal communities from Angelo Coast Range Reserve, California, USA - CZODoug3_1_1_16fungal (Hybrid Assembly) | ecosystem: Environmental > Terrestrial > Soil > Vadose...
ACGGCGATTCCCTCTTTTGCGTTGGCTTCGAAATCGAGATCACTCCAGCGGTAACTCTGGCGGCCCCAGAGGATGGATTTTCCACCGACTTGCCGACCGCGAATCCAGGAAAAATGTTTTCCGGGCGCGTTGGTATATGGATTTTCCTTGTCATTCACGAAAAACTGGTGGGAGTATTCGTCGCAAGCGTAGTAGCACTCGCGCTGAATGGGCTGCGTTTTCTCACGCTCGGCGCGATTGTCCCATCCGCGGTGCTTGAGTTCCCACACGGGAACGTGTTCCACGTAGTCGCGCTCGGGAACGATGCTGCGGCCTGCTTCGAGAACGAGCGTGTTGAGTCCCTTTTCCGTGAGTTCCTTGGCGGCCCAGCCGCCGGTGATACCCGAGCCGACAACAATTGCGTCGTAGGTGGTGGTTGCCATGGTTGCCTCTATCCTTACGCGTCCCCCACCCCGGGGCCGGCCTTGATGCAGCCATGCTGCGCTCCTGGGATGATTTGTAACTTGAGTTCCTGACTGAAACCAATTTCCGAAGTGTAATAGCCGTGGACAGTCATTTTCTTAAAGACGGTGAAGAAATCGTCTTGCATCTGGGTGTCGCGACCCGCGGGCTCCCAGATCGGCGGACGGGCCTCGCGGCTTTCTCGGGCTGAGCGCGCGATGGCGGCGGTTTCGTCCAGTGAGCGAAGAAGAGTCAGCTGTTGCTCTGGAGAAGCAGACGCGAAGTTCTTGCCGAAGAGCGTGGTGCTTTGTTTGTCGACATCGGCGAGGCCGCTCAAAAAATTACGGCGCTCCTCGTCGTCGGCCCATTCGGTGAGGATGACGTCAATGAATTCGTTGACGCGCGCGCCTTTGGCACCAGGCGTCTCAGTCGCGGGGATAATCTGATCGATCATCGCGACGACCGTATCGTTCTGATGAGCATCAAGGGTGCGCAGCGCGTAGCCCGCAGCGGGGTGCGAATCCTGAAAAAAACCAAAGAGATCGGCAGGCATGGCCGGCAAAATGCCGCCCGCAAAGAGCAGTTTTAGTGCTTCACGCCGTTGCATAGATCCTCCCTGGCCTGTTTTCGCGCACCCGGCACCCTGAATGCAAAGCCGTCACACTCGGAGAACACATTATTCACCCAAGAGTTCTTTCCGCACGTTTTTCAAAACGTAGGCGGCGCGCTCGACTCCGACTTCTCCCGCGAGAATCGGATCCTCGTTCTCGATGCTGAGAATGCCCTCGAAGCCCACGTCCATGTAGGCCTTGACGATGGACTTCCAAAGGCTGGCGCTGTGGCCATAGCCAACGGCACGAAAAGTCTCCGAGGCCAGATCAAGTTCGCTGGTTTCGAACGCAAAGTTCAGCACTCCATATTTATTGACGTTTTCGGGGAAGAAAACGGTGTCCTTCATGTGCGCGTGGAAAAGGGCGCCCTGTTTTCCCAGAAAGTGGATGACTTCGACAGGATCGCAACCCTGCCAGAACAGGTGGCTCAAATCGCAGTTCGCACCGATCTCTTCACCAACAGCCTCGCGAAGCTTCATGAGGGTGCGAGGATTATAGACAACGAAGTTCGGGTGCATCTCGAGGGCGAGGCGCTTGACGCCATGCTCGCGGGCGAGTTTTGCGGCATTCTTCCAATATGGAACGATTTTTTCTTTCCACTGCCAGTCCTGCATCTCGGCATATTCGGGGGGCCAGCGGTAAGTAATCCAGTTCGGCTGGGTATCCTGCGGAGTGCCGCCGGGACAGCCGGAAAAACCGACAATCACTCTTACCTCGAGCATTTCCGCGAGCAGGACGGTTTTGCGAAACGTATCAATATCTTTCTGCGCGTGCTTGGCATCAGGATGAATGGGATTGCCATGACAACTGAGCGTGGCAACGCGAATCCCGCGGTCTTCAAATTTTTTCAGCCAGGCTTTTGCTTTAGCGCGGTCATTGACAAGTTCGTCGAGAGGACAATGGTGGTTGTTTGGGTAGCCTCCCGTGCCGATCTCCATGGCTTCCAGGCCCAGGGCAGTGACTTTGTCCAGCATGGCGTCAAGAGAGAGATGTTCGTAAACCGGATCGAACACGCCAATCGGAATCTTGCGCAAGTTACCCGAAGGCTTGGGCACAGGAACGCTTGGAAGCGATGCTTCGGAACTTGCGGCATGCGCGAGCACTTCACTCCCGGGAACCGCAGCTGCGAGCAGGCCGCTCGTGGCGGCAAGAAACTCTCTCCGTCCCAGGGCGGAGTTCATGAGTTGCTTCTTCATGCGTCTCCTCGGCAAACGCAGGGTGAAATGAACACCGGTGTTTCCGACGCATTATACGTCACTGTGACGCGCAAACAAGCGTCGAAAATCGATTTTCTATTGAACTAAAGTCCGAAATGAAGACGAGCGGCCGGCATTAAAAGCGATAGAAAAATCGCGTCTAACGCACCTTTAACTGATCCAAAGTGGGGATGGAGACGGGGACGGTCAGTGCCCGCTCGGCGGGTTTCTTACCTTTCTGAATGGCATCAAAGAGCATCTCGATGGCCATGCCAGTATTGGGAGGAACAAAAACGGTCGCCGCCAACAGCCCGGTGCGTACCCACGCCTCGCCGGTCTTCGGTAACCCGTCACAGCCGGTAAAGGGAAGTTTCAGCCAGCGCTCCCTCTCCGATTCGTTCGTCAACTCTTCAAATGCTTTCCTGGCGCCGATGGCCATCGAATCATCCTGAGCGCCAATCAGGTCAATGGCGGCCCTCTGCGACGTACTCAGTTTCAACCAGGAACGCACGGCTCGCTGCGCGCTTTCCTCCGTCCATTGCGCTCGCAGCAAGGTGACGTGAATATTCGATGGTTTCGTCTCTTGCATTCCCGTGGTGCGCTCTTTGGCGGCGGAATTCTCCGCCGGTCCCTGTACATAGAGTATCGAGCCGCCTTGGGGCAGCAAGGCGGCAAACTGACGGCCTTGGATCCGGCCAATTTCGAGATGGTCAGAAGTCACACCGAAAAAGGGAGCAGACGACGATTTGCGCAGTTCCAGGATGTAGTTGGCATCGCGATTCAGCACCGCCCATCCGACACCGGCCGATGCGGCCGCTCGGGCGACTTGTGGCAAAGCGGTGCCACCGACAGGCTCAAAAACAATGGCGTTCGGCCGCTGATTCTCGTCAGACTGAATGGCTTTCAAAATCTGGGTGCTTTGCGTAATCGCGTCGTTATCCGCGTAAACGATTTGGATTTCAACGCCCAGTTTGCGGGCCATCTGCTCCGCGGATTGCGCCTGTTCGATTTGGTAATCGTTGTCGTCCGTTGTCAGGGAAACTAAGATACGCAATTTGTCCATCGCAGCGGGAAACCCCTCTATGGATCACTGTTAAAGATACATCGGACGCGGCGCGTTTCGGAAGGATACTATGGCGGCCGTTTCATGAGAAGAGAACCGCGTCGTGAAAGGCTTACGTCCAAGTTGCGGGGTTCCCTCAAGTGTGGCCAAGAGCGTTTCATCGAATGATTATCATGCGAGACGACCAGTTGCTCAATTGCGTCACGGACTGTCCGCCTCAAGGCTTTCGCGCCTCTTCAGCCTGTTGGTCTCGATCAGTTTTTGGTAGGCAGTAAGCGCCTGCTGCGCCTCTGGCAATCGGCCGACGCGACGGTATGCCTGACTCAATTGAAAGTAGGTGGCTTCACGATCCGGCGCAAGTTTTCTCGCGGCTTCGAGACTTTCGATGGCGCCAGCAGCATCACCTTGCTGCAAGAGTGCGCGGCCAAGCTCGAATTGCGCCATTTCATAATCCGGCTTGGTCTGAACTACTTCGCGCAACAGGACCGCCGCCTGGTCGGCATAGCCCTGCATCAGAAGCGCGTAGCCAAGATGATAGCTGGTCACTGAATCCTTGGAGCGTATTTCCAGTTCGGACCGAAATTCCTTAGCGGCGGATTCGAAATCACTCTGACGAAGGTGGATAAGGCCCATGAAAAAGTGCGCTTCGGGGAGCCGAGGATCGAGCTGCAGAGCGGATTTCAACTCGTTAAGACCACCTGCGTATTCTTTCTGTTGGGCGTAGGCCTGCCCGAGAAGGAGATGAACGGCCGGATTGCTCGCGCTTTGTTCCAGCAGACGGCGAAAGATGTCGCTGGCAATATCGGACTGGCGCGTTCGAACAAGGGCCGTGCCCAAGGCGAAGAGCAGAGCTGGATCGTCCGGTGGATTCTTGAGAAATGGGCGCAAAACCTCTGCCGTTTTAACAAAATTGTCAGCCGCAAAATAGCTTAGACCCAGCAGCTTGCGCACGAAGACATCATCGGGAGCGCCAGCGAGTTGACGTTCGAGCGGCGGAATAGCGTCGGAATAAAGTTCAGCGCGATAGCTGGCCAATCCCCAGTTCCGGTTGAGTCCAGGAAGATCACTCTTCCAGGCCGCGGCATGCTTAAAGAATTCCGCAGCCTCCTTGAATTTGGAATCCTTGGCGCGCATGACGCCGAGGTCATTGTAGGAGCTCGCGAGAATCTCCGATGCAAACGCGCGATATTCTTTCGCGGCCTTGGATTCGGCTATTGGTCGAGGCGCCGAAGCGGGCTGGGCCGCGGAATTCTCCTGCACGCCTCCCTGCGCCATCGCTTCTGAGGATTTCTTCTGGTCCTCGGCTCCCGATTCTAGCAGGCCGGCGATGCGGTCGGAGGTGTGGCTATCACCGTCGGAAGGGGCCGCTGGCTCGTCGAAAATATGCTGAGCATCATAGCGAAACTTTGCTTCGCGATAACGCTGCGAATTCGCGAGCGCCTTTTGCGCTTCCTCGAGGCGGCCGAGACGGCGCAAGTCCTGGCCCAGCAAATAGTAGGCGCGGCTGACGTCGCGTGGAATTTCCTCCGGGTTGGGCACCACGCGGAGATATTTTTCGAGAGTCTCGATGGCCTGCGGAAGGCGCTTCGTTTCGCTGTATGTTTCTCCGAGATAGAGATAGGCGAACGGTTCCTCGGGACGCAAGCGTATCGCGTGCAGGAGAGCGGGTTCCGCAGCCGGAAAATCGCGGAGCGCGACGTTGGAAAGGCCGAACAGCAGCAACGCGTTGTAGTCTTCGGGATGAAGCTTCAGTTCGCGTTCGAATTCCACGCGGGCTTGCGGATAGGCCTCTTCGCCGCGGAATTCGAGAATCGAATAGCCAAGCAGGGCGTGAGCGCGCGGATATTTGGGATCGAGTTGAATGGCTTTGCGAAATTCGGCGACAGCGGATTCGGGAAAATGCCCGATGGTGTACGCGCGTCCGAACAATACGTGCAACGCAGCGGAGTCTCCCATGGTCTCCTGCAAGCGCTGGAACAATTGCAGGCCATCGGCGAAACGCTTGGCTTGCAGATAGGCAACGCCAAGAATATAGGAGGTTTCGAAATCGTCTTCCTGTGCGACAGAAGCCTGCAGATCGCGGATGGCGGCGGCAAAGTCTCCGCGGTAGAACTCGATGCGGCCGAGCACGTTTTGCGCGCGCGCATTACGCCGGTCGGCGGCGGCGACAGATTGCGCTAGTTGCCGGGCTTTTTTCACGTCGCCGGCGCGGAATGAAGCAATTGCGGCATCAACCATTACGTCAGGGTCGCCCGGGGCCAATTTGAGCGCTTCGTCAAGTTCGCGCGCCGCTTCATCAAAGCGGGCTTCGTTAACGGAAAGATTGCCGAGCTGCCGGAGGCCAAGAGCGATGGTTTGGCGGTAATCACCTTCGGCTTCGGCGAGGTCTCCGGAGGAGAGCGCGGATTTGGCGGATTCGAAATGGCGCTTAAGCAGAGTGCCGGGATCATCGGCGGCATGAATTGTTGCCGCAAAAAGCGCGGAAAGAACAAAAAGTCCGGAGTGGAGCTTAATGGGCACCGTTCGTCGCTCCACCCACGGGCGGCGGCAAAGTCTTGGTATCGCGGATTCCCGCGCCTTCCACGATCGTATAAATAGAGTCAGCGGCAACGTTCTGGAGCGTTTCCACCGTGCCGTTGGGCCAGCGAATTTCGACGGATTCCATTTTCTTGGCGGTGCCCAGGCCGAAGTGAAGGCGCAGGTCGTTTTGCGAAAGATAGCTTGCGCCGCCGCGGACCTCGCTGAACTGCTTGACGCCTGCTGCGCGAATCGTCACCCGCGCGCCGATTGCCGCGCGGTTGCTCTTTGTGCCGATGAGCTTGAAGAGGACGCGATGGAAACCGTTGGCATTCATGTTTTTCAGAAGGGAGGGCGCCTCGCCTACGTTTAGAATCAGGACGTCGATATTGCCGTTGTTGAACACGTCGCCGAAAGCGGCGCCACGGCGGGACTTCAAGGGCAATTCCTGGAGACCTGCTTGTTTTGAGACTTCGTCGAAGGTGCCGTCGCGATTGTTGCGATGTAGCAGCAGCGGCTCGCGAAACCGGGGACCGGTTTCCAGAGTGTCAATCTGCGGATAAACGTGGCCGTTGGCGACGAGAATGTCCAGCCAGGTGTCATTATCCATGTCAAAGAAAGCCGTGCCCCATCCAACGTAAGGATAGCTGGGCTGGCCGACGCCGGAAGTCCAACTCACGTCGTCGAATCCTTGGGGGCCCATGTTGCGATACAGCGAATTGGGCTGCTCCTCAAAGTGCGTGACGAAGAAGCTAAGACGGCCGCTATGGTCGTAATCGCCCCAATCGACTCCCATATTCCCCAGCTCCATGCCTTCGCCGCTGAGGGCTACGCCGCTGAGCATTCCCACGTCGGTGAACGTTCCGTTGTGATTGTTGTGATACAGATAGTTTGGGACGGAATCGTTGGCGACGAGGAGATCAGGCCAGCCGTCGTCGTCGTAATCCACCCACATGACGCCCAAGCCGTAGTAGCCAATGTCATCATGGACGCCCGCTTTGACGGAAACTTCTTCGAACGTGCCGTCGCCGCGATTGTGATAGAGAAAATCGCTTTCGCCTTCGAGGCCCCACGGGCCGCATTGCACGAGAATTCCCTTGAAGCGGCAGAATTTGTTGCTGCCGAACTGCGGAAGATTGTTCATGTCCAGATGGGAGTAGCGGGAGACGTAAAGGTCGACGAAGCCGTCGCGGTCGTAATCGCCCCAGGCGGCGCCGGTCATAAAGCCGCTGCCGCCGACACCGGCCTTTTCGGTGACGTCCTCAAATTTGCAGTTGCCAAGGCCGTGGTACAGCGCGCTGCCGCCGAAGCCGGTCACAAATAGATCGAGCTTGCCGTCATTGTCGTAATCGGCCACAGCCACGCCCATGCCCCAGCCGCGGCGCGTCAAGCCCGCTTCCTTGGTGATGTCCTTGAAGGTGCCGTCTGGCTCCTGGTGATAGAGGGTGACCATCGGATCGCCGCCGGCGCGGTATCGCTCCACCGTCGAGCCGTTGACGAGGGCCACGTCGAGGCGGCCGTCGTCATCGCAATCGAAGAGTCCTGCGCCGCCGCTGGTGGAGTCAATGACGTAGTGGGCTTCGGGAGCGGCAATGTGGACGGCAGTGAGGCCGACCTCCTTGGCGACGTCCTTGAAGGTGGGGATGGGCGGCAAACCGCTGCGGTCCTTCTTGGCGGGTGCGGGGAGCTTCGGGAGAGGAACACGGACGCTCCCAGGCTGCTGGCTGGGGGCTTGCGGACGCGAGGGGGCTGCGAAAGCGAGAATAAGGATGAGAACGGAAGGAATCGAGAAAAAACGCCACGAGCGAGTCCGGAGCATGTCTTGATTGTATCCCAAAGAGTTTTGAGGCTTAAGCGGCCGACGCACGATCAAAGCGATGGAAGCCAGCTAAGAATGAAGCGTCCCGCCAAGCCCTCCGCGGGCTTGGCGGGACGCTGAAGGAGCAGCTTGTGCCAGTACGATCAGAAGGTGAACCGGATCGAGTACTGGAATTCTCGATTGCGGTCCGATGCAGTACCCACTGTGCCTACCTGGGCATTCGGAGCGCTGTTCTGGACCGAAACTGCGTTTGCCAGAGTGCACGTCGAGGCTCCATTTGCGTCCAGAAACTCTGGTTGCGGGTTAGCGCCGGTGCACGTGTTCGCGGCATTGAAGCCCACATTAAGGAAGCCCTGGTTGTTGCCCAGACTTCCATATTGCGGGTGGTTGAAGAGATTGAAGGCATCCATGCGGAACTGCGCATTAATCCGCTCAGTTACATGGAAGTTCTTTGACACCGAGAAGTCCACGGTGCGGGTGGGTGGCCCCAGGCAGTCGCCAATCGGAGCGTTCCCAAGCGTGCCCAGCTTGAATCCGTTCATGGTGTACCGCTTCGGGTTGACCCATTGGAAGTTATCAAAGCTGGGATTCCGGCAGGGCTGTCCCGGCACCAGATTGGGCAGTTGGTTCCCTCCACCATTGCCGATCCCGGAAGGATCGCCAACATTCGATAGACCTCCGATGACCGGTGTAAAGGAGGACCCACTCGAGATATTAACGATCGAACTGAGCTGCCAAGCGCCGAGGGCAGCGCGGACATACCGCTCCATATTCTGCAAAGTGGGCAGGTTGTAAATCACGTTGGCGCCAAAGATATGCGGCCGGTTGATGGTAGCCGGCCCGTAGCCAGCTCTCAGATTGAACGGGTCTATGACCTGATTCCCGGCTCCATTGCTGATATGCAGTGAGGTATCCGAGAAAGTTTTGGAGAATGTGTAGGATAGCTGGAAAGTGGAATTGCGCTGGAAGCGCGTGGTGAATGCTGTCTGCAACGAGTCGTACTGCGCGCTGCCATGATGCGAAAATATCCCGATGCCGCCGGATTTCAGGATATCGAAAGGCTTAAGCAGATTTCCAGCTTTGTTGCCGTTCGACTGCGCAAAGGCCAGCCTGTCAGCCGGAGGAACCGCATTGGCATCATAGTTAGTCGTCCAGTTCCTTGTCCGGCTGCCGGCGTAGCCCACTTCAAACCGGGTATCCTTCCAAAGCTCATGCTGGATGGTCAGGTTGTATTGCAAGACATAGGGAGCACGGTTGTTAAGATCCTGGCCAATTCCCGCAACCCCCAAACCCGAGCCAAAGCAGTTTGCTACGACGTTTCCACAGGCGGGAAGCGGGTTGGTATTGTCGAGGAAGCGTCCATTGCCGTTGGGGGAAGTGAAGCTGGCAATATACGGCGGGTTCACGCCGGCGGTTCCGTCCGTCACGAAGATGTCGTCGCGATTATAGAACTGACCGAATCCTGCCCGGACAGCCCACTTTCCCGTTCCAGTCGGATCCCAGGCCACGCCAAGGCGGGGACCGAAGCCGAGATGGAAGTTATTCTGTATAGCTCGGTTCGGACCCGGCAATCCGCCCGTTCCCGCCGGGCAGGGATTCGCCAAGAGGCCCGCTGAGTAAAACAAGCCGTTGCATGGTGCGTTACCGAGGGCGGGGTTAAAGGCGGCCTGGTTAAAAATCGTGTACTGGTCATTTCCCTGATAAGGATTCGGGAAATAAGAGTACCGTACCCCGAGGTTGAGAGTCAGGCGGTTGGTCACCTTGAAATCGTCTTGGGCATAGAGTTCAAAGTTCTGCCAGCGCCCTTGCTTTTTGAAGATGACGTTCTGTTCGCCCCAACTGACCGCCGTGTTCTTCAGAATCCAATCAGCAGGGCCGTAGTGCGTAGTAAAGTCCGCTAAGTTGGTGCACCCCGGGTCGGTGATATTCTTGCAGCCGTTGTAGCCTACGGGACCAAACGTGTTGCCTTGTTTCTGTGAGAAGTTGTCCTGATCCTTGGCGTTCCGGCTATAAAGGACGCCGAACTTTAAAGTATGGCGCTGTATGACTTTCGAAAAGTCGTCTTGCCAAGTATAGAGGTCTTCCCTGTTGGACCAAGGAGCAAAGCTCCAAATCGTAGGAAGGCCGCCGCCATTGATCCATACCGGCGGATTACTAGTCGGATTGGGGTTCGAGAAAAATGTTGGAATCAAAGTGTTGAGCGCTTGCGCTGCCCCGGTTGCTTGAGTGATGTTGATGCGATTCGCCGAATAGGAGAACTGGAAATCGTTCACGGCGCTTGTGCCGATGGTCTTGCTCAGACGGCCAACAGCGACGCGGCTGGGCTGGCTCCACGCCTCCTGGATCTGGGAAGCCCCGGAATCAGCGCCCCAACCGGAATTGCCAACCGCGGAGGGTCCAAAGGTCCAGGCCTCATTCGTATACCTCATCATCAGGGTTAAAGTCTTCGTGAGGCGTACGTCCCCACGGAAGCTATCTTCACGCCAATAGGTCGGTTGACTAAATGATTTTGCCCAGTTGGTGCCACAACCATAGTTGGGAGTGCCGGGGGCAAGCGTCGGGGTGAAATACGTGTTCAGAATTGCTTTACCCGCTGGGCTAAGGCGCGCCGCAGGAATGACGTCTATCGTACCGGGAGTGGAAGGAGAAGCCGTAAACGCGCCGCCAGCATTTGTCGGATCGGGATCGGCGAGTCCGCCCTTCAGAAGGCAGCCAGTTGTTGTGGCGGTGCTGAACGTCGTATCCAGGGCGGAGTCAGAGAAGTCTCCGTTGCGTTGCAAAGGCGTGGGGACGTGAGCGGTGCGCACCGCTCCCGCAATCAGCCGGTTCCATTCCTCCGATACAAAGAAAAAGATTTTGTCCTTCTTGACCGGCCCTCCAACGGAGCCTCCGAAATCGTTGCGGCGAATCGTGTCCTTCTTTGCATTGGGGTTGGTAAACTTAAGATGGCTGTCCTCGGCATCCAGAAGGTCATTGCGGCCAAAATAATAGGCGCTGCCGTGGTGCTGGTTGGTCCCCGACTTGCTTGCGATAGTGATTACGCCTCCGCCGGCTCCGCCGAATTGGGCGCTATAGCTGTTCCGCAGGATCTTAAACTCCTCAATGGAGTCAAGGGACGGATAAATGAGGAGCGTGCGATTCGAACCGACGTCGACGTTGTTGGCGCCATCCACCAGCCATAAATTGGCATTGGAAGGACCGCCGCCGACGGAAAGGTCCGCGCCACCGTTCACGCCTTTCTTGTCATAACTAAAACCATTGTCAACCGCGACGCCGGGAACCATCGTGACCAACTGGGCGAAACTCCGACCGTTCAGCGGCAATTGGGTGATCTGGTCGCCGGCGACCGTGCCGCTCAATTCGGCATTGTTCAGCTCCACCTGCGATGTGTTGGCTACTACTTCGATGGTTTCGGTCGTGGCCCCGACTTTCAGTTGCGCATCAAACGTCCGGCTATCGTTGACGTGAAGGACAATGTCCTTTTCCTGATACGCCTTGAAGCCTTTCCCCGACACGTTCAGAGTGTAGCGGCCGATCGGAAGACTCTGGAAAGAGTAAGACCCGTCCTTGTCGGCCTTGTCGCTTCGCGAATAACCGGTGTCTGCGTTGGTTAGAATGACATCGGCGCCTGCAACGACCGCGCCTTGCTCATCGGTAACCGTGCCACGGATGGAAGCAGTAGTGTTTTGTGCGCGCGCGGCGAAAGCGCCACCCAGAACGAGCGCAAGCACTGCAAGCAGCGAAACTACCACTCGTAAATTGCCAGACGATTCTTTTGTATTTAAAAATCGAATCTTCATTCGTTTACCCCTCGAGGAGATATTCGCGCAAAAAAGAGAGCGCATCCGCATTCAAACAAATTGCCTCGGAGTCGTAATCTCTTTCACCCCATTGCAAACAGGAAAAACCACAACCCCTAAAACACTACCTGACGTAATGCTTTTGTACTAGTGAGGTATTTATATCCGTTCGGGAAGGCTTGTCAAGCAAAAATAATGATATTCTAAAGAAAAATAATGATATTCTCGAACCTAGAAGAATGGAGGTTAGGGAGCCCTCCTGGCTTGGAGACAGGCCTCAACGACGCGCTTTATCCGTATAAATGTAGGACCATGCCGGTACCCATCCGAAATTTCGCGCCGACTTGGCGCGTAGAAAACCCGGCTGTCAAGGCCCAAGTTGGGCTAGAATCACGCCTTACAGGACGCCGGGTGAACCTTGCAAGAGGCACTCCCGCGCTTGGGCACGCCATTTTCCATATACCATTTTTGGAACATACTCCGAGGTGTCGTTAGATGACGCTGCCGCCAAGAAAGAAGCCGGGCCCTCGCATCGAGGATAAGGTCACGCTAAAGACCATTGCGCGGCATCTCGGGCTAACTCCGGGAACGGTTTCAGCCGCCCTGAACAATTCTCCCGCGGCGCGTTCCATTCCCGACCACACAAAAAATCGCATCATCGAAGCCGCCCAGGCGCTCAATTACCGGCCCAACTTTTTTGCCCGCACTCTGCGATTGAAAAGGACTTACACGATTGGCGTGATCGCCGAAGAAATTGGAGACGCCTACGGCTCGATGGTGATCAGTGGCATCGAAGAATTTTTGCGCAAGAACAATTATTTCTTCCTCACGGTGATCCACCGGCATGACCCGAAGCTCCTGCAAACCTACGCGCAAATGCTTTTGACGCGAGGCGTGGAGGGCTTCAT
>Ga0137415_10005677_pt1 | contig 12354 bp, 8 predicted proteins | sample CZODoug3_1_1_16f_FD_183082 | JGI IMG/M metagenome (GOLD analysis project Ga0137415, IMG submission 183082) | Vadose zone soil fungal communities from Angelo Coast Range Reserve, California, USA - CZODoug3_1_1_16fungal (Hybrid Assembly) | ecosystem: Environmental > Terrestrial > Soil > Vadose...
CGTCGCCTTAATAATGGCTCACGACGAGGAACAACAAGATGTAAAAAAGGGGATTCCAGTGTACTCTCACGGTCACACAAGACTCCGACACATTTGCCGGGTTCATCCGGGATGGAGAGCTAATCGTGAGCACTGAAACGCGCGCGCTTACCGTCGCTGAGATTATCGATCAGCAGCCGCTGAGCCGGTTTCAGATCACGACCATCGGCTTGTGTGCGCTGGTCATGGTTCTCGACGGATTCGATACGCAGTGCATCGGCTTTTTAGTGCCATCGATCGCGGAGACATTCCAGCTTCCTCTGAAAGCTTTCACTCCGGTATTCGCCTGGGCCTTAATTGGATTCATGACCGCGTCGATGATCATGGGGCCGGTCGCCGATCGTTGGGGCTGTAAGTGGCCGGTGGTTATTTCCACGCTGATATTTGCAATGTTCGCGTTGCTGACGGGCAGGGCCACGTCATTCCGTGAAGTCGTATTTTTTCGCGCTTTGACGGGCCTCGGCTTGGGAGGCGCGATGCCCAATGTTGTCGCGCTCACTGCCGAATACGCGCCTAAACGTCTGCAGCGAGTGTTCGTGTCCACACTATTTTTTGGGATGCCGTTGGGCGCCCTCCTGGGTGGGTTGGCAAGCTCAGTGATGATTCCGGCGTGGGGCTGGCGATCCGTTTTTTATCTTGGCGGAATTTTGCCCCTGTTGGTTGCGCTGGTATTGATCAAGGCGCTTCCCGAGTCGGTCAAGTATCTGGCCGTGCGCGGCGGCGATTCGCGCAAAATCGCCGCGATTATGGCGCGCGTCGCACCGGGATTAACAGACGCTCTGCCAAGCAGCTTGATCACACGCGAACCTCAACGCAAAGGATTGCCGGTAAAGCATCTTTTTGCGGAGGGACGAGCGCTCGGCACCATCCTGCTGTGGGTTCCGTTCTTCATGAACTTGCTGATGATTTATTTTATTGTGAGCTGGCTGCCCGCGTTGCTGCGGCAGGCCGCGATGCCGGTTTCGGCGGGGGTGAAAGCAATTTCCATGTTCAGCCTCGGCGGGATTATCGGATCGTTGGCGCAAGGGCGGCTGATGAACCGCTACGGCGCCTACGTGGTGATGGTGACAGAGTTTTTGGTGTCCACTTTATTGATTGGCTCGCTGGCGTTCGCTGCCGGTTCGCTTTCCATCATTATGGCGGTGACATTCATTCTGGGCTTCACGATTCAGGGCGCGCAGGGAGGGCTCAACGCGCTTGCCGCAGGTTTTTATCCCACGACGATGCGTTCGACAGGCGTTGGATGGGCGCTGGGAATCGGGCGCATTGGGTCAATCGTCGGACCGGTGCTCGGAGGCGTCATGCTGTCGCTCGATTGGACTCCGCAACAAATCTTCCTTGCCGGAGCGATTCCCGCCTTGATTGCAGGAGTTTCGGTGCTCTTGAGCAACCTGATGCGCGGCCATGGAACCGCTTTTCCTTCAAGGTCTGATGCCGACCGAGCTGAGGCCGTTTAGCAGAAAAAATACTCGCGCCATCGTGCCCCGAGAATTCTCGAAGCTCAGCGACCGAACATTGAAGCGTTCACGTGTCTTTCTGTGGGGACTTCCGCGGGAGGCCGAGGTTCCTGCGCCAAAGCCAGCCGATCCATCGCGTCTGCGATGCGCCGAAGTTGATAGGCAAGCAATTCTGTCTCTTCGGACTTCTTGATCACAATAAATCGCCTTCGGCTGAAGATTCCGCACAGCCAGAGAGCGAAGATGCTCGCTACGATGGTCGCAGCAAGAATGAGCCTCCCTGGATAGAGGGGAAATCGAATTCAAAAATTGCATTGGAATTCCTCCCGGGTGGGCAACTCAAAACTACCACTGACGGTGCCCGATCTGCAATACAGAGGAGCGGATCAACCTCAAGCACACTACGCTTGTTGAGTCTGGCGGCTCAATCTAGAACTGGCGGGATGTAACTAAAGCAACTGCGTAGAGGAAAGCCCTCTGACGATTTATTGGCGCCAAAGGGCGTTCCTTTTTATGTCCGTTAATTCGTCTTTACTCTGGCCATTTTTTGCGCCATGAAAAACAGCAATCGGCGGTCGCTCTCATTCGCGCGGCCCAACAGGCGGCAGAACTTGGCCAACACTCGAGCATTCTTTCCGGAACTGCCCCATTCGTTGCTTGAAGATTTTCCACGGCTAAGAAGACTAGGGACCTTTGGTGGTTCTTCTCCATCATAAAATAGCTGATATACAGGGACTTCAAGAGCGCGAGCAAACTTTTCCAGTGTCTCAACGGCGGGAACGGTGTGCCCATTCTCGACGCGGGAAATATAGCAACGAAGCAATCCCGTTCTTTTTTCGATCTCGCCTTGAGACAATTTTTTTTCCTCGCGCAGCGCACGCAAGCGATCACCTATAATCATGTTCGTTAAAACCTCCATCTCTGATCGAAGAATTGGATTAAACTAAGTTTAAATTTGAGGACATGGGCAACCCGAGTATACAACAGACTCTTATTGCGTTGAACAAATTCTCGAAGATTAAAAAATAGTGTCCGGGCATTTGCGCAGAAATTTTCAACGCGCTCACTTTCGACTCACGTCAGGCACCAAACCGGCCTTCATTTCACTTCGGCAGGTGTTTGGGTGGCGGGCCCCTCGCCGGCGATTACCAGCGTAACGTCCTCGTCCTTCGCTCCGTCATAATGGACCTGCTTACCAAAATGGGTGACCACGGTGCCGGGAGGCAGAGGGACCGTGCTCGGCGGATCGTATTTCGTGCCCGTACCGACCCACCAGGTCCCGGATATGACGGTGATGTACCGGTCGTTCGGATGGAAATGCGGATGGCTCATATGATGCGCGGTCCATCTGGTGAGGACAATATACATACCCGGCTTCGACGGGTCACCGGCAAGGATGGCCGTGTCCGCGCCGTTCTCGCCATGAACCCAGTTGACCTGGTTCGGCAGCTTGTAAGAGATTGCGGCCGGGTTGAGCTCAGGGGCCGGCGCCTTGGCCGATCCCACCGAGGCGGCTATTGCGATCACGATCGCGCCGACCCAGTAATGCCGCCGCATCCAAGAAGTGAGCATACTTTCCTCCTGATTTATTGAACTGCCTGCCTCGGGCAAACCCGCAGCGCCTGATAGTAGCACTGTTTGGAATCGGAGCGGCTCAGCCGCCTGGAAATTTTTCGGATCGCAGCTTCCACACGATCTGCCGCAACATGCCGAGCCACGCGTCGGTATCCTCTGCCGCCAAATGCAGACGGCGAACCAGGCGCCTGATCCTATCTTCCGAGTCATTCACGGGTCGACGGTCCAGGTAGCCGCTGGCATGCAGCGTTTCGAGTAAAATCTTCGTGATCCGCTCGACTTCGCCGGCTGTCGCTGCCTTCTGTTTCTCCGGCCGGGCCAGGGCTTTCCCGTCGCGCACAACCTCGTACAGGCACACAGCGACCGCCTGGCCCAGGTTCATCGAGATATTCTCTTCGCACGTCGGAATGCGTACCAGCCAGTGGCAATGGCTCAAGTCCTCATTCGAAAGGCCGCGCTTTTCTGAGCCAAACAGGAGCGCTACGCGGCTCGAGGCAAGGTGCTTGCGCAAGAGGCGCGCGCCAACCTCCAGCCGCCGGATGGGGTGATGTAGGTCCCGGTGACGAACTGCCGTGGTTCCCACCACCAGGGTACAGTCAGCCACAGCTTCGGCGACGTTTTCGTATACTTCCGCGCTTGCAAGCACCTTTGATGCGCCTACGGCGGACCGTGCCTCCCGGAACGCCGGTTCGTAGGGGGTTACGAGCCTCAGGCGAGGGAAGCCAAAGTTGCTCATGGCGCGGGCAGCGGCGCCGATGTTTAGCGGATTGCGTGTGGCCACCAGAACTACGTGCACGTGTTCGAATTGAGGCAGCGTAGGCAAGGGAGCCTATTCTAAAGCACGGGTGAATGGAGATTGGCACAAATTGTCGTTTCACTGGCAGGTTGGAGGTAACTAGGGTAGCGATTCAATAAGATGCGTGAATCCAGCTCTAAGGTTGTTTTACCGTGAGTCTCCTTTTCGCCGTGAAGCCTGACTAGCTATGATCAGTCACGCTTTTGCTTCTTAGTAAACATATCTGTGCTTCAGTTTGAAATACATATTTAACTTGACAATTTTACCTCATTGGTAGAAATGTTGCCTCGCGGAGCGTAGTGTCCCCATAAAGACCGAGACGGACGCAGATCGCGGCAGCTGAACCTTTCCATCAGTACGGCATTGATAGAATGTGCCTAGAGAGGACTTGAGCCATGCGACGGGAATTTCGTGTACTCATTATCGTTTTTCTGATGCTTTCAGTTCACGTTCCGCGCGCCGGGGCTTCTGATTGGGCGGAAGTGACCGACGCGGAGAAAAACATGAAATCCAATCCGCTCGATCCCGGAGCGGGCGCCGTGGTTTTGTTCAAGCGCGGGCAGATTCAGGTGCTGGAAAAACAAAGCCTCTTTTGGACGACCAGAATTCTGACATACACGCGTATCAAGATTTTCAACGACGCCGGCCGGGAATATGCCAACGTGTCGGTGGATGCCCCGAAAGAAGTGCGAATGTCCAAGATCGAAGGCCGCACGGTTCTCCCCACGGGACAAGTAATACCGCTCGACTCTTCGCAAGTGTTCCGGGGCCGGTCCTTTGAAGCGGGCAGAAATTTCGCCATTTTGAAGACCAGCTTTACGTTTCCGTCGGTGGAGGCCGGCGCAATTATCGAGTATCAGACAGAGGAGTATGTGGACTGGTTTTTTCCGCCTCCCTGGATATTTGACACTCGCGAAGTGGGCACTCTCGAATCCACACTCAAAGTATTGATCGGTCCGCGGCTCGGCATGTCGCAATTTCCGCTGGAAACGACGGTAGCCAAGCTTTCGGTTTCCAGAAATGAAACCGTTCAGGGTACCCAGTACGATTTCGCGGTCAAGAACTTGCACCCGATTCGGAACGAGCCCTATTCCGTACCCTTTCGCGATCAGGCCACCATGGTTCTGTTTACTCCGCGCGAGCTGGCCTTCGGAAATGAAATTTATCCCCTTATTACCAGATGGGACGACGTTGGCAAAGAAGTGTCACAGCAGTACGGTAATATGGAAAAAAGCATGAAAGAGACCAGAAACAAAGCGAAGGAGCTTGCCGAGAAACTTCCTGATGCACGGAGCAAGGCCGAGACGATTTACAAATATCTTCAGCAGAACATCACCTCCAGCAATCTCATCGGAGTTGGCCTGGGGCGTCCGGCCGATGAATTGTTGACCAACAAGCGAGGCGATCCTGATGAAATCAATGCGTTATTTGTCATGATGCTCAAGGAAGTAAAAGTGGACGCGGACATGGTCCTGGTGGCCACGCAGAACTGGGGAACGCTGGTGCGCAGTTTTCCGAACTTCAGCCAATTTTCCAGAATCGTTACTCGTGTGAATCTAAAGGATGGGGCGATCTTCGCCGATCCCGCGGAGCCCGCTGCGCCATTCGGCCAATTGCCGTGGTTTGACAGAGGTGTTACGGGACTCGTGGTCAAAGGAAGCAAGGTTCAGGAAGCCGCGATTCCAGCGGGAACAGCGGAAGATAATCTATCGGTGACCAGGATTTCGTTCGAGGTTTCGCGTGATTGGAAGACGGAGGGCGACGCGGAAATTAACCTGAAGGGAAACGAGGCAATTGGCTTGCGTGGCGACCTGCTCGAGGAATCTCCTGAAAAGGTCGAACGCTTCCTTACCGACTATTTTGGATATGGACATGCCGACGCCGTTGTATCCAATATCGCGCATCCCGACATTCGGGATTCCTCGCAGGCTTTTGTCCTGAAGGCCCATTTGAAGCAAAAGCTCACGGACGACACCGGTCCGAACGAACTTCTCGTGAATCCCTGGATGGATGACCAATACAATTCTCCGATGTTCAAGGCTACCGAACGGCATTCCATCGTGCGCTTCAATGGACCGGAGAAGCGCGTCAGCACCAGTGAGTGGAAACTCGCGCCGGAAATTAAAGTCGAACAACTACCGAAAGAAGTAAAAATTGAAAATGACCTGGGAGGTTTTTCGCACTCCTGCACGCAGAGCGGAAACACGGTCACCTGTACGAGATCCTATTACTTAAAAAAGACGGTGCTCCAGACGAATGTGGAGTATTTGAGCGCCAGGAAGTTCTTCGATGAGATCGCCAAAAACGACCAGGAAGTCATGGTTCTTCGCGAGCAGTAGTGGGGCAGTCGCCGCGTGCTCATGCCTGCTCGGCGTGATTTTCTTGCTCTGCGCGCATCCAGGCGCCGTCAGCCGGGCGGATTCGGCGCCCGACTGGCTGGCTGCGGCGAACCGCGTCGACCTGAACCATTTTGGCGATGGCAGCGCCGCCGTCATCGTGGAACAGTGGGACGATTTCACGGTAGACGCATCCGGAAAGTTTGTGTCGATCGAGCGAAAAGCGCTGCGAGTGCTTAACAGGCGGTCCGCCGATCGATATCTCACTGCCGCCGGATTTGAAAACAACGATACCGTCGTAACTTCAATCCAGACCTGGTCCATATCTCCCTCCGGGCGCGTCATGCAGTCGGGCAAGAAAGATGTGGTGACGCAGGCCAGCTTTGCGGAGTTCGAGTTGTTCTCCGATTCTCGCGCGAAAGTGTTGAGGGCCCCCAATCCGGAAGAAGGCTCGCTCGTAGGATTTGAAATTGTTAGCCAGGGCCGGATTCCAATCGTGGGGAAAAGATTCTGGCTCGAGGATGAAATTCCGGTGCGCCAGGCGGAACTTCATGTGAGCGTCCCGTCCGGCTCATTACATTGGTTTACAAATCATCCGGACCGGATGGAAGTTGTGAGCCAGTCGGCGAATGCAGCCAGCTTCCGTACAGTGAACCGCCCGGCGATCCCTGACGAAGACGACGCGCCGCCATTCACTTCAGTAGCGACGAATATAGTCGTCAATTACGATCCTAAAGGCTCCACAGCTGTGCAGTCCTGGGAAGAAGCGGGACGTGTCTATCATCCGCTCTTCACCACGGCGGAAAAGCCCGGCGCGGAAATTTCAGCCCAGGTGGAAAAACTTTCTGCGGGAAACTCCGAAGTCATTTCCAAGGTGGACGCGCTGTACACGTATGTCTCGCGCGAGATTCGCTACGTCGCAGTCGAAATCGGCGTTGGCGGATATCAGCCGCATCCTGCTCCTGACGTTTACAAATACAAATATGGAGATTGCAAGGACAAGGCGACTCTATTGTTGACGATGCTCGACCATATCGGATTGCGAGGATATCCCGCGCTGGTCGGCACGCGCGGAGACATCGAGGCTGATCCTAAAGTTCCTACGTTGGCCACGTTCGACCACATGATTGTGGCGCTGCCGGTTCCGGCGAGTCTGCGATCCTCCGTGGAGAGATTTCCTTCGTACGATGCGCAAGATCAAATCCTGTGGATCGATCCGACTTCGGAAAACGATCCGCTCGGCCAGGTTCCAGCGATGGATCAGGGAGTTTTCGCGCTCATCTCCTACCCGGACCACGGCGACCTGCAGCGCATTCCGGAAACTTTGCCCGAGCGGAACGGACTCGAATCCAAGACTGTCCTTCACCTGCAACCTGGCGGCGAAGGAACCGCTGAAGTGGAGTTGAAATATCTGGGTGTAGCGAATTCGCGCCGTCATTCTTTTTACCGCGGACGGTCACAAAGCGAGATTCGCAGAATGTACGATGAGAGAGTCGCGCGCTACGTCAGCCAGGCCGCATTTCGTGGCGCCTCGATTGAAGGGTCCGACGACAACCGGAAGCAGATCGTCGAAAAGTTCTCGTTCGCAGGAGATTTCGCCACGGCGTTGAGCGGCGATAGCTGGTTCTTCCAACCTTTTTTTCTCACCGGGATGGCTGTCCCGGAAGTGGGGCCCAGGCCTCGCATTTTGCCTTTGGATCTCGGCACGCCTTTCCGTCAAAAAGCGGAGTATCGCATCGAGTTGCCTCCCGGGATGCGAATCGATCGCGTTCCTGAAAAAACTTCAATTAAATCTGAATTCGGGGAACTGCAGGTCGAATATTCCCTTGACGGAAATGTTCTGCTTGCGACACAAACTCTTTCCTTCACCGTTAGCCGTATTCCTCCCGAGAAATATCCGGATTTCCGCGATTTCGTAAATGCATCATTCCGCGCGGAGCGCCAACGCTTGCGCATGCTGAAGATCGCTCCTTGACGCATTTGCGGGCGCATCCTGCTCGACCGACGCATTGTATGGAGCCGCCGTTAGAGGTATATTGCGAAGCGGTCCGAACGGAATATATAGAAGTCCCGGAAGAGGAGAAATTGTTGTGACCAAACGAATCTTAATCATTCTGGCCATTATTGCGGCAATTTTCATGCCCTGGAAAAACCCCGCCTTTGCGCAGACCGCGCAAGGCGTCCGCGCCTTTGAACAATATTGCGTGAAATGCCATGGGGATCCCAGCGGCACTGTAAAAGCACCCGATGAGTTGAAGCTGCACCGTTTGACCGGCGACGAAATATACGATGCGCTGAGCAAAGGGTCGCACGCGAACCTGCAGGGCCTCACCGAAAGTGACAAACTCGAAATCGGCTTGAGTCTGGGTGGCAGGAAACCCGGCGTCGCCAAGATCACAGACGCGAAGTTGATGAAGAACCAGTGCTCGAGCAATCCTCCGCTCGGCGATATTTCCGCAAAATCTTCCTGGAATGGCTGGGGAAACGACGCGACGACCAACGCACGTTTTCAGACCGCCAAAGCCGCCGGTCTTACCGCCGCGCAAGTACCGCAGCTGAAACTTAAATGGGCTTTCGGTTTTCCCGGCGTTGAAGAGACTTATGGCCAGCCGACAATTGCGGGAGGTCGTGTTTTCGTTGGCGTCGATACGGGCGCTGTCTATTCGCTTGATGCCGCGACAGGCTGCGTGTATTGGTCTTTTCAAGCAGACGCCAGTGTTCGCAATTCGATTAACGTCGGGCCGGTAAAGGGGCAAGGTTCAGCCAAGCAGGGAATTTCTTTTGGTGACGTGCGAGCAAATGTTTACATGCTTGACGCCGAGACCGGCAAGCAGCTCTGGAAAGTTAAGGTGGAGGATCATCCTCTTGCGCGCATCACTGGTGCTCCCACACTTTATGAGAGCCGACTTTACGTTCCAGTTTCGTCTACCGAGGAGCGTGCCGGAGGCATTGGTTCGGTGTATCCCTGCTGCACATTTCGTGGCAGCGTCGTAGCGCTGGACGCGAATACGGGAAAACAAATCTGGAAAACATATACCGTTTCTGAAGCGCCGAAAGCTGCCGGAAAAACTTCCAAGGGAGTAACGATCTGGACGCCCAACGGAGGCGCGGTGTGGAGTTCTCCCACCGTTGACGTCAAGCGCCATGCCCTTTATATCGGCACTGGTGACGCTTACGAGCCACCAGCCGCCGCTACAACAGACGCCGTCATGGCGTTGGACATGGCCACTGGCAAAATTCTGTGGGCGCATCAAGACACGGAGAACGACGCGTGGCTTTCGGGTTGCGGCCTGAAAGATTCCTCGGAGAATTGCCCGAAGGATATTGGTCCCGACTATGATTTTGGCGCGTCGCCTATTTTGCGGAATCTTCCTGGCGGAAAAAGAATTCTGGTGGCGGGACAAAAAAGCGGAATGGTTTGGGGGCACGATCCCGATCAAGAGGGAACTGTCGTGTGGAAAACGCAGATCGTGCAAAAGCTGGCGCTCGGAATGATTACGTTTGGAGGCGCGGCAGACGACCAAAACGCTTACTTTGGAATAAGGCCGGGCGGCATCGCCGCCGTGCGATTGACGAACGGCGAGAAGCGATGGTTCACGCCGATTGAAGGGCCCGCGGGTCCTGGTGCGCGCGGCGAGACTGCGGCCGTAACCGTGATTCCCGGCGTCGTTTTATCGACGAGTTGGGAAGGCGTCGTTCGCGCATTTTCAACCGAAGATGGCAAGCTGCTCTGGGAATACAACACCATTCGCGATTTCGAAACGGTGAATGGCGTCCCGGCGAAAGGCGGTTCGATGGCGGCTCCGGGTCCGACGGTTGTTGATGGGACGGTTTACGTCGGGTCGGGATATACATTTTCAGTTGGAATAGCCGGAAATGTGCTGCTCGCTTTTTCCGCGCAGTAGATTGAGTCGTGCGTGGAGTCATTACGAAGCGCGGGTGACGCTCGCGAAAACCCGCATCCTTGAAAAGCGCAAGGGTGCGGCACCCATGCTACTTTTCGATGTTCTTTGAGCTTTGAATTTGAAACAGCCAGTCGAATTGAATCTGTAGATTTTTTTTGCTACTCAACTTCTTGGAGGGTTCAGAAATGTTGAAGAATCGTTTGGCTGTGGTGATTGCATCGATTGTGTTGCTGGTTGCGGGCTCATTGACAACGCTGGCGCAGGGACTCGTTACGCAAAAGTTGATTTCTGCCGATCAGGCGAACACGATCGCCCGGGGAGCGGTCGATAAATGCCGCGCCGATGGCTACCACGTCACAGTGACGGTGATCGATGAAGATGGCCTGCTGAAGGCTTTCCTGCGTGATGACGGCAGCGCGCCCCATACGATTGATTTCTCCAGGAAAAAAGCATTTTCGGCGCTGACTTTCAGAAGAACTTCGGCTGAGACCGGCAAAGCCTGGGCGGAAAATCCACCTGCTCCGAATGTGGATGGGACCACGGGCACCGCCGGCGGCGTACCCATCAAGGCCGGGAACGTGGTCATTGGCGCGGTCGGTGTGAGCGGAGCCCCCGGCGGCGATAAAGATGAAGCTTGCGCGAATGCCGGCATCGCGAAGATTGCCGCTGATCTTAAATAGTTAGCTCAATAATTAAATTATTGAATGCGGGAAGCGCGCCAAGCGGACTGTTTCTCATGGCTGGCGCGCCGCACTATGATGTAATTAAGCCTTCAGAGCAGCCAGAACCCGCTGCGGCGTAAACGGTGTTCTGCGCAAGCGCACGCCGGTTGCATCGAAGATTGCGTTTCCGATTGCTGCTGTGATCGGCACGATGGAAGGTTCGCCTCCGCCAAGCGGCTGCATATTCGGCTGAGGGATTAACACGATTTCGATATCCGGGACTTGATCGAACCTGATCACCGGGTAGCTGCCCCAGTCAAGATTCTTTTGCCCGCTTGAATCGAATTGCACCTCTTCCATCAGCGCGCGGCTCACGCCTTGGATGATGTTTCCTTCAATCTGATTTTTCAGTCCATCGGGATTGACGATCAGGCCGCAGTCATGCCCCAGGGTAATTTTCTTGACTGTGACTTCGCCCGTCGATTTATCGAGCTCAATTTCCGCAACGGCGGCGGTCATGGTATTGGCGCGATTGGCGGCTGCGACTCCTCTTCCGGTGACTTTTGTTCCGCTCGATGAGGGCGCGGGAGATGGGCGGTCGGTCCAGCCCGCTTGCTTCACGGTCGCGATGAGGACTTCGGTAATCCGTTTGTCGCTGGTGAGATATTTCAATCGGAACTGAACCGGGTCAACGCCCTGGCTGGAAGCGATCTCATCCACGAACGATTCGCTGGCGAAAACGCGTGCCAAATCGCCAGGGGCGCGCAGGTTGCTGGTTCGCAGAGGCCAGTCGCCTTTTTGCACCCACGGAATATTTGCCGCCAAAACTTTCTGGTTCTCAAAAGTATAAATTTGCCCGCCTCCTCCGGCGCCATTCAAGAATCCCGGCGTAGTAGGCTTGAGGCCAATTTGACTTGACGCCAGCAGCGGATTTCCTTCCGACGCGGTCCAGGGAAAACTGCGGTCCATGAAATCCCAGGCAATTACGTTGCCCTGTGCATCCACACCGGCGCGGACGGTTGTGTACTGCGCGGGACCCTTGGGATCCCACGCATGTTCATCTTCGCGCATCCACTGCACGCGAACCGGTTTTCCCACCGCGCGAGACATCAGCGCCGCGTCTTCGGCTGCATCATCGCATTCGAGACGTCCGTAGCTTCCCGAACCTTCGCGGTACATGAGGTGCACATTCTTCGGCGGAATATTCAGCATCTTGGCAATGGCATCGCGCGTCCGGAACGGTCCCTGAGTGCCGGCCCAGATCGTGGCCCTGTCTCCGCGCACATCCGCCACGGCGCACGGCGGACCCATCATGCCATGCAGCTGGAACGGCCAGTAATAAGTGGCTTCCATTACTTTGTGCGCTTGCGAGAAGGCTGCGTCCGGATTTCCCCGATTGGTTACCACATTTTCTTTGAAGCTTTTTGTGTTCTTCAAATAATCAAAAACTTCATCGGCTCCTGAAGGCATTTTCAGCGTCGGTTCCGACCATGTCACCTTCAGCGCCCGGGCCGCCTGTATCGCTGCCCACTCGCTCTCCGCCACGACACCGACAAAACTGCCCTCGCGCACGACTTTTACGAC
>Ga0137415_10005679_pt1 | contig 12351 bp, 8 predicted proteins | sample CZODoug3_1_1_16f_FD_183082 | JGI IMG/M metagenome (GOLD analysis project Ga0137415, IMG submission 183082) | Vadose zone soil fungal communities from Angelo Coast Range Reserve, California, USA - CZODoug3_1_1_16fungal (Hybrid Assembly) | ecosystem: Environmental > Terrestrial > Soil > Vadose...
GGTGACTATGGAGGAGAGCCGGAGCCGCTGGGCTACGCCGACCTGGTCGGCGCCCAGGGCGGGCTGACGGCGCTGCTGCTGGCGGCGCGCGAAGGCGTCGAGGACACCGTGTTTGCGCTGCTCGACGGCGGAGCCGACATCAATCAGGTGAGCGCATCGGATCGCACGAGCCCGCTGCTCATGGCGACGATCAACGGGCACTTCGATCTCGCGATGCGTTTGCTCGGGCGCGGCGCCGACGTGACCGTGGCGAGCGACGGTGGAGCGACGCCGCTCTACGGCGTGCTGAACATGCAGTGGGCGCCAAAGGCGCGGCATCCGCAGCCGGCCAAATACATGCAGCAGAAGACCGACTACCTCGAGCTCGCCGAGGCGCTGCTCCGGGCCGGCGCCGAGCCGAACGCCCGGCTCAGAAAGTCACTCTGGTACACGACGTACAACCGGGATCTCCTCGGCGTGGACCGCTCAGGCGCAACGCCATTCTGGCTCGCTGCCTACACGCTCGACATCCCGGCGATGCGGCTGCTTCTCAAATACGGCGCCGATCCCAGCATGCGCACCACGAAGGTGCCGGAGCGCTACGAGGAGGGCGGCGGCGACTTCACCGGCCCCGATCGGTCAGGACTCCCCCCAGCTCCGTTCGGCGGGCCTGCGGTTGCACCGATTCACGCGGCCTCTGGCGTCGGCTATGGCCTCGGCTTCGCCGGCAACACGCATCGCCACGTCCCCGATGGCTGGCTGCCGGCGGTGAAGTTCCTCGTCGAGGAACTGGGCGCGGACGTGAACGCCCGGGATCACAACGGCTATACGCCGCTGCACCATGCCGCGTCCAGGGGCGACAACGACCTGATCCGGTATCTCGTGTCGAAGGGCGCGGACGTGAAGGCGGTCAGCCGCAGCGGCCAGACGACGGTGGACATGGCGAATGGTCCGGTGCAGAGAGTGCAACCATACCCCGAGACCGTGGCGCTCCTCGAGAGCCTCGGCGCGAAAAACAATCACCGCTGTGTGAGCTGCTGACGGTTACCGGGGCTCAGTTCGCCAACCCGTGATCGTAGACGCGCGGCATCGCCCCCAATGGGGCGACCCTTTCGGGGTCGCCGTCACCGGAAACCGAGCGCCAGCGCCGTTCCGTCCAGAAACAACGCCGCTGTCCCTGCCGTCGCTTGGCTTTTCCTGGCACAACAACCATCATGCGTTCCCGGGGTCGGCCATCAACTCACACCACTGGTGGCAATTGGATCTCTGCGGAATGAGTGGCCTGTCGATCCGGCCGTCGATCGTTCGACCAGTAGCCAGAAAGGAAATCTGCCATGCGATTCATGATGTTGCTGAAAGCGGACAAGACCACTGAGGCGGGCGTACTGCCGACGCGGAAGGAACTCGAGGTCATGGGTAAGTACAACGAGGAACTGGTGAAGGCCGGCGTGCTGCTCGATGGCGCGGGACTCCAGCCGAGCTCGAAGGGCGCCAAGGTCACCTTCCAGAACGGGAAGGCTCAGGTGACCGACGGCCCCTTCGCCGAAACGAAGGAGCTCCTCGCCGGCTACTGGATGATCCAGGTGCAATCGAAGGAAGAGGCGATCGAGTGGGCCAAGCGGGTTCCGTTCGATCACCTCCCCTCGAACGGCCGCGTGCCCGAGATCGAGCTGCGCCAGATGTTCGAGATCACCGATTTTCCGGACGTGCCGCCCGCCGTCGCCGAGATGGAACAATCGTTCAACGCCGGCCGCGCAGGCCAGAAAGTGTGAGAGAGGTGGATGGTCAGCTGCGCGCAGGCGCCGGACCTTGCACTCGCGGAGTGAAGATGGTGTGATCGGTCGCCGTGGCGGCGACCGATCCAGTGCACGAGACGGTGAATGCCGTCTATCTCTCCGACTCCCGTCGCGTGCTCGCCACGCTGATCCGCCTGCTGGGGGACTTCGAGGCGGCCGAGGAAGCGCTGCACGATGCGTTCAGGGCAGCGCTGGAGCAGTGGCCGCGCGACGGCGTGCCTGCCAATCCGCGCGCGTGGCTGGTGTCGGCCGGACGCTTCAAGGCGATCGACGGCATGCGACGGCGCGCGCGTTTCGCTGCGCTGGACGAGGTCGGTGACGAGGACATTGCGGTCACGGGCACGGGTTTCGAATGGAGCGCAGGTCGAGACCCGGCCCCGTGGACTGACGAAGAGAGCGTCGAGGACGACCGGCTTCGCCTGATTTTCACGTGTTGCCACCCGGCCTTGACGCCCGATGCACAGGTCGCCCTCACGCTGCGCGAGGTCTGCGGCCTGACGACGGAGGAGATTGCCCAGGCGTTTCTCACGCCGCCGCCGACGCTGGCGCAACGCATCGTGCGCGCAAAGGCCAAGATCCGCGACGCGCGCATTCCATATCAGGTACCGACGCAGGCCGAGCTGCCAGAACGGCTCGACGCAGTCCTGCGCGTGATCTATCTCGTCTTCAACGAGGGCTACGCGGCGTCGTCGGGCGCGGAGGTGACGCGGCACGATCTATCCGCCGAGGCGATCCGTCTGGGGCGGCTGCTCGTCGAGTTGCTGCCGGAGCCGGAGGCGCTTGGACTGCTGGCGCTGATGCTGCTGCACGATTCACGGCGCGCGGCGCGCTCATCGGTGTCGGGCGAGCTCGTTCGGCTCGACGATCAGGACCGCTCGTTGTGGGACCGGAATCAGATCGCGGAGGGCGCCAGCCTCGTGGAGCGGGCGCTGTCGTCGCGGCGGGTTGGCCCGTACTCGATTCAGGCGGCGATTGCGGCCGTGCACGCCGCGGCGCCCAACGCCGCTGCGACAGACTGGGCGGAAATCGTCGGCCTCTACGACGTGCTGTCGCGAGCCGATCCTTCCCCGGTGATTGAGCTGAACCGGGCGGTGGCCGTGGCGATGCGCGACGGACCGTCGGCAGGTCTGATGCTCATCGACGCCATCCTCGCGCGCGGCGACCTGCTGGACTACCGCCTTGCGCACGCCGCGCGTGGGGAGCTGTGCCGGCGACTTGGGAGAATCGCGGACGCCCGTGCCTCGTACGAGCGCGCCCTCGTGCTCACGCGGCAGGAGCCGGAGCGGCGGTTTCTGGAGCGGCAGCTTGCTGAAATCTCGAAGTAAGGACGGGCGGGAGCGGCAGGACGGGCGGGCTCGATGTCGATTCCGAGCTCGCCCGAACAACCAGAAATGAGTCGCGAAATTGAGAATTGAGAATTAGGAATTCAGAATTCATGATGGCATTCCAAATTCCAAATTCCTAGTTTGAGGAGCCTATGAAGTACTTGTGCCTTGTTTACCTCGAGGAACAGAAGCTGCACGCCGTCCCCGACAGCGAGTGTATGGCCTGCGGGGCAGGGTTCAGGAAGAGTGGACTTCTGATCGCCGCGGAGGCGCTCCAACCCATAGAGACAGCCACGACGGTGCGGGTCCGGAACGGCAGGGTGTCGATCACCGACGGTCCCTTCGCCGAGACCAAAGAGCAGCTGGCTGGCTTTTACCTGATCGACGCGAGAGACTTGAACGACGCGATCCAGGTCGCCTCGAAGATCCCGCCGGCGCGCGAGGGAAGCATCGAAGTGCGGCCAGTCAGGGAGTTGAACCCGTAGACATGGAGTACGGGAGTCTCCTGCCGGTTCCGCTCACCACCTTGCGCCAACCGACGCGTGAAATCGGCGCCGCCGCGTTTGCGGCGATGCTCGACCGCGTCCGCCGATCCGAAACCCCCGTACGGGACGTCCTTCTCCAAACACAATTGGTTGTGCGACGATCCTGTGGCGCCGCTGTCGAGAGCGCCACAGAACATGCACGGCCTGCTCAATGACCAACGCACCAGCTCGCAGAACTAGCCATCCTCTTCTCCCCGCTCCTCTGCCATTCAATTGGTAGAAAAGGCCTCATAACGCTGGGCTCGCTGGTTGTACCCATAACCCGCGACGTGGCCTCCATCAGCGGAGATGGCGTTGGCGAAAACGAAGTACGAGCCACTCCCGATCGAGCCGGAGTAGATGGTGCTCAGGTTTTTCATTCCGCCCGCCGCAGTCCATCGAAACGCGCGCGTCTGTCCGCTGGCATCCGGCGCATCTCCGACCACGACTGAACCGTCGGCAGAAACGTCAAACGCCTCGCTGCCGACGCCGCCCAATGAACCGAGATCCTGCATCCCGCCCGCTGCGGTCCACCGAAAGGCACGCCGCGTATTGCCAGCGTCCGTGGACCGGCCCATCACGACCGAGCCGTCCGCCGACACACCAAACGCCTCGCTTTCAAAACCGCCCAGGGTGCCGAAGGCACGCGTGTTACTGGCGGCGTCCCAGGACTCTCCGACCACGACCAGGCCGTTAGCGGAAATGTCGGCCGAGACGCCATACGGGTCTCCCAGGGTGCCGAGGTCTTGCAACCCGCCCGCAGCCGTCCAACGAAAGGCGCGCTGCCGATAGCTGGCGTCCCATGCCTCCCCGACCACGATCGAGCCGTCGCCGGAGACTCCATACGCCGCCGCGTAGGCGTATCCAAAGTCACCCAGGTCCTGCATTCCGCCCGTCGCCGTCCATCGAAACGCACGATACTGCCCGCTGGCGTTGGACGCGTATCCCACCACGACCGACCCCGTGGAAGACACTTCATACGCCTGGCTCCCGTTGCCGCCCAACGTGCCGAGCCAGACCTGTGCAGTACCGCCACCACCGCCGCTCGCGCTGAGCGGAGAGGTGAAGGTGCCATCATAGATGGCAAGAACGATCAGCAATGCTGAGTAGCGCAGAATCCTGCTCACGATAACCTCCTCGTTTTTCGGGCGCCAAGTGTGCTGCTGGTGAAGCGCCGATCTCGCTCACACACGGCGGATGCAACAGACGTGCTGCGACGGTGTATGGAGCTGAACTCTCTTGGGAGGGGCCGATGATTGCCAGAACATGAGCCGAGAAATGTGCGGAATTTCCGCTTTTGGCCACTCGAGATCGGCAGCCTGACAACCCATGCATACGCAACGTGCCGCAGCGACTCGTCAAGACCGGTGGGCGCCTGGTCGAAAATACGCACCTGTACTTTTTGGAGTCATGTCCAACGGGAACGGAAAACAAGCGCGATTGCCGAAAATGCTGATATTGAATGCACGCTCGACCGCGGAAGTTCTCGCAGTTGGTTGCGCGAAGCCGTTCGATTTGCTCTTCGGGGCAACGAACGTGGAGATTGGCTGTGAGACGAATTCGAACACCGATGCCGTGGTCCGGAGTGCGACGCCGATGACGTCGAGTCGTTTCTCCAAAAAGGAGAATCGGACGGATCGTGAGGCCGTCTCCGGCGAATGATGTTCGTCGTGGAAACCGAAGAAACAGCCGGCGGCGTACCGCGCTCGATCGCGATCGCGTTGCGATGGCCGGCACTGTTACGCAGTGCCTGTAGGAAAACTGTTCAGAAGGGATCGCACGCTTACCGGCATCCAACGGGAACCGAATTTGCATGGCGGCGGACGTCGACCACATGCCCGGGACGGCACCCCAAACCCCCATCGCGGACGAGAGCTTCGGACGGCGTCTGCGCCGCGAGCGCGAGCGGCGTCAGATAGCGCTCGCTTCCATCGCCGCGAACAGCAAGATCAGCCTCTCGCTGCTGGAAGGTCTCGAGCGCGACGACGTGTCGCGGTGGCCGTCGAGGATCTTCAGGCGATCGTTCATTCGTGCCTACGCGCAGGCCGTTGGACTCGATACCGACGCGACGACCCGCGAGTTCCTCGAGCGCTTTCCCGATCCCAACGATCCCGATCTCGTCACCCCGCGACATTCATCAGCCAGGTCCGCTCTGCGACTGACGCTCGCAGACACCGGCGACTCGTTCATTGGCGGCTGCATCCTCAGGTCGGTGCACAGCCGCTGGGCGGCGCTTACCTGTGACGTGACGGTCATCGCGACGTTCGGCGTGGCGATCTATCTGTTGTTCGGGACGTTGTGGATGCCGCTGTGCGTCGCGTCGATCGGATACTACGCGGGCGGAATTCTGCTGCTCGGCAACACGCCCGGCGTCCGCCTTTGCGCGTCCGGTCGCAGCACCAGCATCGATCCGCCTAGCGGGATCAATTCCTGGCGACGAATTCGTTCGAATGCTGCGTTGATTCTGCCGTCGCTCCGGCCGGAATCGCGCCATCCGGCGGAAGCAGTTGCCGAGTGTCCGGAATGGCCTTCAGCTCAAGGTCAGGTATTCTGAGCGAGCTCGAGGTCAGGCATTCTGAGCGATCCTCGCGTCAGTGCTAAAAGAACTCTTCGCGTAGCCGAACACCTCTTCCAGGCCGATCACGTTCCCCCGCAACCGTCCAACGGCGAACGTCACGTCGTTGCGAGTAACATTTGCTCATCTTGCAGCCCGTGGTGAAACTAGGGTTGCTCGTTTTCGTGTGGCCACGATTCCTCCTGTTTGGGACGATGGCTCAGCGTGCCCCCCTTTCGGCCCGCTTCGCGAGCCTCTTCTGGCGTCCATTCGTGTGCAGTGCCCTTAGCGTGGGCGGCCTTACCCCCCTTACTGGCAATTTCCCGCCGCTTTGCCGCGTCCATTGAAGCGAATCCGCGATCCTCTTTCGACATATGCCCCCTGCCCTGAGTGGAATTGCCTCATGACTCGAAGTCCGGTGTCCCAGCGCCTCGTTCCACCGGGATGGGCAATAACCGTGCTGCCCGGGCAGCCGGGAGTTGGGGCCTATGAATGGCTGAGGATCAGAGAGAAAGAAGGGCCTGCGCCGCTGTGCTTGGGAACCGAGGCGTGCAACGAAACCCGACGTACGCGGGAAAATTTACGCCGACGCCGGAGGAAGACGGGCGATCAGAAGGTTCAGTGATCGCCCGTCTCGCGGCGAACTCGATCTGTCAGAAGTTGACAAAATAGTCGTTGTCTGCCGCGAACGACCGCAGGACCGAGATGGGCTCGGCGGGGTTGTCCGACAGTTTCGCAACGCGAGTCTCGCCGCTCGATGTGATGGTAATGAGAGGAGAGTGACCCGGCGCGAGCGCGTCCTGTGGAACGCGAACGAGATCGCCCGAACCCAGGATCAGGTAGCAACCAGGTCGTTGAATGTCGTTCCAGCTCATTTCTTGAAGACGTGAACTCCTATGATCCGCTGATGGTGTTTGTCCCTTGGTCAGTGCCACTGCCATGTCGAACCTCCTTGTATGACTCGCGTGCGGGTGGATTGGTGAAGAGCCGAAGGCAGCACGACGGCGCTACGGCCTCGGGCTCCTCCCGCAACCGGCGTACCACAGCGACTTGCGCGCTAAGATCCGCAGCATCAATATGATCCAGCATCAGTGCCGTTTGCGCTTGATCGCGGCTGTCCCAAGACGCCCCGATCCGAATCGGCGATATCGCCCAAAGTGACCACGATGATGGGTCTTCGACGTGCCGTGGCGATTCGCCACGCCTGTGGCGCGGGAAACGCTCTAGGATGCGACTGGAGCGCGTCCAAGCTTCCGATACAACGTCTTTCGATCGAGACCCAGGAGGCGAGCGGCTGCGGACTTGTTGCCGTCGACGGCGCGCAACGTCTTGAGAATATGCTCGCGCTCGACGGCCGCCAGCGGACGGTCGAGCCGGCCGCCAAGTTGAGGTGCCAGCGTCATCTTGAGCGCTTCGGGCAGATCGTCGGTCTCTATCACGAGGCCGCTGCCAAGGACGAGCGCCCGCTCGATGGCGTTCTCGAGCTCGCGAACGTTGCCCGGCCAGGAATGGCGGCGCAGTCGTTCCAAGGCGTCCGCCGACACGGTTGGGCGGTGGCGGGCGAGTCGCGTACTGTGTTTCTCCAGAAAGTGCGCCAGCAGGGGCATCAGATCTTCCTGTCGGTCGCGAAGAGGAGGCACGTGGATGTCCACGACGTTGATGCGATACAACAGATCCTGACGGAACTGCGCCGCGATAACCCGCGCGTCGAGGTTGCGATGCGTGGCCGTCACGACCCGGACATCGATGGGCACGGGCGTTGACGCACCGAGGGGGTGAACCTCCTTTTCCTGCAGCACGCGCAACAGCTTGCCCTGGAGCGCCGGCGCCAGGTCTCCGATTTCGTCCAGAAAGATTGTCCCGTGTTCGGCGGTCTGAAACAGCCCGCGCTGGTCTTTGTGTGCGTCGGTGAAGGCGCCCTGGCGGTGGCCGAAGAGCTCATTTTCCAACAGGGCCTCGGGAATCGCCGAACAATTCACCGCAACGAAGGGGCCGCGCGCCCGAGGACTCTTTGCGTGCAACGCGCGCGCGAGCAACTCCTTGCCGGTACCGCTCTCGCCTATCAGCAGGACCGGCGTATCGCTGTGCGCCGCGCGATCGACGAGCGCAATGACGCTTCGCATCGCGCACGACTCGGCGATGATGCCCCTGTCGTCATCGGACGCCACGCGTCGCCTGAGCACTTCTCGCGCGAGCCAGTGCTCCGTTGTCGCGTTTTCCACCTCGCGCGCCACGTCGGCGAGGAGCATCGGTCTGCCAACCAGAACAGCAGCGCCCCGATCTTTCGCATCCGGGTGGTCGTCCGGCCATAGACCCGCCACGAGCACGACCGGCACATCGCCTGCGGACCGGCGCAATTCGTCGACGAGGTGCAGGCCGTCGGCGTCGGTCGCATGCACGTCGATGAGCAATACATCGACAGCGACACGCGACAGTATCTCTGCCGCCTGTGTCGAGTCTGTCGCCGTCAGCACCGCGCAGTGATCTTGGAGACGATCCTGGAGCATTTGTCGCGTCTTTTCGTCGTCGTCGACGACGAGAACGGTCGCGTGCAGCCTCATAGGACATCAGCCAAGCGAGCGTGCGTGCGGTGAACCGCTCCGACAGAGCACGCGCGGCGGGAATCGTTCAGAAGAAAACGTGAACATTCGAGTATAACGCCCGACCGCGACGCGTTGGACAACGTTCGGTCAGATCCACGCAGTCGATGGACCTGCAGCCGAGCTTGTCATTTCTGCCGCTTCGTCCTGAGCTTTGTCGGGCGTCTGGATCGTGTAAGGGAACTCTTCTGACACGTCCCGTCAGCAATCGGCTTCAAACTACATGCCGCCAAGACAATGGATGAGATTGTGGAGTGGCACTCGCTCGCCTGCCTCGACCGCAGGTGCAGGTCCGCCCATGAATACTATTTCGGCCCGCTGCCATCCAAAGCTCTGTTACATCGGTTGCACACGGATCAATCGCGGTTCCTCCTCCATCGCTGAAGAGCGGAACACAATGCGGCGCAACCACCTCGTGACGCTGGATGCGAGCCGGGCCAGTTAATCGACAGGAAGCCAGCCGCCCGCGCGACACGTCGGACGATACGGCGCGGACCGTGCGGCGTACAAGTCCTCGTCCGTGGCATGATGTGGTCCCTTTTCGCACGAAGGAGATCAGACCATGTGGACCAGGCACCTGATGTTGACCGCAGTAGCCTTCCTGGCCCTGAGCGTCACGGCTCCCGCTCAGACGCAGATTACGACAGCCGTAGTCGAAGGCGTCGTCACCGACGCAAGCGGCGCGGTGCTCCCAGGCGTGGACGTTGAGATCCGGAATGCGGACACGAATCTCACGCGCAGCCTGGTTACTGATCGGGACGGCCGGTTCGTGGCGCCCCAGCTGCCGTCCGGCCGCTATACCGTGACGTTCAAGCTCGCCGGATTCGCCACGATCGTGCACGAAAACGTCCTCGCCACGGTCGGCGACGCCGTGCGACTGAATCCTGTCATGAAGCTCTCGGGCGTTGCAGAAACCGTGACCGTCAACGCCGAGTCGCCGACGGTCCAGACCACCCGCACGGCTGCCGCCAGCACGCTCGATCAGACGACGATCGAATCGACGCCGATCCTCGGCCGCAAATTCGAAGATCTGCTGACGCTCACGCCCGGCGTCAGCGTCGTCCAGGGCCCGGACGGCGACGAGATCACGTTCTCCGGACAGCGCGGAGTGTTCAACAACATCAGTCTGGACGGGGGGGACTACAACAACGGTTTCTTCGGCGAGCAGGTCGGCGGCCAGCGCGCGGCCATCGACATCACGCTCGAGGCAGTCAAAGAGTTCCAGGTCATCGCGACCGGCGCCAGCGCCGAGTTCGGACGCACCGCCGGCGGCATCGTCAACGTCATCACCAAGTCTGGAACCAATCAGGTCAAGGGCAGCCTGTTTCACTACCAGCGGTTCGAAGGGCTCACCTCGAATACGTCGGACGGAAAGCCGCTCAAAGATTTCCGGCGGGAGCAGTTCGGCGGCACGGTCGGCGGTCCGCTGGCCAGGGACAAGGCCTTCTTCTTCCTCGCGTTCGAAGGCGTTCGCGAAAACCTGCAGCGGCCGAATCTGTCGGAAGCGATCGGCGCGCCGTGCCCGGTGAGCAGTCCGACGCTCGCCGCCAACGCAGCGTTGATCGACAGCAGCGCCGATTGCCAGCGGCTCGCACTGCTGGGGTTCTTCCGCGCGAGGCGTGGCCAGGACGAAGGACAGCCCGTTGACCACGCCATCGACAACAACGCGACGCTGGCGAAGCTCGATTGGAACCTCTCGCCCACGAACAACTTGTCCGCATCGTACAACTTCGATTATTCAAAGAACACGAACCAGACGTTCGACGTCGCGACGTACGGGAATTCAGCCAACGGCATCGAAGGGCCTTCCAAGATCAACGTCCTGAACGTGAACCTGTTCACCACGATAACGGCCAACAAACTGAACGAGTTCCATTTGACCTACTCGCGCGAGGACCGTCCGCGGGCCGCCGCATCATCGTCGGTCCCTGCGGACACCGCAATGGGCTTCGCGACGACGTTCCGTTTCGGCAACCCCTTTTTCCTTGCGCCAACCGTCGACGAGCTGGTCAGACGATTCCAGCTCAAGGACAACTTCTCGATCGTCACCGGCAAGCACACCATCAAGACCGGCGGTGAATGGCTCCACACCAACAACTTCCAGGTCTTTCGCGGCTTCTTCGAGGGCCGCTACATTTTCGACAGCGTGACCGGCTTTCTACGCTACGCGTCGCCCGCCGCGGCCGGCGGGTTCGGGCCGAACACCGTGGGCTGCTCGAACGGCGCGTATGTAACGGCGCCGACCAATTGCCCTGCGGGCTCGACGGCGACGGGCGGGCCGCTCTTGTTCTACCTGCAGAGCACCAGCCCGGACGGCATCGCGCGCGACGCGGCAGGCGCGTCTGACATCAGCAACGAGGAGGTCGCGCTGTTCGTCCAGGACAAATGGCAGGCGGGCCGCGGGCTGACGGTCGACTACGGATTCCGCTGGGACGCGCAGAAGATGCCGCCAACCGTCGACCCGAAGACGACGGCCTACGCGCTGTTCCTGAACGATCCGCGATTCCCGTCGGACGGGACGCTTCCCAATCAGTGGAAGCAGTTTCAGCCACGAGCGGGGTTTGCGTGGGACGTGAACCAGGATGGACGGACGGCTGTCCGCGGCAGCGCAGGCATCTACTACGCCAGGCAGAACATGCTCAGCCAGGTCGGATCGGTCACGACCAACGGGATTCAACAGAAGAGCGATTTTCGCAACACCGGCTTCACGGCGTTTGCCGATATGCCCGTGTGGCCGAACCTGCTCGCGCCAAGCGCCGTTGCCGCCGGAACCTTCCCGCTCTTCACCGGTGTCCGCGTGTTCGATCGCGACTACCGCAACCCGCGCATCTACAGCGTCAACGTCGGGGTCGACCGCGAGCTGGCGCCGAGCGTCGCGGCGTACGTCGACTTCACGGTCGCAAAGAGCGTGCAGCTCACGCGGTTCCTGAACTACAACGTTCACGGCACGGCCGCCGCGTCCACGCAGCCTCCGACGCGCGACGCGACGACCTATGTGGGGGCCAACCCGTTCGAGCCGCAGCTGAGCGACGTGTTCGTCACCAACAGCCGCGGGCACGGGCTCTACCGCGGCGCCACCTTCGGCCTGCGGAAGCGCTTCTCACACAGGTACCAGCTCGAAGCGAACTACGTGCTGTCGAAGGATGAAGACGACGATTCCAACGAGCGCGATCCGTTCACGGAGCGCTCGTTCAACTTCTACGATCTGAGCCTCGATTACGGGCCGTCGGATCGCGACATCCGCCACAAGTTCAATTTCTTCACCTATGCGGAGCTGCCGCAGCAGCTCCTGATCAACGTCCGCATCCAGGCGCGCACGGCGCAGCCGATTACCACGTCGCCGCGCGTGCTGAACGGCGTCGACCGCGGCCGCAACTGGGATCGGAAGGACAACGCCTACTTCTCGTTCGACTGGCGGCTGCAGCGCCCGTTCCGCGTCGGGACGCGCGCCCAAATCATTCCCAGCGTCGAGATGTTCAACACGTTCAACAACGCGAACAACGTGAACCCGCTGTCGACGCCGGCGCTGTTCAACTTCGACGGCTTCCTGAGGCAGGGTGTCGGCGATCCGCG
>Ga0137415_10005680_pt1 | contig 12351 bp, 7 predicted proteins | sample CZODoug3_1_1_16f_FD_183082 | JGI IMG/M metagenome (GOLD analysis project Ga0137415, IMG submission 183082) | Vadose zone soil fungal communities from Angelo Coast Range Reserve, California, USA - CZODoug3_1_1_16fungal (Hybrid Assembly) | ecosystem: Environmental > Terrestrial > Soil > Vadose...
GAACCCGGCTATTCCATCAATCGGCGCGGTGATTTTGGTGTAACCAAGATTCAGCTCGGCCTGTTTCACCGCCGCCTCGTCGGCCTCGACGTTGGCCCGGTTTGATCCGGCCGCCGCCACCGCCGAGTCCCGCTCCTGATCGCTGATAACTTTCCTGCTAAACAAATCGAGGGCGCGTTTTTCATCCGCGTCAGCCTTTGCCAGATTGGCCTTGTCCCTGGCCAGAGTTCCCTTGGCTTGTGCCAAAGCGGCTTCAAAGGGGCGTGGGTCGATCTGAAAAAGCAGATCGCCTTTTTTGACCAGACTGCCTTCCTGATAATCGCGCGAGACGATGTAGCCCTGGACCTGGGCGTTGATATTCGCGTTAATGAAACCGTCCAGCGTCGCGACCCGTTCCAGGATCCGAGGCACATCCCGCGGCGTCACCGTGGTGACCAGAACTTCCGGCGGCGGTGGACCAGTCTGTGCCGGCTTGCGCGAACAAGCAGCAGGAAACACCAAAAAAATCAGGAGCGCGCCGAATGTGGCCCTCATAATCAATTGTTAATAGCGCATGGGATCGAATTTGTCCCGAATCGAAAAAACAAGAATTCCTTACTTCGTGTTGGGCGGCAGTTTTGCCTCGTTGCCACGCGACGAATACATCCCAGGTGGCGCCTTGATCGGCGATCGGGACTATGGCGACATAAGGTATCTTCAAGTGCCTAACGAACACCGGATTCAAGGAGATGCCGTCTTCGTTGCCAGAGATAGCAAGACTTTCTGCGATGCTTTCAAAAGCTCTCACGGGAGCGAATCGTGGACGAAACGTGCCGAAGCGACGGCAAAACTGACCGACTTTTTGATTGTAGCCGGGGGGCGCGTCTCCGCGACTTGGAGAAAGCGTTCGTGCTTTAGTTGCGAAATCGGAATCTGTCTTTGAGAAGCAAGTCGATGATGGATGGGGAGCACGGCCACACTCGGGACGTTGTCGATCTTGCGCCTATAAAAGTCGCGCGACAACAAGTCCATCCCGAGATAATGCGAAGTGTTATTCTAACTCATTCCACGCGCGGGAGCAGGTAGAGTCCCCTATTCGACGATCTTAGAGTTCACCATCTTGTGCTAACCGCGAGTTGCTTTGGTGGACAACACAGAACAGGACTGAATCGGCAGAGTTGTTCCGACTCAATCATTTTACAACGCCTCATTCCACATTAGCAGCCGCTAATCAGTGCAATGAGGCGGGGGCGGGAATCGAACCCGCGAATAGCGGTTTTGCAGACCGCGACCTTACCACTTGGCTACCCCGCCATTGCGCGCGGCGCGAGACTATCGAGTGCAGCCAAGCGCTGTCAACGCGCGGCGATTTAACGATTCAACGATTTAGCGAATCCGGATATCGTGAAGCATGACGAACTCACGCGACCTTTTCGCGCGCGCTCGCCGGCGGATCCCAGGCGGTGTGAATTCGCCGGTGCGTGCTTTTCGAGCGGTCGGGGGCGAGCCAGTTTTTGTTGGGCGCGCCAAGGGCTCGCGTATTGGGAATGTCGATGACGTCGAGCTAATCGATTACGTGGGCAGCTGGGGCCCCGCCATTCTCGGACATGCGCCTCCAGTTGTCGTTAGCGCTATCCGCGATGCGGCACAGCAAGGCGTCAGTTTTGGCATCCCCAATCCTCTCGAAGTCGAAATGGCGGAGCTGATTTGCGCATGGATGCCGACAATCGAAAAAGTCCGAATGGTGAATAGTGGCACAGAGGCAACGATGTCCTGCCTGCGGTTGGCGCGAGGATTCACTAAACGCGACAAGATCGTCAAGTTTGCCGGTTGTTATCATGGCCACGCTGATTCGCTGCTGGTAAAAGCCGGAAGTGGCGCGCTCACCCATGGCCAGCCAGACAGCGCGGGCATCCCGGGAGCAGTCGCGGCCGAAACAATTGTCCTTCCTTTCAATAATATTGAAGCAGTCCGCGCCACCTTTCGCGAAAACAAGGACCAGATAGCCGGAATCATTCTCGAACCGATTCCGGCAAACGCCGGATTATTCTTTCCACGCGAAGATTTTCTTCATCAACTTCGCGAAGAATGCACGAGAAACGGCGCGGTCTTAATCTTCGATGAAGTCATGACCGGGTTCCGTGTTGCGCGAGGCGGCGCGCAACAGCTTTATGGAACTCGGCCTGATCTGACGGCGCTCGGCAAGGTCATTGGCGGTGGTTTGCCGGTCGGGGCGTTCGGCGGCCGCGCGGAAATTATGGATTGCCTCTCGCCAGTTGGACCGGTTTACCAGGCGGGAACGCTTTCTGGAAATCCGCTGGCCATGGCGGCAGGGTTGGCACAATTGCGGGAACTTGATCGGATCGATGGCTGGAGACTACTGGAAGATCTCGGTGCAAAACTGGAGAGCAGGTTGACCAACGCGGTCTCAGGAAAGGAGCTCACCTTGCATCGCATCGGTTCGATGTTTTGTCTCTTTTTCGCCAGTGGTCCGATCTTCGATCTGGAATCCGCGCAGCGCAGCGATACAAAAAAATTCGCGCAGTTTTTTCATTCATGTCTCGAGCGCGGCATCTATTTTCCGCCGTCGCAATTCGAGACCGCATTTATTTCCGCGGCTCACAGCGACGAAGACATCGAGCAAACTGCTCGCGTTGTAGGCGAAGCCCTGGCAAGTTTGTAGAGGCAGGCGTGCCGCCTGCAAACTTCTGGAAGCAACCGGCACGGCTGCCTCTACAGTTCTCTACCGTCAAAATTTTTGCGTACATCTTCGGCATGGTCTAGGAAAGCCCGCTGTGAGCGCTTCTCCGGCGGAACCAATCCGCGCCGTCGCAAAATTTTTCTTCGAAGGTGAGCGCAAATTCTTCGTCAAAGGCGTCACCTACGGCCCATTCAAACCAGACGCGTTAGGCAATTACCTTGGAACACAAGATCAGGCAGCGCGCGATCTTGCCCAGATTCGCGCCTCCGGGTTTAACGTTGTTCGGGTTTATCACTGCCCCCCGCGCTGGTTTCTTGATCGCTGCGCCGAAGCCGGAGTCCGGGCGCTCATCACTCTGCCCTGGGCCAAACACATCGAATTCCTGCGTGAACGATCGGCCCGAAACGAAATTACCCGCTCCGTTTCCGACGCCATCAAAATGCACGCCGGTCACCCCGCCATTTTTGCCTATCTCGTCGGCAACGAAATCGCGCCGCAGATGGTGCGGTGGTTGGGCGTGCGCCGCGTCACGGAGTTCATCGAACATCTTATCGGGTTGGGGCGCAGCCTCGATCCGCGCGTCTTATTTTCCTACGCTACTTATCCGCCGACCGAATTCCTGCTCCCGCAAAACGTCGATTTTTTTTGCTTTAACGTTTACCTGCATAAGCAGCGCGATTTCGAGCGTTATCTCTTCCGTCTGCAAAATCTGACCGAAGATCGTCCGCTCATCCTGGGCGAATTCGGGATGGACACGATCCGGCACAGCCAGGATGAGCAGGCCGAAATGCTGAGCTGGCATGTCGATAGCGTGATCAAATGTGGACTCGCTGGCACCGTTTTCTTTTCCTGGACCGACGAATGGTACACCGGCGAACAGGAGGTCACTGATTGGGCATTCGGACTTGTCACGCGCGATCGGCAGCCAAAAAAAGCGCTTCATGCCCTGCGCGAAAAGCTCGGGCAAGACGACGCCGTTCTTCCGCATCGTCATCTTAATCAAACGCCGTCAGTCTCAGTTATCGTTTGTTCGTATAACGCCGGCGCAACATTGCGATCGTGCCTCGAGTCGCTCGGCAAAATCGATTACCCCAAGTTTGAGATTGTCCTGGTGGATGATGGATCGACCGACAACACCGCGCAGATCGCCGCTGAATTCCCAAATGTGCGTTACGTTCATCAGCCCAATCGCGGGCTGAGTGTTGCGCGCAATACCGGCGCCGCCGCCGCACGCGGCGAAGTATTCGCTTATACCGATGCGGACTGTATGGCCGACGTCGATTGGCTTTATTATTTGATTGGCACACTCACCAACGGCGACTTCGCGGGCGTGGGTGGTCCGAATGTTCCGCCTCCGGCAAAAACTTGGATCCAGGCTTGTGTCGCCGCTGCGCCCGGTGGGCCGAGTCACGTCCTGTTAACCGACACCGTCGCCGAACACATTCCTGGTTGTAACATGGCGTTTTGGCGGTGGGCTTTCGAAAATGTCGGGGGATTCGATCCGGAATATCACGCGGCGGGTGATGACGTGGATTTTTGCTGGCGTTTGCAGCAAGCCGGCGGCGTAATCGCATTCAGCCCTACGGCCATCGTCTGGCACCATCGTCGTTTTACCCTGCGCGCGTTTCGCAAACAACAGGAAGGTTACGGTGAAGCGGAATCGCTTTTGCGTTTTAAACATCTCGTTTTCTTCGGGCCAACCGGGACGGCGAAATGGCGTGGACAAATTTACGGCACCCCGCGTTTCAGTTGGTTCCTTGGCCGCCCGATTATTTATCATGGAATTTTCGCCGACGGATTCTTCCAATCGATCTATCCCACTCCGCAATCAGAAGTGGCGGCTTATCTCAGCAGTATCGAATGGTTCGCCCTTACCATCTTTCTCTTCGGCGTGGGCGTGTTTGTTCCGCCGCTGCGGATTGTGCCGTATTTGATGCTGGGCGGCACCTTGTGTGTCGCGCTCTCTTATATGGTGCGTGCGCGCATCGAGCCGCGCTTCGATACCATCCACTCCCGCCTGTTGGTCATGTTCCTGGCTTTCGCGCAACCACTCGTCCGTGGCTGGTCCCGTTATTTTACCTGGCTGCATTTCAAACGCACTCCCGGTTCTGTTATTGCGCAGCACGAGAAGCTGCCCCCCGGTAAGAAAATTGGCCGAAGCTGGGGCCGCCTCGCTTATTGGAACGAAGAAGGCAAGGATCGTCACAGCCTCTTACGAGAAATTTTCACGCTCCTTGATCAGGAAAACTGGCGCTACTCGATCGATACCGGCTGGCAGGAATGGGACATCCAGATTTACGGTAACTTCTGGTGGAGCATCATTCTACGGACAGTCACGGAATATCACGGCGGCGGAAAATGCCTGACCCGCGTCCAACTTCGCTACCGCTATGTCACCACCACCGTGATCGTCAATCTCATCGTCCTCACCTTATTCATCTATCATTTCCTTAAAACCGGGCACGTCCAACTTTTCTTCGCCATCCCTTATGCACTCTTCGCCTTCTTCCTATTTCTGAGAGCACGCCGGTTGAAAACGCGGGTGCGAGAGCTGGTCGATTTTGCGGCTTATCGGATCAATATGAATCGCATTTTGCGATCGCGTCTTCGCGGCAATCCAACCGCCGACGCACCGAAGTGAAATTGCGATTTTGGATCGCGCTTGTCGCGCAATTCGTGCTCTTCGCTTCGCTTAAACTTTTCGACGATTGGACCCTGGAGTGGATGCCGGTGTATTTTGTCGCCTGCGCGATTCTTTGCGGCCTCGCTTATTTATTTGCATCGACCGAATTTGCCGCGCTTAACAACGCCGTCTGGATTTTTTGGTTCGTCACCATCGGGCTGCGTTTGCTGGCCCTACCCCAGGCACCGAGCAACGAAGTCTGGCGCTTTCAAGCCGACGGCGTGATTCAACGCGCCGGATTCAATCCCTATCAGGTCGCACCGAATGATCCACGCGTAGCCGGCAAAATCTCGGAGCTTGCGCGCGTCCCACGCAACGATGAGCCCACAGCCTTCGCCCCGGGTGCAGAAGTTTTATTTCGCGCCATCCCGGCGACGAACAACGCGCTGCTCTACAAAACAATTTTTGGCGCTGCCGATTTACTCGCCATCGCGCTCCTGCTTCGGCTGCTTGATAAACAAACCGCCGTCTGGTTCGCCTGGAATCCTCTCGTGGCCTATAGTTTTTTTGGCGCGGCACATTTCGACAGCATCATTTTGCTCGCAATCGTCGCCCTGATTTTCTTCCTCGAACGATTTGAACAAACGGTGCAATCGCGCTGGAAATTTGCTCTCGCCGCCGCCGTCGCGCTCGGAATTGCCATCGCGCTTCGACCGGTCTGCCTCGTTTTGTTAATTCCGTCTCTTTTTGCCTTGCGTCGCTATTCCATTGCACTCGCGGCGGCCATCGCTTTGCCCGTTCTCCTTGGTTGCGTGTTTCAATTTCCCTTTGCGCAAAATCTTTTCGGCGACTTCGGGCATGTCAGCCGACTCAACGATCTATTTTGGTGGCTGATTGAAGACACGATTTTGCCAAACTGGCATCAGCAATATTACCGCTACGACGTAATCCTTCTGATCGTGTCGGCGCTGATTGGTCTCCTTTTCATGCGCGACTGGCGGCGCGGCATGCTTTGGTCGCTCGGCACCAGTCTCATTCTCGCGCCGGTCTTAAATGCCTGGTATGTAACTTGGATTCTGCCAGTCGCGACGTGGCGGCGCGCCTTCGCCTGGCATTTTCTGAGCGTCACTATCTTCGCTTACTACCTCTTTTATAATGAGCGCCTTTTCGCTCTTCCCTGGCACGCCGAACCGTGGTTGCGGGGGATAATCGTGTTGCCCGTGCTTTTCGCCATGACCGTATTGGCCACGCAACGTCATCAGGCTTTAAAACGCGGCTAAATCAACACCTCGCTCATCGCCCGTTTAAAATCTTCCGGCAACGGCGCTTCAAAACGCATCCGCTCCTTCGTCCGTGGATGATCCAACCCCAGTTTCCATGCATGTAACATCTGGCGCGGAAAATTTCCCGCGCGGCGTCCTCCGTAAACAACATCGCCTAAGATGGGATGCCCAAAATGTTGAAGATGGACCCGAATTTGATGTGTCCTGCCACTGTGCAACCGGCACTCGAGCAAGCTCGCCTCTCCTCCACTGCGTATTACTTTAAAATCCGTTCTCGCTTCTCGCCCGCCTTCGCGCGCGATCGCCATCCTTTTGCGATGAACCCGATGACGCGCGATGGGGGCAACAATTGTTCCGGAACCCCGACGCAGCTTCCCGGCGACGAGCGCTAGGTAAATCTTTTCAACTGTGCGGGCCGCGAATTGTCGGGAAAGCTCCTGATGGGCAAAATCATTCTTTGCCACCGCCAGGCAGCCGCTTGTTTCCTTATCCAGCCGATGAACAATCCCCGGTCGCTCCTTGCCGCCGATGCCGGAAAGATTTCTGCAATGCGAAAGCAAAGCATTGACCAATGTGCCGCGCTTGCGGCCGGCGCCAGGATGAACGGAAATTCCCGCCGGTTTGTTTATAACAATCAAGTCGTCGTCTTCGTACAAAACGGAGAGCGCGATGTTTTCCGGGACCAGGTCAAGCGCTTGAAGAGGTGGTTCGACCAGGACAATGCGATTGCCCGCTCGTACAATGTCGCGCGCGCGCGGCACTGCGCCGTTGACCGTGACGAACCCATCGCGGATAAGCGCTTGGATTCGAGAACGCGAAAACTCGTTCGCAGAATTGGCAAGAAAACGGTCCAGCCGCGTGCCCACATCCGTTCCTTTAACGATAAATTCACGGCGGTTTTCCTGTGTCATTGACGATGTTACTATCGCAAAAATGAGCGACCCGAACACCATTTCGTGTCCCAAGTGCGATGCGCCGATAGATATCGGCGATGCCGAACCTCTCTCGCGCGTGGCCTGTCCGGCTTGTGGCGAACGAATACGGATCGCGCGCTCGTTTAATCATTTCGAGTTGCGCGAGACCCTTGGTACCGGCGGAATGGGGACGGTTTACAAAGCGCGCGACACCCAATTGGACCGGGATGTGGCACTGAAACTTTTGCGCAAAGATCTGGGGCCGGAATACGCCAATCAATTGCAACAGGAAGCCCGGATCACCGCTTCGGTCAATCATCCCCATGTGGTCCAGGTATTTTCCTTCGGCCACGATCACGATCAGTACTATCTCGTGATGGAGCTGGTCGACCGCGGAACGCTCGATGACCTTATTGCGGAACAGAAAAAACTTCCCGAGGCAGACGTGCTACGCGCCGGGATCGAGGTGGCCCGCGGACTACGCGCAGCTTACCAAAAAGGATTGATCCATCGCGATGTCAAGCCGGCCAATATTTTGTTCAACGAAGAAGGGATGGCGAAGATCAGTGATTTCGGTCTGGCGGGAATTGTCGAGCCCCAGGCGCAATCTAGCGGCGCTATCTGGGGAACTCCTTATTACGTCGCGCCGGAACGATTAAATAATCAGCCGGAAGATTTTCGCAGCGATATTTACAGTCTCGGCGCCACCCTTTTTCACGCGGTGGCGGGCCGGCCGCCGTTCGACCGGGAAACCACGTCGGCGTCCGATCTGCGCGCGTTGAAGAACAATCCGTTGAAACTGAAAGACGTGGCGCCGGATGTTTCACGGCCAACCGCCAATGCCATCGCCAGAATGATCGCGCCCGACCCGCGCTTGCGTTTCGCCTCGCACGATGCGCTCATCCTCGCCCTCAAGAAAGCGGAGCGCATCCTTCACGGTGAACCGGAACCGTGGAGCGCCAAAGCGGCTTTGCTCATCGCCGGCGCCACACTCATCGCTCTAATATTGTTTGGTTGGATTTTTTTCAGCCACCAGGGAGCGCCAGCGAAAGTTACAGCATCGGCCAGCTCAACTCCCGCCTTCGATATCAACCGCGAATTTGATGATGGGCGCCAGCAAATAATCGACGGCAAATACCCCGCGGCCCGCGCCACCTTCGCGCGCCTGGCTTCGGAAACCAAAAACAAACAACCCATCTACGATTGGGCATTGCTCAATCAGGCCCTCGCCGCTTTGCTCGACCAGCAGGAATCGCAAAAGCGCCGGGCCCTGCAGGAAGTGGAAAATGCCGGTAGTGGCGGTTTCGCCGATCCGCAACTGGGCGCATTTCTTCTCGAGACCGCGAAACACGCCAATGAGCGCCGTGCCATTGCGCTCTCCGATATTTCCGATCATGCGGCGAAGCCATTCGCGTTATTTTTGCTGGGACTGACCGACGTCCAGCTTGGACGATTCAATGATGCGAAGGCATTGCTGGAGGCATTTACTTTATCGCAACCCAGCGGGAGCTTGTCCTGGATCGATAAATACAAACCAATCGCGCGAAAATATCTGGATGATACACGGGCGTGGCTCGCCTGGAGAGAGCAGAATGGATCAGCGAAAAGTCCTGCGGAAATCAGGAGTGCGCTGGAAAAGTTGCGAACGCTGAAATTACAAAAGCCAACAGCAATTTCAGCCGAGGTCTTGCTGGCGGAAAGAACCTTGGCTAACCAGCTTGATCAGGCCGAGAAAACGGAGAGATCCGTGCGGCAAAAACAGCACCAGGATTTGGTGGCGCGTGAAATGCCGCAGTTGAACGCAGCCCTGGAATCCTATCGGCGGCTCGCTGCTGTTTATGATTTCACCGGAGCCGCCAGTGCAATTAGAAAAGTCAAACTAACGGAGCCGTCACTGAGGGAGACGCAACGTAATTATCAAAATGCGGCCGATTGGCTGGCGGAATGGAAAGCAACGCTGATTAACGATTTGAATACGCGCAGCTATAACGGCGCCGTAATTGTGAGCGATACCCAATACAACGGAATCGCAGGCGCGACCGCGAACAAGCTGAAAATGAAAGTTCCTTATGGTTCCGCCGAAACCACCTGGCTGAAAGTGCCCGCTGCAACCCTCGTGACCGTCTCGAGTTCCTTCGCCACCGATGCCGACCGGCAATGGCGCTGCGGCGTTTTCGCGTGGACGATCGGGCAAACGAATGCCGCGCGACAACTTTTCGATGCAGCCTGCTCAGCTAAGCCATCTTATATAGAAGCGCGCAAGTTTTTCGACCAGACGAAACCGTAAATCAGTGGCAAGCCACCTGCTGAAACTAGGAGGGTGCGCTCCGCTTGCTGTTTTTTCTTCCTGGCGCTTGGCCTGGCGATGGCAGCCACGTTGCCGCTTACGACGAGCGATATCAGCCTCATGCTACGCTCAGGTTATTCCGTGCCGACGATTGAGGCAGAACTTGCCACCCGCCATTTCGCCGACCAGCTCGATGAGGGTAAGCGCAACCAGCTAATCAAGGCCGGCGCCACCACTGAGCTATTGGATGCAATTGAGAGCGGAAATTTCTCCGTTCCGAAAGACGAACTGGAAAAGTCGCGCCGGAAAATGGACGAGCAGGCAGCCGAACGGGCGCTCATGGCCGAGAAAGCAAAAAGAAATGATACTCTTTACCAAAACCAATTGCTGAAACAGCGGTCACGGGTGGTTGCGCATGGTTCCGCCGATGCCATTGCCGGCGCAGCTAAAGGCAATCTGGTTCGCCTTCAAAACGGGAACCTGGTGTCCTGTTATGACGAGGAACTTGCACCGAAGCAAATCTATGGTCTTTACTTCTCCGCTCACTGGTGCGGACCTTGCCGGAAATTCACACCGCAACTGGTCGCCTATTATAACCAGATCACGCATGACCATCCCGAGTTCGAAATTATTTTCGTAAGCGCCGATAAATCCGCCGAGGACATGGCAACCTACATGCGGGAGAGCGGCATGCCTTGGCCAGCAATCGAATACGGCAAGCTCGCCAATGTTCCGGCGTTGCAAAAATACGCTGGCCGCGGCATCCCCGATCTCGTCATTGTCGATGCCAGCGGCAAAGTTTTGGCCGACAGCTTTGTCGGCGGCAAATACGTCGGGCCGGGGAGAGTCCTTGATGACCTGAGCGCGATTTTCGCGCGTGGTGGTTCCCCGCAAGTCGCGGCTAATCGGTAGCGGAACTGCATAATTCAGGGCATCTTGCTCAAGATGTCATCCCATTCAAAAAGCTGTCTCGCCAGGATGGGTACAACCAATTGGATGCACTCAGTTTAGCCCGGTCATAATGACCTCTGAGCGAACCCATCCTGAACGAATCTTGGTTTCGAGAGTCAGATTTACACGAATGGTTCCGATGTTAAGTTTCATCGCGCGCATCTTTTGCGCCCACGCAATTAATGGAGCAAACCCCGCCATTTCCTTCACCGGAAGAACTTAAATCGAAGCTCGCCGAGTTCATGAAATCGAATTTTGGCGACCGGGTTGCGTTTACCACACTCACCCAGCCGGACCCGGTCGAGACGGGAACCGATGAGAAAAGCTCACCGGAAGAGGCAAAGGAATTTGAATTTCATTTTTTGCCACGCGACATCAAAGCGCATCTCGATCGTTTTGTGATCAAACAGGACGAAGCGAAGAAGGTGCTCTCGATTGCAGTCTGCGATCACTACAACCACGTCAATCACGTCCGGCAGCTGGAGAAGGAGCGTGCGGATGGCGCAGCCGAGACGGAATATGCCAAGCAAAATGTCATTCTCGTCGGCCCGACTGGAGTCGGAAAAACATATCTGATCAAACACATCGCCGATTTGATCAAGGTGCCCTTCGTGAAGGCGGACGCGACCAAGTTTAGCGAGACCGGTTACGTCGGTGGCGATGTGGAAGATTTGGTGCGCGAGCTGGTGCATAAAGCCGATGGCGACGTTAATCGGGCACAGTTCGGAATCATTTACATCGACGAAATCGACAAGATCGCGTCGGCCGGCAGCATGATCGGGCGCGATGTCAGCGGTCGTGGCGTGCAAACGACGTTGCTCAAGTTAATGGAAGAGACCGAGGTGCCGTTGCGCAGCGCGATGGATTTGCAGGGGCAAATCCAGGCGGCACTGGAATTTCAAAGGCGCGGTAAATCGAGCCGACAAACCATCAACACCCGCCATATCCTATTTGTCGTTAGCGGGGCATTCGAGCGCCTGAAAGAACAGGTTTCGCGCCGCGTCAAAGGACAGATCGGATTCAGCGCCGAACCGATTCGAGTGATGGACAACGAACTCTTCCAATTCGTTGGTACCCAGGATTTCATCGAATTCGGATTCGAGCCGGAATTCATCGGGCGTCTTCCGGTGCGTGTTGTTTGCGAAGAACTAAGCGCGGATGATCTCTTCAGTATCATGAAGTATTCGGAAGGTAGTTTGCTCCGGCAATACGAGCGCGCCTTTCGTGCTTACGGTATCGCCATCAGTTTCGAAGATGAGGCGCTGCGTTTAATGGCGCAGGCTGGGGCGAGGGAGAAAACCGGCGCGCGCGGCTTGTTGACGGTATGGGAAAAACTCTTTCGCGATTTCAAATTTTATCTCGCCGGCTCCGGTATCAGCCAACTGCGGGTGACGGCCGAATTAGTGCACGAACCGAAACGCGTTTTGGATCGCCTGTTGGCGGAAGGTCACAAACACGAAGTGGTCGCGCTCGATCACCAGATCGATATCTTTACCGAATCATTCCGCCGGCAGCATGATCTCGAGATCGCGTTTGAGGATGCGGCCCGACGCCGGCTGATCGAACGGGCGCAGGCGGAAAAAATGTCGATGGCGGATTTGACGGCGCACCTG
>Ga0137415_10005681_pt1 | contig 12348 bp, 12 predicted proteins | sample CZODoug3_1_1_16f_FD_183082 | JGI IMG/M metagenome (GOLD analysis project Ga0137415, IMG submission 183082) | Vadose zone soil fungal communities from Angelo Coast Range Reserve, California, USA - CZODoug3_1_1_16fungal (Hybrid Assembly) | ecosystem: Environmental > Terrestrial > Soil > Vadose...
CGGTCGCGCATCAGCTCGAGCTCGTACTCCTTCCAGCCGAGCACGCTCTCCTCGACCAGGATCTCGGTCACCGGGCTCGCGTCCAGCCCGATCGCGCCGAGCCGGTCCAGGTCCGCACGCGTGTACGCCAGCCCGGAGCCCAGCCCGCCCATGGTGAACGACGGCCGCAGCACCACCGGCAGGCCCAGCTCCTCGGCGGCCGCCCTGACCTCGTCCATCGAGTGGCAGACCGCACTGCGCGGCACGTCGCCGCCGATGCCGAGCACGATGTCCTTGAACTTCAGCCGGTCCTCGCCGCGCTGGATGGCGTCGAAGTCGGCGCCGATCAGCTCCACGCCGTAGCGCTGCAGCACACCCTGCTCATGCAGCGCGACCGCGGTGTTCAGCGCGGTCTGCCCGCCCAGGGTGGCCAGGATGGCGTCCGGCCGTTCGGCGGCGATCACCTTGGCGACGAACTCGGGGGTGATCGGCTCGACGTAGGTGGCGTCCGCGAACTCCGGGTCGGTCATGATCGTCGCGGGGTTGGAGTTGACCAGGCTGACCCGGATGCCCTCCTCGGCCAGCACCCGGCAGGCCTGGGTGCCGGAGTAGTCGAACTCGCAGGCCTGGCCGATCACGATCGGCCCGGAGCCGATCACCATCACGTGCCGCAGGTCTTCCCGGCGTGGCATCAGCGGGCTCCCGTCGGGTTGGTCATCAGCTCGACGAACTGGTCGAACAGGTACGCCGCGTCGTGTGGTCCGGCCGCCGCCTCCGGGTGGTACTGCACGCTGAACGCCGGAACCTCCAGTGCGCGGACGCCCTCGACGGTGCCGTCGTTCGGGCAGCTGTGGCTCACCTCGGCGCGGCCGAACGGGGAGTCGAACTGCTCCCCCGGCTCCCCCTCCAGCGCGAACCCGTGGTTCTGCGCGGTGATCGCCACCGTGCCGCCGGCGTGGTCGATCACCGGGACGTTGATGCCCCGGTGGCCGTAGCGCATCTTGTAGGTGCCCCGGCCCAGCGCGCGGCCGAGGACCTGGTTGCCGAAGCAGATGCCGAACAGCGGCAGCCGCCGCTCCAGTACCTGCCTGGTCAGCGCGACGGCGTCGTCGGCGGTGGCCGGGTCGCCGGGGCCGTTGGACAGGAACACCCCGTCGGCGCCCAGCTCCAGGATCTCCTCGAGCGTCGTCGTGGCCGGCAGCACGTGGGTCTCGATGCCGCGCGCGGCCATCATCCGGGGCGTGTTCGACTTGATACCCAGGTCCGGCGCGGCCACGGTGAACCGCTTCTGGCCGGTAGCCGGTACCACGTACCGGGTCGGCGTGGTCACCTCGCCGGTCAGGTCGGCGCCCTCCATCGGCGGGCTCTGTAGCACCCGGTCCACCAGCGCGTCGGTATTGATCCCGGCACCTGCTAGCTGGTCGCCGGAGAACACCCCGGCCCGCATCGCGCCGCGTTCGCGCAGGTGGCGGACCAGCGCGCGGGTGTCGATGCCGGCAATGCCGACCACGCCCTGCGCGGTCAGCTGGTGCTCCAGGGTGTGCTCGGAGCGCCAGTTGGACGGCACCCGGGCGGGGTCGCGGACCGCGTAGCCGGCCACCCAGATCCGGCTCGACTCGTTGTCCTCGGAGTTCCACCCGGTGTTGCCGATCTGCGGCGCGGTCTGCACCACGATCTGGCGCCGGTAGGACGGGTCGGTCAACGTCTCCTGGTAGCCGGTCATACCGGTGGTGAACACCGCTTCGCCGAACGTGGCGCCGACGGCCCCGTAGGGCGCGCCGGTGAACACCCGGCCGTCCTCCAGCACCAGCACGGCCGTATCTCTTGGGGGCGCGCTCATTTCCGTATGTCTCCGTCCCGCGCGGTGACCCGCCCGCGCAGCACCGTGGCCACGACCTGGGCGGGCAGTCTCATGCCCTCGTAAGGAGTGTTGCTGGCCAGGCTGGCGAGCTTCGCGCCGCGCACCGTCCACGGCTCGTCCGGGTCCACCAGGGTCAGGTTGGCCGGCTCGCCGACCGCGATCGGGCGGCCTTGATCCGCGATCCCGGCAATTTCAGCCGGGCGTTCGGACAGCACCCTGGCCACCCCGCGCCAGTCCAGCAGGCCCGGCTCCACCATCGTGTGTACCAGCACCGACAGCGCCGTCTGCAGACCCAGCATGCCCGGCCGGGCGGCCGCCCACTCGCAGTCCTTCGCCTGGGCCGGGTGCGGGGCGTGGTCGGTGGCGACGCAGTCGATCACGCCGTCGGCCAGCGCCTGGCGCATCGCCGCCGTGTCGGCACCGGTACGCAGCGGCGGGTTGACCTTGTTGACCGGGTCGTAACTGGTCAGCGCGGCATCGGTGAGCAGCAGGTGGTGCGGCGTGACCTCGGCGCTGACCCGCACGCCGGCCGCCTTGGCCGCCCGCAGCACGTCCACCGTGCGCGCCGACGACACATGGCAGACGTGCAGCGCTGCGCCGGCGTCCCTGGCCAGCGCACAGTCGCGGGCCACGATCGTCTCCTCGGCGGCGGCGGGCCAGCCGGCCAGCCCCAGCCGGGCGGCCACCGCGCCCTCGTGCGCCTGCGCGCCGCTGGTCATCCTCGGGTCCTCGGCGTGCTGGGCGATCACCACGTCCAGCGCGGTGGCGTACTCCAGCGCGCGGCGCATCAGCATCGGGTCGTGCACGCAGTGCCCGTCGTCGGAGAACATCCGCACCTGGGCCGCGCTCGCCGCCATGGTGCCCAGCTCGGCCAGCCGCTCGCCGGCCAGCCCGACGGTCACCGCGCCCACCGGGTGCACGTCCACCAGGCCGACCTCGTCGCCCCGGCGCCGGACGTGCTCCACGATCACCGCGTTGTCGGCCACCGGGTCGGTGTTCGGCATCGCGAACACGGCGGTGAAGCCGCCCAGCGCGGCCGCCGCCGAGCCCGTCTCGATGGTCTCCGCGTCCTCCCCGCCCGGTTCGCGCAGGTGGGTGTGCAGGTCGACGAAGCCGGGCAGCAGGACCAGCCCGGCCGCGTCGATCACCTCGGCGTCGTTCTCTGTGTCGTTGTCGTCTCGCGGGGCGGCCAGTCCGGGGCCGATCTCGGCGATCACCCCGTCCCGGACCAGCACGTCGACCGGGTCACCCTCGCCGTAGAGCCGGGCGTTCTTGATTAGCAGATCGATCAGCATCGTCATCCTTGAACCTCGGGCGCACCGGCCAGCAGGTGGTACAGCACAGCCATCCGCACGTGCACGCCGTTGCGCACCTGCGCCAGGATCGCCGCGCGCGGCGAGTCGGCCACGGCCGGCGAGATCTCCATGCCGCGCACCATCGGGCCGGGGTGCAGCACCACGGCATGCTCGGGCAGCAGGGCCAGCCGACGCTCCGACAAGCCGTACCCGATCGCGTACTCCCGGGCCGACGGGAAGAAGCCGCCGTGCATCCGCTCGGCCTGCACCCGCAGCATCATCACCGCGTCCAGCCCGGGCAGCTCGGCGTCCAGGTGCAGCCCGACCCGGCACGGCCAGTCGGCCACGCCGACCGGCAACAGCGTCGGCGGCGCGACCAGGACGACCTCGGCGCCGAGCGTGGCGAGCAGCAGCACATTCGACCGCGCCACCCGACTGTGTGTGACATCACCCACAATGCCGATCCGCTTGCCGGCGATCGAGCCCAGCCGGTCGCGCAGCGTGGCCGCGTCCAGCAGCGCCTGGGTGGGATGCTCGTGGGTGCCGTCGCCGGCGTTCACCACGGCCGGCCCGTGGCCCTCCAGCGAGTCCCGATCACCCCACGCCGCGAGCCGGTGCGGCGCGCCGGACGCCGGGTGCCGGATGATCACGCAGTCCGCGCCCGCGGCCGCCAACGTGGCCGCGGTGTCCCGCAGCGACTCCCCCTTGGACACCGAGGAGCCCTTCGCGCTGACGTTGATCGTGTCCGCGCTCATCCACTTTCCGGCGATCTCGAAGGAAACCCTCGTCCGGGTGGAATCCTCGTAGAACAGGGAGACGATGGTCCGACCACGCAGCGTGGGCAGCTTGTGCACCTCACGGCCCAGCAGCGCCTGCTTGAGCCGGTCGGCCGTGTCCAACAGCAGGTTGGCGGTGGCCGCATCCAGGTCACCCGTGGAGAGCAGGTGCCTCACTCGGGACCCCCGGTGGCACCGGCGCCCGGATGGTTCTCCTCGCCGGCGCGGCGCAGCAGCACCACGTCCCGGCCGTCGATCTCGGAGAGCAGCACCGCGACCTGCTCGGCGCGCGCCGTCGGCACGTTCTTGCCCACGTAGTCGGCCCGGATCGGCAGTTCCCGGTGGCCACGGTCGACCAGTACGGCGAGCTGCACCGCGCGCGGCCGGCCGTGGTCGCGCAGCGCATCCAGCGCGGCCCGCACGGTGCGCCCGGAGAACAGCACGTCATCCACCAGGATGACCAGCTTGTCGTCCAGGCCGCCGCCGGGGATGGACGTCGGCTCGAGCGAGCGGGCCGGCCGGCGGCGCAGGTCGTCTCGATACAGAGTCGCGTCCAGGGTGCCGACGCCGGGCGCCGCGCCGGCGAACTCGGCGATGGCCGCACCCAACCGGCGGGCCAGCGGAGCACCCCGGGTGGGCAGGCCGAGCAACACCACCTGGTCGGCCTGTGCGGGCTCGTAGGCCGTCTTCTCGATGATCTGATGTGCGATGCGCGCAATCGTGCGGGCGACATCCGACTCGGTGAGCAGCTCGGTATCCCGATCGCTGCCGGCACCAGCCGGTTCGTCGCCGCGCGCGCGCCGGGGGGACGCCACGCGGAAACTCCTCTCCTTCCCCGCCTCACTGGACGGGCCTTAAAGGACTGTCCCGGAGGACGGGCCCGACGCTACCAGGGCGGGCCACTCGATTGGGCGGCGCGGGGGCCTTGGCAATCAACCGACCGGGTGGACTCAGACACATCCGTGCGCCGACGTCCAGACACCAACTTGACCCAGTGACGGAAACGAGCGCATGATTACTCTGCGTATTGATCACAACGCCCCCCGCACCTTCACCATGACGGCTAACTGGGGCAATGCTGAAACGGAGATTCGCCACATGGGCGACTACGCCAAGGCGCTGGGTGCCAAACTCCGCGCCATTCGGCAGCAGCAAGGCTTGTCGCTGCACGGGGTCGAGCAGAAGTCCGGCGGCCGCTGGAAGGCCGTGGTCGTCGGCTCCTACGAGCGTGGCGACCGCGCCGTGACTGTGCAGAAGCTGGCCGAGCTCGCCGACTTCTACGGTGTGCCGGTGGCCGAGCTGCTGCCGGAGGGCCGGGTGCCGTCCGGCGCCGAACCGGCCACCAAGATCGTCATCAACCTCGAGCGACTTCAGCAGCTGCCCGCCGACAAGGTCGGCCCACTTGCCCGCTACGCCGCCGCGATCCAGAGCCAGCGCGGTGACTACAACGGCAAGGTGCTGTCCATCCGGACCGAGGACCTGCGCTCCCTGGCGATCATCTACGACATGACGCCCGGCGAGCTCACCGAGCAGCTCGTCGACTGGGGGGTGCTGCCCCCGGAAGCCCGCCCGGTCCGCGAAGACTGACCACCCGTTGCCGACGTCGCTGGCGTCGGCAACGGCGTGGGCGGGGGTGTGCGGCCTGGCGGCCCGCCCCACTTGTCGCGTCTATTGGGCACGACAAGTGGCACCTGTCGTGCCCAATAGCCACGACAACTCGCCCGCCGACCGCACTTGTCGCGGCAAAAAGGCACGACAAGTGGCACCTGTCGCGTCTATTGGGCACGACAAGTCGGACCCCGGCGACGCCGACCACCACGACCCCGGCGCCTCGAACTCCCCGCCCGGTCGCATCGCCAAGGCGCCGGCTGCCGGCCGCGCCGACCGCACTTGTCGCGGGAAATAGACGCGACGAGTGGCACCTGTCGCGTCTATTGGGCACGACAAGTCGGACCGCCGGCGGCCGCCGGAGCCGGGTTGGTTAGTGGTCCGGGTCGGCGGCGGGTTCGCTTGGGGCGGCGGTGGGGGCCAGGCCGGGACGGAGGTGCTCAGCGATGTCGGAGATCCGACCGAGGACGCCGTTCACGAAGCGCGGCGAGTCGTCGGTGGACAGGGTCCTGGCCAGCTCGACCGCCTCGGTGATGGCCACCGGGTCGTCGATCTCGTCGATCCACAGCAGCTCGTAGAGGCCGATGCGCAGCAGCACGCGGTCGACGGCCGGCATACGCGCCACCGACCAGCCCTCGGAGTGCTCGGTGAGCAGCTGGTCGATCCGCTCGCGGCGTTCCACGACGCCCTCGACCAGTTTGGCCGCGTACTCCGACACGGGCGGCGCGTCGTCGGTGTCCTGCCGTTCCTTGAGCACGACCAGCGGGTCCGCGCCGCGAGCCTCGGACTCGAAGAGGATGTCCAGCGCCCGCTTACGCGCCTTCGTGCGTGCCCTCATCCGAGGTCACCGAGGTCGATCCTGCTGGCCACTGCCGGTACATCCCCTTCAGCTGCCCGGACCCGCGCGCTACAGCGCGAGCAGCTCCTTACCGGTGAGGGTGAGCAGCTCGGCGCCGTCCGGGCGAACCACGAGCGTGTCTTCGATTCGGACACCACCCCGGCCGGCGAGGTAGACACCGGGCTCGACGGTGACCGCCATGCCGGAGACCAGCCTACCGGCGCCGGTGGCCGACAGTGCCGGTGCCTCGTGGATTTCGAGTCCGACGCCGTGCCCGAGGCCGTGCGAGAACTCCGCGCCCCGGCCGCCGTCGGTGATGACGTCCCGTGCGGCGGCGTCCACCGAGGACACCTCGACACCGACCGCCAGCGCCGCCCGGCCGGCCGCCTGCGCCTCGGCGACCAGGGCGTACAGCTCGCGCTGCCAGTCCGCCGGCGGACCGAGCACCACGGTGCGCGTCATGTCGGAGTGGTAGCCGGCGCGCAGCGCGCCGAAGTCCATCTTGACCAGGTCGCCGGCGGCCAGCACCGCGTCGGTCGGCTGGTGGTGCGGGATCGCCGAGTTGGCGCCGGCCGCGACGATCGTGTCGAACGAAGGGCCGTCCGCGCCGTGCTGGCGCATCCGCTGCTCCAGCTCGGCGGCGATGTCCCGCTCGGTGCGACCTGGCCGCAGCCCGCCCGCCCCGATCAGGTCGGCCAGGGCCGCGTCGGCCGCCGCGCAGGCCGCGCGCAGCGCCTCGATCTCCGCCTCGTCCTTGACCACCCGCAGCCGCTGCACCAGGCCGGGCGCGCGGCACAGCTCCAGCCCGGCGCCGGTCGGGTCGGTGCCGATCTCGCTGGCCACCTCGAGCAGCGCGGCGTGTGCGTCCACCGTCACGTGACCGGATTCGAAGCCCAGCCGACGGTGGCCGTCGACCCCGGCGGCGGCCACCAGCGCGCGGTCGCAGGCCCGCTCGATCACCCGGGGCACGTCCGGCGCCTCGGCGGCGGCCTGCGTGGTGTACCGCCCGTCGGTGGCCAGCCGCGTGCCCGGCTCGCCGTCGGCGGGCACCAGCAGGGCGGCGTTGGACCCGGTGAATCCGCTCAGGTAACGCACGTTCACCAGGTCGGTGACCAGCAGGGCATCCAGCTCGGCCGCGCGCAGCAACTCGCGCAGCGCGTCCCGGCGGGCGGCGGGTGTCATCCGCACAGGGTATGCCCCGGATTCGGTGCGGTCAGTGCCCGTGCAGCAGCGTCTGGGCGTGGTCGGGCACCGAGGTGAACATGTCCCGGGGCGGGCGCTGGTAGCCGCGCTGCGGCGGGCGCGCGGGCAGCGTCAGCTTCGGGGCGTCGACGTGCTTGAACGGCACGCTGGACAGCAGGTGGGCGATCATGTTGAGCCGGGCCCGGCGCTTGTCCTCGGCCTCCACCACCGACCAGGGCGCCGAGGCGGTGTCGGTGTGGAAGAACATCTCGTCCTTGGCCCGGGAGTAGTCCTCCCACCGGGTCACCGACTCCAGGTCCATCGGGGACAGCTTCCAGCGCCGCATCGGGTCGTCCAGCCGGTCCTGGAAGCGCCGCTCCTGCTCGGCGTCGCTGACCGAGAACCAGTACTTGCGCAGCATCACGCCGTCCTCGACCAGCAGTCTCTCGAATACCGGCGTCTGGTGCAGGAACCGGCTGTACTCCTCCTCGGTGCAGAACTTCATCACCCGCTCGACGCCGCCCCGGTTGTACCAGCTGCGGTCCAACAGCACGATCTCGCCGGCCGCCGGCAGGTGCTCGATGTAGCGCTGGTAGTACCACTGCGTGCGCTGCCGCTCGGTCGGCGCGGGCAGCGCGACGGTCCGGCAGACGCGGGGGTTCAGGTACTCGGAGACCCGCTTGATCGCGCCGCCCTTGCCGGCCGCGTCCCGCCCCTCGAAGATCACCACGAGCCGGGCGCCGCTGGTCCGCACCCACTCCTGCATCTCGACGAGCTGGCCCTGCAGCCGGAAGAGCTCGTCCTCGTAGAGCTGCCTCGGCAGCCGCTTCGACCGAGAGTGGTCGGAGCCACCGGGCCTGTCATGGCGCGCCGACTTCTTGCCCGACTTGCTCATGGATGCCACCTCGCCGTCCGTACCGAGCCACCGCCGTGCGGGCCGCCGGTGCCTGTGCCGCCTGTACCGAGCCACCGCCGAGCCACCGCCGAGCCGGCGGTGTCTGGCAGGTAACCACGTGACCGGCGCGCACGCCTCCACCAAGCGGGGTGTTGCGCAAAGATGACCTGGTCAGTTGGTTCGCGGCTCGCGCACCGGGCGACCCGCCCAGCCAAGCAGGCCTGGTGTGCAGCTCGGTAACACCAGGCAGCTTTCGGGCGCCCCGTACAAGCCTGGTGTGCAGCTCGGTAACACCAGGCGGCCCCGCGCCCCGGCACGGGTCGGCTGTGCAGCTCGGTCTTGGGGGCACCACATAGGCTGTCCGACATGAGTCAGGGCGTGTATTTCCGGCAGCTGTTGTCCGGGCGGGACTTCGCGGTGGGCGACCCGATCGCCACCCAGATGGTCAACTTCAGCTACCTGATCGGCGACGCGGCCCGGCGCGAGGCCGTGCTGGTGGATCCGGCGTACGCCCCGGACGACCTGCTCGCCGTGCTCGCCGCCGACGACATCACACTGACCGGCGTGCTGGTCACCCACCACCACCCCGACCACGTGGGCGGCGACCTGATGGGCCACCCACTGTCCGGGCTGGCCGACCTGCTGGGCAAGGAGCCCGTCCCGGTGCACGTCAACCGGAACGAGGCGGAGTGGGTGCGCCGCACCACCGGGGTGTCCTCGACCGACCTGACCGAGCACGAGCACGACGACGTGGTGGCTGTGGGCGACGTACCGATCCGGCTGTTGCACACCCCCGGCCACACACCGGGCAGCCAGTGCTTCCTGGTGGACGGCAAGCTGGTCGCCGGCGACACGCTGTTCCTGCAGGGCTGCGGGCGTACCGACTTCCCCGGTGGCGACCCGGACGCGCTGTACACCAGCCTGCAACAGCTGGCCGCGCTGACCGGAGACCCGGTGGTGCACCCCGGCCACCAGTACTCGCCCGAGCCGAAGGCGCCGCTGTCCGAGGTGCGCCGGTCCAACATGGTCTACCAGGCCCGCTCACTGGAGCAGTTCCGCTCGATGTTCGGCTGAGCCCCGCCCGCCGACCCAGTCGATTTCGCCGCCGTCCCGGTCGATCCCGCACGCCGTCCTGGTCGGTCCCGCACGCCGTCCCCCTACCCGCCGTCGCCGGCCCGCACAGGGCGTTTGGCTCGGCACAGCCCGCGTGGGCTCGGCACAGCGCGTTGGGCGGCTGTGTGAGCGCGACGCGGGCTGTGTGAGCGGGCGGCGCGTCGGTAAGCCAGGCGGTCAGGTCTGGCGGGTGGGGGTGGCGTGGTCGGCGATCCAGCGCAGGGCCAGCGGGTAGCCGCCGACGCCCAGCCCGACGATCACTCCGGTGGCCACCTCGCTGATGAAGCTGCGGTGGCGGAACTCCTCGCGGGTGTGCACGTTGCTGATGTGCACCTCGATCAGCGGGGCGGTGAGCGAGGCGCAGGCATCCCGCACCGCGATCGAGTAGTGCGTCCAGGCGCCGGCGTTGAGCACCACCGGGGTGCCGGCGTCGGCCGCCCCGTGCAGCCAGCCCAGCATCTCGCCCTCGAAGTCGGTCTGCCGTACCTCCACGGCCAGCCCGAGCTCCTTGCCGGCGTGCACGCACAGCCGCGCCAGGTCGGCGTGCGTGGTGGCACCGTAGATGTGCGGCTCCCGGGTACCCAGCCGGCCCAGGTTGGGCCCGTTGAGCACCAGTACCGGACGTCCGTCAGGTTCGGTCACTGCCCGCCCCCCGCCGTAGCGGCGTACGCGGTGGCGAGCAGCTCGGGGCTCGGGCCGTCCAGCCGGCCCGGCTTGGCCAGCCCGTCCAGCACCACGAACCGCAACTGCCCGGACTTGACCTTCTTGTCCAGCTTCATGGCCTCCAGCAGCTCGGGCAGCGCGTCGGCCGGGTAGCTGACCGGCAGCCGCAGCGCGCTCAACAGCGTCCGGTGCCGGTCGGCGGTGACGCCGTCCAGCCGGCCGGCCGCGCGAGCCAGCTCGGCGGCGAACACCAGTCCGACGCTCACCGCGTCCCCGTGCCGCCAGCGGTACTCTTCGCGGCGCTCGATGGCGTGGCCGAGGGTGTGCCCGTAGTTGAGCACCTCGCGCAGGCTGGACTCGCGCAGGTCGGCGGACACCACATCGGCCTTGACCTGCACTTTCCGCCGCACCAGCTCGGGCAGCACGGCGCCGGCCGGGTCCACGGCGGCGACCGGGTCGGCCTCGATCAGGTCCAGGATCACCGGGTCGGCAATGAAGCCGCCCTTGACGATCTCCGCCATGCCCGGCCGGAGCTCCTCGGGCGGCAGGGTGAGCAGGGTGTCCAGGTCGACCAGCACGGCGGCCGGTTCGTAGAACGCGCCGACCAGGTTCTTCCCCGCGGCGGTGTTGATGCCGGTCTTGCCACCGACGGCGGCGTCCACCATCCCCAGCAGCGTGGTCGGCACCTGCACCAGCCGCACGCCGCGCATCCAGGTGGCCGCGACGAACCCGGCCAGGTCGGTGACCGAGCCGCCACCGAGCCCGATCACCGCGTCGCTTCGGGTGAGCCCGATCTGCCCGCAGATCTCCCAGCAGAAGCCGAGCACGCCGAGGGTCTTGGCCTCCTCGGCGTCCGGGATCTCGGCCCGGTGCGCGTCGAACCCGGCCTCGGCCAGCTCGGCGCGCAGCTGCTCGGCGCGGGCGGCCAGCGGGGCCTGGTGCAGGATCACCGTGCGGGTCGCGCCACCCAGGGCCTTGAACAGCTCGTCCGCCGGCAGCCCCCGCCCGATGATCACGTCGTAGGGGCGGTCCGCGCTGACCCGGATGCGCGCTGTGTTCGTGGCGGGACTGGCGTTCACGCCGGTCATGACGCGGCCGTCGGGAGTGCCATGAGCACGTCCGCCACCACGTCCTCGGCGGGGCGCCCGCTGGTCGGCACGGTGAGCTGGGCGACCGACTCGTACACCGGCCGCCGCTCGGTGAGCAGCCGGCGCAGGTGGGCCCTGGGGTTGGGCAGCAGCCACGGGTGCAGCGGCACCAGGCCCTCGCGCCTGAGCAGGTTCTCCAGGTCGACGTCGAGGAACACCACCCGCCGCCCGGCGAGCAGCTCCGGCACGCCGGGCGCGGTCGGGGTGCCGCCGCCCAGGGCGAGCACGCCGTCGAAACTGGCCAGCACGGACCGCAGCAGCTCGGCCTCCAGCTCCTGGAACCGCTCCCGGCCCAGCTCGACGACCAGCTCGCCGGCCTCCAGGCCGTGCGCCTCGCGCAGGTCGTCGTCCAGGTCCTTGAATCCCAGGCCCAGCCGGCCGGCGACCCGCCGGCCCACCGTGCTCTTGCCCGATCCGGGCGGCCCCACCAGGATCAGGGCCGGCTTGGTCACGTCCTCCACCACTCACACAGGGTATCCATCCGAGCGGCGGAAGCCCCGGCCGCGGCTCGATCAACGGGTTCTGGCGTCGGTGCCACCACACGTCGCGCCTGGCCGAGGTGGCGACGGGTGCGCGACACGGAGTTCAGCTGGCGACGGTCTCCGGCACCTCGGCGCCGCGTCCGGAACGGCTCTCCTGTACGGCCGCGCGCTGCAGTGCCCGTGCCGCCCAGCGGATGACCTCCTTGGCCTCCGCCGGGTCGAGGCCACAGGCGTCCCTGGCGGAGACCATCGCCTCCACCCCGCAGACCAGTGTGGTGGCCATGATCAGCCGGCGGTGCTGGTCCGGCGGCAAGGTCTCGACCAGCGGAGCGAGTGCGGTCGCCACCGACTCCAGGCGGTGGCTGCCCCGGATCGGCACCCGCTCGGGCTCCGGCACGTCGACCTGAGCCTGCCAGCGCTCCAGGATCGCACTGAGCACCGCCCGCCACAGTGCCTCGTTCTCGAACTGGAAACCGCTGACCGTGCTGACCAGCGTGTCTATCCGGTC
>Ga0137415_10005682_pt1 | contig 12345 bp, 13 predicted proteins | sample CZODoug3_1_1_16f_FD_183082 | JGI IMG/M metagenome (GOLD analysis project Ga0137415, IMG submission 183082) | Vadose zone soil fungal communities from Angelo Coast Range Reserve, California, USA - CZODoug3_1_1_16fungal (Hybrid Assembly) | ecosystem: Environmental > Terrestrial > Soil > Vadose...
TAGCCCCGCGCAATTAGTAAGACTTCGAGGCGCCACCCGACCAGCAGGCGGCGGTCTTTCAGGCAGAGCGGCGCGGGAAACGGTACCTCGGATGCCTCCGGTGGAAGCAAGCGAAGGCAGCGGGAATGAATTGATCGCTGGGTCGGTCATCCCAAATAGATCCTGAATAGCATCGCTATCCAATTTCGATTGCAAGCCCTCGCGGATCTGGCAAGGGCCGGCTCAACTCACGCCTTGCCGGTGAGACCGGCTCAAGAGACAGGGGACGCTCATGAGTGTATATTCTTTTTCGATACCTCTTTTGGCGCGATGCGGGCAAGATTGCGCAAGGCCGCTTCAGATCTTCTGATCTCCTTATGGGGAGGATCGATCAGGCAATACCGACCTGCGTCCATTATATGCGAGGCCCGGGGCCGAAATGGTACGAGAAGAATGGACGGAATAGAGAGGCCGCGGGAATCGTCCACAGACCCGCAATTTTGATGACAGGTGGGATTTATAAGTAACGATTGTGGGGGAAGTGATGCCCCCACACGCCGATAGCCATGGATATGATCTGGAAGTTGTCGGCAGAAAGAGTTGCAGCCTCTCAATCCAGATTGATCGTCCTGTTATGCGAACGTCGCGGTGCTTTCAATTCGCTAGGGGCGCCTGTGAATTGTCCAAGGCGCGCGGCGGTGCCAGCGGTGAGCTGCAGCAGCACGCCGACCATCCACCAGAAACCGATCCCGACATTCCAAATGACGGGCGGAGCCTCGTCAAACACGATCATACATACCGACACGAGCGCTGCAAAGGCGGCGAGGAATGTGCCGGCGCCGCTCGCCAGCGCAATCGGAAACGCCTTCGGACTCGAACCGCCATGTGATATAGAGCGGCCGGAGGCGCCGGCATGCAGTGAAGGAATGTTGGTTCCCAAATAGAAGCCGATAGAGCCGTAGAGGACCGCTGAGAAGAGAACTCCAATAGAATTGATCGCTTCGATATTTGCTTTAGCCACAAGCGCGGCAACGAAAAGTCCGCATAGTGCGCCCATAATCGCAAGACCAATTCTCTCTATGACTTGAGCAAACGCATTCAGGTGAGAATGGGTGACTGTTGAGGTATCTATTCTATTCAACATGATCGGCTTCCTTCCTCGATTGATAAGACTGAATCGATTTCCTGCGCGCAGACCCGGATTTGCACGGCGTTTCGGAAAACGCCCCACCCGGGCTGCGTTGACTTAGGTCCGTTCGTAACCAATAGGTTGCGGTCTTAGCTTCCGGCGAGCCCTGCGGATTGCTGAGCCATAGGGTTCGATCGTTGCTATTCCGCGTCACTCAGGAGACTGGACAGACGATCAGTTTATTCCGGCGAACTTCGTTTGCTGGGATAGGCGTCGGTGCTGACGATCTAACATTCACGCGACTACAATTCATCGATCACGTTTGTTATTCTTAAGCGGAAATGAACGTGTGGCATCACACGAGCGATGCGACGAGTTTTAGATGCGACCGAGTAAAACGATGGGGGAATAAAGCGCGCGCGGAAACAGTCGCTGATGTGGTGACGCAAATCGTGGCGTCGAATAAGAGCGCGTACCCCACGGGCAGCGTTTCCGTCGTTTCGAACTGATACGAGTCTCCCAACACCTAGCCCCAGCTTTTCTCCCGAAGTTCGGGCTTCTTTTTTGCTCGCTGCTTGTCTCAATAATTAAGAAAGTGTTCGAACTGGGAATTTCATCACGCGACCGAGAGTCTTCTGTGAGAGGCGCCGCTACGCCGAAGGGGGACGGTCGATGCGCCCCCGACAGATCGCTTCAACTTGAAACGAGGAGATTGGTCTTGATAGCCCGTGATTCCATGCACTTCACCGCAAATAGGGTAACTTCCCTCAGGCCGTGCAGATGCAAGCCGCAAAGCGTCCTTCGTGCTTTGAGAGTGACCCTCTTGTTCACCGCTCTGGCGTCCACGCCCGGTCTTGCGGAAGACCCGCAGAATGCCGGCGCCAGCCCGGTAGTGAGCATCGACCATAACACTTTCATTCCCAGCGAAATCACTGTCGCGCCGGGTACCATTGTGACCTGGGTCAACAACGAAGCGATGCCCCACACAGTAGTAGACCTGAACAAAGGGTTTCAATCAAAAACTCTTGTCAAGGATGCAAAGTTCTCTTTCACTTTTACAACCGCGGGCGACTACAGCTACTTGTGCTCGATTCACGCGAACATGAAAGGCGAAGTCATCGTCAAGCCGGGGGTAAGTTGACGTTGCCGCTCAGCGAGGCGGTGCATTGTCGGATTCCCGAATCCAATGCGAGTGCCGCCGGCCCCTGTTCGGAGTGCGAGCTCGTTCTCCATGCGTTTTCGACGGAGAATTAGACGCGGCAGTTTCGTTGGCTTGCGAGCGGGACCTTGGGCAGTGCCAGGGTTGCTTCGTTGAAGATGAAATTGAAATCCATGAGATGGATATTCACGCGTTCCGCAATGGGTTGGCCTGCTTCCTGTCAGGTTGCGAAATCGAATGAGCTGGGCGAGCATTTCGAGGCGGCATTCGCTGTAGGTCTTGGCGGAAGATCTGCGGGCAGCGGGCTCTAATTTAAAATAGACGTCGTGATCGACCCGAGCCCAATACCTTCGTGCCCGGCTCCATTGGTCAGGTGCATTGAAATGAGCAATTGGAGCGGGGAAAGGCACGGATCGAGAAATTGTATTTTTGGGAATAAAGCCCGAGAAGACCGAGTCTCCTGTTTAGCGGAGCAATTCAGCGCCAGTTGGAGCCGTCTGGCTCCCGCAGGGAGATGTGACATGTCCAAAAAAGGCTTTGACGATCGTGGACAGGGATTAGGCCGCCGGGAAGCGGGTAACAAGCCGCTCGCGATCATCGACAAGACACTGGCCGATTGAGGGAGTATCCGACATGCGAATTCTGATCAGCCAGTTCCGATCCGTCGCGGCCCGGTTTGCAGTTAGCCGCGCCCTGGTCGTTGCAATCCTCTTGGGTCCAGTCGTTGGCGCGATGCTGGCGTTTGGTGCGGTAGCCGCGCAGGATGCCACGAACGTGGTCACCATCGACAATTTCACCTTCACGCCCCCGGAATTAACGGTAGCCGTGGGAACGACGGTAAAGTGGGTCAACCATGACGATATCCCGCATTTAGTGGTCAATAAGGACAAGGCCTTCCGGTCGAAGGCGCTCGATACTGACGATTCGTTTTCCTATACGTTCGCCAGCGCCGGTACCTTCGACTACTTCTGTGCTCTGCATCCGCATATGGTCGGAAAAGTTATCGTGAAGTGACCTTCAAAGCACTGAGAACCTTAGTGTGCCAAACATGACGACACCCTTATCGGTAAATCGGTCGAATTCCTGGCCTACCGAGCTTAACGAAGTCATGTTAGGAAAACGGCCGGAAGGCTCAGATCGTTTGTCCGGCCAGCAGCAGGCGTCGGTCCCGATTGTGCAGAACAAAGATGAACGCGCAGTGTTCGATGAAGTCTTTCTGCCACACATGGCCGAAGCCTATCGTCTCGCGCGATGGCTCACCGGCAATGCCTACGACGCCGAAGACGTTGTGCAGGATGCCGCGTTGCGCGCGTTTCGCGGCATCAAGAGTTTCGGTGCCGTCAATGCTCGCGCGTGGTCCCTGACGATCGTGCGCAACACCGCCTACAGCTGGTTGGTGAAGAACAGACCCAAGGCGGTGGTTTTCACGGACGATCTAAGTGCTGCGGAGCAACAGGAACTTGAGCATGAAGGCCCGCATGGGACGAGGATAGAGACACCGGAGGAGATCGCGCTTTTCAAGGCGGATGCCGAAGACGTTGAGCACGCCCTGGCGAAGCTGCCGGCGCAGTTTCGCGAAGTGATTGTCTTGCGGGAAATCAATCAGTTGAACTATCGCGATATCGCGGAGATCACCAATGTTCCAATCGGCACGGTAATGTCGCGCCTGTCCCGGGGCAGGCAACTTCTAATCGCTCTTCTGGGAGACCGAGAGTAAATAAATTATGATTGCATCGATAAAAGAGAACGACGAACTGCAGATGAACGCCTATTGCGACGGCGAACTCGATCCGCCTTCCGCGATTGAGTTCGAGCGACGGCTGGCTGACGATGAATCCTTGAAGGCCCGATATAACCGGTTGCTGTCGTTGCGCCGCGCCGTTCGTTCGCTTCCGCAATATGAGCTGCCTCCAGGCCTGCAGGCCCACATCCAATCGGCATTGGATGCAGATGGTCCTGGTCAGACGAATCTTCCGGGCCCTGTGGTACGTCTGGGGCAGGCGGGACGTCCGCGCCAGCGAAGCTGGTCGTTTCAAGCGTTGGCTGCGGCAGCGGTGTTTGGCGCGGTGATCTCGAGTTCCGTGATGCTGACGATAGAGCGCTACAATCTGCACGAGGATGTTGCCCGTGAGGTCGTCGCAGGCCATATCCGCAGTCTGTTGGCGCCTCAGCCCTTTGACATTGCGTCTTCCGACCGCCATACGGTCAAGCCGTGGTTCACATCGCGCCTGCCGGAATCGCCCCAGGTGCCCGACCTCGCGGCGCAGGGCTTCGTGCTGGTGGGCGGCCGCGTGGATGTCGTTGGCCACGATCCGGTTGCAACGATCGTCTACAAGCACGCCAAGCATACAGTCAGCCTGACCACCTTGCCGCCCGGTCAATCCGTCTCTGATCAAGCGATTGCAGGGTACAACGTCCGAAGCTGGAGCGATCCCGAATTCACCTACATTGCCGTTTCAGACTTGCCGAGCGCAGATCTTGCATCATTCGAGCGCGCATTTTCTGCGGGATCGCCGGCGCCGGAAACCAAATAGACGAGCGAGATCGTCTAGTCCTCTGCTGGGACGTCCTGACCCGCACGCCCAAATGGGCTGTCTGGCAGACGCATGATTATGCTGATCAAAAATGCTGAAAAACTGCGTAAAACAACTCTGCGCGAACGGATCTATGAAGAGGTCGTGCACCTAATCTTATCCGGCGAATTGCCGAGTGGCGGATGGGTGGACGAGAAGCAGGTGATCGAAAGACTGCGGGTGAGTCGAACCCCGTTCCGCGAGGCGATCGGGATACTTGCAAAGGGTGGGCTGGTCGAGATCAAGCCCTATCACGGCTTTTATGTGCGCAGCTTTTCTCGCAGCGAGACCGCGGACCTCTACGAACTATACAAGCGGCTTGAATGTTTCGCGGTCGAGCTTGCCGTACCGCAAATGAGCGACCGCGACATCCGACGCTTTGAAAATATACTTATTGAAGCCGTGGCCGCCTTGCAGCGTCGCGATGTCAAAACCTATGCCATCCGCGATCGGGAATTTCACGAAGCTATCGCCGAGCAATCCGGAAATGTCGCGCTCATCGAGGCGCTGAGGCAATTTGGGTTGCAAATCCAGCTCTGTGGCATAATCTCAAACGTGAACGGGGAGTTTGCCGAGCGCACTGCACACGGATACGACGACATCATACAAGCATTCAAGGCGCGGGACCCTCCGCGCGCTGCTTTTCTCGTCCGCGCACACATCAGCCGCGCGCAGGAGGCGATTCTTGCGCGTTTCCCCAATGAAATAGCATCTCGTTGACGGCACGTTCGTTTGCCGACTCAGTCTGAGCAAGCTACCGCAGCGGTATTCATGGCGAGCTGCCAAAAAAATAGATGCGCACGAGAACGCCTTTCTTGTGAGAGCGGCGGCGAGGGTTCCTGCATGCCATAGGGCAATTCGTAGCTGGGATTAACACCACTCTTATTAGAGTTGTGCTACCAAAGGATTTTAACAAGTCCAGGCAGCAGGAGCTCTGCGGAGCGATGAGCAAAGAAACACAACGCTCACCTGACAGGCTTCACTGGGACATCCGCGCAGCGGACGCCTTGCAGCTTGCTCGCCTGATGCCCCCACGCCCGGAACGTAATTAAGCACTCAAATTGGCGAGCCTGCTTCGGTGCACTGCCGACGTACGGGGATTGATTTTTGCATGGCGGGGCCGGCCGCGAAAGCAAAGCCAATGGCGCTTGCTGGTTGAAAAGACATCTCACATAGAGGTTATTCCTTGCCGCCGGGCGAGCTGATACGTGCAATGCGAATGCGTTGAGTAGCTCTGTCGATGATCAGTCCCGCGTGCGCGAAGGAGCAACTTGCGCTCACAATGTTCGTCGCGGGCCGCACGTAGCGAGCCGCGCGGGTCGATAAATCGGAAGCGCTTCAGGATCACATCTAATGCATCCGGCTCAATAGGTCTCTGGGCTGATTTCTAGACTTCGCCTCTGGATGGCCCGGCGTATTCGGGAAGAGTAAACGCGGATTCAATGCGCATCCGCCGATGCCCGATGCTGTCCACTGACATTGCTCATGTGTTGTATAGGCGCAATCGAGGTAGCTTTCCCGCGACACGCACCACGGATATTCCTGTGCGTGAGCAGCCTCAGGGGACAAAGAACCAGCCATACCCAATGCGAACGCCGCAAGAGACGAAAGGCGCGCCATTCTAGCTCCGGCCAGGATCCGCCGAAACGATTTGGCGCCTTTAGATTGAATGCGAGTTTGGTGCATGTTTTCTTCCTCGCACAAGTCATCGGTGCCAGACGACTGCATGTCAAAACGCATTCCTGTATCGCGCGATGTCGCTGCGGCTACCATAAATCCACATCGGCTCGCCGCACTCACTTGGGCCGTGGTCGGTCATGCAGGCGGCGCTCCAGGGTGGAGCTATGATCTCGCGGCCCTCAATCCCGTATGCCTGCGGTTGACTGCCGACTGGTGATCGAGTGCCGATGTGCGATCGAGCGCCGCTTTTGTTGGCTCGCTCGTGGGCTGCCGTTGGTGTCGCGAATATCGACACGAGCAGTAGCGCGGACAGAACGCGTATAATCGTCATTGTTAGGTTCCTCGTGCCACCGGAGAGACCCACTTAACTCGCGTTTGGACTGCGCATGGACGCCCCTGCTAGAAAGACTCGAGTTGGAGTCTGGATATTCCCGAACACGCAAATATTGGAATTATCCAAACTGTTGCGGTGACAGCCGTCGGGCGTGTTCACGGGAGGTTGAGCCGTTGTTTGTATCGGCGGGCCCTTGTCAGTAGTTTTCAGAGGCGTTTGATACGTACAGCTGAGAATTGCGGCGTTTAGCAACCTCTGCAGACGCTTCTGATTATGCGGTCGACGTTCGCGTCTTCTTGATCAAGGCTCTGCTGAGATGGAGTCGTCGGTGTAGGAACATCGCCTGCACGCGGCTGGCGGTGGCCTACCGGCGCTGTCCAGGGCCTGGTTGTAGTTTCTTGTCCGGCCATCGATGGACGGAAAGACGGTGCTAATGCCATAGCGTCGGCAGTTCCGCGACCAACGACAACTTCTTCTCGTCGCCGAGGTGGCGCAGATGCAATTCCTAAATTGCCGTTGGGATGGTAAAGGGCATATGCGCCGGGCTCTTGAATAACTGGTTGTGCGAGTACCGGAGTTGCGATCGCCGTCGATAGAATTGCGACCACGCCAAGAATTGTGCATTTAGTCATCGAGTGTCTCCATCTAGCTCATCGCGCATAAGCGCTTCTGATAGCCAGACTCTTGCTGGAGGCCTCATCTTCCCGAACATCCGAATATTGATAATTCTCCAAGTCCTCTCGAGAGACGTCTGTCCCGTGTGCTCGCGTGGAAGACATGTTGACCGTCTGACGAGTTTGGGTCGGCAAGCGTCATCCATGCGCGGGAATGACGCCCGCAACCTTCTTCAGAGTTAAAAAAGCAAGGAGTCGGGAATATCGATACCGGAATGTCAGTCTCACTATTGGAGGCAGCGTGGCCGCACTTAAGAAGCAAATTCGCCGGTGCTGTCCGGCCGGCGAAGCCTCCTAAGCGTCCCAGCCGTCGTTCCCGGCTGGGACGCTTTTTTATTCAATCAAAGGTTGCGCTTAAGAGATGAGTTGGCGCTAAGGGACCTACCGTCGCCCGTGGCACTGGTCGTCCGGTTATCAAAGCAAGTCGTTAGGAAGTTCTCGGCGAGTCAGATATTCGGCGCGCGCTCGAGATCTACCAGTCGCTCGAGAATTCGTTATTCTCCGGTTTATGCTTATTGTTACGGTCGAATATTGATGGATGGAGTAAAGTAACTGCACGAACCCGGAGCGCGATAGAATAATCGGTTTTTTGCGAACATCGATGCCCTCGTTATCGACAATGACAGTTTGAATGGGCCGGCGTGCAGTAATAGGTCTTATTGGGAAATCGGGACAGACCACTCTGACCGAAGAGGCCATTTTTGTGAGCTTTGCTTCGGTGCCGCATGGTGTTGAGGATCTGCCGCATGATCACGCGGGACTTCGCGTCAAGCGTCGAATTGTCCGCCCATCAGCACCGCCTCGATCGCGAAAAGACTTAACCCTCATCCCCGGGAGGCCAACACGGCGCAGAAGCTCCTTGAATCGAGCGTCAGACCGCAATGAATCGAAGGCCGGTCGCAGCAGAATCGACGGGTTGAATCGCGCTTCATAGCCTTTGTTCAACCAGATCATTGCTTGGTCCTGATCGCCGAGTCCCACATAGATCAGCGCGATGTTGGCTTCGACGGAAGGGTTTTGCTCACGCTGGGCCTCCAGGTCCTGGGCTATTTTGGTTGCTTCTTCTTTCCGGCCCAAAACGGCGTAAACGTAGGCGAGACTGGAGTCGAGAACCCCACTGTGTCCGGAAATCTCGATCGCTCTCTGAAATTCAGCGATGGCTTGATCGTGCAAGTGCTTTTGTTCGAACGCCTGTCCTAGCTCATAATGCCCGATGGCAAAGTTCGGGTCCATCCGCAACGTTTTCTTGCTTTGCCGCACCGCCTCGTCAAAGAGATGAGCGATGCACAATGCGTCCGCCATGTCCGCACTGATGATCAAGGAAAGCGGATCAAGGCTTTCCGCCTTTCTTAACTCGAAGAGGCCCTCGCTATTCCGCCCCATCAAGATCAAGTGCCAAGCATACCAGAGGTGAGCGGTCGCGTAGCCGGGGTTTAGTGTGATTGCCAGCTTGTATTCCGCCTCGGCAGTCTCCCAATCCCAGCCATAAAGATCCAAAGCGAACGCGAGAGAGGTGTGGGCCTCGCCGAGACTATCGTCCAACGCCAAGGCTTTGGTCGCAGCCGCCTTCGCTTTGCGGAAAGCATCCGGGGGAGAAAGCACTCCATATTCCCAATCGCCCGACAATGCATAGGAGTCAGCTAAGCCAGAATATGCTTCGGCGTAATTTGGATCCGTCTCGATTGCATGGTTGAAATATTCGACGGCTGTCCTCAGACCATCTCCGGTTCGCTTGTTCCAAAAATAGCGTCCTTTGAGGTAGGCCTCATAAGCCTCCGGGTTCACGACCTTCGACTTCTCCAGCGCCACCTGTTCCCGCAGATTCAAGGTGGCCCGGATTTGCTGAGCGATCGAGCGGGCTACTCTGCTCTGTAGCGCCAGCGTGTCGCGGAAATCTCCTTCGTAGCGTTCGGCCCAGATCTGCCTGTCAGCTGGCACGTGGATCAACTGAGCGTCGATCCGTACGCGTTCGGCGGAACGCAACACGCTTCCTTCGACCACGGCATCAACATTTAGCTCGCGAGCAATCTCGGCCAAGGGTTTGCGAGCGTTCTTATAGGTCATCGCGGACGTGCGGGAGATCACGCGTATTGCGCTGATCTGTCCCAGTTGCATGATCAACTCGTCGGTCATTCCGTCGGCGAAATAATCCTGAGACGCATCGCTCGAGAGGTTTTGCAGCGGCAACACTGCCAAGGAGCGGATCGAGGGTAGGGGGTGCCTCCACGAATAAAAAATCCACGATAAGGAGACTGCAAGGATCAGAGCAATCCCGAAGCCGGAAAGCCTCCAGCCGAAGGCACGGGGCGGCCATCTTGCTGAGATGCCGGCGTCACCCGGTCGCGGAATACCGGGGGTTTCGCGCCGAGCAAGATCACCAGCTATGGTCTCTGGTTGCCCACCATGGACAAGCACGACGTCGGCGAGAAACCGGTAGCCACGGCTGGCGACGGTCTCGATGAAGCGGGGATTCTCGGCCGAATCTCCTAATGCTTCTCGAACCTTGCTGATTGCTTTGTTGAGGCCGTGATCGAATTCCACGATCGTCTTCGGCCAAAGTCTGTTGCGCAGTTCCTCCCGGGTCACCAGTTCTCCTGGTTTTTCCAGCAGCATGGCCAGCAACTGGAAGGGTTGTTCTTGCAACCTCACCCGTTTGCCAAGCTTCGTGAGTTCACCGGTTCGAAGATCGGCTTCGAAAATCCCAAACTTAAAGCGCTTGATAGGTTGGACGGTCTGCTTCATGGCAAACCCGAGGGTTCCGAGGATTCGTCGGCTCGCCGCTTCGCAAACCGGAGTTAAATACCCCTACCTTGCAGAGGATCGCTGCACGTAAGCTGTTTATTGTATTATGTTTTTCAGGGTACTTAAGTTTCAGGAAGATAGAACTGACGATCCATTGAAGCAATATACATTTCCAGCCACACAATCGGCAGGGCAATGACCGCTCGTCTGGAGCCTGCCGATGCCGTCCCTTGTCGCTCGCCGCAATTGCAATGCGACCATCTCGTCTAGCCCGCTTCAAGGCGTAGCTCCGAAGGCCACTCAGCTCACGCCAATCGCGCGGGCCTCGTCTTCCTTTTGCGACCGCACCTTGGCCACGCCTCATCGCGGGCATGCGAGTTCGCCGTCACCCGCTCTGACTATGTCAGGGCCATCGTCTCAAGCACTGAGCCGCTCATGCCGGCGCGGATGCACAAACGAAAGCTTGGGGGCCCGGACCTCCAAAGGCCAGCATGGAGTACCTGCTCGGCGACCTTCCCCTCGAACAAGCCGAATGAGCCTGCGGCCTTTCATACATCGTCGCCGAGGTGGAAGGCGCCTACACCGCTGCGCTTGGCGCTTGGCGCGGCGACGCTCTCGCGCTCTCGTTATCATGGCGACGATTTCTAGGCGGCGATACATGCGCTAATGCTACTTAGGAGAGAACACGTGCAGACTGTGAACGGCTTGATGCAGCCTGGAAGAACAGCCGCAGACAAAAGAAACCCGGCCGCCTCGACGACGAGAAGCTGGCACATCGAATTCACGCCACCGAACTCAGCATTGGACCAGTTGGGATTGCTGGTACAAAACAGGCTGCCGAGCGAGGATGATTCCCTTGCCAGATTTAAGCAGAATATCGTTCCTCAGCTCGAGGCTGCCTACAATTTCGCGCGTTTCCTCAGCCGAGATGCCGACGCGGCTCAGGACATCGTACAGGAGGCATTTCTTCGAGCCTATCGAAGCTTCGCTGGATATCGTGGCGGGGATGCGCGCGCCTGGATCTTTGCAATTGTACGTAATTGCTATCACAGCTGGCTGAAGGACCGACGGCGAAAGTCGCGGTTGGAGTTCGATCCCAAGGGCAAGGGTGATTCTGAAGAAGTCATCCTTAATATATCCTCGGACGAGGACACTCCGGAAGCGATGCTGGTGCGTAAAGCAGAATCCCAGACCGTTCGCTTCATTCTTAATATGATGCCTCGCGCTTTGCGCGAAATACTGGTCTTGCGCGAACTCGAGGAACTCTCCTATCGTCAAATTTCAGATATCACAGCCTTGCCGATTGGCACCGTCATGTCGCGTTTGGCTCGCGCGCGAAAGGCGTTTGGGGATGCCTGGGGCTGCGAGACAAAAGATACTGGCTGAACCGACATCGCAATCTCTGCGCTGCGCCGAACCTGGTGCGCCGCATTTTGCATTCTCGTCGTCGCTTCGGCTTATGCGAGTTCTCGGCCCGGCTATTCTGGCAATGACTCTGCTCGTGCCGCGCTTAAGCTCCCGGATGGCAGGCGCCATAGGAGTGGAGCTTGTCGGTGACGATCGCCTCGGGGGCGAAGCCCTGCTTTCTGAGCAGTTTGCGCATCGCCGGATTTCCGTGACAATGCCCAAACCACGAACGCGGCCGTCGCTCCGCCCGGGAACCCGACCTTTTTCGCGGCTTTGATGGCGCTCATCGCCTACGCACGCCGATTCTCGCCCGAGTCCGGCCGCCCGTCCAATGAGAACTCTCCCCGCACCACCTGGTTACCGAGGACAGATATTTCAATTTTTTGCGCTACGCGCGGGAATAATCCGCGCAATTCCTCGGTCAAGTCCTTGTCTGGCTTTTGCTGGTCGTAGCAAGGAGGAAACACATATGGCGCATGATCACGACAATCACGGAGACGGCATCAGCCGTCGTCACACTCTTGAATGCATGCTCTGGGCTGGCACCGGCGTTTTATGGACGGTTGCCGGCGGCATTCCGAAATCCAGCCTGATGGGGTCGGCGCAGGCTGCGGAGGGCGACTTCACCTTCTTGCAGATTTCCGACAGTCACGTCGGCTTCGACAAGG
>Ga0137415_10005683_pt1 | contig 12344 bp, 10 predicted proteins | sample CZODoug3_1_1_16f_FD_183082 | JGI IMG/M metagenome (GOLD analysis project Ga0137415, IMG submission 183082) | Vadose zone soil fungal communities from Angelo Coast Range Reserve, California, USA - CZODoug3_1_1_16fungal (Hybrid Assembly) | ecosystem: Environmental > Terrestrial > Soil > Vadose...
CGACACCACCGACGACCTCGGCCCAATCCGGTGAGTGCCGATCGTGGGGTACTCGACACCAGCGTGTTCATCGCCGCCGAGAGCGGTCGTGCGCTGGACGCGGACGCCCTACCCTCTGAAGCCGCGATCTGCGTGATCACCTTGGCCGAGCTCCACGCCGGGGTGCTGGCCGCCACCGACGTCGACACCCGGGCTCGCCGCATGGCCACCCTGGATTCCGTCGTGGACATTGAGGTACTGCCTATCGACGAAGCCGCGGCGATCACCTGGGCGCGGATGAGGGCGCGCCTCGCTGAGGCCGGCCGCCGAGTCAATGTCAACGACCTATGGATCGCCGCCTGCGCCGCATCCCGGGAGCTACCAGTGGTCACCCAAGACGACGACTTCACCGCGCTGGTCGAACTCGCAAACCTGCGAGTGATCTGCTGCTGAGCAGTCACGATCAGCCTGCATCCAGCTAGGAGCCGCCGATCCCGGGCGATCAGCCCGCTTTTGCCTGAAGGGTGCAAGTTTGCGATGGCGCTGCTCGATGCATCGCGGCCGCGGGGTCCAGCCGTTCCCCTTTCGCCCTCTCTGTGCGCAGCGATGAGGTTGTCGAAGGGCTCTCAATGCCTCGACCACGGGCACGGTTGCAACCACAGTCAACGGTCACACAAGGGCGGGACACGACGATGTTCAGGTCTCGCAGTCGTTGCGCCCGCCTCGCCCCTGGACTCGATTGCCAAGCAGTTGAGGTAGCGACAAGTGCTCCCCCGCTGACCAGCGGCAATCCCCGCTGTGTCGCAATGTGGTCGCATCCCGCACGCTGATGTCACCCGAGCCAAGACCGCGCGTCTCGGCTCGACGGCGCCTGTAGCCCAGCTAAGGGAGATGATCACTATGGCCCCAGCCGTGGCCAGGTGGTGTCATCGCAAGGCGGGCGAACGGGCCGATACCGGGGTTGTATCGGCCCGTTCGCCCAACGCCGCGAGGGCGCCGCCTCGGCGCCGCGGCGCGTTCGTCGTGGACGTGCCGTTCAGCGGCCGGGTCACCGGAGAGTTTCCGTGGGGCGACCGCGCCTACGGTGAGCTCCCCGTCAGGGTCCGACCGCAAGACCGAAGGTTGCGGCGAATGACGGCGCGGTGGCGGAGTTACGGAGTTTGGGGGCACCGACGACGTCGTCGTAGAGGCCGGCCAGGGAGTAGTGCGTCAGCGCGGGGGTGACGACCTTGCCGGTCAGCCCAGCGGCGGCGACCACGGTGAGAACGTTGTTATCGCTGTGGTTGTCGTCCTCATCCGCGGTGATCACGACCGCGAGTTTGCCGGCGCGGAAGTCGGGGCCGGCTAAGATCATCGGGAGCCACCCGGCAAGCCAGGTGTCTGCCTCCTTCAGCGTGCCGTCGTGGGCGTCGTGGCTCAGGTCAGGAATCGCCCAGCCGATGTTGGGCAAGCTGCCGGCCGCGATGTCACCGGCGAGCGCGCCAGTGGAGGGGCTGCCCATCGGCACTTGGCCGGCCTGGCACGCGGCTCGCTCATCGACGTAATACGCCCACGCGGTGTGTCTGACCGCGTAATCACCGGAGTTGGACACCGCGCAGTTAGTGGGCATGGACTCGGCGTACACCTTCGCGGTCTTGCCCGCCGCGAGAGCTTGACCGAACACGGACTGGCCGGGGATCGGGTGGGCTGACGGGTCTCGGTCATCGGTGATGCCGAAGGTTGACCCGCCGCTGAGTGCGAGGTAGTTCGGCAGCGATGGGTGACTCACCGCGGTGTATCCGGTGGCGTAGGCGTATTGGGTCGCCACAGCGAACAGGAACGGCATCGAGGACCGCATCTGCTCCAAACTGTGGTTCTCCTCAACGACGGTGAGAACCTTCGCCACATGCGTACCGCCAGGTGGCGCCGCCACAGCCTGCGGTGGCGGCGTCCCGGACGGTGTTGAGGTGCTGCACCCTGTCGCTAGCGCGGCTACCACCATCGCGATCAGGACGACCCTCACAGCAACTGAAATCACGAGAAGACCTCCCGGGCCTGAACTACTCGTGATTGTCACGCTACGGACAACCGTCTCACCGCTCGGGCAGCCCAGCCAGGCCAGAGAGACCGGCCAGCCCGTCGGCACCCGGCCAACCGTGGAACTCGAACCCACGACCCACCCATTGGCGGTTGAACAACGGACCGGTATCACCCGCGCCCGCGTGCAAGCCATCGTTGAGCTGCTCCTGCACCGCGCCAGAGTGCGGGGCCCAGTGATGCGGGCCGTTACCTGGGGTCGGGTGAGCAGCCGGCACGGGGGACCGAGAGGGGCTTTGCGCCGAGTTCCGCGCAGAACCCCTCGCAGGCCGCGATCTGCGGCCGCGTGCGCTCGAGTATTTCCCTGCTCTGGCCGGCGTACGACCTGCTCAGCGGGCCAACGTCCGGCTGCCGCTACTGATGTGCCTGGACCGTGTCGATCTGAGGGTGGATGACGGGTGCGGGGACATCCAGGACGAGCCGCGCAACCTGAGAACGCTCCGGGCATCGGCCGGCGGCCAGTAGCGTCTGATGATCAGGTCGGGAATCGTCTGTCGCTCAGCTCGGGTCAACCGGTTAGGGGCGGGGAGTCAGGTTGGCCCGGGTGGCGAGGCTGGGCAGGGCGGCGCGCAGCGCGTCGGTGGCGATGACCCAGGTGTGTCCGCCCGACGGTTGGAGCAGCTGGATCGACATGCCGGCAGCCCGAGTGGCCTCGGCGACCCGACGGCATTGCGGCCCGTACTCCCGGTCGTCGCTACCGCTGGCCAGGATGCCCAAGGTCGGCTCGAACCGCCGGACATTGAGGATGTCGAGCGGATTCACCGCGCGGAACTGGGCTTCGTCGCCCCCGAATGCCGCTTGGACGGTCTTCGCGTGGCTGCCCAGTGTGGGCTCCTGCTGCCCGGAGATGTCCAGGAAGGTCGGGTAGGTCGCCGGTCGGCGTACCGCCAGCTGCAGTGCGCAGGTACCGCCGAAGGAGAAGCCGCCGATCGCCCAGTGCGCATGGTCGCGGTCGACCTGCAGAGTGCGCTCGATCCAGGCCGGCACGTCCTCGGCGAGGTAGGTCTCCACCCGACCCAGGCGGGAGTCCAGGCATAGGGTGTTCGCTAGCGACGCCCCGGTGGCGTCCGCGACCACGACGATCGGGGCGAGACCGGCGTGCGCGGCCGCGAAGGCGTCCATGGTTTTGGCCATTTTCCCGGCGATGAGCCAGTCCTCCGGACCGCCGGGCTGGCCGGCGATGAGCACGAGCACCGGGAGTAGCGGGCGGCGTGCGCCGAGGTAGGCCGGTGGGAGGTAGACCCATGCCGGTCGGGCGTGGAAGCCGGAGCGGGCGCCGTCGATGTCGGTGTGGCTCACCCGCCCGGTCGAGGGCATGTCGGCCGGCGGGTGCCAGGACTCGGTCAGCGTCAGGTTCGGGCTGGTGGTCACGAGGGGCTTGTTTCCGACGATCTCGGCGAAGTCGACCTCATCGGTGGCTGGGATGCCGAGGGCCGCGCCCACCGTGGGGCGGTACCCGTAATAGGCGTTGATCTTCGTCGCGGCCAGCGTGACCGTCAGCAGTGCCGCGGCCAACACAGCGCACTGCCCCCGCCACCCCGACGACGGCCGACCGGGCGATCGCGCTCGGATCACCCCGAACGCCACCCCGAGCACGCCCACCGCCGCCCACCACAGCACGCGCGGCGGCAACGGGTCCGGGAAGGGCTTCCACACCTCGAGTCCGATGTCGGCCAGTCCCACGAGCAGCGCTGATCCGACCACGGCGAGCGGGACCACCCGCCGCCACCAGTTCGGCTCCCGCCGGGCTAGCAGGAACACCAGCGCGGTGGCGCCGACCAGCGAGACCGACGCGGGCACCAGGCCGGCCAGCAGTGAGGCGTCCCAGAGCCAGCTCACCGGGGCTTCCGCCGTTCGAAGGCGGGCCGAGGCACCGCGCGCCGGGTCACGGGCCGGTGCCCAGCGGCGCATAGCCGACGGCGGTCAGCGAGTCGGCGATCCGCTGGTCCCCCGCCTGACTGGGGTGGTCCCCGTCGGGGGCGAGCAGCTCGGTGTCGTCCTGGTCCCCGTCCGCGCCCTTGAACGGTGTGAAGAGATCCACATACCGGGCGTGTTCGGCCACGGCGACCGTCTTGATCACGTCGTTTGCCTGCTCGGTGAGGGTGGCGCTGCCTTGTTCGAAGGTCGGGCCGTAGGTGCGCGCCGCGACGGCCCCGTCGATGAAGACGTTCCAGTAGCCGGTCACCCGCAGCGCGGTGGGCCGGCCGCCGCGCAGCTCCCAGATCCGCTCCAGGATGGCGGTGAGGTTGCGCTCCATATCGTCCATCGCAGGCTGGAAGCAGGCCAGGCCGTCGGCACCGCCGCACTGACCAGCGACGAAGGTGTCGAACATGGGGTTGAAGTCATTCGCCCCGATCGTGACCGTGACGATGTCGGCGCCGCTGATGTTGTCCGCCGCGTCGCCGTCGGTGGTGAGCGAGGCGAGCAGGTCGGCGCTCGTCCACCCGCCGACCCCTAGGTTGGTGACCCGCACCGCCACCGAGGTGTCCCGGGTGACTGTCTGGCCGAAGAGGTCGAGGAACCCGTCGCAGCCGTCGCAGCCGTCCCCGGCGGGGATCGAGTCGCCCAGCCCGACCACGCGCCAGGACCTCGCCGCCGGGGCCGACCCATGGGCCGGAACCCCGACCACCGAACCGTCGACCGCCGCCAGCCCGCCGACCAGTCGGGTCGCACCCACCGCGACACCCACCGCGGTACCTACCGTCACGCCCACCACGAGCCAGGTCCGCCACCGTCGACCGTGCACCGTCCGCCCTCTCTGCCCCGGTCAGCCCACCACACCCCCGGTCGGTCCGGCGATTTAAATGTTCGTCCGACCTCGTTGTCGGCTGTCACTCTGGGCTGACCGACCGCCGGAGTCAGTGGCCCCGATTTGGTCACCAGGTAGGGGAAGGACGCGATGAGAAGTCTGCGCCGGGCACCGTTGACTGTCGGGGCGGCGACCGTGCTGCTCCTGGTCGGCGCGCTGACCGGAAGCCTGGCGCACGGTCCTTCGCCAGAGCTGCTGTCGCGGGTGGGCGCCGGTCTCGGCCCGTTGCGTGACGGGCACTGGTGGTTCGCGTTTACCGCGCCGCTGTGGTGTTCGGGTTGGGTGGATTACCTGACCGACACGATCCTATTGGTGGTCTTGCTGGCGCTGGTGGAGACGCGGCTGGGGATCCGGCGCACCATCGGGGTGCTGATCGTCACTCAGCTGGTCGGGGTCTACACCGGACTCGGCCTGGTGTGGCTCATCAGCCTGTCCGGCGGACGCTGGGCTCGCGAGCTGGCCGCATCGGTCGGGGTCGGGCCCAGCGAGATGGTGATCGGTGCCGCGCTCGCCGCCTCGGCGGTGCTGCCGGTGTTGTGGCGCCGCCGTCTGCGGCTGCTGCTGCTGATCGGGCTGGCGATGATGGCGCTCTATTCTGGGCTGCTCACCGACGTGATGCGACTTGCCTACGGCTTGGTCGGCTTCGCCGTCGGCGCGCTGTTCCTCGGCGCTCGCCGGGCGCGGCACCGCCTGGCTGCCTCCCGTCCGGAGGCTCGGGTGCTCATCGCGCTGGTGGTGGCCGCCTCGGCGCTCGGGCCGCTGGTCTCCGCGCTGGCCCAGACCCGGGTGGGCCCGCTGTCCGTGCTGCGTTTCGTGTTCGCGTCCCCGCCGGCCGACGCACTCACCGTGCAGCAGATCTGCGCAGACCCGGCGGCCGCCTTCGAGTGTGTCAAGCTGCAGACCCGGCTGCGACTGTCCGGGATCGGGCCCGGCGTGATGTCGGTCATGCCGATCTTGCTGCTGTTGATTACCGCCGAGGGCCTGCGGCGGGGGCGGCGCGCCGCCTGGGCCGCGTGCGTCACGCTGAACCTGGTCCTCGGTGGGCTGGGCATCCTGCTCGCCGCGCACGCCGCCGCCCAGCCCGTCCGCCAGCGGGTGCTGCTCGGTGCTGGCCACCATCTGCACGCCTGGCTCATCGTCGCGCTGCCCGCGCTGCAGCCGCTGCTGGTCGGGGTGATGCTGCTCGCGGTCAGCGGGCTGTTCGACGTCCGCGCCCCGGCTGGAACGTACCGCCGCTGGGGTCGGCTGGTCGCCGGCACCCTCGTCGCCGTGTCCGCGGTCTACGTCAGCGCCAGCCTCCTGCTCGCCGCCGGTTACGACCGTCCGCCGCGCCTGGGTGAGCTGCTCGTCGACCTGCCACTGCGCTTCTTGCCACCGGTCTACCTGGGCACCGCCGAGCCGGCGTTCCTGCCGCTGTCGTGGCCGGCCACCTTGTTGTTCGAATGGACCGGCGTGGTGTTCTGGAGCGTCGTCGCGATGGCCGGCCTGGCCACCTTCACCCGAACCCGGCTGGTCTCTAGCACCGCTGAGCTCGCCCGGGTGCGCGCGCTGCTCGGGCTAGACGGCGGCTCCTCGCTGGCGCACATGACCACCTGGAGCGGCAACGCCTACTGGTTCACCAGCGACGAGACCGCGGCCGTGGCCTACCGGGTGCACGCCGGCGTGGCGCTGACCGTCGGCGGGCCGATCGGCGACCCAGAGACGAGGGCCAAGGCGATGCTCGGGTTCACCGAGTACTGCCATCAGCTGGGCTGGATACCGTGCTGGTACAGCGTGGACACCGCTACCGCCACCGTGCTGCGCGAGCTCGGCTTCAGCACCCTGCAGGTCGCCGAAGAGACCGTGCTCCACCTGCCCGAGCTGGCTTTCAGCGGACGCAAGTGGCAGGACATCCGCACCGCGCTCAACCGGGCCAAGAAGGCCGGTATCGCCGCCGAGTGGTGCCGTTTCCGGCACGCTCCGCTCGCCGTCACCGACCAGATCCGGATGATCTCCGAGGAATGGGTGGCGGAGAAGGGCTTGCCCGAGATGGGCTTCACGCTGGGCGGTCTCGACGAGTTGGCCGACGACGACGTCCGCTTGCTCATCGCCGTGGACGCCGACCGCACGGTGCACGCGGTCACCAGCTGGCTCCCGGTCCGCCGGGACGGCTGCCTGGTCGGCTGGACCCTGGACTTCATGCGCCGGCGCGGCGACGCCTTCCCCGGAGCGAGCGAGTTCCTCATCGCGTCCGCCGCGCTGCTGTGTCAGGAGGAGGGCATCGAGTTCCTCAGCCTGTCCGGAGCGCCGCTCGCCCGGATCGACCGGGGCCAGCCGATCGGCCCGGCCCAGCGCCTCCTGGACCGGACCGGCGACCTGTTGGAGCCGGTGTACGGGTTCCGTTCGCTGATGGCGTTCAAGGCCAAGTTCCAGCCTGAGTACCGGCCCCTCTACCTCGCCTACCCGGACCCGACCACCCTGCCCAGCATCGGCAACGCCCTCAGCCGCGCCTACCTGCCACACTTGCAACCACGCCAGGCCAGCCGCCTCGCCCACACCCTGCTCGGCAAACGCCGCAGCCGTGCCAGATCGGTGATGCTGCCGGGCGGAGCCTTGTGAGCGGGCAAGATCGCCATTTCCGGACTGTAACCGGAACACGACGTGCTTCTCACCGCCACCTCCGGCGGGCGGCTGGTGTTCCACTTCCTCGCCGCGCTGGCCGAGTACGACCGGGAGATGATCGTCGAAGGCACGATGGACGGCCTGGCCGCCGCCCGCGCACGCGGCCGTGTCGGCGGCCGACCTTCGGCACTGTCACAGCGCCAGCTCGACCAGGCACAGCGGATGTATGACTCCGGCGAGCACACCGTGGAGCAGATCGCCGAGGCCTTCAAGGTTGGTCGCACCACCCTCTACCGCCAGCTACACGCCTACGGCACCGGCGCCGACTGCGCGCTGGTCGTCTACCGCAACACCGGCACCCGCAAGATCGACGCCGACACCAACCGCCGCTACGGCGAAACCGGCGCGGGCGAGAATGCCCAACTCGAGGCCGACCGCAAGTGGTTCCCTATCGCCCCGGCTCGCTGATCGAGGCTGAAGGCGATGGTCTACGTCGTCGACGGCCTGATCGCCAGGATTCGCTCGGTCGAGGCGGACCTGACGAAGTGGGACACCGATGACCGCGGCTACGCCGACGTCCCGGTCAGCGGCCCACTCACCGAGCTGCAGACAGCGAAGACGCTCCCGACACTGGGCCTCGGCCTGGCGTTGCTGGCTCCTGCCGTGCCGCCGTCTTACACCGCCCTCGTGTTGAATTAGTAGCCGACGGTGTACCGGCGTTGCAGGTGTTGGGGTACCTCGGCTTCGTCGAGGATGGCGACCGCCAGATCCTCGGCCGAGATGGCGGGGGCGCCGTCTTCGCCGACCAGCAGCTGGTTTCCGCCGACCCGGAACCGACCGGTGCGCGCGCCTGGCTGAACGAGGCCGGCGGAGGGGCTCAGGTAGGTCCAGTTCCGGTTGGACAGCCGGTAGGCATGCAGCGCCTCCCGGTGCGCGAGTACGACCTTGGAATACTCCTGGGGAACGCCGAGCTGTTTCGGGAGTTGCTCGGCAAAGCCCGGCATGTCGACCACCTGCAGACCTGGCTGAACCTCCAGACTGCCGGCTCCTCCGACAACGATCAGCCTAATTGCTGGGTGATCTTCCAGCGCACTGAGTAGTGAGTGAGCCGCCTCGGGGAGGACGGCGGCTTGGGCGATCGTCTCAGGTATGTCGCCGCCCGCGTTGATCGCGTTGATCAGTATGTCGAGGCCACCGATGACGGCAGTGACCTCATCGCGGCGCAGCACGTTGGCAACCTGCCAGCGCACCTGTCCGGGTTCGGCGGGAATCCGGACTGCCTCGCGAGTGAACGCTCGCAGCCGGTGGCCCCGAGCGAGCGCTTCGGTGACTACACGCTGACCAATGATCCCGGTCGCGCCGAAAACTCCGATCTCCACGACTCCCCCTTACATTGTTCAGTAACTGAACACTGTCTAGTACTGAACAGCGTACAGAAACATGACGCTGTAGTGTGCGGGTGTGGCCGAGGTAGTTCAGAGCAGGCGGGAGCGGCACAAGGCCCAGACCGAGCGGGAGATCAAGACGACCGCGCTTTGCCTGATGGCTGGGGGCGGCCCGGACGCGATCTCGCTGCGCGCCATCGGCCGTCAGATGGGTATGACCGCCAGCGCGATCTACGGCTACTTCGCTACGAGGGACGATCTGATCACGACGCTGATACAGGACCTATACGTCGAGCTGTTGAACGCCGTCGAGGCCGCCAGGGACAGTCGCCCGGCCGCCGACGCCGGCGGCCGGTTGCTGGCCTGGGCTGAGGCGTTCCGGAGCTGGTCACTAGCCAACCCGCAGGGGTTCCGACTCGTGTACGGCGATGCCATCGCCGGTTACCAGGCTCCTGAGGGGGGCGCCGCCCCGGAGAGCGAGCGACGAGCCTGCGCGGAGCTTGTCGCCCTTGTTGCCGCGACGTGGCCTCAGGCGTCCGCCCGCCAGGGCGTGGTCGATCACCGCTGGTCGGATTTCGCGCCCAGCCTGCGAGCCGAGATTCCTGGGCTGCCGCCGGCGGCCGTGGCGCTCGCACTACGGGTCTGGGGCCGAATGTACGGGCTGGTCGCGCTGGAAATCTACGGCCGCCTCGCCGGGCAGACTCAAGATCCAGCGAAGCTATACCGAGCCGAGATGCTTGATCTGCTCACCACCCTAGGGCAGGCACATCCAGGGTGAACCCCCTTCGTCTTCCCCCGCCGTTGAGGCCAAACCCGCATCAATCGAGCGGCAACAGCGTCATGAAGGACAACGAGATCGAGTCCGTCCGCACGCACACCGGGGGTGGCAGTGGCGATCGCCCGACGGCATGGCGAGGCTCCCTTTCCGCGAGGGCTCCCGGCGCCGCCGGCTGGCTGGCTTACTGCGTCCTGAGCTCAGTGAGCAGGCGCAGCAGCGAGGCGCGTGGCCGGCGTCGAACAGCTCGAAGTGCACCCGTTCGTCGGGCAACCCGACGGCACGGAGCTGGTCGCGGAACGCTTGAGTGCCTACGTCGAGGTACCACTCGTCGCGGGTCCCTGCATCCAGCCACACCGCCCGCAGGGAACGCAACGCGTCGGCGTACCGCGGCGCCATCCGCACCGGGTCCCAGTCCAACCACCGCTGCCATACCTGCTCGCGCAGCACCCCGGTACGCGGATCAAACGGCAACTCCGGCGTGCCGTCCTTACTCGCGGAGAAACACGCCGACAAGCCCAGCAGCATTAGTAGCTCCTGGTCGGCGGGCTTGGTGAACGCCGGTCGGGACCGGAAGTCCGCCCACCAGGCGCCGATGTCGCCGTCATAGTCGCGCAGGTGCCGCACCGACTTGCCGAACTCCGAGAGGTAACACAACTCGTAGAGCGAGTCGCCAGCATGGCTAATCAGCGCACCGAACAGATCCGGCCGCAGCATCGGCGTGATCATCGCCCCGAACCCGCCAGAGGACTTGCCGCTGATCCCCCGGTGCGCTGCCTCGGGCAGCGTCCGGTACTGGGCATCAACGAATGACACGACCTCCTCACACAGATAGCTGTGATAACGCCCAGTGCCAGCAGAGTCGACGAACTGGCTGCCGCCATACGCTGTCCAGGCATCGACGAAGATCACCAGCGCGGGAGGGGCGCCACCGGCCGCAAACACCGCGTCGGCGGTTTCCGGAAAGGGTTGGCGGTACGGGGTTCGGTTGCGCCACATCGCCAGATGCCCGGTGTAGCCCTGAATCACGTATACGCTCGGGTAGCGCCGTCGGGCCTGGGCGCTGTCGTCGTATCCGGGTGGCACATAGACCCACAGCGGGCGCTGGGTGGGGTCACCGAGCGGGTTGTCGCGCAGCAGCACGCTATCAATCACGTGCTCGTCGAGCCGACCAGCAAGATCGGTGGACCAAGGCAGCATGAACTCACCCTAGGTCGCCAACCCGCAGCCGCAAGCTGCGTGATTAGCCGCCGTGGCGGCACCGCGGTCAGAATTGCAGACCTACCGACCACACTGCCCTAGTCTGCGGCCGGTGCACGGCGAACCGGCCACAGCCTGATGGGCTACCAAGGCCTCTAGGCCCATCCTGCCGCGAATCATTCGGCGCCAGCTATCCACAACCTTGCCTCAGCCGGCGGGGCGGGGTGTGACCGCGCTACCCTCAGTTCTCCTGGTGGTAGGCGTCTACAACCTCAGACGGGATACGGCCCCGGTCGTTGACCTTCATGCCCTTGCTACGCGCCCATTCCCGGATGGCCTGGTTCTGCTCCCGATCCACCGCCGGACGACGCGCGGCCGAAGCGGCCGATGCTTTCCGTCCACCACCTGGCTTGCGGGCGGCGGCGACGTAGTCAGCCAAAGCCCCACGCAACTTTTCGGCGTTCTTGCTCGACAGGTCGATCTCGTAGCTCTTGCCGTCCAAGCCGAAGCTAACGGTCTCATCCGCCTGCGAACCACTCAGGTCGTCAACCAGCGAAACCGTAACCTTCTGCGCCATTCTCATCCTCCACACAGGCCCAAGCGTGACAGCCCCAAAATCTCGCAGGGCCCCACCTGATCAACGCAGAGAATAAACCTCAATCAGAGAACTTGTCGAATCCGTTCCGCCTCAACCAACCGATCGGAGTGTGATATCAATCAGTCAGACCGCCGGAACATCCTCATAAAGTATCCGCCACCAGCAAACATGGCGCGACCCTCTTGCCGACCACGCACCGGGTGCCGATTTGACTCGGCCAACTTGAAGCTAGCCCGCCAAAACGCCGCGGCTCAGTGGTCGCCCTCCCATGGCTGGATTCGCCGCGGCGTACGTACACCCCAGATCGTGTGCGGTAGCTCCTCCTCCACCACCCGAGGCTCGCTCCGCATGATCCAAACAAACGGATCACCAACCAGGCGCGTCTCATCCGCGCCGCCATGCGACAGTCGCACCTCACGCGCCAAACGCCGGACCTGCACCACAATCCGATGCGGCTGTCCCTCGACGCCGACCAGCCGATCCCCCAGACGCACTTCCGAAGCCCGCAACCGCAATTTGATCAACTGAGACTGACCCCCCAACGACCCTTCGCAGGTCAACACCGCGCCGCAAGACCGTCGCCGGTCTCAGGATGCCGAAGTTGCGAGCTCGTCCAGAGCGAGGATCTCCGATGTCCGCACTTGGGGAGCTGTGCGATTCCGCAAGACCCATCGTAGGGGTTGGATCGTCTCCACGGCAGCCGCGATTCACGCTCGGAATGTGGCCATCCCATCGAGCGACCGTGAAAGCAGGACCGCGTCAGCGAAGGATTCGCCTGCGACGAACCAGACACAGATCGTAACCGTTGAGAGCAGAACTACTTCTCCTGGTGGTAGGCATCCGTCACTTCGGACGGGATACGGCCACGATCAGACACCTTCATCCCACGCTTGCGGGCCCACTCCCGAATCGCCTGATTCT
>Ga0137415_10005685_pt1 | contig 12343 bp, 10 predicted proteins | sample CZODoug3_1_1_16f_FD_183082 | JGI IMG/M metagenome (GOLD analysis project Ga0137415, IMG submission 183082) | Vadose zone soil fungal communities from Angelo Coast Range Reserve, California, USA - CZODoug3_1_1_16fungal (Hybrid Assembly) | ecosystem: Environmental > Terrestrial > Soil > Vadose...
CGCCGCCCCGAGTCCCTGATCAGGAACTGGTTCTGCAACGATAAGATCGGCATCGAGCGCGTCGAGCTCGCGCAAATAGCGAAATAAATTCGCAGCCGCTTCGCGAAGATCTTTGCCTTCGCTCAAATTTCGAATCGCGATGAAACGTTCGTCATTTTCAATTGCGTTCCATGCAAGCAACGCGCAATGCTGATTCGGTTTGGGCAAAAACGAAGCGAAATCTTCCACGAGACGCAGCGGCGTTTTCGGCGCGTAGTGTGAGGGCAGTTGTCCCGGCGCAAAGACTTTTTCCGCGGGACGGGCAATGTCGATCTTTCCGAATCCGGACAGTTGCTCCGCGCTAATCGGACCGCGGCGCAAGATGTCGATCTTGCCATCTCGGATCGTGATGATCGTCGACTCAATTCCATGCTTGGTTGGCCCCGCATCGATAATCAATGGAATTCTGCCGCCAAGTTCGTCCTGAACATGTTGTGCGGTGGTCGGACTGATTCGACCAAAGCGATTTGCGCTTGGGGCGGCGAGCGGTTTTCCGAATACGCGCACGACTTCGGCAAAAACCGGATGTGCACTCATTCGAACTGCGACCGTGTCCAAGCCGGCGGTCACAATTTCGGGAACAATTTCCCTCTTCGGCAAAACCATCGTAAACGGACCGGGCCAAAACTTCTCCACTAGTTTCAAAATCAATTGATGATCTTTCGCGGGAAGATCGACAATTTTCTTCAGCCAAGCGCGATCGGGCAAATGAACGATCAGCGGATCGAATCGTGGCCGCTCCTTTGCTTCGAAAATCTTTGCTATGGCGAGCGGATTGAGCGCGTCAGCAGCGAGGCCGTAAACTGTTTCTGTAGGTAAGCCGACGATTTCGCCCGCATGCAGAAGCGTTACCGCCTCGGCGCACTCGAGGGAGGAAACGATTTTCGTTTTCACTTTGGTACTCGCTGAGCGAGTACCGCATCGGTTTGCTTTTTTCGAAATGCTTCCAGTTTTTTGCGACCCCTATCATCGGAGACCGCGAGAATGCTGACCGCGAGCAACGCAGCGTTTTTCGCGCCGGATGCGCCAATCGCGAGTGTGCCGACGGGGACCCCTCCCGGCATCTGTGCGATGGAAAGAAGTGAATCGAGTCCTTGCAGTGCTTGGGATTGAATCGGCACGCCGAGCACGGGCAACCAAGTATGGGCGGCGATGACTCCCGCCAGGTGCGCGGCGCCGCCCGCGCCGGCGATGATCACGCGCAGCCCGCGACTCGCTGCAGTTCGAGCAAAGTCAGCCGTAGCTTCAGGGCTACGATGCGCGGAAAGAATTTGATGTTCGTTAGGCACGGCAAGCTCATCAAGAAGTTCGACCGAATGGCGCATGGTTTCCCAATCCGAGGCACTACCCATGACAACGGCGACAAGCGGCGAAGATTTCGGCGCAGGCATAAGCTGATTGTAGGGCGTTTCTGCGAAACGCCAAACACGGCGTCTGACACAGACGCCCGACCAAAGATGTCGATCTTTTCATTGTCGACCTTCAATCGCATAGTATCTCATGACCTCGAGATCGATTGTCCTCATCGGAATGATGGGCGCAGGCAAATCGTCGGTTGGGCGTTGTCTTCAACGGCGGACGGGACTTGCCCGTTTCGACACAGATGAGATTGTTTCGTCGAAATTCGGGTTGTCGATTTCGGAAATCTTTTCCACGCATGGTGAGAGGCGATTTCGCGAAAAGGAAGCCCAAGCGCTGGTTGAATTAGCCGCAGGCGAAGCGACAATCATCGTGACCGGCGGCGGAATTGTGCTGCGTCAGGAAAATGTCGATCTTTTGAAACAACTGGGAACAATCGTCTGGCTCGATGCAAACGAAGAAACGCTTTTCGAAAGAGCATCGCGTAGAAGCAATCGGCCATTGCTACAAACGGAAGATCCGCGCACGACATTCTCGGAAATGTTGCGCGCGCGCGCCCCCCATTATGCGAAGGTTGCAGATATTCGTGTCGATACGTCGGCGCTAACGCGTGATGAAGTTGCGGACGTAATTTTGAGCAAGGTTAAAGAGTTAGTCACAACGCGAAAATGATCTCTTCTCATACCGATAATGTGGGCTGGCCGATTTCGAACGCGGATTTGAAAGGGCGGCTTGTCGCGTTTGCGCGTGAACTTGGTTTTGATTCATGCCGTATTACAGCGTGCGCTCCGCCGACTCATGCAGAGGAGTTTCGTGATTGGCTGAAAGAGGGCGCGGCGGGTGAGATGAGCTACATGGAACGCGGCGAAGAGAAACGCCGCGATCCGCAAAAAGTTTTGCCGGGCGCACTCTCGATCATTGTGGTGGCGTTGAATTATTGGCAGGGAGAAAAATTGCGACGGTCACAGACCGCCGCTACAGGTAGAATTGCGCGTTACGCATGGGGCAACGATTACCACGATGTGATCGCGGCTAAGCTGGATAAGATCGACAGGTTCTTGCGCGAATTCGGCGGGGAACAAAAATGTTACGTAGATACGGGTCCGATTTTGGAACGCGATCAGGCGGCGCAAGCCGGCATTGGCTGGCATGGCAAGAGCACGATGCTGATCGACGAACGGCTCGGAACCTGGTTTTTCCTCGCGGAAATTTTGACGACGCTCGAGCTGTCACCCGATCGTACGGCGCAGGATCGTTGCGGCAAATGCGAACGTTGCGTCAACGCGTGTCCAACAGGCGCGATTACTGCGCCGCATCGCCTCGATGCGCGGCGCTGCATCTCCTACCTCACGATCGAGCTTAAAGGCTCGATTCCGCTGGAATTTCGGTCGCTGATTGGCGATCGTATTTTCGGTTGTGACGATTGCCTCGACGCGTGTCCGTGGAATCGCTTCGCGAAGGTTTCGCGCGAGAGCGCGTTCTCGGCGCAAAGATCGACAATTGGTATGGCGCTGCGTGATTATTTGGGCTTGAGCGACGCAGAGTTTCGAAATCTATTCCGCAATTCGCCGATCAAGCGGATCAAGCGGCGCGGGTTTTTGCGCAATGTCTGCGTGGCCATGGGCAACGTCGGCACGGTGGAAGATTTGACTGCGCTGGAACGAGCAGCCGCCGACCCGGAGCCGCTGATTGCCGAGCATGCGGCATGGGCCACCAAGCGGATTCGTGAGCGCTTCGGCGGGGAAAAAGCGCAAAGTAATTGAATCCAAGCGGTCCGGTTCTTGCATCCAAAGGTCGATGTTGTGAACGGGTTTTGCTTTGCAAAGGTCTAAGGTGAGATTAATTCTGGCGCTTTTGTCCCCCCAACGACTAATTTCATGCACCAAACTGTAACCACGCCAGCCCCTACGATTACTCCGCAAATGGCGAAGAAGCGTCGCTCGCGGCGCAAGCGCTATATTATTTTCGGATCGATCGGGCTGCTCGTGCTCTGGATCATCGTTTCGATCATTCTGAGCAAGCGCGAGAAGCCGATTCCGGTAACGACGGAGAAGGCGGTACGGAAAACGATCCTGCAAACGGTGTCGGCGACGGGAAAGGTGCAACCGGAGACGGAAGTGAAAATCTCGCCGGAAGTTGCGGGCGAGATTACCGACTTGCCGGTCGAGGATGGAATATCGATCAAGAAAGGCGCTCTGCTTCTGCGGATCAAACCCGATTCGTACAAGGCATTGGTCGAGGCACAGGAAGCGGCGATCAGCTCGGCTAAGGCGACGAATCTCCAACAAAAAGCGACGATGATGAAGACGGAGCAGGACATCAAACGCGCTGATGACATGTTCGCCAAGAAGACGATCTCGGTGCAGGAATACAATGCCGCGCAGGCGGCTTACGATGTGGCGAAGAATACGTACGAGAGTTCGCTCCACGAAATCGAGCGCGCCCAGGCGGGCTCGAGTCAGGCGCGCGAGCAACTTTCCAAGACGACGATTTATTCGCCGATCGACGGAACGGTAACGATTCTAAACAGCAAACTCGGCGAGCGTGTGGTCGCGACCAATCAGTTCGCCGGGACCGAGGTGATGCGGGTGGCAGACCTCGGCCACATGGAAGCGCGCGTAGATGTGAACGAGAACGATGTCGTCAACGTGAAAGTCGGCGACAAGGCGAGTGTGAAGATCGACGCGTACGGCGATCGGAAATTTCACGGGACGGTTTACCAAATTGCCAACACCGGAACGACGACGGGCGCCGGCACGCAAGAAGAAGTCACCAATTTCCAAGTCAAGGTTCGAATCGACGATCACGATGTGACGCTCAAGCCGGGTTTGAGCTGCACCGCGGACATCGAAACGAACATGGTCAAGGATGTGGTGGCCGTGCCGATGCAGGCTGTCACCATTCGCACCGGCGACAGCAATCTGAGTCCGGAAGAGATCGAAAAGAAAAAGCAGAAAATCGCCGCGCGCGACAAAGGCGATAACAGCGCCGAGTTATCGAATGAGCGTCAGGAAAAAGCGACGCAGAAAGAGGAGCGCGAAAAGCTGGCGAAGGTTGTGTTTTTGAAAAAAGGGAGCAAGGCGCAGTTGGTCAAGGTAACGACCGGAATTGCGGACGACACTTACATGGAGATCAAGAGCGGCATCCAACCGGGCGACGAAGTGATTTCGGGAAGTTACAGCGCGATCAGTCGTAAGTTGAAAGACGGCGCGAAAGTGACCTACGACAAGGAAGCGACGAAGTAGCCGCGCGAGTACATGTCGATCTAACGATGATGGGCGCTCGGGATTCAATCAGACCAGTTGGCCCGGTCGTCATCGACATCGAGAACATCACGAAAGATTACGTGATGGGTGAAGAAATCGTGCACGCCTTGCGCGGCGTGTCGTTACGGATTCAGCGCAACGAATACATCGCGATCATGGGCCCCAGCGGCAGCGGCAAATCAACGCTCATGAATATGGTTGGCTGCCTCGATACGCCGACTTCCGGGCGTTATGGATTCAACGGCAGAAATGTCGCCGAGATGGACGACGACGAGCTGGCGGCAATTCGAAACCGCGAGATCGGATTCGTTTTCCAAACATTTAATCTACTTCCACGCGCTAACACATTACGGAACGTCGAGCTGCCCCTCATTTACGCAGGGGTCGATCCGGAAACGCGCCAAGAACGCGCCACGCAGACGTTGATCGATGTTGGGCTGGGCGACCGCTTGCATCACAAGCCTAACGAGTTGTCGGGCGGCCAGCGTCAACGCGTCGCGATTGCCCGCGCGCTCGTGAACAGGCCTTCGATTATTTTGGCCGACGAGCCGACCGGCAATCTCGATTCAAAGACGGGCGAAGAAATCATGTCGTTGTTCGAGGATCTTTATCGCCGCGGGAATACGATCATTCTCGTGACGCACGAGGCGGATATTGCGCGCCACGCCCGCCGCACCGTGCGTCTGCGCGACGGTTTGATCGAGAGCGACGACTTGATGACCGTGCCCGAACTTGAATCGATGGCACTGACTTAAGGTCGACAATCGCTCGACAATGAAACGTTTTCTCTATGAGCTGAGCGAGAGTTGGAAAATCGCGGTCGCGCAAATGCGCTCGAACATGACGCGTTCCACTCTCACCGCGCTCGGCGTGATCATTGGCATTGTGGCTGTGACGTTGATGGGGACCGCCATCAGCGGAATCCAGGTCGGGTTTGATAAAAGCATGGCCATTTTCGGCGACGATGTTCTCTACGTCGGGCAATGGCCATGGAAGAATGTGGACGATTGGTGGAATTATCGCGACCGCAAGAAGATCAAGACGGAGTACGCGGATGGACTCAATCGCATGATAGCGATGACGCCAAACTCGAACCTGGCCATCGCTATTCCGACCTCCAGTGTTTACCGCAGCGTCAAATACATGGATAGCGAGGTGAACAATGTTTTGATTCGCGGCACCGTGTCGGATTACATCATCACATCGACATTTGATTTCAAAGAAGGGCGTTTCTTCAACCAACTGGAATCACGCGGCGGCGCGAATGTCTGCGTGATCGGCTACGATGTGGCCGATGCACTTTTTCCGTCCGCCAGCCCGATTGATAAATCGGTCCTGATTAACGGTCAGCCTTTCAAAGTGGTCGGCGTTATTTCCCGGCAAGGCTCGTTTCTCGGGCTCTTCAGCCTCGATTCGATTGTGGTGATACCGCTACCCGCTTTTCAGAAATATTTCACCGCCAAAAGCGAAGCGGAGATTCTCGTAAAGGTAAAGGACAAGAAAAAACTGGCCGACGCGAAAGACGAGCTCGCGGGATTGATGCGACACGTGCGCGGATTGCCTCCGGAGAAAAAAGACGACTTCAGCATTAACGAACAGCAAGCATTGAAGAGCACGCTTGATCCGATCAAGAATTCAATCGCCGTGGCAGGGCTTTTCATAACCGGTCTTTCGCTGTTCGTCGGCGCGATCGGGATCATGAACATCACCTTCGTGAGCGTAAAAGAGCGGACGAAAGAAATCGGCACGCGAAAGGCGCTCGGGGCGCGTAGACGAACCATCCTTCTCCAATTCTTAATCGAGTCCACCGCGCTTTGTCTGCTCGGCGGAATTATCGGGCTGACCTTCGCGTTTTTGATGTGCTTCCTGATCGGTGTCGCCTTTCCATCCTTTCCGATTCATTTTTCATCCGAGCTAGTACTCGTGAGCATGCTTGTGTCGGTGTTGACGGGACTGATCTCGGGCTTCGCGCCCGCATGGTCGGCTTCCCGCCTGGATCCGGTGACAGCGCTCAGATATGAATAGGAGTAATGGAGTGATGGAATGGCGAATTGACTCGGTCTCAATATTCCAACACTCCATCACTCCATTCTCCTTAGACCGACATGTTATTCAGCGAGATCGTTAGGATGGCTTTGTCCTCTCTGGGGGCAAACAAGTTGCGTGCTGCGTTGACCATGACCGGCATTACCATAGGAGTGTTCTCCATCATTTCCGTGATGACAGCGATCGGTGCCCTGCAGAATTCGATCGAAAGCGGAATAAGCTTTCTCGGATCAAATATTTTTCAGTTCGCGAAATACCCGGTGAACATCGACGCGGGTGGCGAGACGAAGAAAAAATATCAGAACCGGCGCAATATCACCTATCGACAGGCACTACGTTACTACGAGTTGATGCAAGGGAATGCGCAGGAGATTTGCCTCAAGTGCTTTGGTCGTGATCTCAAGGGGCAAGCGGTTTACAACGGGATAAAGACGACGCCGAGTCTTACGGTTGTTGGAACAAATAGAAGCTTTCTGACGGCGAATGCTTACACGCTTGGCTACGGGCGAAACCTCAACGATGAAGATGTTGATCTTGCGCGAAGCGTGCTCGTTATCGGGAAAATGATCGAGAAACGTTTATTTCCGCACGAATCGCCCATCGGCAAAGTCATCCGAATGAGCGGACATACCTACACTGTCATCGGCGTGCTTGCGGAAAAAGGCACCTCGTTTGGGCAAAGTCAGGACGACATTTGCCTGATGCCGATCACCAGATTTTTCGAGAATTACGGCGAGGCCAATCGCACGGTTAACATCGCAACGCAGCCATTTTCGACCGAGCTTTACAACCGGACATTGGACAAAGGGATTAGCGCGATGCGAATTGCGCGTGGCCTTGGTGCTAATCAGGAAAACGATTTCGAAATCTATACGAATGACTCACTCAAAAGTGCTTTCATTTCAGTAGCGGGCGTGGTGCGCATCGGCGCGTTCGTGGTCAGCTTTATTGCTTTGGTGGCCGCCGGCATCGGAATTATGAACATCATGCTCGTAAGCGTGACCGAGCGGACAAAAGAAATCGGCGTGCGCAAATCGATCGGCGCGCGAAGTCGCGACATCCTGCGCCAATTTCTGACCGAGGCCGTTTTTATTTCGGAAGCAGGCGGCGTGGTGGGAATTATTCTCGGCGTGATTGGCGGGGATTTGCTCGCGCTTTGGCTGAAGGTTGACTTGATTTTTCCCTTCGGGTGGGCATTTGCCGGGCTGGTCGTTTGCTCGGCGATCGGCATCGGGTTCGGCCTCTATCCAGCCTACCGGGCCGCCGCGCTCGATCCTATCGAGGCACTGCGCTACGAATAGCAAATCCCAGAGGCAACTTGCGCCTCCTTTACGTTGACATGCCGCCCGATTTTTCCTATTCTCGTGCTTTCGAGTCGTTGCCGATGTGCCTGCTTCGCTCCCATCCTTTGCCGGGACTACACCGCAAGGTAGCGTTCTTCTCCTCGAAGGATACGATGCGCTTGCAGTAGCGATCAGCTCAGCGCTGAAGAAGTTTGCCCCGCGTTACGTGACCGTTGTGGCCCGTTCGCTCGCGGAAGCTCGCGTTCTCGCGGCTAGGAACGCGCCTGATCTGTTCATCATCGACTTCGATCCGTCCTATCCTGGCCTAACGGAATTCTTGCACGAGATGCAAGGCGCGCATGCGACTGCGAGGGTGCTGGTTATCGCGGCGGGAGTTTCCCGCGAGATCGCGGCCGAACGCAGGTCGTTCGGAGCGCTGCAATTTATCGAAAAGTCATTCGAGGTGGCGGATTTCGGCGCCGCTGTGCAGGCGTTGCTCGGTCCCTGGAGAGAATCTGAATCGGCGAGCTCGCGTGGAACTCTGAGCTTCCTCAGTTTGCCCGACATTGTGCTTTTGCAGTGTGCGGGCGGAATAAGCCTCGCTCTGCAGATAAAGGACAGCGCGGAACATTCCGGCGTGGTCCACATATCAGACGGCCAGATTTCTCACGCGGAAACGGGCGGACGCAGCGGTGTAGATGCCTTGGGGGAGATGTTCACCTGGTCTGAAGCGCGAATGAGCGAAGCAGAGAGGCCTGCGTCTGCGCCGCGTACCATTCACGGACCCTGGGCAGTGGTATTCCTTGAAGCTTGGCGGCGGGCCGGGCTAAGCAAGCCACCGGGCATCTTGCCGTCAGAAGAAGCGCGCCCGAAAACGGGCAAGAAAATCGTCGTGATCGATGATACCGAGATGCTGCTCATTTTTGTGGAAGATGTGCTCGCAACCGCCGACCCGAATCTACAAATCACAACGGCACTCGATGGCGTGAGCGGGATAAAAGAAATCGAGCGCGTCATCCCTGACCTCGTTCTTCTCGATTATAGTCTGCCCGATTTGAATGGCGACGAGGTCTGTCGTCGACTTTTGCAGGAGGAACGCACCGCGCGCGTTCCGGTTTTGATGATGTCGGGGCACGTTCCGGAAATGGCCGCGGCCGCGGCGCGTCTTGAGAATGTGGTAACAACGATTGCAAAGCCGTTTTTGTCGGACGCGCTTGTCGATATTGTGCAGCGAACATTGGCGGCCGGTCCGCGGCTGGCGCCATCATCTCGGGCTACCGTTGCGCCAGTTGCGCCGGCCCACGCCCCGGCGGTTGCGGCGCTCAAACCGTCCCGCGAACCGAAACGCCCCGAGGATGGCGAGGACGCTTCCGAGTCGATTCCGGCAATCGTTTCTGCGCCGTTCACGCAACCAGCCGAATCGGTAACGGCGGCGCCCAAGGTTCAGACCGTTTCTCCGCCTCTCGTATCGGGCCGTCAAAACGACGTTGTCCTCGGTCTTTTCTTGGAAGTCGTATCGATGCAATTCACGCCGCAACTCCGGATGGGCGCCGTCCGTGCCAAGCCCTCTTCTTTTACTGTCTCACTTCATATGCCGTCTGCGGCGCTGCGCGAGACGTTTCCGCTAAAAACCGGTTTTCAACTCGGCCAAACGGAGCTCGATGCCAATGGCCGCATCACAACCCTTCGCCTCAGTCCAACTCTAAAGCCTTTCCAACCGGCGCTAACGCGAAATGCATTTGAGATCGGCGATGTGGCCGTCATCCCCGCTCAAGCGCGCGAGCGGGTAGAACTCATTCCAGCGGCCGCCGCCGCGATGACGATGCAACTTCTGGCCCAGCTCGAGCTCGTGGGCGTTCAACTATCACCGACCTTTCAAGTTGCTCAGCTAATCTTAAAATGGCGTAGCGACGCTGTGCGCGTCACATTCAGCTCCAACGGCATCGCCGACGAAAAAAGCGGTGCGGCTTTTGAGACCGCTGCGATTCGACTCGATAATTCCGCGCGCATCGCCGAGTTGCTTCTCAATCCGATCCGATAACGCGGGCGCGCTTTTCCTTGTCGATCTTTCCGCCTGATGATTGCGTTCTAGTCCAAACCGAGCGCTTTGAAAGTCGCATCGATATGTTGGAAGTGAACATCGAGTGAGCACAACCGATCGATTTCCGCCGCTGAAAGCCGCGATGCTATCTCCGGTTCACGTTTTGCATTTTCGGCAAATGTCCCCTCGCCCTTCCACGTCTTCATCGCGGCGCGTTGCACGGCTTCGTACGCGCTCTTCCGCTCCGCGCCCGCGCGCGTGAGCGCGAGCAGGATCGACTGGCTGAAATAAAGGCCCTTCGTCATCGCGAGATTTTGCTGCATTCGTTCTGGATAAACCTGCAACCCTTCAACCAACTCGCGCAATTTCACCAACATATAATCCAGCAGCGTGCACGAATCCGGCAGGATAATTCTCTCCGCGCTCGAATGACTAATATCGCGCTCGTGCCACAGCGCGACATTCTCCAGTGCCGCAACCGCGTTTCCCCGGATGACGCGCGCCAAACCACTCAGCCGCTCGCTGGTGATCGGATTTCGTTTATGCGGCATGGCGGAACTGCCTTTCTGCCCTTCAGCGAAAAATTCTTCCACTTCGAGAACTTCCGTGCGTTGAAGATGACGAAACTCGGTTGCCCAGCGATCGATGCTTGATGCGATTAGCGCAAGCGTTGCCAGGAATTCCGCGTGTCGATCCCGCTGCACGATTTGCGTGGAGACTGTGGCCGGCTTCAATCCAAGTTTCTCGCAGACCGCGCGTTCAACTTTTGGATCGACATAGGCATGTGTGCCGACTGCGCCGCTGAGTTTGCCGACGCGAACGCGCTCGAGCGTTTGCATCAGCCGCTCCTGGGCGCGACCGAACTCATCGAACATCAGCGCTAGTTTCAAGCCAAATGTGATTGGCTCGGCATGAATGCCGTGGCTCCGTCCGATCATCGGCGTCATCTTAAATCGACGCGCATGAGCGGCGATGGCCGCGCGCAGCGATTTTAAATCATTCGCCAGGAGCGCGCCCGCTTCGCTGAGTTGGACGGCCAATGTCGTGTCGAGAACGTCCGACGAAGTCAGCCCCTGATGAATCCAGCGCGCAGCCGGCCCAACAGAATCGGCGACGTTTTCGAGAAAGGCGATGACATCGTGGTTTGTGCGCTTCTCGATCTCCGCAATTTCTGGAATGGAGAAACGCGCCCGCTTTCGAATTTCCGCCGCGTCCTTTTTTGGAATCTGACCGAGCTCGGCCATCGCCTCGCCGGCAAGCAGTTCGATTTCCAGCCAGATTTGGAATTTGTGCTCGTCCGACCAAATGTTGCGCATCTCCGGCCGGGAATAACGATCGATCACGCGCCAAGATAAAAGCGCTCCGCAAACGCGGAAAGTGTTTTGTGCGGCAAAAAAAATCGCTCCGGCGAAAATCACCGGAGCGACTTCGAAAGTCGATTATCGAGCTTAGTGTTTAGCAAACCCGGGCGCGGATAAACCGGCCGTTGTTTTGGACGCGCACCCGGCCACTGGCGAAAAGGTCAGCCACCGTCGCCACAGTTTCCTTCGTGTTTTTCGTGCACGAACTCACCGCCAGGATAAGATCGCCGAGGGAAAGTTTGGGGCGCTGCTTAAGGATCAAAGTGTTCTTCTTCATTTGAATTCCGAGTCGTTAGACAGCAACTGCGATGCCATCGTTCGATGTGAATAATCCACGATGGCGTGGGAGCGGAGTTGTTACCGGGTTATCAACCGTCTAAGTGCCGAGGCTGCGACACTTGTGTTAAATTTATGAACACCCTCAGGTCAGCTAGAGCCCCGTTTCATGAGCCGCAACGCCAAGATATAGAGAACCGCAAAGGCTACGACCACTAGCAGTATCCATCGTGATTGTCCGCGGATGAAGTGAACCAGCGCCTCTGGATTGCTGAGAAGTTCCGGTTCCGCCCGGTAGGCTCGTTCGCCCAGGTAAGCCAGAATGCAGCAGGCGACTGCTGAGCCAATAACGGTGACACAACTGAAGACCGTGAAGTTCATCCGCACAATCCCTGCCGGGATCGAAATCAGATGCCGCACGATCGGCAAAATTCTGGCGAAGAAAATTCCGCCAGCTTCATAGCGAGCGAGCCAATGTTCCGCCTCTTCCAATTTCTTCGGCGTCAACAAAACAAGGCGACCAAATCGTACGACCAACGGTCGTCCCAGCCATCGCGAGATCCAATACATTGCCGCTGCGCCAAGATATGCCCCGAGCGTCCCCGCTAAAATAATACCGGTAAAGTTGAGTTTGCCTTGCGCTGCGAGAAACGCCGCCGGCGGAATGACCAC
>Ga0137415_10005686_pt1 | contig 12342 bp, 12 predicted proteins | sample CZODoug3_1_1_16f_FD_183082 | JGI IMG/M metagenome (GOLD analysis project Ga0137415, IMG submission 183082) | Vadose zone soil fungal communities from Angelo Coast Range Reserve, California, USA - CZODoug3_1_1_16fungal (Hybrid Assembly) | ecosystem: Environmental > Terrestrial > Soil > Vadose...
ATGAATACCGGCCACGACGGATCGATGGGAACGCTGCACGCCAACAATCCCCGCGAAGCCCTGTCGCGCTGCGAATCCATGATCACGATGGGCGGATTTTCGCTTCCGTCGCGGACCATCCGCGAGATGATCTGCGCCTCGATCGACGTCATCATTCAGGCCGCCCGCTTGCGTGACGGCTCCCGGCGTATCACGCACATCACCGAGGTGATGGGCATGGAAGGCGATACCATCATCACTCAGGACCTGTTCCTTTACGACATGGTCGGCGAGGACGCCAACGGGAATATCATCGGCCGCCATCGCTCAACCGGCATCGGACGGCCACGCTTCTGGGACCGCGCACGATATTACGGCGAAGAGAAGCGGCTTGCCGCAGCACTCGACGCCGCTGAAGTGATCGTGGATGTCTGAGCAACTGGCCATGAACATGCAAACGCTCGCATTAGCCTTTCTCGCCACCACCGCCGTCGGCGGTCTGGCATGGGTCTTTCTCTATCCGACACTTTCGGGAGAGAAAAAGGCCGAACATCGCCGGGCGTCCGTCGCGAAGTCGGAGCCGGCCGCCCGGCAGAGCGATAAAAGCCAGCGCTCGCGCCGTGAACAGGTCGAAGGGTCGCTGAAGGACCTCGAGGCGCGCCGCCAGAAGGAAAATAAGATCCCGCTCAGCAGCCGTCTCACACAGGCCGGCCTGACCTGGTCAACTCAGAAATTCATGATCATGTCCGGGGTTCTCGCGGCTGCCTGCTTCGTGGTCGCGATGCTGGCCGGGGGCGGATTGATCGCAGCCGTCGGCTTGGCGTTCGCTGCCGGTTTCGGTCTGCCGCGCTGGGGTTTGAGCTTTCTCAAGACCCGCCGGGAAAAGGCTTTTCTTAAGGCATTGCCGGATGCCGTTGACGTGATCGTTCGCGGCATCAAGGCGGGACTGCCGCTGTTTGAATCCATCAAAGTCGTCGCCGCCGATGCGCCGGAACCGCTCAAGGGCGAGTTCCTGGCCATCATCGAAACCCAGGCGATCGGTATGCCACTTGGCGAAGCATGTGCGCGCCTGTTCGAACGGATGCCGGTGCCGGAGGCGAATTTCTTCGGGATCGTGATCGCAATCCAGCAAAAGTCCGGCGGTAACCTGTCAGAAGCTTTGGGCAACCTGTCCAAGGTGCTGCGCGATCGCAAGAAAATGGCCGAGAAAATTCAGGCCATGTCGATGGAAGCCAAGGCCTCTGCAGGCATCATCGGTTCATTGCCGCCGATCGTCATGCTGCTCGTTTACCTCTCGACCCCTGACTACATCGCGTTGCTGTGGACCCATCCAACCGGTCAATTGATGCTGGTTGGCTGCGTAATCTGGATGTCCATCGGCATATTCGTGATGAAGAAAATGATCAACTTCGACTTCTGACGGTGCAGCATGATTAGTTTTCTGATCGACAAGCTTCACGATGCGCGGTTCATGACCATGCTGCTCGCCGCCATCGCCGCGAGCGCTACCGCGTATACGCTGATCATGCCGCTGTTCGCGGGCGAAGGATTGGCGAAACGCATGAAGGCGGTGGCGAGCGAGCGCGAGCGGATCCGGCAGCGGGAGCGCGATCGTCTCTCCAAGTCCGAAAAGGTGTCGCTGCGGCAGACGCCGAAGCAACTGGTCTCCAAGGTGGTGGAAGATTTCAACCTCGGAAAATGGCTGCCGCAGGAGGCCGCGCGCGAGAAGCTCACCATGGCCGGCTATCGCGGGCAGGCGCCTTACGTCACGTTCCTGTTCTTCCGGCTGGTCACGCCGATCGCGTTTTTCATCGCGGCGGTGCTGTATGTTTTCGTGATCTCGCATATGCAGAAGTCGACGCCGGTGAAGATCGGCATGTGCATCGGCGCGGCCTATCTCGGATTGCAGGCGCCGATGATGTTCCTGAAAAACGCGATCGCAAAGCGCCAGCTCTCGATCAAGCGCGCATTTCCCGACGCGCTCGATCTGCTGCTGATCTGCATCGAGTCCGGCATGTCGATCGAAGTAGCATTCCGCAAGGTCAGCACGGAGATCGTGACGCAGTCGGTTGCGCTCTCCGAGGAATTCACGCTGACCACGGCCGAACTCTCCTATCTCCAGGATCGCAAGGTGGCTTACGAAAATCTTGCGAAGCGCACCGGTCTCGAGGGCGTGAAGTCGGTCTGTCTGGCCTTGCAGCAGTCGGAACGTTACGGCACGCCGCTCGGTCAGAGCTTGCGCGTGATGGCGCAGGAAAACCGCGACATGCGCATGAACGAGGCCGAGAAGAAGGCGGCGGCGCTGCCGCCGAAACTGACCGTGCCGATGATTCTGTTCTTCCTGCCGGTGTTGTTCGTCGTCATCCTGGGCCCGACCGGCATCAAGGTCGCGGCGATGCAATGATCCCGGTGGCGGCTAAATCGAATGCCGTCTTCGCCCGGCTTGACCGGGCGATCCAGTAAATACGGTGTCAGCAAATACTGGATCACCCGCTTTCGCGGGTGACGACGACTTTGACTTGTGCAAATCAGTCGGGACGGCTGAGCGACGCCACCGGCACCGGGCTGGCGCCTGCGCGCGGATTGTCCTTGCGGCTCAGCATCTGCTTCAGATAGGCGACATTCGCAGCCGCCTCGTTTGCCGGCAGATCGGCCTTCACGATGCTTTCAGCTTCGGCGAAGCGGCCCTGCAGGCCAACAACCAGACCCAGATTCTGCCGCACCCGTGCGTCGGCTCGGGTGCTGGCGTATGCCCGGCGAAGCACTTCTTCCGCCTTCGGCAGATCCTTGGAAAGAACATAGGAGAGGCCGAGATTGGACAGTACCGACGGCTCCTCGGGCACGATCTTCAAAGCGCTGGCATAATAACCGCGCGCTTCGTCATGTCGGCCGAGCTGATCGAGTACGGTTCCTTGCACCGAAAGAATTCGCCAATCGGGATTATCGGGCGAATGGGCGCGCGTCAGAACATCGAACGCCTGTTGAAAATTACCGTTATCGGCGAGCGCCCGGCCGTAGCCGGCGAGCAGCGCCTTGTTTCCGGGATGAGCGATGGTGGCCTGTTCGAGCACGGCGGCGGCCTGGGTGCGCTGCCCGGTGGCGCGGAGCACCTGGCCATAGCCAAGGGCCGTGTCAGCATCCTTGGGATTGGCGCGATAGCGCTCGCCGTAAACCTCTACCGAGCGGCGCGGATCGGCGTCGGGGCTGGCCTCAGGCTTTGACGTGAGCGATCCCGTGACGTCGGACATGGTCTGACAGCCGCCAAGGCCAACGACCAAAATCGCCGCCACGGCCGCCGATGCAAGAAGCCGGGCAACATTGGACTGCTGGCGCATTGAGCTTTAACTCACGATATCAAGCGGATTGTGTTCGAGCCGAATGCGCCATCAATAGGCCGTTAACCCTAATGTCTGGTTAATTGGCAGGTCATCGCAAATCGTTGGTGATCAGTGGATCTACGGCACGATTGGCAGACCCGGCGCACGCTGTGCGATAGTTGAACCGGCGGAACAGGACGGACCCCGATGTTGCGATTGCAGCTTTCCTGTTCGCAGCCACGGCAACGTTTGCTGCGCCAGTCCAGGGAAAGCGCCACGTGGTGCATCGCTGGCATGGGTATGGCTTTTTGCCCGGCTACCGCTCGCCCGCACGGATCGAATGGGAACGGGCGCAAAATCGCGGCCCGGCTTATAGGTATGGTGGCCCGGGCTTTTATCGAGGGCGCTGGACCGGCGGCGGATTCGGCCCGTGCTGGACGCAGACGCCGATCGGGAATGTATGGAATTGCGGTCGATAGGGGATCGCGACCAAACCCGAATCCGAAACGGCCTCAGCGGGGACACTGAGACCGGGTGGTCGCTTACAATTTGGTGCCACGATCACCGCAGCCGTCGCGGTGATGAACAATCGCGATCACTCACAGACCTGAACGCGGCGTATTCGCCAACCGTGAGGCGTCCACATGCGCCGCCGAACCAGATAGCAGCCGCCCCCATCGTCGTCGTAGCCGCTGTAGCCGTAGGGATAACCGTATCCGTAGCCGTAAGGACCATAAAGTCCCAGACCCAAACCGATCCCCAACCCCGCGCCGCGAAAGCCACCACCACGGAAACCACCGCCGCGGAAACCACCGCCACCACGACCTCCGCCACGGGCGAAGGCAGCTGTGCTGGAGGCTCCCAACAAGAGAGCCGATGCGCCGACGATGCTGAGGCCATAGATGCAGAGCAAAGCCAGCACCGCCAAGCTGCGCGTCAGGATATTGCGATAGCTCGTTCGGTTGAGGGCCATTGGTTCTCTCGCTCCGGATCCTGTTCACGCACAGCCAAAATCTAGCGTCAAATGCTAGGTTCAAGCCACGCTTTTGGTCAAATCACCTCAATGTCATCGTCGCCACACTCGAACCGGCGCCCAGATGATGGTCGCGCGGAGAGCCGCGTCATGCGTCGCCTGTACGTGTGGTCAAGCCAACGAAGCAGCATGCGGTCGCGCCTTATGCCGGCAACAAATGATCGCATCGCCGCCATCCTGTTGGTTGCCGATTGCAATCCAGCCCGTCAATATTCCAAGCCCATCAATATTCAACGGCGAGACGCTTCCTGATTTCATCGATCCGCCTGTCCAGCGCGTCAAATCTTGCGTGAAGACCTCTGTCGTGAAGGTAAAATATATATCCGGCTGCCAGAAATCCGAAAATCCAGTGGTGAGTTTCCACGTAGATCAATATCTGCTCGATCGCGTGACCGACAAAAACAACAATGTCCCACAAGATGTCCATCGCATTTTTCCGCTAGAGAAAGTGATAATCCAATCCTGGAAGATTGGCATTGGCGGCCGAGATATCAGCGATTATTTGTGGCGTTCGTGGATGGGCATGAAGTGACTCCGTGCCAGCAACGGTCTAGTCTCTTCTCAGCCATCTGACCCTCCCCGGATTATGTGATGTGCATAGCCTATCACGGTCGCCGAGCCGCGTGTAGTGGGCGGCGGGCTTCGGTTGCTGCTACAACTGATTGCGGCCGCGCAAAAAAGCTGCATGGTCTGGCAGATTGACCCACAGCGCTGCCGCTGCCCCGTTTCAATGGATAACCGAGAGAAGCATGAATTCCGTGTTCGAGACCGCGCCTGGCGCAGCAGCCATTCCCATTACATTTGCGACCAAGGCGACTTGGGAGGCGATCTGCGCAAATCTTCCGGCGCAGGCGCGGCGGTTCGCGTTAGCCAACGGCTTTGCGGCCAAGCCCGGGGCCTGCCTCACTCTGCCCGGTTCGGACGGACAAATCGCGCAGGTCGTGTTCGGCCTGGAGGACGAGAGCAGCAAATTCCGCGACCTGTTCCGCCCCGGTCTATTGCCGGGACTGCTGCCGGCCGGTGTCTATCGCTTCGCCAATGCGCCGCACGACACGCGTCTCGCCGCGCTCGCGTTTGCGCTCGGCGGTTATCGCTTTCGCCGCTATCGCAACACCGACGCCCTTGACGTCAGGTTGGTGCCGCCCGACGGCATCGACGTTGCGGCCATTACGCGAATGGCGGAAGCGACTGCGCTTGCCCGTGATCTCATCAACACGCCGGCCAACGACATGGGACCGGAGCAGCTGGCGTCGGCGGCGCAGCTTCTTGCGACGCGCTTTAACGCCAATTTCAACTGCATCGTCGGCGACGATCTGACGCGCCAGAACTTTCCGCTGATTCATGCGGTAGGGATGGCGTCGTCGCGCGCGCCGCGGCTGATCGATCTGACCTGGGGCGATCCCACCCACCCCAAGGTGACGCTGGTCGGCAAGGGCGTGTGCTTCGACAGCGGCGGATTGGATCTGAAGCCATCCAGCGGCATGCTGATCATGAAGAAGGATATGGGCGGGGCCGCCAATGTGCTGGCGCTGGCGCTGATGGTGATGGATGCAAAGCTCAAGCTGCGCTTAAGGGTTTTGATTCCCGCGGTCGAGAACGCGGTCGCCGGCAACGCATTCCGTCCGCTCGACATCTTCACCTCGCGCAAGGGCCTTAACGTGGAAATCGGCAATACCGACGCCGAAGGCCGGCTGGTGCTGGCCGACGCGCTTGCGCTCGCCGACGAGGAAAAACCCGATCTGCTGATTGATTTGGGCACCCTGACCGGAGCGGCGCGCGTGGCGCTGGGTCCCGATTTACCGCCCTTTTACACCAATGATGAGACACTGGCGCTTGACGTCGCACGCTGCGCCAAAGAGGAGAACGATCCGTTGTGGCGATTGCCGCTGTGGCCACCCTACGATAGCTGGCTCGATTCGAAAGTCGCGAACGTCAATAACGCGCCATCGGGCACCTTCGCCGGCTCGATTACCTGCGCGCTGTTCCTGCAGCGTTTCGTCGAGGCCGCGAAAGGCTGGCTGCATATCGATATCTATGGCTGGACCCCATCGGCGAAGCCGGCGCGGCCCGAGGGAGGTGAATGCCAGGCCGCGCGCGCGATCTACAAACTACTGAGCGAACGCTATGGATGATCCGCGCCTGACGCCGGCGAGACCGGATCTCGCCGCAAAATATCTCGAAGGCAAGATCAAGGCGGCGCGCTTCGTCACCGGTGAAGAGTTCGAGATATCGGATGCCCTCGCGCCACTGCGCGAGGGGCCGTCCTCCGATGCAATGCTTTCGACGCAGGCGCTGAAGGGCGAACGCGTGACGATTTATGACCGCAATGCCGAAGGCTGGGCCTGGGGCCAATTGAACAGCGATGGCTATGTCGGTTGGCTTCCCGATCGCGCGCTGGCAAAGCCGGCCGCGGCGCCGACGCACAAGATCACGAGCTTGCGGACGTTTGCGTTTCCGGGACCCTCGATCAAACTGCCGCCGGTCGAAACGCTTGTCATGGGGGCAACGATCACGGTGGTGCGTGAAGAGGGCGCTTTCGCCGTTACGCGTGACGGCTGGTATCTGCCGGCGCAACATGTCGGCCGCATCGACCGCACCGCGGACGATTTCGTCGCGGTGGCCGAACAGTTCGCCGGCACGCCGTATCTGTGGGGCGGCAAGAGCAGTTTTGGTATCGATTGTTCCGGCCTGGTCCAGGTGGCATTGAATGCAGCGGGTACCGGCTGCCCCCGTGACAGCGACATGCAGCAGCACGGCCTCGGCAGGGCATTGCAGGGTGCGGAATCGAACAAATTACAGCGCGGCGATTTGATTTTCTGGAACGGCCATGTGGCTATTGTTCGGGATGCCGACACCATCGTGCACGCCAACGCGCATCACATGGCCACCGTGATCGAAAGCACTCGCGACGCCATCGCGCGCATCAAGGCTGCGGGCAGCGAGATCAGTGCCATCAAGCGGCTCGGCTAGATCATGGTCCGATTGGATTGAATCGGATCATGATCTCGCTCTTCGTCGGGGGGCCCCATAACCACCGAGGTTAGCCGTTGGTTGGAATTGCGGCTCCAGCCTCGCACGATACAGACGTCGGTGGTTATGGATCCCGCATCGCGCTCGCGGCGCCTGTCATCGGGCCGGCCAAGGGCCGGACCCGTTGGCTCGCCTGTCCGGGACCACGCGGAGTTTGTTGCACGAGGCCCGCCCCGAAAACGGTTAACACCCGGTTAACGGAACGGGTCACTCTGCTTGGATTCGACGAAACACTTCCACAATCACTTTCAGGTAGTTCTTGCAGGCGGATAATCGCTGCCGCCTGGGGATTTTCGATGCCGTCGCCCGCTGCTGCAAAAGTCTCTGTTAGAAATGCACTGTACCGATTTCGCGCCAACCGTCGCGGTTCGGTCGCCGTTGAATTCGCCCTGGTTGCGCCGGTGTTCTTTGCCCTGCTGTTTGCGATTCTCGAGACGGCGATTATGTTTTTTGCAGGCCAGGCTCTGGAGGTGGGAACGCAGGACAGCGCGCGGCTGCTCCTCACGCATCAAGCCCAGGACAGCGGCATGACCGAAACTCAGTTCAAAACCGACCTCTGCAATCGCATTATGGTGCTGTTCAACTGCACCGGCAATCTGGCGAACATTACCGTGGATGTGAAGGTCTTTCCCCCGGGCACCGCGATCACGATTACCGATCCGATTGTCAGTGGAAACCTGACTGGACCTTTCGCATATCAACTGCCGCCAACTGGCTCTCCCAATACCGTCGTCGTGCGCGCCTTTTATCAATGGCCGCTATTCGTGACCGGACTCGGCTACAACATTTCAAATCTCAACGGCAGCCAGCGGCTGCTCGCTGCGACCGCCGCCTTTCATGTAGAACCCTGATGCGATGATGGTGTCCCCGGTGCAGAAGATGTTGATTCGCGTGCGAGGTCTGTTGAATGATCGCAGCGGTGTCGCGGCGGTCGAGTTTGTCATGATCGTTCCGATCATGCTGGTGATGTTCTTCGGAGTGGTCGAGTTTTCGTCGGGTATTGCTGTGGACCGCAAGGCCACCCTGGTGGCGCGAACGCTTTCCGATCTGACGTCTCAGATGGTGAGTGTGGCGGATGCCGATCTCACCAGTTTTGGTCAAACGGCAAAGGCGATCATGACACCCTACGCGCCACCGCCGTTGCAATCCTCGATCACGGAGATTTACGTCGATATCACGACGGGTGTCGCTCGGGTTCAGTGGAGCAAGGGGTTGACGATCGATACATCAGGCAATGTCGCGATCGCGGCGACGCCGCCCCATAACCCGGGCGATATTGTGGTGATACCGCCAGCTCTCGTGGTTAACGGGACATACCTGATCTGGAGCGAGGTCAGCTACAAGTATACGCCGGCCGTCGGTTATGTCATGGCGAAGACTGGCATTACCTTGAGCGATACCGCCTACACGCGTCCGCGTCAGGTGCTCTGTGTTATATATCCGACACCCAGTTCGGGTAGCCTCCCCAGCTGTCCGCAGCTGTGACGGCAGGCGGTCTCGGACAACCTTCGCAACTTGCACCGTTCATCGCGACCTTCTCTTGGAGGAGGATCGGCGCTGTATTCGTGGGGTTGCACTGGTTCAGGCTTCGGTAAGGGCGGGCTTGATCCGCCGCATTGGAAAGCGGCCGAACAGCAGCATTACATTCATGCGGGATGCGTCTAAACTCTCCACTAACGACACAAGGCACCTCTGCCCAACGCCACCGTGGGGCTAATGCGCGCGCCGGCAAGCCAGAATTCCTCGATTTATCGCCTGCTTGGGCTGGCTACCGAACGGACAACCGATCTCATCGTGGTCCTTCTGGGCGCCTGCCGCCTAAGATAGAACGCGAAGAAGAAAACGTCGGCCTCGCGAGCCATCTGTTGTCCTGGCCGATTTTGACAACGAAGCTCCGCGGCCAAACGGCCCATTGGGAGTCTGATGGCCGGCCCCTTCTGCTAGTCAGTTCGTAATATGCGCGGTCTGCAGCGCATGGTTGAACATGGCGTTCAGTGCCGCGGTGATATCGGCGGGCGTGTTCGCGGTGTAGAAGAAGCCAGGCGACGCGCATTTCTGCAGGCTGGCCGGAATATACTGAATGTTGGTGTTGGCAGCGGTGTCTTCGTCACCGGAAAATGAAGTGTTCACCGGATTGATCTGCTGATAGGGAATGTAGAGCACGGAAACGATGATGCCGCGGCTCTTGAGGGCGGTGCAGGAGGGAATGCTCGTCAGGGTGTTCTGGAGATCAAGCGTGGTGGCGTGGTTGCTGCCGGACCAGCCGCCGTTGGGAACGCCCTTGACTTGGTTGTCTTGTGCGCCGTCGGTGACGAGGAAGACGTAAGGCTGCGTGTTGCTCGACGAGCTGCCGTCTCCGACGCTGACGATCGTGGTGTTCATCGTTGAAAACGCTGTATCAATATGCGTGCCGCCGGAGCCAAGGTTTAAATTGATATTTGTGTCGAGCAGCGTGGCAAGGTTTGCGGCGGCGTAGTTGATGGTGCTGGGGTTGGTGGGAGAGCCGTTGATGCTGCTGGTCAGAGGAAAATAGGCGTAGAGGTACCGAATGAACGGGTAGAGTCCGATCCGGAACTGGTTGGCGACCTTCGCGGAGGCGTTCGCGGTAATGAACAATTGGTTCACGGCGTAGCCGACCGCGTCGGCGCGCAACTGGATGCAGGCGTCGGTGCCGTCGGTGGGGCAGGATGAAACCGGCGGCAGGGCCGTATACAGCGAATTCGGCAGGCCGGACACCATCGTAGTTGAGAGCCTCTTGCCCGCAGGATAAGTCGAATTTACTGGAGTGGTTGTGAGAAGACCCTTGTATCCGCTTTGGCTGACGCGCGAAATCGAATAGCCCAGACAATAGCCGTTCGTTGGGTACGCCTGGGTCCCGGTATCGGTGCAGGCGCTGCTTTGCGGCGAAAAATGGCAGGCCAAGGTGCAGCCGGTGGGATATTGGCGATAGTTATCCGGGTTGACTTGGGAAAGCCGCGTCTGCTCGGCCCCTGTCGACGGCAGGCCCATCGACCCCGAGACGTCCAGCGTCAGATAAAAATCGAGGTACGGCGGCAACGTGGCGGCCGAACTTGAAACGCCTGTTACCGTCAGTTGTTGATACCCAAGCACTTTCATGAAGACTACCGGTACATCGGCACGGAACTGGACGCTGGAAGCCAGCTGTATTCCGGTTTTCGTAACGGTGCTGGTGCGAACCAAATTTTGGTAGCCGGTGATCCCGGTCATGTTGCCGTCAAAGACATTATTGGCATCGGTAACACCAGCATCGACCGAGCCGTTGCCTGTCATTGCCGCGGCCGCGACAAAGCCAGGCGATCTCTGGGAAAGCGAGGCAACGCTCGCGGCGTCCGCCGCGGATTGCAGTTTTGCCTTCATTCTGGTCGCGAGCGAGTAATCCACCGCACAACCAATGGCCGATATCAGGGGGATCACCGCGATCGTGAAAATTACCGCGATATTGCCGCGTTGATCGCGGCGGAAACGGGAAACCCACTGGTGAAGTCGAAATGGCACGAGAACGCCCCCTGGCTATCCACAAGCGCGTGATCGTAGCCCGGCCTCCCTAAGTGACCCTTAATTTGATCACCGAAAACGCGCTGATTTCGTATGCGACCGATTTCAGGAGCCATGAGGGTTACGATCTCTTTACTACGTGGGCTCAGTGAAGGCGCAACTCTTGTGAGTTCTTCGTCGATAGCTAAATCACTCGCACCGATCGAATAAAAAAGGCCGCGCATTCAGCGCGGCCTTTTCACTTTAGTTCAGGTGGGATTTCCCGGCACGAGCCGGCAGAAATCCTTTAGCCAGCGGCACGCAGATTGTCGGCCGAAGACTTGCCAGAGCGACGATCGGCGACGATCTCGTAGCTGATCTTCTGGCCTTCACGCAGCGTTCCAAGGCCGGCGCGCTCTACGGCGCTGATGTGCACGAACACGTCGTTGCCACCGTCATCCGGTTGAATAAAGCCGAAGCCCTTGGTCGCGTTAAACCACTTCACGGTTCCCATGCTCACGGGGGTAGTCCCTTCTCAAGATAGATATAGTAGAAGCCCACTTTCGATGGGCTGGTGAGATCGAATTTTTGGAAGGGTCGTCAGCGTCTAAACCGGCTGTACCGGTGGATAGCTAATGTCGTCCGGCCGAAAATCGATTAGAACATATTATGTTAAGGCAACCCCCAAAACAATCCTGACGTGCACGATTTTTTGATTGCAGCGATTTCATGGCGGCCCGCGTCGCTGCGCGCCACCATGATCTCGTCTTGCCCGGATTCACCGCATCTGCGGGGGCGTTCTACCTGCGCCGGAACTGGCCGCGCGGCGGTGCACCACGCGGGCCTCCGCCGCCACTCGGACGCTCGTCCTTGTGGCGGAAGATGAGCCGGCCCTTCTCGAGATCGTAGGGCGACATCTCGACGGTGACGCGGTCGCCGGCGAGCGTCTTGATGCGGTTCTTTTTCATCTTGCCCGCCGTGTAGGCGATGATCGTCTGCCCGGCGTCGAGCTGCACGCGAAAGCGCGCGTCGGGGAGGATTTCGGTGACGAGACCTTCGAGCTCGATCAGTTCTTCCTTCGCCATGGTTCTACCCTTGCTCGTTATCGCGGTTGAACATTCGTGGGGCGCGTATCCTCGCGCCGGGACGAAACCGAACGTCGCATGAAGCCGACGCCGGCGATGCCGTCGGAGGCCTGCCGCTGCGGCTCGCCGCCCTGGCCGGCCTGCGGCGCATTCGGCTGACCGTACTGCACGCGCGGCGGCTTGGGTCCATGTCTGTTGGATCCATGTCCGTTGGATCCATGCCCTTTGGATTCATGCCTCTTGGCTTCATGTCCGCCGCGCTCATGCGCCTTGTGCTCATGCCGCCTGGGCTCATGTGCCCGCTGCTCATGTCCTCTCGACTCATGACCCCTGGACTCAGGCCGCTTGCCGCCATGCCCGCCATTGGCGCGTCCGCCGTTGGCGTGCCGGCCATGCGCGGGCT
>Ga0137415_10005688_pt1 | contig 12341 bp, 13 predicted proteins | sample CZODoug3_1_1_16f_FD_183082 | JGI IMG/M metagenome (GOLD analysis project Ga0137415, IMG submission 183082) | Vadose zone soil fungal communities from Angelo Coast Range Reserve, California, USA - CZODoug3_1_1_16fungal (Hybrid Assembly) | ecosystem: Environmental > Terrestrial > Soil > Vadose...
CGCGCGGCGATCGCCTCCTCCGGCTTCATCTTCCGCATCGAGGCGCAGCCCACCGCCACCACCGGGATCAGCACCGCTGCCGTCAGTATCCACGTGCGTCGGTTCATCTCGCCTCCTCTGTGTGCGGGAACAGCGACCCCGCGGGTTGACTCTCCTGCCGCTACTTCGTAATGACCACCTTGTTCTGGACCGGCGGAATCGTCTTCAGATACTGCGCGATGGCGACGCGGTCGGCCTTCGTGAGGTCCTTGTAACCGGCCAGCGTGCCGTCGATGGCCTCGCCCATCAGGCCGCCGGCGACGTCGCCGTCGGGCTTGTTGCCGGTGCCGAGGTAGTCCGCGATCTCCTCGACCGTCCACTTGCCAATGCCCGTGTCCGGATCCGGCGTGATGTTCGGCATCGCTTGATCCTCCGGGCCCTTCGGGTTCCCCCCGAGGAACCGGCTGTTGTCGGTGGCCATCGTCATCGTGCGCGGCGTGTGGCACTCACCGCAGTGGGCGACCGCGCGCACGAGGTATTCGCCGCGCGGCACGCCCGCGCTCGGCGCCGACGCCGGCGGCGTCTCGCGCGGCGCGAACGCCGCCAACCACGCCGGCAGGAACACCGACTCGAAGAGCGGCACCGTGATGCGCCTGGGCTGCTTCGCGCGCTTCACCGGCGGCACGCTCCTCAGGAACACCACCAGCGCCTTGAGGTCCTCGGCCGCCATCCCGTTGAAGACGGGATACGGATGCACGGGCAGCAGCCGGTCGCCGTTGGGCCGACGGCCGAGCCGCGTGGCCGTGATGATCTGTTCGTCGGTCCAGGCGCCGATGCCCGTCTCCCGATCCGGCGTGATGTTGCTCGAGTACACCGTGCCGAAGGGCCCATCGTAGCGGCGCCCGCCCGCATTGGCCGGCTGGGCCTTCGCGGTGTGGCAGCCGCAGCCGCCGGTGGCGCCGAACACGTAGCGTCCGCGCGCGATCTCCTGCTGGCTCGCCTGCGCCGAGGCGGCGTCGGGGTGGAGCCCGAGCAGCGCCAGAGCGACGGCACAGACGAACAGAGTGACGCGCGTGCGGGCGGGGCCCACCGGCCTACCAACCCCCTAGCCGGTCCGCTGGTTCCCGCCGGCGGCGGGCGAGGCGGTCATGAGGCGACTCTCCATGACCAGCGCGTCCTCGCCGGTGTCGTAGTAATACCCGCGGCGACACCCGGTCACGCGGAAGTTGAACGACTCGTACAGCGCGATCGCCGGGTAGTTGCTCGGGCGCACCTCGAGGACGACCATGCGGACGTCGCGGGCGCGCGCCTCCGCGAGGAGACCAGCGAGCAGGTCGCGGGCGATGCCGCGGCGGCGGTGCGCGGGGTGAATCGCGATATTCGTGACGTGGACCTCGTCGGCGATCTCCCAGACGCAGACGTAGCCGACGATCGTCCCGCCATCCCGGACGACGTGGCAGCGCGCCACGCGGTTCTGCTCGATCTCGTAGAGGAAGGCGCCGCGCGACCAGGGCATGGTGAACGAGGCCCGCTCGATCGCCAGGACCTCGTCGAGGTCCCCGGCGCGCATCAGATCAACGGAGCGTGGCTGCACGACGCCGAAGCTCCGCTTGGGAGGGTCGCAGATAGAGTGGCGCCAGCTCGGCGGCGCCGACGCTGTCGCCGAGTCGGAGCCGCTCGCGTCCCAGCATGGCCACGCACGCCGGCGAGGGCACGCGGCGCGGGGCCGGCAGGTGGCGCGCGTGCGGCGAGTCCACGCCGGCGGCGCCGTCGCCCACCAGCAGGGTCGGCTCACCGAGACGCCCGGCCAGCTCCCCGGGCGACAGCGCGAGGTAGTCCCACTCGCGACGCAGCCCGTCGCCGTCGTGGCGATAGCGCGAGGCGTACACCTCGCCACGCCGCGCCTGGAGCACGGCGCACACGGGCAGCGCCGCCCATGGCACCGTGGCCGCCATGGCGTCGAGCGTGGGCACGGCGGCGATCGGCAGTCCCAGGGCCAGGGCCAGGCCCTTGGCCGTGCTCACGCCGATACGCAGCCCGGTGAACGAGCCCGGCCCGATGGAGACCGCGACCCCCTCCAGATCGCGTGGCGCCCAACGCGCGTCGGCCAGCACGCGGTCCACCGCCGCGAGGAGACGCTCGGAGTGGGTGACGCTGACGTCGAGGACATACTCGGCGACGAGCCGCTCACCGTCCACGAGCGCCACGCCGCCGGCCAGCGTGGAGGTCTCGAGGCCCAGCACGCGCATAGCCGGCAGTCTAGCACGCGCTCTCAAACGCCTCGCGGGACCCGTGCGATAATGGCGGCCGGGAGGACGCGATGAGCGCCGCGCCGAAGAAGGATCCCGCCGCCGTCGAGGCCGAGGTTCGCGAGAAGATCCATCTCGAGATCCTCAAGCGCACCGGCGCCTATCACGCCAACGATCACGTCCTGCTTCCCTCCGGTCAGCACACCAGCGAGTACATCGAGAAGACATTGGTGACGACGGAGCCGTCGTTCACCGAGGGGCTCGGCGCGGTGATCGCGAAGCACTTCGCTCAGTGGCCAGTGGACGTGGTGCTTTCAACAGGACCCGGCGCCCTGATTCTGTCGCACTGCGTGGCGCGCGCGCATCCGTCGCGTCCCGTCGTCGTGTACGGCACCAAGGGGCTCGCGGGGGGCAAGCGACGGGTCAGCCTGCCGGTCGAGTTCCATCGCCTCCTCCGACCCGGGACGAAGGTGCTCCTGGTCGAGGACCTCGTCTCGAGCGGCAGCACCCTGAACCTCCTCATCGAGCTGGTCGAGCAGCTCGGCGCCCACATCGTCGGCGTCGGATGCCTCTGGCGGCGGACGTCGGTGGACCTCGGGGACCGCCCGGTGTTCAGCCTCGTAAGCAGGGATTTCCCCACTTACAGTCCAGAGGAGTGCCCGCTCTGCCGCAAGGGTGTACCGCTCAATGAAGAGTTCGTGAGGCGTCGGACCCACCGAAAAGCTTCTGCCGTGCAGGAGCCGCGCGCCTCCTGACTCCCGGCACGGCGCTTGCTGCAGGGACACCTGAACCCGGCTCGGGAGCGCGGGTTCAGGAGGCCACCCCCCATGAAGCCCCTTTTCGCCCTGACGCTTGCCCTCACGCTCGCCGTGTCGGCGCCCGCCTTTGCCGAGCCGATCGCGGTGAAGTTCACCGAGGGCGTCTCGCACGCCTTCCCCGTTCTGCGCTCGGTCGGCGGCGAGAAGCTCGCCCAGGGCGAGCTGATCCAGATCCCGCGCGGCGACCTCGTCGAGAATCGCCTGACCTTCAAGTTCCGCGACGGATCGGTCTACGACGAGCGGGTGGTCTTCTCGCAGAAGGACGCGTTCTCGCTGATGTCGTACCAGATCACCCAGCGGGGTCCCTCGTTCCCCGAGTCGATCGACGCGAAGGTCGATCGCGAAACCGGCCGCTACGAGGTCCGCTACAAGGGCGACGAGGAGGCCACGGAAGAGATCCTGAAGGGCAAGATCGAGCTCCCGGGGGATGTCTACAACGGTCTGCTGGGCATGCTCATGAAAAACATGCCGGCAGGAACTTCCACAACCGTGCAGATCATCGCGTTCACTCCGAAGCCGCGCCTCGTGAAGATGTTGCTCACGCCGTCCGGAAATGACACGGTCATGATGGGCGAGGCGGCGGTGCCGGCGACCCGGTTCCTCATCAAGCCGCAGCTCGGCCTGTTCGCCTCGCTGCTGGTGACCGACCTGCCGGACGTGAAGATCTGGATCCTCGGCGGCGAGGCTCCGGCCTTCCTGAAGTTCGAGGGGCCGTTATTCTTCATGGGACCGATCTGGAGGATCGACTGGTCCTAGGCTAGAAACTGACCACCCTACCGGATAGAAAAGAAGCGCCCCGTGACCTCCGGGGCGCTTCGTACGTTCGGGTAGACCCTGCCTCGGGCGGCTTCCCAGAGGCCTTTGAAGCTGAGGGGCCCCGAAAGGGCCCCTCAGACTCCCCGACCTTCGGAGCGCCCCGGCGAAGCCGAGCCGCTCCTCTACCTCACGCGGCTTCCCAGAGGCCTTTGAAGCTGAGGGGCCCCGAAAGGGCCCCTCAGACTCCCCGACCTTCGGAGCGCCCCGGCGAAGCCGAGCCGCTCCTCTACCTCACGCGGCTTCCCAGAGCCCCTCGGCGACGCCCGCCGACTTGTAGGCGGTGCGGATCGCGTCCAGGTTGCGGGTCACGAGCAGGCCGATCTTGGCGAAGGGCTCGAACACCGGCCCCTGGCCGTCGACCAGCGGAAAGGCGACCTTCGGCAGCCGCTCCCACTGGGCCTGCAGCCCCTCGGTCACCGCGGCCAGCCTCGCGTAGACGTCCTCGCGCCCCTGCTCGGCCCGCTTGACGATGGGCGTGATCATGCAGTCCACCGTCTGCCGCGCGGCGGCGGTGGCGTTCTCCATCGCCGCCGAGGCATTCTCCATGGCCGCCTCCGCCAGCGGCACCACCGTCACGCCGAGCTCGCCGAGGAAGCGCTGCAGCAGCTGGCCGATCTTCTCCTGGAGGAGCAGCGCCGGCACGCCGACCGTGCGGACGAGGCCGAGGTCGCCCGCGCCGGCGCTCTCGCCGTAGAGCTGGCCGCGAAGCCACTCCACGTACTCCTTGTTCTCGTCGTCCTTCCACCACTCGCGCAGCATCTTCTTGCCCCAGTACCGGATGGTGGCGTAGTAGATGTCGCGCTTGGCGAGCTTCTGGAAGATGCCGCCCCAGGAGTAGAACTTCTCCATCGCCTTGATGGCGCCCATCTGCAGCTCGTAGGGGCTCATGCGCCGCGGCTGGTGCACGCAGTGGTGGCCGTCGTAGAAAGACCAGTTCTTGTTGATCACGTACTTGTCACCCTTGGCGTAGAGCGTGTCCCAGTCGGGCGAGCCGGGAATGGGTGTCAGGATCATGAACTGGATCGAGTCGATGTCGTGCTTGCGCGCGAACGTCGCGGTGGCGTCCAGCGTCTCGAGATCGTCCTCGTCCGAGCCGACGACGAACATGCCGTGGATGCGGATCTTGTGCGCGTGGAAGCGCTCGATCGAGCGCTCGATCTTCGCGAGGTCCTGCTTCTTCTGGAAGAGCTTGAGGGTGCGCGGGTTGATCGACTCGAAGCCGACGTAGACGTTGAAGCAGTTCGAGTCGCGCATCATCTGGAGCAGCTCGGGATCGTCCACCGTCTCCGTGCGCACCTGCGCGCCCCACTGCGGCGTGAGGTCGCGCGTGATCATGCCGCGCAGCAGCTCCTTGCAGCGCTTCTTGTTCGCGGTGAAGATGTCGTCCGCGAAAAAGGTGTACATGTTGCCCTTGTGGCTCTGGAGCTCCTGCAGCACGCGGTCGATCGAGTGCGTGCGAAAGGCGTGGCCGTACATGCCGGGCACCGAGCAGAACGTGCACGAGAACGGGCAGCCGCGCGAGGTGGCCACCGAGATGACGCCGCCCGGCTTCCAGCCCTCGATCAGGTGGTAGTCGGGGATCGGATTGACGTCGAGGTTGGGGATCTTCGGCCGCTCGGCGTTGTGGGCGAGGGCGCCATCGGCCGTGCGGTAGGTCAGATTCTGGATCCTGTCGAATCCCTCGCCGCGCTGGATCGCGTCCACCAGCTCCTGGAACGCAAACTCGCCCTCGCCGCGCACGATGAAGTCCGCGTGCTGCATGCCTTCCTCGGGCAGGAAGCTCGTATGCGTTCCCCCCATCACCGCGATCGCGCCCGTCTCCCGAACCTTGTCGGCGAGCCGGTACGACTGGGGCGCCGTGGAGGTGATGGCCGAGATGGCCACGAGGTCGGCGGAGAGCACCTCGGCCATGTCGAGGTCGTGAATGTCCTCGATGTAGACCCGGACGTCGTAGCCCTTCGCCCGCATGATCGTGCCCAGGAGCACCGAGCCCAGCCGTGGGATGCAGACCTTGCTGTACACGTGCAGGTGCGTGGACTTGGGCTCGACGAACACGAGCTTCTTCAGGACACGCTTCATGGATGGGCTCCGTGGTCAGCAGGTTGGTGGTGCAGGTGTGGCAACCGTACCGCGGGGGTTCAGCGAAGTCAACGTGACATCGCCGGGTGTCGACCCCAGATATAGCGAGGAGCCCGCGATGGACCCCCTACATCTTGGCTTTTCCCCTTGACACGGTTTCCGGGCGTCCTTAGCATGCCGACAGCATGCGACGGGAAGGGGGTGAATCGGTGAAGAAAAAGAAGGCCACCAAGAAAAAGAAGAAGTAAGCGCCGCTCGGCGGCGTTCGGCCCTGCTGGCCCTCCCCGGTGCGGCAGGGCCGACCCATCTGTGAGCCCCTCCACCCCGTGAACGACTACGCGAAACTCCTCATGGTCATCCTGTTCTGGGCGGGCAACTACCCGCTCGGCAAGCTGGCCCTCGACGAGCTCTCCCCGCTCGTGCTGACGGCCGCCCGCGCCGTCCTGGCGGCGCCCCTGCTCCTGGCGGTCGCGCGCGCGAGCGCGCCGCTCGCCGCGCCGCCCGGCCGGCGCGACTACCTCGCCTTCGTCGTGCTGGGTCTGACCGGCCTGGTGGCCAACACGACGGTCTGGTATCTCGGGTTGCGTCACACCACCGCGCTCAACGCAGGCATCATCAGCGCCTCGTCGCCGATCTTCGTCGCGCTCGCGGCCAGCGCGCTGCTCGGCGATCGGCTGAGCGGGCGCGCCTGGGTCGGCATCGGGCTGTCGGTGGCCGCGGTGGTGCTCACGGTCGCCAAGGGCTCACTGGCCACGCTGCTCTCGCTGTCGATGAACCGCGGCGACCTCATCATCCTGCTGTCCCAGACGGCGTGGATCGCCTATTCGCTCTACAGCCGCGCCGCCGCCTCCACCCTGCCGCCGGTGTGGGTCATGGCGGGCGCGAACGGCGTCGCCGCCAGCGCGCTGTTGCCGCTCTCGCTCGCCGTCGACGGCGCGTGGCCGGCGCCGTGGCGGGCGCCGCTGGGCTGGGCGGTCGTGCTCTACGCAGCGGGGCCGATCACGCTCGGCCATCTGTGGTTCTATCAGGTCGTGCGGCGCCTCGGCCCCGGACGGACGGCCACCTTCCTGAACCTGATGCCCTTCGTGGTGATCGCACTGGCGTGGGCGCTGCGAGGCGAGGCCGTGCACGCCTACCACGTGGTCGGCGCCGCCCTCGTCATCGCGGGCGTGGTGCTGACGACGACGCGCTGAGGGCTACTTCTTCGTGAGCGCCGGTTTCGGCTTGGCGGGCACCGGGGGCTTGCTCTTGTCGTCCTTGAGCAACCCCTTCACCTCGTCCATGAACTGGTTGATGTCCTTGAACTGGCGGTAGACGGAGGCGAAGCGCACGTAGGCGACCTGATCGAGCTTCTGGAGATGCTCCATCACCATGTCGCCCAGCTCGAGGCTCGAGATCTCCTTCTCGGCACGCTCGTGCAGCCGCGCCTCGATGTCGGCCACCACGTCGTCCACCGCCTGCACGCCGACCGAGCGCTTCTCGCACGACTTGAGGATCGAGCCGCGCAGCTTCTGACGGTCGAACGGCTCGCGGCGGCTGTCGCGCTTGACCACGTGCGGGAGCACGTCCTCGATGTACTCGTAGGTCGTGTAGCGCCGGTGGCACTTCAGGCACTCGCGGCGCCGGCGAATGAACTCGCCGTCGCGTCCGACCCGCGAGTCGACGACGCGATCCTCCGTGTGGCCGCAGAACGGACACTTCATCGCGTGCCCCTCACTTGGTCCGGTCGGGATAAAGGGGGAAGCGCGCCGTCAATTCCTGGACCTCGCCCCGCACGGCCGCCTCGACGGTGCCGGAGCCGAGGTCGGCGAGCACGCGGTCGATCAGCCGCGCGATCTCCGCCATCTCCGGCTCCTTCATCCCGCGCGTGGTGACGGCAGGCGTGCCGAGACGGATGCCGCTCGTCACCATGGGGCTCTTGGTCTCGAACGGAATGGTGTTCTTGTTCACGGTGATCCAGGCGCGGTCGAGCGCCGCCTGCGCGTCCTTGCCGGTGAGGCCGCGCGGCGACAGGTCCACGAGCAAGAGATGCGTGTCGGTGCCGCCGCTCACCAGGCGGAAGCCGTGGACGAGCAGCGCGTCGGCCAGCGCCTTCGCGTTTTTCACGATCTGCTGCTGGTAGGCGCGCCACGCCGGCGTCAGCGCCTCGCGGAACGCCACGGCCTTGGCGGCGATCACGTGCATGAGCGGACCGCCCTGCACGCCGGGCATGACCGTCTTGTCCAGCGCCTGCGCGTGCGCCGCCCCGCACAGCACCATGCCGCCGCGCGGGCCGCGCAGCGTCTTGTGCGTCGTCGACGTCACGAAGTCGGCGATGCCCACGGGCGACGGGTGCAGGCCGGCGGCGACGAGGCCAGCAGGATGCGCGATGTCCGCCATCAGCGCCGCGCCGACCTCTTTCGCGATCTCGCCGAACGGCTTGAAATCGATCGCACGTGGAAACGCCGAGCCACCCGCGATGATCAGCTTGGGCCGGTGCTGCCGGGCGAGGTCACGGACCTGGTCCAGGTCGATGCGCTCGGTGTCCTTGCGGACGCCGTAGGCGACGATCGAGTAGAACTTGCCGGAGTAGTTCACGGGGCTGCCCGCCGTGAGGTGGCCGCCGTGCGAGAGATTCGGCCCGAGCACCGTGTCGCCGGGCTTCAGCAGCGTGAAGTACACGGCCATGTTGGCCTGCGCGCCGGAGTGCGGCTGGACATTGGCGTGCTCGGCGCCGAACAGCTCCTTGGCGCGCGCGATGGCCAAGTCCTCGACCACGTCCACCACCTCGCAGCCGCCGTAGTACCGGCGGCCGGGATAGCCCTCGGCGTACTTGTTGGTGAGCACGGAGCCCGCGGCCTCCAGCACCGCCTCCGAGACGAAGTTCTCCGAGGCGATCAGCTCGAGGTTGCGGTTCTGGCGCTGCGCCTCCTCCCGGAGGGCCTTCGCGACGTCGGGATCGACTTCAGCGAGTCGCTGCATCGACCGCCTGCTCTTTCCGGACCCCGTCCAGCTGGGCGAGCTTGTCCACGCGGCGGGCGTGGCGGCCCCCCTCGAAGGGCGTGGCCAGCCAGGCCTGCACGACCTCGAGCGCCTGCGCGGGCGCCGTCAGGCGCGCGCCGAGCGCGAGCACGTTGGCGTCGTTGTGCTGGCGAGAGAGCCGCGCCACCTCTGTGTCGCCGGCCATCGCCGCGCGCACGCCCGCCACCTTGTTGGCGGCCATGGCCATGCCGATGCCGGAGCCGCAGACGAGCACGCCGCGCTCGGCGCCGCCGGCCCGCACCGCGTCGGCGACGGCCGCCGCATAGTCGGGATAGTCGACGGAGTCCGTCGAATGGGTGCCGTGATCGATCACTCGATGTCCGCCGGCGGCGAGCCACGCCTTGAGCTGCTCCTTGAGCGAGAAGCCGGCATGGTCCGCCCCGATGGCGATGGTCGCCATACGCGCACCATACCGATTGTGGCCCGCGGCGTCAAGCGCCCCTATATCTCGGGGAGACGCTCCCGCGGAACCCGAAACGTCAGGAAATGGCCGCGGCGCCCGCGGCCGGGAAAGCGAAGGTCTCCAGCGCGGCGCCTTCGGCGCCGGCCGCCACGAGTCGCTCGAGGTCCAGGCCCGCCTCGACCGCCCGGATCTCGTCCAGCGTCGTGCGTGTCGCGGGGTGCCGCGGGGTGAACAGCGTGCAGCAGTCGGCGTCCGGCTCGATCGAGATCTCGAACGTCCCGATCCGCTGGGCCGTCGTCGTGATCTCGAGCTTGTCCATGCCGATCAGCGGGCGCAGCACGGGCAGCGTCGCCGCCTCGTCGATGCACGCGATGTTCTCGAGCGTCTGCGAGGCCACCTGGCCCAGGCTCTCGCCCGTCGCCAGCGCCAACGCGCCGGCGCCCCGCGCCAGCTCCTGCGCGATCCGCAGCATCAACCGGCGATACACCACCACGCGCAGCGGCGGCGGCACGCTCAGCACGACCTCGCGCTGGATCTCGCCGAAGGGCACCAGGTGCAGCCGCGAGGCGTACTGCCAGTGCGTCAGCGTCTCGACGAGCGCGCGCGCCTTGGCCTGGGAGGTGGCGGGCAGGTACGGCACGCTGTGGAAATGCACGAAGAGCACCCGGCAGCCGCGCTTCATCATGCGCCACGCCGCCACCGGCGAGTCGATGCCGCCCGAGAGCAGCGCCGCCACCGTGCCGGAGGAGCCGACGGGCAGCCCGCCGGGCCCCTCGACACGGTCGAGCGAGATGTAGGTCTCCGCCGGCAGCACCTCGACGTGGATCACCTGTTCGGCGTGCTCGAGATCCACGCGCGTGGGCACACGCGCCATGACGAAGGCGCCCAGCGCGCGGTTGAGATCCACGCTGCTCATGGGATAGGTTTTGAACGCGCGCCGCGCGGTGATGCGGAACGACGCGAAGGACCGCCCCTCGAGCAGCCGGTCGAGCAGCGCCTTCATCGCGTCGAGCGTGGATGGCGTGCGGTACGCGAGCGTGACGCTGGCGACGCCGAAGACGCGCGCCGCGCGATCGCGGGCCGCCTCCGGCGCGGGATGGCCCTCGAGGTCCACCAGGACGCGGCCGGAGAGCTGCTCGATCGCGGCGGGGCCCGTGTCGGCCAGCGCGCGCTCGACGTTGCGCCGGAGGTGGCGCAGGAACAGCGGGCGGTTGCCGCGCTTGAGGCTGATCTCGTGGTAGTGCACGACGAGCACGGGCCGCAGCCTCACCACGTCAACCCACCTGCTCCGCCAGCGCGCGGGCCCGCGCCAGCTCGTCGGGCGTGTTGACGTTCATGAACGCGACCTCGGGCGCGCGGTGGCGCGCGACGGCGGCGGCGGCGATCTCGAGCACCCGGACGTCGGGGAAGAAGCCGACGATCTTGAGCTGACCCGCGCGCAGTCGCGTCTCCATGGCCGGCAGACATGCTTTCGTGTAGAGCGCGTGCATCGTCTCGTACTGGCCGTCCACCCGCGGGATGACGACGTCGGCCTCTCCCGCCCGCGCGAGCACCAGCCGCATGACGTCCGCAGACAGGAACGGCATGTCGCACGCCACGGTGAAGGCGGCGTCGCCGCGGACGGCGTCGAGTCCCGTGAAGATGCCGCCGAGCGCGCCGCCGTCCGGGTACCGGTCGGCGACCATCGGCAGGCCCAGGAACGCGTAGCGCTCCGGCGTGTTGGTCACGACGAGCAGGTCCGCCAGCACGGCGCCCAGCGCGTCGACGACGCGCTCGACGATGCGCTTGCCGCCGAGCTCCAGCAGCGCCTTGGGCTCGCCGCCCATGCGCGTGCTGCGCCCGCCGGCCTGGATGACGCCCGTGATTCTCACAGAGAGACTGTAGCTTTCATCGTTCGTTCGCCTCAGACGGCGGGGCCTGGATCACAGGCTCGCCTCGCCGTGGGCTGCGGCTCGCACTGCGGCCCCGCGACGTCTTGCGGCTCACACTACCACTGCCCCCTGTCGGATCACGCGCGGCGGGTCGACGGTGACGTCGACTACCGTCGAGGGCTCACCACCGGGCGTCGGCCCGCCGTCGAGCACGAGGTCGAGCGCGTCGCCGAAGTGGGCGAGCACGGCGCCGGCGGTCGTCGGCGGTTCGGCGCCCGTCGGGTTCGCGCTGGGCGCCGTCACCGGAGCGCCGAGGGCGCGGACCAGCGCGCGAGCCGTCGCGTGCGCGGGCAGCCGCACGCCGACGGTCCCCGTCCCGGCCGTCAGCTCGGCCGGCAGCCCCGCCGCCGCGCGAAGGACCAGGGTGAGCGCGCCCGGCCAGTGCCGCGTGATGAGCTCGCGGGCACGCGCCGGAACCTCGGGCGCCACCCGCGCGACCATCGCCTCGGAGTCCACGAGGACGAGCAGCGGCATCGACGCGGGGCGCCCCTTGACCTCGAACACGCGGCGCACGGCCCGGCGGTCGAGCGCGGCGGCGCCGAGGCCGTAGTAGGTCTCCGTGGGAAACGCGACGAGACCGCCGCGTCCGAGCACGCGCGCCGCCTCGACGAGCACGCGCTCGTCGGGGGCGACGGGATCGACGCGCACGACCTCCGTCGCCACCCGGCGCCCGTCAGCCGCGCGACTTGAGCTTGTCGGCGACACGCCGCGCGCGGTCCTCGACCTCGGCGGCGAGCGCGGCCCGATAGGCGGCGAGGCGCTTGCGCAGCGCCGCGTCGCCGACGGAGAGGATCTGGGCGGCCAGGATGGCGGCGTTGGCGGCTCCCCAGCTCCCGATGGCCACCGTCGCCACGGGCACGCCCTTCGGCATCTGCACGATCGAGAGCAGCGCGTCCATGCCGCCCAGCGGCGTGGCCGCGATCGGCACGCCGATCACCGGCAGGGCGCTGGAGGCCGCCAGCACGCCGGGCAGCGCGGCGGCGCCGCCGGCGGCGGCGATCAGCACGCCGAGCCCGCGCGCCTCGGCCGTCGACGCGTACTCCTC
>Ga0137415_10005689_pt1 | contig 12338 bp, 13 predicted proteins | sample CZODoug3_1_1_16f_FD_183082 | JGI IMG/M metagenome (GOLD analysis project Ga0137415, IMG submission 183082) | Vadose zone soil fungal communities from Angelo Coast Range Reserve, California, USA - CZODoug3_1_1_16fungal (Hybrid Assembly) | ecosystem: Environmental > Terrestrial > Soil > Vadose...
CTCTGCCGGGTGGCCGATGTTTTGAGCTTCTGCCGGGACATCGATACGGCGGCGCGCTACGGCGGGGACGAGTTTGCGGTTGTCTTACCGGAAACTGGCGCAGAGGCGGCCAACCACGCGGCGCAACGAATCTGCGACAGCATTGCCAATGACGGCATGGAGCCAGCGCTTTCCGTCAGTATTGGCATCGCAGTCTATCCGCATGACGGTGAAAGTCTCGAAACCCTCTTACGCGCAGCAGACGTGGCTATGTACTCGATGAAAGTCAGCAAACAGAAGCTAGCTGACGTGAGGTAACGCGTTGGCTGTCCGATGCGGCCGCAGCATTGCCGAAAGGAAGGATTTGCACGAGCCGGCTTCTTGCGTCGGCGGGGAGCGGTGTAGATGGAATCCGAGCGCCGTAGATCGGCCCGCTACCCATTTTTTGCGCACGCCGGGTTGACCGAATCAACATCGGGCGCCCGGCTCGAGGTTTCTACTGGCAACCTAGGTTCCAATGGTTGTTATCTAGATACGATCAATCCGCTGCCGCAAGGCACTATCATCAACATTCAAATTACCTATCAAGGGCAGGTCTTCGCCGCTGGAGGTGTGGTGGCCCATTCGCACCTGAACATGGGAATGGGTGTGAAATTCATCGCCCTCGAATCGGGTTGCGCGTCCATACTTGAGACCTGGCTGAACGAAGTAGCCGTTGTCTAAGAGTAGGCTAACGACCCTGAGAGTGGGTTTTCTATCCTGCGAGGTGGCGACGTCATGAGAAGGCCGCAATTCAACGGTCCAAGGGGAACCAAACGGCGGAGCCGGACTAAGGATCGAAGATGAAATTAGTCAAAGATGCGTTGGATGCCGCGGCGCGCGAATTCAAAGTGCTGGTAGCTGACGATTCGCCAATCTACCGTAAACTCGTTGAGCACACTCTAGCCGAAAAGCAGCACGCGGTTCTGTTTGCAAAAAGTGGGCGTGAAGCCATTGATCTTTTCTCCGAGCATCAGCCCTCTCTGGTGATTACGGACTGGATGATGCCGGACCTAAGCGGAATAGAGCTGTGCGAGCACTACGCAATCATCCTCCCCAAACGTACACCTACGTCATCATCCTGACGGGCATCACGGAGAAGAACAAGCTGGTGAAAGGGTTGGCGGCCGGCGCCGATGACTACCTTACAAAGCCGTTCCATTCCGATGAACTGCTGGCCCGCGTAGGCGTGGGCCAGCGGATTGTAGAACTCCATCGACAGCTCGAGGCCAAGAACCGATTATTGGAAGAACTTGCGCTCACTGATTCTCTGACCGGACTGCCTAACCGGCGGGCGATTGAAGAATGGGCAACCCGGCAACTGAGTGGTGCGGCCAGTATGGCTTTTCGTTTCTAGTGGTCCTGGCAGACCTGGACCATTTCAAGACCGTCAACGACACGCACGGACACGATGCAGGTGACACGGTCTTGAAGAAATTCGCTGAAATTCTTAAGACGAATTCTCGACGGAGCGACATCTGTGGCCGCATCGGAGGAGAGGAATTTCTTTTTATCTTGACGCATACGACTCAGGAGAACGCGAGGGTTGTAATCGAGCGAATCCGTGCGCAGCTTGAGGCCGCGAAATTTGATTTCGATGCAAACAGCCTCACGGTGACGGCAAGTTTCGGCGTTGCTGGGTTCGAAGGGACACAGGCCCCAGATTTCAATCGGTTAGTCAGCCGGGCCGATGCGGCTCTTTACGGCGCCAAGCGCACGGGGCGCAACCGGATTGAAATCGCGGCGGCACAAGTTCTTTGACCGAGGGCACTGTCCGTGAGTAAGAGAAAGAAAGGAGATGCCAGGCGAGTGGGCCAGCCCTCCCCGAAATTTTCGATTCTTGATCTTGCAATCCACATGGTTAGGACAGCCGTAGTGAGCTCCATCTCTGGCTGCTCCGTCCGCCTCCAGCGGCCGCTCTCCATTGACAAGGGCTCCCAACCAGCATACCTTTCGGCACCGATGAATATCTTCACCAGGCGCCGATGAAGAGCAGACTCCTCGCCGCGGCAATTGTCGCCGCAACGATTGCGATCGCGGTATCGCTACTCGCCAGCACGCAAGTTGTGCCGGTGGCACCGCTTGCGACGGCGTTTTCGCGCTGGGTAGTGATTGTTCTTATCGCGGCCTTTGCTACTTCCCGGCGTTCGCTAACGATTTGGATCTTCGTCGGCCTTCTCGCTGGAGCGGAGTTTGGCTATGACTGGCCCTCGGTCGCAGTCAACTTGCAGCTCCTCGGCACGATTTTTCTCCGGCTCATCAAGGTCATCATCGCGCCGCTGCTCTTTGGCGTCCTCGTCGTTGGCATCGCCGGGCACGCGGACCTGAAGAAGGTCGGCCGCCTCGGCATCAAATCACTGATCTACTTCGAAGCAGTCTCCACGATTGCAATGCTCATCGGTTATGCGGCAATCCGTCTGAGCCGGGCAGGAGAAGGCGTCCATCTGCCGCCGTCGTCAGCAGCCCAATCGCTCAACGTTTCACCGCACACCGCAAGCCAGCTCATCATCGACGTCTTCCCGGAGAACATCGCCAAATCCATCGCCGAAGGACAGGTTCTGCAAATCGTCGTCTTTAGCGTTCTCTTCGCCATGGCGCTCATTTTGGTGCCGGAAGCGAAACGCCGCCCCATGCTTACCTTCGCGGAGAGCCTTTCGGAGACGATGTTCAAATTCACGAATCTGGTCATGTATGCCGCTCCGCTTGGCGTCTTCGGTGCGGTGGCTTACACCGTCGGCCACCAGGGATTAGGGGTTCTTCTTCCGCTCGCAAAACTGCTGGCCACCATGTATGTCGCGCTGGCTTTTTTCATCCTCTTCGTTTTGTTGCCGATTGCGCTGTGGGCACGCATCCCCATCAAACGCTTCGTCAAAGCGGTCAGTGAGCCCGTTACCATCGGCTTTGCCACCGCCAGTTCAGAGGCCACGCTGCCCCGCGCCATCGAGCAACTAGAGTCTTTTGGCGTCCCGCGCGAAATCGTCGCGTTCGTTCTTCCCACCGGTTACAGCTTCAATATGGACGGCGCGAGTCTTTATCAGTCCTTGGCATTGTTTTTTGTTGTGCAAGCGGCGGGACTACACCTCAGCATTGGCCAGCAAGTGATGATGATTCTGACGCTGCTGATCAGCAGCAAAGGGACCGCCGGCGTGGCACGCGCATCGCTCCTCATTGTTTTCGGAGCGGCAACTTCCTTTCACCTGCCGATGGAGCCGCTTTTCCTGCTGTTTGCCATTGATCAGCTTATGGACATGGGGCGCACCGCGGTGACCGTTCTCGGCAATTGCGTCGCGTGCGTGGTGATCGCGCGGTGGGAAGGCGAGTTCCCGGCCGAAACGGCTGCTCACGGCTAAAATCCGCGCTCGATATTCACACCTTTTCGGCCCCTATCCCACCGGACAGTACTTCTCCACCGCGTCGACGACTGGCCTCTTTTACGTCTTTCGTCCAGTTTCGAGGCTACGGCACAAGTCATAGACTGCCCTGCCAAGTCCGCCATCACGGAGGTGTTTCTATGAAACCCCATCTTTTCGCTTCCGCTTTAGTAATTCTTGCAACTTTTCTTCTTTCTCCCCCCCTGGTTCATGCCAATGACAGGCGTCCTTCGCTTCCTACGAGTGTTCTGAGCGCGCGGACCATTTATGTGGACAATCAGACGACATCAGCCGAACTACAGAACACCGCTTACACCGAGCTGGCAAAATGGGGACGCTTCCAGGTTGTCGATGCACCGCAGAAAGCGGACATCGTGCTGCGGCTTTCGCACGGGAACTTCGTGAAGTTCGTACCGGGCGGGGAAAATGTTCCGGCTCACGACCCCAAGGTCGAGAAACAAAACTGGATAGGCGCGGATGAAGCCGTGCCTCCGGGCTCCACGCGCATTTCCTTGATCGACGCAAAGTCCGGCAACTCGCTCTGGTCCGACATCCGCAAGACGGACAGTCCTAAGGCCGCTACCCATATGCTCGACGGCCTGCGCAATGCTTTCGACCACAAACAAAAATAGTCTTGGTAGTTCTAACGAAAACCGTCCGGATCGGTTCTCCAGTCCATTCTGCTTACCTGGCCTTTCTCGGTGACTTCTCCGCGGTGCTTCATCTTGCTCCCCCGCTTTGGAAACATTTCTCTCTTCCGCACGTCTCAGCTACTATCCTTACTATTTCCGGGCAGGGAGGCGCCTATGCTTGAGAACCTCTGGCAGGATCTTCGCGGCGGGATGCGCAACCTCGTCAAGAGCCCGGGATTCACCCTCGTCGCAGTTCTTTCGCTCAGCCTGGGGATCGGGGCAAACACCGCCATTTTTACGATTATTAACGCGGTCTTCCTGCACCCGCTGCCGGTCGAGGAACCCTCCCGACTGGCGGAGGTGTTCACCCACGACACCTTGACCATTGATGCCAACGCCAATTTTCAACTTACCGGGACCTCGCTCCCCAACTATGAGGACTACCGCGACCAGAACACGGTTTTCTCCGGGCTGGCGACCGTAACCTTTCCCATCCCCCTGAACTGGGGCGGGCAAGCGGAGCCGCAACAATTGAACGCGTCGCTGGTCAGCGGGAATTTTTTCGACGTGCTGGGCGTAAAGCCTTACCGGGGCCGCACGTTTGTCGCCGACGGAGACAAGAAGCTCGGCGCCAACGCGGAAGTGGTTCTGAGCTACAGCCTGTGGGCCCGGCGATTCGGTTCCGACGACAAGCTGATCGGCCAGAGCATCACCCTCAATGGGACACCCTATGCGGTCGTGGGGGTCGCGCCGCCGAATTTCAAAGGGATCGTCTCGCTGGGCCGGCCAGACGTGCTGTGGATCCCCATCAGCATGCGCGACTACGTGCTCACCGGGCAGCTCAAGGCTTGGGAAAATAGCCGGCGCTTCCGCTGGCTGTCGATCGTCGGCCGCCTGAAACCACAGGTCAGCGTTGGGGAAGCGAAGGCGGCGATAAAAACGATCGCGGCCAGTCTCGAGAAGGAATATCCGCGCGACAACAAGGGCCGCACCGTGGAGCTCTTTCCCCTGAACCAATCGGCGCTGGGGATCAATCAGCGGCGACAGTTTTCCCTTGCCGGCAGCGTGCTGATGGGCGTGGTCGGTTTGGTTCTGCTGATCGCCTGCGTCAACCTGGCGAATCTGCTGCTCGCGCAAGCCGCCAAACGCGAAAAAGAATTGAGCATTCGCGCAGCGATGGGTGCAGGACGCTTCCGGCTGGTCCGCCAGCTTCTGACCGAAAGCACGGTGCTTTCGTTGCTCGGCGGTTTGGCCGGATTGCTGGTCGCGTACTGGGGCCGCAATGTGTTGTGGTCCTTCCGGCCTCCTTTTCTTCTCGACGGCTCGATTGATCTTTCCTTCAATGCACGCGTCCTGGGATTCACTTTGCTTATTTCTCTGGCGACCGGCCTAGTCTTCGGAATCATCCCGGCCATTAAGGCTTCCGGCACGGACATCAACGAGATTCTGAAGGTCGGAGGGCGAGGCGGAGTGCTGGGCTGGACGCACAACCGTCTGCGGAGCTTGCTGGTGATTTCGGAAATTGCGTTGGCGCTGGTGGCGCTTGTCGGATCGGGGCTGTTTCTTCGCAGTATGCAGAACGCGCAGCAATTCAATCCCGGCTTCGAGTCGCAGAACCTGCTTCAATTATTGTTCGACCTTGGCGCTCTTCGTTATGACGCCGATCACGGCCAACAGTTTTTCCGCGATGTGATCGAGCGCGCCAAATCGGTTCCCGGCGTCGTCAGCGCTTCGGTGTCCTCGAACGGCGTGTTCGGGGGCGGCTTCGCGGGTACCGTCTTTCGCGAAGGCGAGCAGACCGACCCCAACAATCGCGGTACTCTCGTCAATTTTGACGACGTGACGCCCGGCCACTTCGAGACCATGCGCATTCCGCTGTTGAGCGGCCGCGACTTCACGGACTTTGACCGCGAAAACACCACCCCCGTGGTGGTCATCAACGAGGCCATGGCCAAGATGGTGTGGCCGGGCCAGGAAGCGCTTGGAAAGCGCTTTTCCATTGTGACGGATCCGAAGTTGCTCCAAGTTGTCGGCGTTGTGGGAACCGCGGTCATCGGGCAGATCGGGGAAGACCCTCAACCCGTCGCATACGTCCCCGTGCGGCAGCAATACTCTCCCTTTGCCGCGCTCGTCGTACGCACCACGGGCAACCCCGAATCTCTGCTCGGGGCCGTGCGCGCGCAAGTCCAGCAGATTGACAAGAATCTGGCGTTCACCAACGGTCAGACCGTGCAGCAAATTCTGGGGCAAGGGCTGTGGGCTGCGCGCATGGGCGCAGCTTTGCTTGGCTTGTTCGGCGCGCTCGCGCTTATCCTCGCGTCGATTGGAATTTACGGCGTGCTGGCGTATTCGGTGGCACAGCGAACGAGCGAAATCGGGCTGCGCATGGCGTTGGGCGCGCAACCGCGTCAGGTGGTGGGGCTGGTGCTCAAACAGGGCATGCTCCTGGCGGGTGTTGGCGCGATTGTGGGGATATTAGTGGCGTTGCCGGTCGCACGCCTGGCCGCGGGCCTGCTGTACGGCGTGAGCGCTACCGATCCGCTGACCTACGCTGGGATCACTTTGCTGTTGATGAGCGTCGCGCTGCTGGCTTGCTATCTTCCTGCGCGCCGCGCCACACGCATCGATCCGCTGGTGGCATTGCGTGTGGAGTAACGGCGTTCCAGATTGAAGATCGTGTTCGGCATTCGAGAGCGAACTCTCCAGTTCAAGATACTCCTCCCTTTCAACTTCCTGCAGCCAACGGTATAGTGCCTGCGCGCATCCAGGAGGCATTCAATATGGAACTGTGGTCACGACGTAAATTCTTTCTGACTTCGCTAGCTGGCAGCGCCATCGCGGGCGCCGGCAAGCTCTTTGGCCGGACGCCGTCCAATGGAAGCGGTGAGTTCTCGCTCGCCAGCCTTGCTCCCGCCGCGCAGGGCAAGCGCCCGTTGATCATTTCGAGCGCGAACGGAGTGCACGCCCTCGATAAGGGCATGGACATTCTCAAGAAGGGCGGCGACACGCTCGATGCGGTGGTTGCGGCGGTCACTATCGTTGAGGACGATCCCAATGACGATTCGGTGGGCTACGGAGGGCTGCCGAACGAAGAAGGTGAAGTCGAGCTGGACGCCAGTGTGATGCACGGGCCGACGCACCGCGCCGGCTCGGTCGCTTCCGTGCGGCGCATCAAGAATGTTTCGCGACTTGCGAAGACGGTGATGGAAAAAACGAATCACGTGATGATCGTGGGCGATGGCGCGCGGCGGTTCGCCGTGGCCGAAGGGTTTGAGGAGATGAACCTCCTCACCGAGCATTCGCGCAAGATCTGGCTGGCGTGGAAGGCCAAATCTTCCTTCAATTGGCGCCCAGGAATCGATTCCCCGGAATGGAAAGAACACCTTTCCGCAATTTTCGATCACGACGAAGAAAAGATCGCGTACGCCGGGCACGTCATCGCGCATCCGCGGACTGGGACGATTCCGTGCATGGCCGTGGATGCCAAAGGCGATATTTCCGCGACGACGACGACTTCCGGACTGTCGTGGAAAATTCCCGGCCGCGTGGGTGATTCACCGATTATCGGGGCGGGATGTTGCGTGGACAACGAAGTCGGGGCGGCGGGCTCGACCGGCAAGGGCGAAGAAAACATCAAGATTTCCGGCGGGCATACCATCATCGAAATGATGCGACAGGGGAAGACGCCGACGGAAGCGTGCCTGGAAGCGCTGGGGCGCATCGCACGGCACTACAAGAATGACAAGAAAAAACTCGGGACGTTTCACATTTATTTCTATGCGTTGAACAAGGACGGCGTGCATGGCGCCGCTTCGCTCTGGCGCAATGGTTATGAAGAAAACAAGCAGGCTTCTTACGCGGTGCACGATGGGAGCGAGTCGCGATTGGTTGCTTGCAAGCCCTTCTTCGATGAAGTAGGTGGCGATCAATAAGCCGAGTTCCGCGAAAGACAAAGTAAGGAAACTTCGGATTCAAAATTTCCTCGCAGGCTGAATTTCTATTTTATTCTTTTTGTTCCATGGACCAGGCAAACATTCTGATTATCGGCGGTGGCGTGGTCGGCTGCGCGATCGCGCGCGCGGTTTCCGAGCGCTGGCAGGACGTTTTTCTTGTGGAGCAGTTTCCGAAGCTGGGCATGGCGACGAGCACGCGGAACAGCGGCGTGAACCATTCGGGAATTTACTATCCGAAACATTCGTTGAAGGCGCGGCACTGCGTTGAGGGGAACCGCCTCACTTACGATTTCTGCAAGAAGCACCGCGTGCCGTTCCGGCACACGGGAAAACTCGTGGTGGCGGCCAATGGGCATGAGGAAGAGGAACTTGTTGCGCTGAAGAAGCGCGGTGAAGATAACGGCGTTGAGGGCTTGCGCATTATTAGTCCCGTCGAGATTCGCGTTCGCGAGCCTTTTATCAAAGGCGTCGCCGCGCTCGACGTGCCTTCCACGGGGATTGTCTCTGCCGAAGAGCTCGTGCACGCTTATGCTCGCGTGGCCACAAATCAGGGGGCGAACATTGTTACGCGCGCGCAGGTTGTTGCGCTGGAGCCTTCGCGGGACACCATTCGCGTGGGGCTGAGGATCGGGGATGAAGAAGATTCGCAACGCGAAACGATTGAGGCGAAATGCGTGATCAATGCGGCGGGACTTTTTGCGGATGAGGTTGCGGCGCTGCTCGGAAACCATTCTTGGCGGATTTATCCGGTGCGCGGGGAATACTGCGAAATCCGCGGTCCGCAATCGTTGCTAATCAAGAATCTTGTTTATCCCCTGCCGCACAGCGATGGGCTTAGCCTCGGGGTTCATTTCACGAAGACGCTCTGGGGGACGGTTCTCGTCGGGCCGACGGCAACGTACGTGGAAGGAAAAGACAATTACGAGAAAAATCGATTGCCGATTTCCGCGTTCGCAGAGAGCGCAAAAACATTGCTGCCGGAGATCGAGGAACGCGATCTGCAACTTGGATACTCCGGCCTTCGGCCAAAGCTCGTGCCACCGGGCGGCAAGGGTATCGCGGATTTTGTGATCACTCGCGATTCGAATGTGCCGCAGGCAATTCACCTCGTCGGCATCGAGTCGCCGGGACTCACGGCGGCTCCTGCCATCGCGGAGCATGTTTCAACGCTTGTCGCGGAAATACTTGGGTAGGATTATTCGACGACGATACGTACGAATTTCTTCTTGCCGGCGCGAAGGAGAAATTCGACGGGCTTGCTTAGGTCGACGTCTTTGCGCGGATCATCGATGCGAATGCCGTCGATTTCGGCGCCACCCTGCTTGATCAATCGCTCCGCTTCGCTCTTGGAGGAGATCAATTTCAGGTCAACGAGAAGCGCCGTCAGCTTTCTTGCTGGCCCTCTCGGCAATTTTTCCACTTTTGCTTCCTCGGGGGCCTGGCGGTCGCGGAAGACGCGCTGGAAATTCTCCGCGGCTTTGCGCGCAGCTTCTTCGCCGTGAAAAGTGGAGATTGCCGCCTGCGCGAGCTTCATCTTGGCGTCCATGGGATGCAACGCGCCGCTGGCGATTTTCTCTTTTATCGCGGCGATTTCCTGTGGCGTGCGATCGGTCACCAGCTCGTAGTACGAGGACATCAACTCGTCGGGAATGGACATCATTTTGCCGAACATTTCCTGCGGAGATTCGGTGATGCCGACGTAGTTGTTGAGGCTCTTGGACATTTTGCGCTGGCCGTCGAGGCCGACGAGAATCGGCATGGTCAGGGCGACTTCCGAGGGCACACCGTACTCACGCTGGATGTCGCGGTGCACCAGCAGATTGAATTTCTGCTCGGTCGCGCCGATCTCGACATCGGACTGGAGCACCACGGCATCGTACGCGGTCAAGAGCGGATAGAGAAGCTCGTGAACGGAGATGGGCTGGTTGTTGGCGAGCCGCGAGCGAAAATCCTCGCGTTCGAGCATGCGCGCGAGGCGGTAGTGGCCGCAGAGGCGCACCACGTCGTAGCTGGAGAGCTTTTCGAGCCACTCGCTGTTGTAGCGGACTTCGGTTTTCTTGGGATCGAGGAGTTTGAAGACCTGAGCAAGGTAGGTTTTGGCATTCGCGTCCACTTGCTCGCGGGTCAGCGGCGGGCGGGTTTCGGATTGACCGGTCGGGTCGCCGATCATCGCCGAGAAATCGCCGATGAGGAAAATCGCGGTGTGTCCGAGGTCCTGGAAGTGTTTCAGCTTGCGGAGCACCACAGTGTGCCCCAGATGAATATCCGGGGCGGTTGGGTCCACGCCCAGGTACGCTCGAAGCGGCTCTCCAGTTTTCGCAGATTGTTCGAGCTTGGCCTTCAGATCCTCCTCGCGGATGATCTCGGCGACGCCCTTTTTCAAGTAAGCGAGTTGTTCTTCGACGGGTTTGAATTTGGTTTGCGCCATGAAGTGTCTTAATTTGTGCGAAGGATGCGGCGGCCTTCGATTTTGAATTTTCCATCGAGCACAATTCGAACAGCCTCCGAATAGATGCGATGTTCTTCTTTCAAGATGCGCGCGCTGAGTGATTCTTCCGTGTCTTTATCTTCCACCGGGACGATGGCTTGCAGTACGATCGGGCCGGCGTCGAGATTTTCATCCACGAAGTGGACCGTGCAACCGGCGAATTTTACGCCGTATTCGAGCGCCTGGCGCTGCGATTCTAGGCCGGGAAACGATGGCAACAGCGAGGGGTGAATATTCAGAATCCGATTTGGAAACGCCGCCACAAAATACGGCGACAATAAGCGCATGTATCCGGCAAGGCAAATTAGGTCCACCTTGTGCTCGCTCAGGACAGCGACGACTTGGCGGTCGTAGGCTTCGCGCTCCAAGCCTTTCGAGGGAATCACGCGCGTTCGAATGCCGCGGGATTCGGCACGCTGGATGCCGGGCGCGCCTTCGCGGTTACTGATGACAATAGCAATTTCCGCGTTCGGAATCCGGCCCGCAGCGACACTGTCCGCCAGCGCCTCGAAATTCGAGCCGCGGCCGCTTAAGAGCACGCCGATACGCTTCTTCATAAACGCAAAACGTTAGCATAACCGTTCGAATCAGCAAAACTTGCAGCCGGAGGTCAATGATAAAAGTTAAAAGTTGAAGGATACGAGCGCAGCCAGGAGTCATTGAGCGACAACTGGGGGAGTAGGGGTCTTGAAGTAGGCGATGACAAAGAGAAGGCCGAGGAGCAGATCCGTACCGGCAAAGACCAGGTCCGACCTGTGCATTCGTCCTTGCGAGACGAGGGTAACCCCCGCCGCGCCGTAAGTGGCTTTTTCGAGGACGGAAGGAATCATGAGCGGCCGATAACGCGCGGGGTTTGTGGCGATGAAGATAAGGCGACCTGCCACGCCAGAGCGACTCCCACGAATCCATGCCCGCAACCCAAAACACAATCTTCGCAAATTTCATCGCCCCCTCCGGCTGCCTGTGAATTGTCACAGAATAATCCACTAGCTGCGTGGGTAAAGGCAAATTCCGGCTAGCCTTCGCCGATGTCTGAAACGCGATACGGCAGACGGGGTTGAGGCGCCCACCTTCGAGGGGAATCCCTGCTAGAATGCCGAGTTCGCAGTTCGCAAAGTCAAGATAAGGAATCAAAGATCATGAACAGGCGGCAGGCCCAATATCGCTGGTATTCGTTGAGATTCGTTCTCTTTTCGTTTGTCCTTTTTGTAGCAGGCGCAATTCCAGCTGTTGCGCAGCGAAGCGTGCCACGTGATCCAGCAGAGCCCGCGCAGGGCAGGCCACAGCCGAAGATTTTGGCGCGGCCGGCGGGAGGCATCGCACGGGCATCGGTGGATGAGAAATTGATGCGTGCGCTGATCGAGAAGCTGGTGGCGTGCGGGACGCGGCTGACGCTTTCTTCGTGGGAAGACGCGAAGCGAGGCATTGGATGCGCGCGCGACGTGATCGCGGCGCGATTTAATGAAATTGCGAAAGATTCGAATGGGAAATTGCAGGTGGTGGTGGATAAATTCGAATCGACTTCGGAGCGAACCTCGTCGAAACCCATTCCGCTCGAAAACGTGTACGCGATTCTTCCGGGCTCCGATCCGAAGATGGCGAAAACGATTTTCATCGTTTCCGGGCATTTTGATTCGCGGCCCTCGGATGTGATGGATCCAAAAGCGGATGCGCCAGGAGCGGACGACGATGCCTCGGGCGTAGCGGTGAGCGTGGAATGCGCGCGGCTGCTGAGCAAGGTCGGCGCAAACGGGCGTGGGACGTATCGCGCGACGATCCTGTTTGCGGCCGTTTCGGGCGAAGAGCAAGGCTTGCTTGGAGCAACGCGGCTGCTCGAATGGACGAAGCAGCAGGGATACACGGTGGGTGGAATGCT
>Ga0137415_10005690_pt1 | contig 12333 bp, 11 predicted proteins | sample CZODoug3_1_1_16f_FD_183082 | JGI IMG/M metagenome (GOLD analysis project Ga0137415, IMG submission 183082) | Vadose zone soil fungal communities from Angelo Coast Range Reserve, California, USA - CZODoug3_1_1_16fungal (Hybrid Assembly) | ecosystem: Environmental > Terrestrial > Soil > Vadose...
AGTACCGTCCCGACTTCACGGAGGCCATGGACGGCTCCTGGCGGCTGCTCTACGACGGCCTCCTCATCAAGGGCTTCCTGCCCGCCGCCAAGGGCCTGCCCGAGCGGTTGAAAGAGGGCATTCGCGTGGCCGATATCGGCTGCGGCACGGGCCACGCGGTGAACCTGATGGCCCGGGAGTACCCTGCGTCGTCGTTCCTCGGTTATGACCTGGGAGAAGACGCGATCGTCAGGGCTCGCGCCGAGGCGCGTGAGATGGGGCTGACGAACGCCGCCTTCGAGGTTCTCGACGTCACGCAGATGAAGGCGGAGCCCAAGTTCGATCTGATCACGTCGTTCGACGCCATCCACGATCAGCGGGACCCCGCCACGGTGCTGCATCGGGTGGCCGGCGCGCTCGCGCCGGGCGGCGTCTATCTCATGGTGGAGCCCAAGGCCTCGAGCAAGCTCGAAGAGAACATCGGCAATCCGTTTGCGCCGTACATGTACGGCATGAGCGTGCTGCATTGCATGACGGTGTCGCTGGCCGCCGGCGGCGCCGGGCTCGGCACCGCCTGGGGCGAGCAGACGGCTCGCCGCATGCTTGGCGAAGCGGGCTTCACCAAAGTCGAGGTGGTCGACGCCCCGGGGCCCCAGAACAGCATCTATATCTGCCAGTTGTAGGCGGGTTGGCGATACCCAGCCCCTGTGATACAAAAAGAGGCCTGGCGGGTCCGTTGACGGTATTCCCCGATAGCTCAATGGTAGAGCACCCGGCTGTTAACCGGGGGGTTGCTGGTTCGAGTCCAGCTCGGGGAGCCAACCCCTCCCAGCATCGCTGAGCGCCCTTCCCGCAGATGTCCGCAGGGGATCCGACCATGACGGCCTCGGCTGAGCTCCGTACCGGCGGAGAGTGGATCGTCGAAGCGCTGCGGGCCGAGGGGGTGCGGCATGTCTTCGGGCTCCCCGGCGTGCACAACCTCGCCATCTACGACGCGCTCCTCAAGCAGCACGAGATCAGCCACGTCCTCGCGCGCCACGAGCAGGGCGCGGCCTTCATGGCCGACGGCTATGCGCGCGCCTCCGGGCGGCCCGGCGTGGTGGCCGTGACGACGGGGCCGGGCGCGACCAACACGCTCACGCCCATGGTCGAGTCCTGGGCGGGCTCCCAGCCCGTGCTGACCCTCATGTCCGATATTCCGTCGGCGCTCATCGGGAAGGATCTGGGCGCGCTGCACGAGGTGCCGAACCAGATCGATTGCTTCCGGCCTGTGTCTCGCTGGGCCGAGACCATCCACGAAGGCCGGCTCTTCCCCGCGGCGGTGCAGCGGGCCTTTCATCTCTTTCGCACCCAGCGCCCGGGCCCGGTGGCGCTCTCGCTGCCCACCGATCTCCTCGTGGCGAAGACCGTGGGACAGTTGACGGCGCTCACCGGCGGCCGCCCCGCGTGTGATCCAAAGAAGATCGACGAGGCGGCCGAGGCGCTCAGGCGCGCGCGGCGGCCGCTCATCGTGGCGGGCGGAGGTGCGGTCGCCGCGGATGCCGGCGCCGCGCTCGCGGCCGTGGCGCGTCGGCTCGGAGCGCCCGTGCTCACGAGCGTCATGGGGCGGGGGATCCTGCCCGAGACGGATCCGCTCTGGCTCGGGATAGTGCCGAACTGGCGCTCGAGCAAGGCGGCGCTGGAATCGGCGGACGTGATCCTCGCCGTCGGCTACCGCTTTGCCCACCGGTCGACCAAGGGCCTCCTGCTGAACTTCTCGCTCAAGCCCGAGCAGACGCTCGTGCACATCGACCTCGACCCCGGCGTGATCGGCCGCATGCACCCGACCGCCGTGGGCATCGTGGGCGACGCGCGCCAGGGCCTCGAGGCGCTCGCCCAATCACTCGGACTGGGCGCGCCCGCGGCGGGATGGGATCGCGCGGGGCTCGTCTCCCAGCGGGACGCCCGCTGGCCGCGCTACACGGAGACGGCGGACCGCTTCATCAAGCTGCTGCGTCAGGCGCTGCCGGAGGACGGCATCGTGGTCAACGATCAGACGGGGATCAACTACTGGATGGAGTGGCATTTCCCCGTCCTGCGGCCGCGCACCTTTCTGTACCCCATCGGCTCCGCCACGCTCGGCTACGGCGTGCCCGCGGCCGTCGGCGCCAAGGTCGCGTGTCCGGATCGCGCCGTCGTCGCGGTGATCGGCGACGGCGGCTTCATGTTCTCGGTGAACGAGCTGGCCACGGCCGTCAAGTACGGGCTCGGAATCGTCTTTCTCGTGATGAACGACGAGCGCTTCGGCGCCATCAAGTACCTCCAGGACGCGATGTTCGGGAAGTACGGAGAGGTGGATCTGGCGAATCCGGACTTCCCGGCCATGGCGCGCGCCTTCGGCGCAGCGGGTGAGCGCGTCGCCGATCTGGACGCGCTTCCTCGCGCGCTGGAGCGGGCGCTCAAGCACGCCGGCCCCACTGTCCTCGAACTCCCTCTCGGCGTCGAGCCTCCATGGGAGCTGTAGCTGTATACTCTGCCTATGAGCAGTCTTGATCCCGGCCGCAAGGCCGGCCTGCGCCGCGAGCTGGAAGGCCTCCTCGGAAAGGGCGCGGTCCTGTCCGACCCCGAGGAGCTGCTCGTCTACGAGTCCGACGGGCTGACGCTCTTCCAGGCCCTCGCCGACTTCGTCGTCTTCCCCACCTCCGTGGAGCAGGTATCAGCGGTAGTGCGGCTCGCCAATCGCGAGAGCCTGCCCTTCGTGGCGCGCGGCGCGGGCACGGGGCTCTCGGGCGGCTGCTTGCCCGCCGAGGGCGGCCTCGTGATCTCGCTCATGCGGATGAACCGCGTCCTGGAAGTGGACTACGAGAACCAGCTCGCGGTCGTCGAGCCGGGGCTCGTGAACCTCCATCTCTCCTGGGCCGTCGGGCCCAAGGGCTTCTACTACGCCCCCGATCCGTCCAGCCAGCAGGCCTGCACCATCGGCGGCAACATCGCCAACAACTCGGGCGGCCCGCACACGCTCAAGTACGGCGTCACCGTCAATCACGTGCTCGGGCTCGAGGTAGTCCTGCCCGACGGCGAGATCATCTGGCTGGGAGGCCGTACCCGCGAGTCGCAGGGCTATGACCTCACCGGCCTCTTCGTGGGTTCCGAGGGCACCTTCGGCATCGCGACCAAGATCATCGTGCGCATCCTTCGCCGGCCGCAGGCGGTGAAGACCGTCCTGGCCGTCTTCGACGCGGTAGAGGCGGCCTCGGAGTCGGTGTCGGCGGTGATCGGGCGCGGCCTCGTCCCCGCGGCCATGGAGATGATCGACCAGCTGACCATCCAGGCCGTCGAGGACGCCTTCGGCTGCGGCTATCCGCGCGATGCCGCCGCCGCCCTCCTCATCGAGCTCGACGGGCTCCGCGAAGGAATGGAGGCTCAGGCCGAGCGCGTCATGGCCGCGTGCCGGGAGAACGGCGCGCGCGAGGTGCGCGCCGCGCGCGACGAGACCGAGCGCCAGCTCCTGTGGAAGGGGCGCAAGAGCGCGTTCGGCGCCTACGGGCGTATCTCGCCCGCCTACATGGTGATGGACGGTGTCATTCCGCGCACGCGCCTGCCGGAAGTCTTGCGTCGGGTGAACGAGATCGTGGGCGCTCACGAGCTCCGGGTGGGCAATGTGTTCCATGCCGGCGACGGCAACCTCCATCCGAACATCCTCTACGATCCCCGCAGGCCGGGAGAGGTCGCGCGCGTGGTCACGGCGGGCGGCGAGATCCTCAAGGTCTGCGCCGATGTCGGCGGCTCGATCTCGGGCGAGCACGGCATCGGGCTCGAGAAGATGGACTACATGCCGCTCATCTTCACCGAGGCGGACCTGCACGCGATGCGCGGCGTGCGTGACGCCTGGAACCCGCGCGGCCTCTGCAATCCCGGCAAGATCTTCCCCTCGCGCAAGGCCTGTGGCGAGGCAAGCATCGCCTATCGTCCGCATCCGATCGAAGCCCAGGGCCTGGCCCAGCGCTTCTAGCGGGCGGGATCATCGCCGTGCCCGCCACCTTCCACGATGAGCTTCGCCGTATCGTCGGCCCCGCGCATGTCCTGACCGGCATCGAGTGCGGACCCTATGTCATCGAGGGCCGCACGCCAGAGGCCGTCGTCGCGCCCGGAAGCAAGGAAGACGTCGCCGCCGTCCTCGTGGCGGCCGGCGAGGCGAGCGTGCCCGTGACACCCTGGGGTGGCGGCACCACCATGGCCGTCGGCTCGCCACCCTCGCGCCTGGGGCTCGTCCTCTTGCTCGGCCGGCTCAACCGGCTCGTCGAGCACGAGCCGGGCGATCTCACGGCGACCGTTGAAGGGGGCATGACCGTGCAGGCGCTCCAGGAGGCGCTCGGGCGGCGCGGGCAGTGGCTTTCCCTCGATCCGCCTCACGCGGCCAAGGCCACCATCGGCGGCACTCTCTCGGCCAACGTCGCCGGCCCGAGGCGGCACCTCTACGGTGGCTGCCGCGACCTTCTCATCGGGCTCACCGTGGTCACGGCCGATGGCGCGATCGTCAAGGGCGGGGGCAAGGTCGTGAAGAACGTCGCGGGCTATGACTTGCCCAAGCTCTTCATCGGCGCCTTCGGAACCCTTGGCGTCATCGTCGAGGCGACGCTGAAGCTCCGGCCGCGGCCCGACGCCGATCGTGTGGTGGTGGCGCGCTTCGAGCGGCTCAAGGACGCGGGCGTGGCGGCACGGACGGTCATGGCCTCGGATCTGCTTCCCTCGGCGCTCGACCTAATCGACGGAGAGGCAGTCCGGGCACTGGGACTCGGCGGGGCCGATGGGGCGGCGCTCCTCGTGGGCGTCGACGGCATGGCCGATCAGGTCGACTGGCAGTGCCGCGAGATCGAGCGATTGCTCGAGCCCGTGGGTCTCCGCGAGGCGCGAGTGCTCGACGGCGCCGAGCGCGATCGCCTCTGGCACGCCCGCGGCACCGTGGGACGCGAGGCCTTCGCGGAGACCGCGGCCACGATGCGCTGGGTCCTGCTGCCGAGCCAGGTCGCCGACTGCATGGAGCAGGGCGCCGCGGTGGCGCAGCGCGCGGGACTGCGCGCGGCGACGGCCGCCCATGCCGGGGTCGGCATCGTCGAGGCGGCTCTCGGCGGGGGCGAACACGCCGATCTCGAGCGCGTGGCCGCCGTGCTCAGCGAATGGCGGGCGCTCGTGCGCGGCGCCGGAGGGCACGCGGTGATCCAGTGGGCCCCGCTGGCCGTCAAGGAGCGCGTGCCCGTGTGGGACGAGGCGGGGCCGGCCCTCCGCATCATGGAGCGCATCAAGGCGCAGCTCGATCCGCGCGGCGTGCTCAACCCCGGCCGTGCCGCGGGCGGCATCTGATGGCCCATACGGTCGAGCCTCCGCGCGGGATGGAACCGCTCAAGCTCCACGGGCTCGACGTGGAGGGCGTCAATCGCTGCGTGCATTGCGGGCTCTGCCTGCCCTATTGCCCGACCTTCTCGATCCTCGGCACCGAGATGGATTCACCCCGCGGCCGCATCATGCTGATCAAGTCGCTGGCCGAGGGCCGCATCGCCCTGACCGAATCGACCAAGGCGCATCTCGATCTCTGCCTCGGCTGCCGCGCCTGCGAGACGGTCTGTCCATCGGGCGTGCCGTACGGCCAGCTCATCGAGGCCGGGCGCGCGGAGATCGAGCGCGAGCGCCCGGGCGGCATCGCGCGGCGACTCTTCCGCTGGCTCAATTTCGGTGTGCTCCTTCCCAGCCCTCGGCTGCTCGGCCTCGCCGCCGCGGGTCTGCGCTTCTACCAGGCGAGCGGCCTGCAGCGACTCGCGCGAGCGACTGGCCTCATCCGCCTCCTGCCCAGGCCTTTGCCGGACTGGGAGCCGCTCCTTCCCGTGCTGCCTCCCGGCGCCTCGCGGGCCCCACTGGCCGAGCTGACGCCGGCCATGGGCACCAGGCGCGCGCGGGTCGGCCTGCTCACCGGTTGCATCCAGCAGGTCGCCTTCGGCTCCCAGAACCGCGCGACGGCCCGCGTGCTGGCCAGGAATGGCGCCGAGGTCGTGGCGCCGCGGGCCCAGGCCTGCTGCGGCGCGCTTCACGCGCACGGCGGCGAGCACGCCCAGGCGGTCATGCTCGCCAAGCGGCTCATCGAGGTCTTCGAGGAGGCCAGGGTCGACGTCGTGATCGTCAACACTTCGGGCTGTGGCGCCCACATGAAGGCCTACGGGCTGCTCCTGGCCGACGATCCCGCGTGGCGCGAGCGGGCGCAGCGCTTCTCGGAGCGCGTGCGTGACCTCGCCGAGTTCCTGGCCGCCGAGCCCTTGCGCGGACCTCTCGGCCGCGTCGAGAAGACGGTGACCTATCACGATCCGTGTCACATCGTGCACGGCCAGAAGATCAGCCGAGAGCCGCGAGCTCTCCTTGCCCAGGTTCCCGGGCTCACCGTGGTGCCGCTGGCCGAGGCTGATTGGTGCTGCGGCTCGGCCGGGACGTACAACCTGACCCAGCCCGAGATGGCGCAGCGCCTGCAGGCGCGCAAGGTCGCCAACGTTCGCGCCACGGGTGCCCAGGCCGTCGTCACCGCCAATCCCGGCTGCATCATCCAGATCGCCCAGGGCCTGGCCGCCGAGGGCCTACCCGTCCAGGTCCTCCATCTGGCCGAAGTTCTCGACGAAGCATATCAGGCCGCCCCTCACCCTGGCCCTCTCCCCGGAGGGGAGAGGGATGCAGAAGGCAAGGGCCGCATTCGACCGAACTCCTTCTCATCGGGGGAGAGGAATGCAGAAGGCAGGGATGGCGCTGAACCGAATCCCTCTCCCCCATCGGGGGAGAGGGCAGGGTGAGGGGGCGATGTCCCGCACGCGCGTTCTCGATCTCGCCGCGCTTCCCCCGGGGGGCGTCGAGCTCGTGGTCGTTCGAGGGTTGGACGTGGCGCTCTTCAGGCGCGGCGAGGAGATCTTCGCCATCGGCAACGAATGCGCCCACAAGGGCGGCAACCTCTGCGATGGCCGCATCGAGGGCGACATCGTCACCTGCCCTCTGCACGGCTGGGAGTTCGATCTCCGCTCCGGCGTGTGCATGACCATTCCCGGCGAGACGGTTCCGCGCTTTGCCGTCATCGTGCACGATGGTGGCATCTACCTCGAGGAATCCGCATGAAGGACGCCACGCCCCAGGAGCACAAGGCCCACGCCCCCGCGTCCGTGGGCTGCTTCGTGCTCACCATCTCGGACTCGAAGACCCCGGACACGGACACGAGCGGGGCCCTGATCCGCGAGCTCCTCACCGCGGCGGGGCATCGGGTTGCCGGGCACGCCATCGTGCGTGACGAGCCCGCACAGGTGACGGCAGTGATCCGCTCCGGATGCTCGGCGCCTTCCGTCGAGGTCTTCATCCTCACGGGCGGCACCGGCATCACCAAGCGCGACTCGACCTTCGAGGCCGTGGAGGCGATGCTGGACAAGCGCCTGACCGGCTTCGGGGAGCTGTTCCGGATGCTCTCCTACCAGGAAATCGGCCCCGCGGCCATGCTGTCGCGAGCCCAGGGCGGCGTCGTCGAGGGGCGCGTCCTCTTTTCCCTGCCGGGCTCGCCCAATGCCTGCCGGCTTGCCCTCGAATCGCTCATCATTCCCGAGCTGGGCCACCTCATCCATGAGGTCAATCGATAGGGGTGTACGGGGTAGGCTGCTATACTTCAAGGAATCGCTCGGGACTCTCCCGGGCCGACCGACCCCTGACCCACGGAGGAGTCGCAATGCCGAGTTCCACCTTCCGCATCCTCTTCGCCCTCTTGCTCTGTCTCATCGTCGCCGCCCCCGCGGCGGCACAATCCACGGCACCCACGGGCCCCATGTGGACGGAGAGCCCGAAAGCCCAGATCCCCGCCGATATCGCCCGGCTCAACAACCACATGAACAGCGTGATCGAGCAGCTCAAGCCCATCCTCGTCCAGATTCGCGTCCGTCGCGCGGCGGAGCCGCCCACCGAGGGCGAGACGCCCTCCACGCCCGAAGAGCGCCGCATCTCCGGATCAGGGTTCATCATCCGCAAGGACGGCTACATCGTCACCAATGCCCACGTCGTCACCGATGCCGAGAGGATCCAGGTCAAGCTGTCCGACGGCCGGCGGCTCGACGCCAAGGTCATCGGGCAGGACGATCGCGTCGACCTCGCCCTCGTCAAGATCGAAGCCACCGGTCTGCCCGTGGCCATGCTGGGCGACTCCAATCGGCTCCGCGTCGGTGAGTTCGTCCTGGCCGTGGGCAATCCCTTTGGGCTCGAGCAAACGGTGTCGTTCGGCATCGTGAGCCGGAAGGGCGCGCCCCTGCAGGTGGCCGCGCCGGGCTTCGACTTCATCCAGACGGATGCTGCCGTCAATCCCGGCAATTCCGGCGGCCCGCTCGTCAACATGGCGGGCGAGGTCATGGGCATCAACAGCATGGCCGCCCGCAACGGCACCATCGGCTTCGCCATTCCCATCAATCTCGTCAAGGGCCTTCTCCCGCAGCTCGCCGCCACGGGCAAGATCCAGTGGGGCTGGCTGGGTGTGGGCATCGCGGAGATCGGTGACGAGGACATGCCGAAGTACGGATTGAAGGAGCCCCGCGGCGTCCTCATCCGGAGCGTCGTGGCCGGGCAGCCCGCCGATCAGGGCGGCCTCAAGCCGGATGATGTCGTGCTGGCCGTGGACGGCGCGTCCATCGAGGGCCCGCGTGATCTCCAGCGCATCATCGCGAGCACGCCGGTGGGCCGCGCGGTCAAGCTCTACGTCATGCGCGGCGGGAAGGAGACCGAGCTCTCCGTCACCGTGGGCGCCTACAAGGCCGAGCTGGCCCAGCCGTCGCGGCCTCGCCCCGCGCCTGCGCCCAAGGCTCCGTCGCCCAGGACTCCGGCTCCCGAGCCCGCTCCCCCTCCGAAGTAAGATCCTGATCTCTCTCCCCCATTGGGGGAGAGGGTAGGGTGAGGCTCTCGCTTTACGACCGTGGAGCCGCCTGCTAGGATGCCCGCGCCATGCGCGCCGTCCTTCTCGGCACGGGCTCGCCGCCGCCCAATCCCAAGCGTCGCGGCCCCGCCACCCTGCTGACGCTGGGCGAGGAGATGTTCCTGGTCGACGCGGGCTCCGGTGTCGGCGCCCAGCTCGTGCAGGCGGGGGTGCGGCCCTATGACTGGCCGCGCGTGCTCATCACGCACCATCACTCGGACCACATCATCGACCTGGGGCATCTCCTCATCACCCGCTGGATCAGCGGGCAGAATGCGCCCTTCGAGGTGTGGGGCCCGGCGGGGACGCAGCGGCAGATGGACAAGCTGCTCGACTACCTCGACTGGGACATCGAGATCCGCCGGCATCACATGGTCAAGCGCGCCCGCCCCACCGTGAACGTGACGGAAATCGAGGAAGGCAAGATCTTCGAGGTGGGCGGGGTCACGGTCAGCGCCTTCACCGTGGACCACGATCCCGTCCGTCCCGCCGTCGGCTATCGCTTCGAGGGCGGTGGCCGGCGCGTGGCCGTTTCGGGCGATACGCGGCCGTCCGAGAACCTCATCCGCTGGAGCCGTGGCGTGGACTGCCTCATCCACGAATGTTGCGAGATGACCAAGACCACCTGGACTCCGGATTGCGGCTGGCCCTCGCTGGAGGAAAAGATCCGCGGCCTCGCCTCGTATCACACGCAGCCGGAGGACATCGGCCGCGTCGCCCAGGCCGCCGCCCCCGGCAAGCTCGTCATCACCCACATGATGCCGGGCTCCGTCCCCGCCGAGCTCGAGGCCGCAGCGCGGCAGCACTTCTCGGGGCCCGTCACCGTCGGCGAGGACCTCCTCGAGGTCTGAGCCCGTCAGGAGCGGAGGGCGGCCAGAATCGCCCGTGCTTCCGGCGAGCCCAGATCGGGCGCGGGCGCATAGGTGAGGCCGCTCGTGATGCCTGCCCCCGCCTCCCACTCGGCAGCCGCGTCCTCGCTGACGTCCTCGACGCTGAGCTCGAAGCGAGCCAGCTCGCCCATCAGGAGCGGCGCTCCCGATGCGCGACCCTTGACGTAGATCGTGTGCTCGGGCTCGATCACGAGCAAGGTCGCGACGCCACGGTCCTCGAGATTCCGTGCCGAGCCGCTCCGGGCCGCGATGGCGAGACGGAGCAGGGTCGGCGAGACCGTGCGCAGCTCGAGATAGCTGCAGAGCATCGGGTGCGGTCGCCCTTCGGCGTCGAGGGTGATGAGGGGAAGCGCGCGGCCGAGGAGCGGTCGGAGGTCGGCCTGAGAGAACCGCGCCACCAGGGCGGCGGGAAGGGCGGCGCCCAGGCTCCGCGCCACTACTTGGGCAGGTGCGCCCTGAGGAAGCGGAGGATTTGCTTCTCCGAGTCCTCGTGCGCGGCCGGATTGTATTCAATCGTGGCGCCCTTGCCGCGGCGCGCGTCGGGCACGAAGACGATGCCGCGCACCTCCGCGCCATCGAAGTGGTGCCTGGCCTCCGGGTAGATCACGGCGGTGACATCGCGTCCGGCCGCTCTCGAGCTCTCCGCCAGCGGCTGGCACGGCCCGGCGGGCGTCCAGTCGTCCTTGCCGCCGGTGAGAATCAGGACGGGCGCAGTGCCTGGCAGCGCGAGCCCATTGCCGCAGCCAGGGTAGAAGGCGATGAAGCCTCGGAGCGCGATCGCCGGGTAACGAGCTTCGGTGGTGGCGGCGGCCAAGACGGTCCAGCCGCCATGCGACAAGCCCATGACGGCCATGCGCTCGCCGTCTATCGGGCTCAGCGTCTTCAGGTAGTTCGCCGCGGCGTAGAGGTCGTTGGCCCGCATGGGCCCGGTGAGCGGATCGGGATACCCGCAGAGCCGGCGGATCCGACGTCCCGAAAAGCTGTCGAGGACAAAGGCCGCATAGCCTTCGTGGACGAGCCAGCGCGCCCATTGCTTGATATTGGGGCCGATGCCCGCGCAGCCATGGAGGACGATGACGGTGGGAAAGGGGCCCGTGCCGCTCGGCAGGGTCAAATCACCCGAGAGGGTGGCGCTCGCCGGCAAAGTTACCTCGAGGCTATGCACCTCGGCCTGGGCCGGCAAGAACGAGAGCGTGACGAGCATCGTCACTCCGATCCCCGCGCGCCCCGGACTCACGAGAGGCGAGTATAGACCTGGGTTGCTCTGCCCGCCAAGGTTCGGTATGGTCCGTGAATCATGCGCGCTCTCGTCATCGGCGCCTCGGGACAGGTAGGCGCCTCGCTGCTGTCCGTGTTGCGCGCGCGCGGCCACGAAGGACACGGCACGCACGGCACGCATCCCGCGCCGGGGCTCTCGCCCCTCGATCTCACCGATCACGCCGCGGTCGCGCGCCTCATCTCGCAGGAGCGCCCCGCGTGGATCTTCTGTCCCGCCGGTCTTTCCCATGTGGACTACTGCGAGGACCACGCCGACGAGGCCTTCGCGATCAACCGCGACGGCGTCCACGCCGCGGCCAGCGCCGCGGAGAAGGCGGACGCGGGCTTCGTCTTCTACTCGAGCGACTATGTCTTCGACGGCGTGGGTGGCCCCTTCGCCGAGTCCGACACGCCGCGGCCGCTCTCCGTGTACGGCCGCAGCAAGCGGGAAGGGGAGCAGGCGGTCATGGCGGCCTGCCGCCGCGCCGTCGTCATTCGCACGAGCGTGGTCTACGGCCCCGAGCGCCAGGAGAAGAACTTCGTCTACCAGCTGATTCGCGCCTGCCGCGCCGGCCAGGGGTTCCGGCCGGCCGTGGATCAGCGCGCGAGCCCTTCCTACAATCCCGACGTGGCCGCGGCCAGCGTGGAGCTGGCCGAGCGCGAGCTCCTGGGCCTCTGGCACGTGGCCGGCTCCGACACCCTCGACCGCTACGCCTTCGCCCTGCTCGTCTGCCGGGAGTTCGCCCTCGACGGCTCCAGGCTCACGCCCGTCAAGACGGCCGAGCTCAAGCAGAAGGCCGCCCGGCCGCTCGACGGCGGGCTCGACGTGCGCAAAGCCCAGGCCGCCCTGCGCACCCCGCTACGCGGCTCCGCCGAGGGCCTGGCCGCCATGCATCGCGAGCTGGGCGGCGCCTGAGCGCACGTTGACCGTGGTGAATACATGAAGTACAGTAGGCCCTTGGCTGTCGTCCGGAGACGGTGACCGTAGCTCAATTGGTTAGAGCACTGGCCTGTGGCGCCAGGGGTTGAGGGTTCGATTCCCTTCGGTCACCCCAATCTTTGGAACTGGCCGGGCAGATCGCGCGCCCATAGCTCAGCTGGATAGAGCGTTAGCCTCCGGAGCTAAAGGTCAGAGGTTCGAATCCTCTTGGGCGCACCATTTCCGCCGTGGTGGCACCCGCGCATGCGGGCCGTTAGCTCAGTTGGTAGAGCAGCTGACTCTTAATCAGCGGGTCCAAGGTTCGAGTCCTTGACGGCCCACCA
>Ga0137415_10005692_pt1 | contig 12330 bp, 10 predicted proteins | sample CZODoug3_1_1_16f_FD_183082 | JGI IMG/M metagenome (GOLD analysis project Ga0137415, IMG submission 183082) | Vadose zone soil fungal communities from Angelo Coast Range Reserve, California, USA - CZODoug3_1_1_16fungal (Hybrid Assembly) | ecosystem: Environmental > Terrestrial > Soil > Vadose...
CGTGCCCGCGAGCGGGTCAGTGGCGCCATGACGATGCGATGCGGCAGGTTGAGGGGGCCAAGCCGGTACGGCTGGAACAGCAAGTCCGTGTCTGGCGCCTGAACGGCACGGGGCGTCCGCGCAACAGTAGCTATTTCGTCCATATTCTCTCCTTCGGAGGTGGAATCGAGAGCCCAAAGCCAGCCGCTTCAAGAAATATTACCGGCGCAGCGTTCCGCCTCAATTGACCGCCGTCAATGCCGAAAGCGATTAGAATTTCGCTAATAGGGCAACATTTGGTAACGATCTCATCTGCGTGAGGAGCGGGCGTGACCGTAGACATGGCCATCATGAAAGCGACCGACACGATCACCGTAGTTGAGGGCTATGACGCGATGCGGATCTTCCTGGAGACCATTTGGCGGCGCCAAGGCAAGACCGCGTGGAAGACCGCGTCGCCGCACTGGAAGAGTCCTCGCAGTTGCTGAACAGCAAGATCAATGACCAATACCAGACGAAAATCGAGGCTGCGTCGAAATACCGGATGCGGCTTTCGGGCATCGTGTTGTTGAATGTGTTTGGCAATCAAGGATCGGTGGACAATCAGGACTTCCCGACCTGGGCGGTTGGACCGGGCGCGAATACGTCCGCAAAAGCTCTGGGTGCCAGCCTGCGACAGTCGGAGGTTGGGCTCGAGGTATTCGGTCCGCGACTGGCGGGGGCCAAGACGACGGGGAACCTGCAGGTTGATTTTTCCGGTGGATTTACCAATACGTCGGATGGGGTCAATTTCGGTCTGGTGCGCTTGCGTATCGCCAGCCTGCGGATGGATTGGAAGAACACTTCCCTTGTCGCGGGACAAGACAATGCTTTCATTTCTCCGCTCTCGCCGACTTCGTTCGCCTCGCTGGCCGTGCCCGCTTTCGGCTATGCCGGCAACCTTTGGGGATGGATTCCGCAGGTGCGAGTGGAACACCGCTTCGATCTTTCGGAGGGGCAGAACATCACGCTCCAGGGGGGCATGATGGATAATGTCACCGGAGAGTTGCCCTACGCGACCTTCGAGCGTCCCGCACAAGCCGGAGAGAGTTCGGGCCAGCCGGCCTACGGAGTACGGGTTTCCTGGACACGCAGCATCTTTGGCATGCCATTGACTCTGGGCACAGCTGGTTACTACAGCCGCCAGAACTGGGTGTTCAACAACCATGTGGACGGCTGGGCGGGGATGACCGACTGGAGCGTTCCCCTGGCGCGCCGGGTGAGCCTTACGGGAGAGTTCTATCGCGGGCGGGCGGTGGGCGGCTTGGGGGGCGGAGTGGGGCGGAGCGTGCTCTTCACCGGCAATCCCAATCCCTATGCCCAGTTGCAGCCTCTGAATTCGGTGGGAGGATGGTCGCAGCTGAAAGTCAGGGCTTCCGGTAAACTGGAGTTTAACGGGGCGTTCGGGGTGGATAGTCCGTACGCCGCCGATGTGCGCGGATATCCGCTGAGTCCTGGGTATTTCCCCGCGTCCCTGCTGCAGAACCGCAGCGCGTTGCTGAATTTTATTTACCGGCCGCGCTCCGACCTGCTTTTTTCCGGCGAATACCGTCACTTGAGAACGTTTGAGCTGGATGCGGTAAGCCCGACCGCCGATCAGGTGAATCTGATGATGGGAATTCTGTTCTGATTATGAAGCTGATTACTTGCCTCCGATGGGTCGGCGTGATGCTGCTGTGCGCCGGTCTTGCCGGTGCGCAGGAGGTTACGCTTACGGCGCGGGTGGCATTGACCCCGACGAGCGGGGGCAAGGCGGGCAGATCACGTGAGGCAAATAATGTGGTGGTCTGGCTTACGCCGGAAGCAGGAACGGTCAAGCCGGTGACGTTCCGCCAGATGAAGCAACCGCGATTGGTGCAGAGGAACAAGAGCTTCGATCCGCACCTATTGGTTGTGCCCGTAGGTTCGGTGGTGGCGTTCCCCAACCACGATCCTTTCTTTCACAATGTGTTTTCACTATTTGAGGGCAAGCGCTTCGATCTCGGCTTGTACGAAGCGGGCAGCACACGCGATGTGCACTTTGACAAACCGGGAATCTCATACATCTTCTGTAATATTCATCCCGAGATGAGCGCGGTGGTGGTGGCGCTGGAGACGCCTTACTATGGTATCTCGGACCTGCGTGGCCAAGTGGTCATTGCCGGCGTGCCCAGTGGAAAGTATGTGCTTCGGGTCTGGCACGAGTCGGCGCTGCCCGAAACCCTGAAGGCGATGACGCGGGAGGTTACGATTTCGGCGACCAGTTCTACGCTTGGCGTACTGCGGATCGCCGAGAGCAACTTGCCTAGCGGCCATAAGAATCTTTACGGCCTGGAGTACGATTCGTCCGCACCCGATAATCCCGTCTACGATCAGCCCTATTGAATTCGCGCACGGGCTCGATTGGAAGACGTGCGTGGGGGAAAAGTAAAGAACCCAGAGGCTAAAACCCGACTGATGCTGCGCGCTCTTCAGGTTTGTTACACGGGGGCCCAGGCGGCACAAGCAGAGGCTGGGGCAAAGGAAAGCAGGTCCCTCGACTTCGCAGCATGATTCGCTCGCGAACCATCTCCGCTGGGGATGACAATGGCTAGGGCTTGGGTGGCAGCGTTGTCGGCTTAACAAGAAAATGACAATTCGGTGAAACATCCATGACAACCGGGCTTGGGGAAGCTCTTAGCCTTTGCTGAAACTGAACGGGCAGCCGCTGCTGGCCCGTTGCAGAAGTTGGTCCCGGGACCCACTGTTGCAGTGAACGGCAGAGACTGGTTGTGCGTGCTCTCCCAAAAACTTGGGCCAGCCTGTGGCTGGCCCTTTTCTTAGCTTACAGAGTTCCCTCTTTCGGTCAGCATTTTTTGCCGGCCACCTGGTCGTGCCCATAATACTCGTAAGCCGACATAGGTTTTTCACCGCCCTTCTTCCAGATCCGCCCATCTTGCGAGAGTTTGCCGAGCGCGCGCGCCATCTCCCGAACGTGGATCGCCACTGAACCGCAGCACGAGCCTATATAGTTGATCCCGATGTCACGAGCACGGAGGGCATAGTCGCCCATTTCCTTTCGCGTGAGTTGTAGCGGATCGAGCGCCAGCGGGAACTCGGGCAAGCTGGTGAAATCCGGCTTGTCTTTGGGAGTGCGATACGCTACCGGCTGGCAGGCGAGGTAGCCGGACACAGCTTTGCGCATCTCTTCCATCGCTCCGAGCAGGTGCACCGGAGGGCGCAGGCAATTCATGCCCACAATGTCAGCTCCGGCATCCAGCAGCGTCTTGGCGGACTCGGCGGCGGACTTGCCTTCGGCGGTTTCGTCTTGGTTTTCGAAGCAAATGGTCACCATCACCGGCAGGCCTGTTTTCTTTGCCCGCTCGACGGCGATGAGAGCTTCGCCCAGCCAGGAAAAAGTTTCCCCGATGATGAAGTCGACGCCCTCCTCCACTTGAACCGCGAGTTGCTCGTCGAATGTCCTGCGAACCCGATCGGCGGCGGCAGGACTGTTAGGCTCATACATCCAAGTGAGGCTGAGATTGCCCGCTACCAGACATTTATCGCCGGCGACTTCGCGGGCGATTCTAACGGCGGCGCGGTTCAGGTCCTCGAGCCGGTTGTCCAGACCGACCGTGGCCAGCTTGTCGCGGCTGGCGTAGAACGTCAGCGCCTGCAGGACGTCCGCACCAGCTTCGCGGAATTCGACGTGCAGCTCGCGGAGCGCGTTCGGATATAACAGAGCAACTTCGGGAGTGAACGGACCCGCTCGTACCCAGCCGCGCTTTTCCAGTTCCAGCAGATAACCGCCATCGCCCAGGACCGGTCCGTCCTTGAGACGCTCGAGAATGCCTTTCTTTTTGGCCATGTCTGCTCCTTTGGTTCCTGTGGCGCCGCCCTCCTGGCGGCGGTCTGGCGGGCGTCACGGCACCAGCGGGTGAGGCAAGATGTCCTCACGACAGCCGGCGAGCCGCCGTCGCTACCGTTAATCGCCGCTTGTCAGTTGCCCGTTCTCGGTTGGCAGTTCTTGGATTCCGCTTCATCTTTCTTATAGTCTTTTGGGCTTGTAATTTTTCCCAACTCGATGCGTTATGCGGCAGCCTCCTTCAGGCGTCCTTTTTTCCAGTCGCGCAAAACCTGGTGGGCCGCGTTGTGTCCGGGAGCGCCGGTAACGCCGCCGCCCGGATGAGTGCCAGCGCCGCATAAATACAAGCCATCCACTGGAGTGCGGTATTGGGACCATCCGGAAACCGGGCGCATGAAGAAAAGCTGCTCTAAACGCAGATCACCGTGAAAAATATTGCCTTCGGTCAAGCCGTAGGTGCGTTCCAGATCGAGCGGCGTAAGCACCTGGCGCGCGAGAATCGCATTGGGAACATTGGGCGCATACTCGGCAATCTTCTTAATCACGCGGTCGCCGAGCAGTTCACCTTTCTGGTTCCAATTTCCCTCTCGCAGATGATAGGGAACATATTGCACAAAGCAGGTCAAGATGTGCTTGCCGGGGGGCGCCAGCGAGGCATCGGCATTGGACGAGACCACGCAATCCACCCACAGTTCTTCGGGGATTTCGCCGAATTTGGCAATGTCGTAGCAGCGTTCGGCAAACTCGAGTGACGGAACCAGGGTGTAGAACGTGCGCTCGAGGGGCGTGGCATCCTGGGAAGTTCCGGTGAAACGCGGCTCTTCATCCAGTACGAGATTGACCTTGGCGCAGGGACCTTCCATCTTGATGCCGCGGATAGAATGCAAATACTCGTTTGGCAGCTCCGACGCCGCCACCATTTTCAGAAAAGTACGTTTGGGGTCGGCATTGGATAGCACGATAGCAGCCCGAATCTCCGTGGCATCTTCCAGCACCACGCCGCGCGCCCGGCCGTCACGGACGTCAATATGCGCTACCGGAGCGGAGGTGCGGATTTCAACTCCAAGTCTTCGCCCAGCCGCGGCCAGAGCCTGGGTGATGGCGCCCATGCCACCCATCACGTGTCCACAAAAGCCTTGCCGTTCGTGCTCGCCACCGCTTAGCAGGTGAAACAACAAGCCGATGGCTGTGCCTGGCTGATACGGTCCACCATGTTTGCCGTAAACGTTATTGGCAAGGAACATGGTCTTCATCTTGTCGGACTCGTAATTGTGATCGAGAAATTCGCCAAGACTGCCGGTCAGGAACGAAATCAGCTGCGAGACTTCCGGTCTCGAAATGCCGCGGAATTTGTTTCCCATCCGGAGCAGATCGGCCCAGCCGCGCGCGCTTTTGGTGTCGATCTCCGGCGGCGGTTCCATGAAAAACGGTTGCAGGTAGCGCGCCAGCTTTTTGAGTTGGTCGTCGATCCGGACGAAAGTTTCGGCATCCCTGGGCGAAATCTTTTTGAATTCTGCCTGGGCGCGTTCGCGCTCGGACCACCAGGGAACAACGTGGCCGTCAGGGAAGGGAACCTGGATGGCGGGATCGCAGGGAACCATACGCAATCCATGGTCGCGGAGGCGCAAATCGGAAATGACTTCCGGGCGCAGCATGCTGGCGATATAAGATGTCGTGGAGACGCGGCAGTCGGGGGCGATTTCTTCGGTGACACAGCAGCCGCCGACGATGTCCCGCCGCTCGAGCACCAGGGTGGAGAGTCCGGCGCGGGCCAAATAAGCGGCTGCCGTCAGGCCGTTGTGACCACCACCGACTACGACCGCATCATAAGCTTTGGAAGGCTGGATTTTTGAGGGATGCCACACCTTATGACCTTTGATCACAATATTTGACTGAAGGCATCCTACATTACCGCATCTGCTTAATAAATAGAATTGAAATCCGGTTAATGTTTCTGTAAAGTACTATGACTTGAGGTCAATGATGAGTGGAATAGGAAGCAGTCTCGTGTCTCCGCCGCGCTATCGCAGCATGCCGGCCCGACCGCGATCGGAAGGCAAGCGGACTAGGATCGTCGATGCCGCGATGCGCCATTTTGCCGAGCAGGGCTACCACGCCGCACGGGTGGGAGACATCGCCGCCGCTCTCGGCATCGCCAAGGGATCGATCTTCCAGCACTTCGGCAGCAAGGACGGGCTGTTCTTCGAGGTCTACAAGAAGGCGGTACGTTCGTTTCCTCGTTATCTCGATGCCCCGGCTGAAGTTCGGGAGCAGGGATTTTTCGAAGTGCTGCGTTACTGGCTGGTGCGTACAGAACATTTGTTGCACGAAGACTGGATTCCCTACCGGGTTTCGCTATTGGGCAACTATGGCACCGACCTTACCCTGAAGCGTGAGATCAACCGTTTTCTTATTGCGGAAGACCCGTATGGCACCGTCGCCTTTGTGCGCTACGGGCTGCAGCGTGGCGAACTACTCCACGAGCTTGATCAGGACATGATGGTTTCCATCCTCGATTGGACCATGGAGCGCTTCCAGGACGCGCTGCTGACGGAGGAGTTGGATCCGGGGCTGTTCCGGCGCCAGGGCGATCCACAAGAGAAGAAGGACGCGCGTATTGCCCAGTTTCTGGACGTGCTGAAGAGGGCAATCGGGGCATGAGTAGCCAAGTGTCGGTAGAGGAAATTCTCGGTCGCTACGACGATAAAGCCGCGTTGCCAGACGCCTCGACCATCCCCGGCCCCTGGTACGTGGATACGCGGATTGCGGAACTCGAAGCTCAGACTGTCTTCAGCAAAACCTGGCAGATGGTGGGACGGTTGGAGCAGGTGGAAAAGCCGGGACAGTTTGTGACCGCCAGCATTGCCGGGGAACCGATTGTGGTGGTGCGTGGCCATGACGGCGGGCTGCGTGGTTTCTACAACGTGTGCCGCCATCACGCGGCGGCGCTGGTGACGGAACCGTGCGGGCAGGCTTCCATCCTGCATTGTCCGTATCACGGGTGGAACTACGGGCTGGACGGTTCCTTGAAGGGCATGCCGGACTTTGACGGCGTGAAAAACTTTGAGCGCCAGCAGAACGGCCTGGTTCCAGTACGAGCGGAAACCTGGGAGAAATTTGTTTTTGTAAATCTTGATCCGCGGGCCGCGGCGTTGCAGCCGTTTCTGGGCGGGTTGGTCAAGCGCGTGGCTCCGCTCGGGGTCAGCGAATTGCGCTACTTTGATAGCCGCACATACGACATCCACTGCAACTGGAAAGTATTTGTGGACAACTACCTCGACGGCGGATACCACGTTCCTCACCTGCACAAGGGCTTGAACTCGGTGCTCGATTACAAGGAATACACGATCGAGAACGAGGGCCGTTATTGTCTGCAGTCGAGTCCGATGGTTGCCGGAAAGGAAGACGCCGCTACCGCCACTACCCGCCAGGGCGACCGGGCTTGGTACTTCTGGCAATATCCCAACCTGATGATCAATTGCTATGAAGGCTACATGGACACCAACCTCGTGCTGCCGCTCGACGTGGACCATTGCCGCGTGATCTTCGATTTCTATTTCGCAGATGTGAGCGAGGCCCGCCGCCAATACAACCAGCAGAGTGTGGCCGTGGGCGCACGGGTGCAGGACGAAGACCTGGGCATCTGCGAGGCGGTGCAGCGCGGGCTGAAGTCACGTGCCTATGGCGCTGGCAGGTTGTCGGTTCGGCGCGAGGCTGGCGAACATTTGTTTCATCGGCTGTTGGCGGCGGATTTGAAGAGCGGGGTGGGCACGACGGCTGTGACGGCGGATTGAAAGATCCTGTTTAACCGCAGAGGACACCGAGCATACGAGCAGCGGCAATACACACGAGGCAGGCTGAACGTTTCCAATCGTTGCGTCTCCTTCCCATCAGGTAACCGAACGCGAACGGGGTGATTCTGTGAAATGGCTTCTGGCGGTTGCGGTGGGCTTGTGCGGGTTCCACGGTTTGGGCACGATGGCCCAAGTCACAGCAATCAAGGCTGGCCGGATGGTAGATCCGGGTGCGGGGACGGTGTTGAATGATCAAGTCATTCTGGTCCGCGACAACAAGATTGAAGCGGTGGGCAAGGGGCTTACGATCCCAGGTGACGCCAAGGTCATCGATCTTTCGCAAATGACCGTGTTGCCTGGGTTGATCGATTGTCATACCCACCTGGCAGATGGGCCTACCGATGATGGCGATCCCTTCTCCCAGCTCAAGAAAACAGCGGCACAGGTTGCCTTTGAATCCGTTCCCAATGCACGCACTTTTCTGAGAGAGGGCTTTACGACGGTGCGCGACGTGGGTGTTTACCGCGCCTTGAACGATGTTGCCATGCGGGATGCGATCGCTCACGGTTACATTGAAGGCCCGCGCATGTATGTGGCTGGGGCCTATGTGACCATCACGGGTGGCGCGGGTGCCATGACCGGCCTGGCGCCGGACATCACCCTGCCGTGGGATCTGCACTACGGCGAAGCCAACAGTCCGTGGGAAGTGCGGCAAAAAATCCGCCAACTGGTGCACGATGGCGCTGACCACATCAAGGTGCTTTCCAGCGGCGCGGTGCTGACCCATGGCAGCAATCCGAAATCGCAAGAGTTCACCATGGAAGAGCTGCAGGCTGCAGTGGATGAAGCTGCGCACTTTGGTCTGCGCGTGGAGGCACACGCGCACTCTCCCATGGGAATCAAGAACGCGATCCGGGCGGGCGTGGCGTCGATCGAACACGCGACCATGATTGATGACGAGGGTATTGCGCTGGCCAAGGAACACGGCACCTACCTGGATATGGATATCTACGATGAAGAGTGCATCCAGGAGGCGGGAAAGCTCGGGAAGATCCCTAAGGATTTTCTGCAGCACGATGCGGAGCTAGGACAGCTTCATCGCGACAATTTCCGCAAGGCGGTGAAGGCCGGGCTGAAGATGTCGTTTGGGACCGATGCCGGCGTATGTCCTTATGACCGGAGCGTGAAGCAGTTTGCTTTCATGGTCAGGTATGGAATGACGTCGATGCAGGCGATCCAGTCAGCCACTACTTCGGCCGCGGACCTGCTGGGACACTCTGACGTGGTCGGCGACATCAAGCCGGGCAAGTATGCCGACCTGATTGCGGTTGCGGGCGATCCGTTGCAGGACATCAGCGTGCTGGAGCATGTGCAGTTCGTGATGAAGGATGGGAAGGTGTACAAGCAGTGAAGTTCAGTTGGGACGCCACTGGGCGTCCTCGGTGAGCCCGGGGAGACCGCAGCTCCCTCGACCGCGCGAGCCTCCGACGCAAGCTGTACAAGGCTCTGCAGGAACTCTTTTGCGGAACGAAGGGCATCGGTTGTTATTGACTGAAAGATCTTCCCGCAATCATCCATTCCACGCGGTCGAGTTCTTCTTGACCCTTCCCTTCAAGCGCACCCTGTAAGTATTCACACAACACATAGGCCATTTCGCGACCGCTGTTCGGATCAACCCGCTGTCCGAGAATTTTGATCGACCGACATGTCACACCTGTTCCTTCACCAGTTTCTCGTTCTGGCTGTGCTCAGGATGACCGGCTGGGGGGAGTGATTGGGTGGCGGTTAGGTTGCTCTCTGGGGTTGACTCTTACTGATGGTCTCTGGGAACTGTTTCTTCCCAGGTTTTCTGCTTTAGCAGTTGACCGTCTTTCAATAATTCCCGGGTGTACTTGTAATAGAAATTCCTCCGGTCTGTGTTTATGGACAGGTGGCCGCGCCATCTCAGCTCACGGCCATTTAACCCGAAGATGCTTTCGGCTTCACCGAGGACGGTGCTGTGTTCGGGATGGGCGTCGGCCCATCATCCTTGCGATAAGGGTGATACTCAAGCACAGCCGGAAATTTTTCGCCTGCCTTAGCTCCATGCGGCATGTACAACTTGACCGCAAGGCGCACGTCGTCCTTCATCGGGATCCATGTGTCCTCCATGCGGATGTTGTAGGTGGGTGGCGAAGGAGGGTCGAGGGCGAATCCCGACGGAGCCGTGGCGAGCGTCAGCAGAATCAGGAAAGCAGAGAGACACCACGCGATTCGAAGCCCAGTCTTGACGATTCGGGCCTTTACGATTCGGGTCTTCAAGATTCGTACCAGCGAAAGCCGTGGCGCTGTTCCTGCTCCAACTGCTTCATCAAGCTGAGAGTGCGGGAGCGGCGGTGATTGGCGCAGGCCACCACGATCACGTTGAACAGGGCCATGGGAGCCACATAGGACGATCCGAAGGAAGGCGTTTCGATGGAAGTGAGAAAGGACTCGTGAGCGAACTCGCCGATGGGAGAAACCAGCGTGTTGGTGATTCCCACGCAATGGGCGCCGTTGGCGCGGGCCTGGCGCAGCCCTTCGACGGTCTGCCGCAGACCGCGGCCATAGCTGACCGCGATCACCAGATCCTGTTTCCCGAGCGGGCGAACTTTGTGCACCACTTCGGCGGGTGAAGTTGCGCTGGTGACGGGCAGACCCAAAATAATGAGCAGATGCTCCAGAAACTTCACCAGGTTGGCCGCCAGATCGCCGCCCAGCAGCACTACGCGACGGGCGGAATAAAGACGCCGCACCAGGGCGGCGATCCGCCGCGAATCCAGGCTGTGAGCAAGACGATTCATATTCTTGGTGTCCTGGTCGAGCGAGGCGCGGGCCTGGGCTGAGATGGCGGACTTGCCGGTCGGGCCGGTTTGCATGGTGTCCAGCGAGGTCGCGTGGGCGATGGAAAGTTCATGCACGTAATGTTGGAATTCCCGGTAGGAAGCAAACTGCATTCCGCGCACGATCCGGATCATGGTCGCAGGATCGGTGCCGAGGCGCTGAGCCAGTGCACGCACGCTGAGCAGGACAAACTCGCGCGGCCGTTCGAAGGTGGGGCGAATGATGGCTTGCCGTTTCGAGCTCAGGAGGCTAAGGCGAGCCGACGGGCTCATTACCGGAACCGGACGCGTGACTTTCCGCCGTCTTTTCATCGGGCACAGAAGCATGTTGGAAAGCAGCGTTCTTGTCAACCGCTCCACGGTCTCCTGAACAACATCATGTTTCTCGCCGCCGCGCAGGATGGGTATAATGCTGGCGCAGCTCAAGGCCAATTTTTTTGCGTAACGGAAACACTTCTGCCGGGGGGCATTCCATGCATCAGAAGATCGGGGATCAGACGTCTGCGGACACCAAGTCCGTATCCAATTCCCGTAGCCGAAGAGATTTTCTGACCACCACGGGTCTGCTGGCTGTGGCGACGGCAGCGCCGCGAACTGCATGGGCCGGCAACAACCCGTCGCAGTCGGGGGAAAAAACTATGTCGCCAAGCGCCATGCGCAAGATTCCGATCGGCGTGTTCGACCCGGCGTTTCCCAAACTGTCGCTGGAGGAGATGATTGACAAGTTTGCTGGTTGGGGGGTGGAGGCGGTAGAGATCGGCACCGGCGGTTATCCCAATTCAGCCCACTGTCCGGTGAAAGAGTTGCTAGAGGATGAAGGTCGGGCGCGCGCTTGGAGAAAGAAATTTGAAGATCGCAACATTCAAGTGGCAACCCTCAGTTGCCATGGGAATCCGGTCTCGCCTGATCCGAACATCGCAGAGCGTGATGCGGAGACCTTCCGACGCACGGTGCTGCTGGCTGAACGCCTGGGCGTAAGCGTGATCGTAGGTTTCTCCGGCTGCCCGGGTGGCAGTCCCACGGATACGATGCCCAACTGGGTTACCTATCGCTGGCCTCCCGAGTACGGCAAGATGCTGGATTGGCAATGGAAGGAAAAGGTAATTCCGTACTGGAAGCAGGCGGCCAAGTTTGCCCGGGAACACGGAGTCCACAAGATCGCCCTGGAAATGCATCCTAATTTTGTGGTCTACAACCCCATGACACTGCTGCGCCTGCGCGACGCCGTAGGCGAGGAGATTGGAGCCAACTGCGACCTTAGTCATCTTTTCTGGCAGCAGTGCGATGCGGTCGAAGTGATCCACATGCTGGGTAAACAGGGCGCCATTTTCCACGCGCACATGAAAGACACGACTTTCTACAAGAACAACCTGGATAGATACGGCGTGCTGAACTTCGCTTTCGAAAAGAACGACCTGTCACAGGCCTCGGAAACATTCCGGGCCGTGGGTTATGGGCATAGCGCCGGCACCTGGAAAGAAATCGTGCGAGCCTACATGGAAGTGGGATATCAGGGCATTTTCAGCGTCGAGAACGAAGACCCGATTCTTTCCGGCGAAGTGGGAGTGGAGCGCGCCCTGTACGTGCTGAAGAACGTGCGAAGTGAACTGCTGGGGACGGGGTGATTCCGGGTCACGGGAGAGGGCAGCCTCTGGGGGAAGGACTCGGCATGGAGCACTCAGCCCGACCGGGGAGTGGCGTCGGGCGCAATTTGAGGTTGCCAACGCGGGTTCTGGCAGTCCCTCGGTTTGATGGTTGCGAAATGGCAATGTGCCAGAGGCTGAATGCGGAGTGCGGATCCCTGCCATGCTGAGAGGGTGGACGGAATGAATCG
>Ga0137415_10005694_pt1 | contig 12328 bp, 12 predicted proteins | sample CZODoug3_1_1_16f_FD_183082 | JGI IMG/M metagenome (GOLD analysis project Ga0137415, IMG submission 183082) | Vadose zone soil fungal communities from Angelo Coast Range Reserve, California, USA - CZODoug3_1_1_16fungal (Hybrid Assembly) | ecosystem: Environmental > Terrestrial > Soil > Vadose...
TGCAGAATTTCCCCAGTTCGGACCCACCTGATTTCCTCGGTTGAGGACCACCCGATTTCCTGAGTTCAGGACCACCCGATTTCCCGGGTTGAGGACCACCGGCGGGGCGCTTTTGAAGCGCCCGAGGGGCGCGGGAGTGGTCCGCCGATGTCAAAGTCAGAGGAAAAGCCGGCCATCGAGGTGAATGCAGGATCAGGGCCTGCCCAGGCCGTTACCGTCGTGCCCAGTCACGAAGAGGAAGACGGAATGGGCTTACGCAGCATGACGGTGGGGCGATACGAGGAGATCCGGCGGCGGCTGGCAGAGGGCCGCGGAGTCCGGGAGATCGCCCGCTCGCTCGGCTGTGCGCGCGCTACGGTGCGTGAAGTGCGCGATGGCGCCCGAGTGTCCCCCGATGTGCCGAAATCCTGTACCGATCCGTTGTGGATGCGGCAACTGGAGTGGCCGACGATCATCCACGATTTGGGTCTAGGACATCCACTGAAGTTTGTCTGGGAGGAGAAGGCCCAACACCTGACGACGTACCCGAACTTTTGGAAACAGTTCTATCGAAAGTTCCCGCAGTACCGACAAGCCTCTGTTACTGCACGAGAGTTTGAGCCCGGAGAGCGCATTGAAGTTGATTATGCCGGCGATGCGCTCGAGTGGGTTAACTTTAAGACCGGAGAGATTCGAAAGGCGTACGTGTTTGTATCGGGTCTGGGCTTCAGTCAGCTGTTGTTCGCATGGGCATCCGAAGACATGAAGAGCCGAAACTGGCTCGGGGCTCACCGACGTATGTTCAACTTCTATGGTGGCGTTGCGCATGTGACGGTACCGGATTGCTTGAAGCAAGGCGTTCTCAAATGCCATCTGTACGACCCGGATCTAAATCCCGGTTATGCGCAGTTGGCGATTCAATACTCAACATGTATTGTCCCAGCGAGACCAAGTCACCCGAAGGACAAAGCTATCGCAGAGGGACTGGTGAAAATACTGATGCGCTACATGCGCTTCCGCTATCGGCATACACGTTTTATCTCCCTGCCATCAATAAATCAAGCGCTCAGCGAGTGCGTCGAGCGTATCAACAACCGCCGCCATACCCGCTTCGGCGTCTCGCGGCGGGAGCGTTTTGAGACAGTCGAGAAATCCGCCTTGAAACCGCTGCCGCACGGGGACGTAGAGATCGGAGATTGGAAAGACTCCACGCTGCATCCGGACTGTTATGTGTACATCGAGGGAGACTATTACAGCGCGCCCCACATCCACCGGCACAAGAAACTACGCATCAAGATCACGGAGAATCAGGTCGAGATCTTCTTGAACCTCGAACGCCTGGCGATCCATCCACGCAGTCGCCACCGCAATGGCAGGCGCGTGTTCATCGATGCGCACTTTCCGCCCGCCTCCCAAGCGTACTACGAGGCTACGCCGCAAAAGCTGCTCTCCCAGTCCCGGTTCATCCACCCGGATCTCAATCAGTTGTTCGTGGAACTGTTCAATGCGGACATCTTCGGTCATTTGCGACGCTGTCAGGGCTTCGTACGCAGCTGCACGAAGGAGATGAATACGGCTGGTCACGAACTCGCCAGCCTGCGCATCGCCGCTGCCATCGCCACCATGCGTCGCTACAACAAGTTCCGAGTGCCGTACTTCCAGGCATTGCTCGCCCAGGCACGTAAGCAAACTACCACCCCGGACGGCGACCGAGAAATCGTGCGCCGTCCCGGCAACCCCATGCTGCGTTACGTCGGCGGTGCTGATCAGCCCGCCGGCAGGAACGCCGCTATCGCGTCCACCCTACTTCAGGAGAACTTAAAGTTATGAGTACTGCAGTCGCCAAGAATCTCATGGCCGAGATGAAACTACTCGGCATGTTGGCCGCCTTCGATCAAGCGCTCACGAATGCGACCCGGGATCAAACCGGATGCTCAGAGTTCGTCGATACACTGTTGCAGGCCGAGACAGACTATCGCCAAGAGAAAAGGACCGGCAATCGAATCAAGGTTGCCAAGTTCGCCATGCGATCGGCGTTCGAGGACATCGACTTCACGGCCAGCCGTTCAATTACCAAGGCGCAAATCAAGGATCTGTACAGCCTGCAATGGCTGAACGAAGGACGCCCGGTGCTGTTCATCGGTCAAACCGGTGTTGGCAAGACATTTTTAGCTCAAGCCGTCGGGCTGCATGCATGCGCGTGCGGAAGGTCAGTGTTGTATATGACTGTTACAACCTGGCTAGAGAATGTGGCACTCGCGCGATCCAGCGGAACCTATCTTCGGTATCGTGACAAGATAGCAAAGCCGGACGTGTTGATTTTGGACGACATGGGAATGAGGAAGATGTCATCCACGGAGGCACAGGATCTATGTGAAATACTGGAGGAACGCTCGATTGGAAAGTCGACTATTTTTACAACTCAACTTCCACTGGACCACTGGTCTGAGGTCATCCCGGATCCAGTGATCGCCGATGCCATCAGGGACCGCCTCCAGCACGCAGCCCTCGTGGTCCAGATCACAGGCGAGAGCTATCGGGGCGTCAAAGCTCGAAAACTTGCCAGCAAGAAAAAGGAAGCGTAAGACTCGTCACCTTCGCTCCGCCAGTGACCCCGTCAGGTGGTCCTCAACGAGGAAATCCTGCAGTATAAGGAGATTCCAGACGTCCAGGAGGCGAGTGATCAGTGAATGCAGCAGAACATCGAATCGCGGCCGCCGTAACACTCGCCGCTGTCGGTGCGTCCCTTTCGCCGCAAGACGAAGACCGCCTGGCATACGCAGCTGGCGGATGCGCTGGCGGCTACTGCTTTGGAACGCTCCCGGATCTCGTCGAGCCCGCGATCAATCCGCATCACCGCCAATTCTTTCATAGCCTTGTCTTCGCCGGGCTTCTCTCGTACGGCGTCTACAAGCTCTATCAGTGGCATCCGCAAACCACGGAAGAAAAGATCCTGCGCGCGATCGGGTTGGCCGCTGGAGGCGCTTACCTCGTGCACCTCGCATTGGACGCAACCACCAGGCGTTCTCTCCCACTCATCGGCCGTCTTGCATAGACGCCGGAGGAAGATCCGTGAATACCACGCTTCTTGCAACACTGTTCATTGGTACGGTTCTCAATCTCGGTCTTTTGATCGCTCTTGTCGTACGTTCGTCGAGTTCACGCAAGCTAGCCGACGAGGTCCGCACTGATCTGCGGTCTGGTCGGGATGAGGCGAGGACAGCCGCCAAAGAATCTCGCGACGATATGACGAGTGGTATTGGCGCAATCCACGAATCCCTGCGCGGTCAGAGCGCCTTACAACAGAGCCACTTCGCGGGCATCACAACTCAACTCAAGGAGTTCTCTGACTCAAATCGGATTTTCACAGAGGGACTGCGCCTGACACTCGACTCACGTGTGAAAGACCTTCAGGACGGAAACGAAACTAAGCTCGAAGGAATTCGAAAGGTACTTGAGTTCATTCGCGATACCGTGGACAAGAAACTAAACTCTATGCGGGAGGAAGTGGCGGCGACCCTGCAGACAAATTCCGAAGCCGCTGTGGCGACGCTCGACCGCATGAGTGTTATCCAAACATCACATCTCGACCTCATGACGCAGCAACTCAAAGAATTGTCGGAAACAAATAACGGCACGCTGGAACGTATTCGCAGCACCTTCGACTCCCGCATTCAGGATCTACAGGCCGCCAACGACAAGAAGTTCGATGAGATGCGCTGCGGCGTCTCGGAACGGCTCAAACTCTGCACCGATTCCTTGGAAAAGAATGTCCAGGCTGCCAGCAGCTCTCAGCAGAGCCACCTCGATGCGATGACTACGCAACTTAAGGATCTGTCAGAGCACAACCAATCCTCGCTTGAACGGATTCGCCAAAGCCTCGAAACCGGCATGAAGGATCTGCGGGGTAGCAACGAACAAAAGCTCGAGGAAATGCGTAGGACGGTCGATGAAAAGCTTCACGACACTCTTGAAAAGCGACTCGGTGAATCGTTCAAGCTGGTCAGCGAACGGCTAGATACTGTCCACAGAGGGCTGGGTGAAATGCAGGGGCTCGCGAACGGGGTCGGTGACCTCAGGCGCATGCTAACAAACGTGAAGATCCGCGGAACCTGGGGCGAAGTCCAGCTCGGATCGATTCTGAGCGACATGCTGGCACCGGATCAATGGTCGAAAAACGTGTGCGTACGGGATGGGTCTGCTGAGCGTGTCGAGTACGCGGTGCGGCTCCCAGGTCCAAAAGACGACCGAAATACCTGCATCTGGCTTCCAATCGACTCAAAATTTCCTCAAGAAGACTACGATCGCCTCCAGACTGCGGCGGATTCGGCGGATTCAGCACAGGTGCAAACCGCACAGGAGGCATTGCTCCGGACTATTCGGGCCGCAGCCAAAGATATACACGACAAATACGTCAACCCTCCAGACACCACAGATTTTGCGATCATGTTCTTGGCGACAGAGGGTCTGTACGCCGAGGTGCTCAGAGAGCCAGGTTTCGCCCAAGACCTGCAGATGCGCTACCGCGTGTCAATCGCGGGTCCGACAACCCTCGCAGCATTGCTTACCAGCCTCAGGGTCGGGTTCCAAACACTAGCCATCGAACAACGAGCAGATGAGGTCTGGCGGGTGCTCGGCGCCGTTAAGACGGAGTTCTCTAAGTTCGGCGGAGTCCTAGACAAGGTGCAGCGCCAACTGCAAACCGCCAGCCGAGCTATCGAAGAGACCGGCACCAGAACGCGCGCCATGGAACGCAAGCTCCGCTCAGTTGAACAGCTCGGCTCCAACGAAACCGCAACCATACTGGCCCTCCCAACAAGTATCGGGCTCAACAATGGAACAGACAACGACAGTCTCGAAGCACCCTGCGACGAAAGCGCCAACGACTCAGCAGGCAATCTGGGGACTGAAGTAATTTCAACGGGAACCGACGCAATCTGAAGGAATCACTCTCGTGCCCACCGCTCTGATCAGACTCTCGACCATGGAACCGCGAACCGATGGTTATTATCGGCTCGCGGCAAGGTAGTCTGAGCGCTGACAGGATCATCGATGTACACGAGAACGATCCTGTGTCTTGCAAACTCCAAGAAAATTGGCGGAACCTGTGTAGCTGGAAAGAAACTCGCAGGAAAAGAAATAGGCGCTTGGATTCGCCCCGTCAGTGAAAGAGCGACGCATGAAATTTCAGAGCTCGACCGGCGATACCAGGACGGCACGACAGCCGACGTCTTCGACGTAGTTGAAATAGTGTTCCGTCGACGCACTGGAACGCGCCACCAATCCGAGAATCATCTAATTGACGCAGAGAAGTTTTGGCGGAAGAAAGGGACGGCGACCTGGAAGCAGATCCAAAACTCGCTGGACAACGTTTCTGGACCCCTCTGGCTTAACGGCTACTCAACCCGCCGCGGAATCGACGACAAAGTCCCGGAATCAAGGCTGGATGAGATCCCCGATTCGTTGAGACTAGTAAAGGTTTCGGACCTCTCTCTCAAGGTCGCGTACGAGCCAGGCTGGCAGGGTAAGCCCGGGACTCGAAAAGTGCGCGGATCATTCACGCTTAATCACCAGCAGTACAGGCTGGCCGTTACGGACCCGCCTGTTGAGAGCGAGTACCTGGCGGGTCCGGACGGAGACTTTACCATCGGCGCCGCCATCCTCTGCCTCAGTCTCTCGGAGCCAATACACGGCTACGCGTACAAGCTGATCGCGACGGTTATCACGAAGGAACGATTTGGCGCCAATTGACCGGCAAGCGGGTGCGCCCCAGCCGTAACTGCTAGAATCCAAGCAACGGCAGTACGGCATGCAAAAGCACCTATTCACTATTGGCCACTCGACGCACACGCTTGAGCATTTTCTCGGCCTTATCGCGAAGCATCGGGTCGAGGCCGTCTGCGACGTTCGGTCAGTCCCGTACAGCCAGCACAATCCACAGTTCAATCGAGAGCCACTGAAGGAGCAGCTGCGTGCGGCAGGAGTTTCGTACGTCTTCCTGGGCAAGGAACTCGGAGCCCGAAGTGACAATCCAGCCTGCTACATCGACGGCAAGGTGCAATACAACTACCTCGTCGACGAACCGAATTTTGGGCAAGGCCTAAGACGCCTAAGGACTGGGATGGACCGTTTTCGAGTCGCGCTCATGTGCGCTGAACGAGACCCGCTGACCTGTCACCGCACCATTCTCGTCTGCCGAGAGCTCCGAGCGCCCGACCTAAACATCGAACACATTTTGGCCGACGGCAGCATCGAGACAAACACCGCCGCAGAGAAGCGACTCATGTCGATACTGAACATCCGCCCAGACTTGATTCACGGCGAACGACACTGCATAGAACAGGCTTACGAGACGCAAGCGAGCAACATCGCCTACGTCATGCCATCCCAGAAACCCTACCCCGAGCCCCGCAAGCTGTCCGATGAAAATCTTCACGATCGGCTTCACGAATAAGAAGGCAGAACGCTTCTTCGAAAAACTCCGCCAGGCGGGGGTCAAGCGCGTCGTAGACGTGCGCCTCAACAATATCTCGCAGCTCGCGGGGTTCAGTAAAAAAGACGATCTCAGATACTTCCTGCGAGCCGTCGCCGGGATCGACTACATCCACGTACCTGAGCTTGCGCCAACGAAGGAACTCCTAGACGCCTACAAGAAGAACAAGGGGGACTGGTCCGTTTACGAAACAGAATTCCTCAACCTGATGGAGCGCCGGCACATCGAAACATCGATTGCCAAGGAACTCATCGACCAAGGCTGCCTTCTCTGCAGCGAGGACAAGCCCCATCACTGCCACAGACGGCTCGTCGCCGAATACCTCCAGCGACACTGGTCTGATGTTTCAATCGACCACCTCCTGTGAAGCGACATCTCCGCTGTGGGCTAAACACATACAAGTCTCTAACTAGTATCCAGCAGGCCGCCGTCCGCCCTTCTGGATTGCCTGGCTTCCATTGACGATCCCGCGTCAAATCTCTGCTCTCATTGGGAATTCCGTCCCGCGAAGCGGCTCGTTTATTCGGTGAGGGATTCTCCGCGGACAACACCGATGCTGGCGTGCTTTTGCGTCTCTGTGCGACCGCAGCGCAATAGAGATCATCGCCGACAACCACTACGCTCAATTGCCCGCGTTGGCACACATCGCAAAGATCGTTCGTGCGTCTCCATTAGCCTATACTCGGTGGTTCTTCAGATGCGGATCACGCAAAAGCGGCGGAGCGTTGATGAGCACGTGCAGCCTTTATGAGCAATTTATTACACAGAAAGTTGGCAGCTTCACGCCACACTGCCTCTACATCCGCGCTGTCCCTCTTGCCGACTTGGAACCCGAAGACGGCTTCGATCCGTATCCTATGTCCGTTCCTACCCATGCTCACGAATACGTCCACCATCTACATAACATCTCCACGTGTAGCGGGATGCACTTGTTCATCGCAGCACTCTGGCTTCTGCGCTCGCTACCTCACGGCGCGGATGTGCATGGACATTTTCCCTCAGACATTACGTTGAGCGCTGACCAGCAGAAGTGGGTCACTGCCGCGAAGCAATGGACAATGGCACTCTGGGGAGGCGGCGGGCTTTCCCGGAAAATAACACTCCGTCCGAGTCCCGCGCGATGGAATATTCAAAATATTCAGGAGCGCACTATTTCCCTCGATCTCCCACCGCGACATCCCGGTGTCGACGTGGTTGGAGTTGACATTAACGTCACTGACGCAGAAGGTGAGCTTCTGAGTGGGACCCTTCACATCGGCTATGACTTCATCTCAGAAGGCGTGGCTTACGAAGTCGAGCGCGAGATCCGCAGAAATAACAACCCGGCAATGTTTGACCTTGACAGCGGCACCCCGTTATACCCCTACCTCGCATATCGTCAGATTGTAGACCACTTCGTCGGCCGGCCGACAACGGCGCGCGAGCGGATCGACCTCGGCGCTTATGCATTGTTGACCACCTCGCCCGCTGCAGAGCTCAAGCAAATGTGCGAACGTTTGGGTCGGGAATCACCCCAACCCGAGCCCAACGATCGTGTCCCTGAAGCCGTCTCGGCCCCCCTCGTAGAAGTATTTGAGCGGGATGCGATGAAACACATTCATGAAACCCTGGAGCCGGAGCTGCAGCAGCTCGGCCAGGCAGGCGTTATTCGGAACGGTGTCGATCAGATGCTTGCACTATTCCAGGCCGGGTTTGCGTTACGAACAATCAACCCCGTGCTTGAGCACAACTTCACAGGTAGACCGCTGAGTGCCAAAGGGCTCAAAGAGGTACTCGCCGGCTTGCCAGATGCATGCGTCTTACAGGAGAAGTCAGGCGGCCTGAGAGAGCTAAGGTGGGTGGGTCCCGGTATCGTCGGAACCGACGCGGATGAGGCTGCGAGTATGGGAGCGGTGCAGGCCGCGATGCACTTCGCTCAACAGCACTTTCTTCGCTTCGATGACAGACTGACAGCTACATCCGACCTCAAGCAGACCCCGTGCCCGTACAGTGGCGCATGCGTCGTCGAACGCAACGAAGGCAATCCTACCGAATCCAAACACGTCCATGGAACAGATCGCGGCAGACGCCTCCCGGTCAGCCCATGTGCTGGTACGCGAGCGGAGTCAGAGCGGTCGCCAAGACTACCAAATAGAAGGTTCCGCGCGCGCCTTGGTCGGCGCTTTCGCGCCTGCAGTAATGGGCCGTTCTGTTGGAGATCTTTCGCGCGCGTATCTGGTCGAGCTGGGTCGTATTGCGATGCAATGACGCAGAGAGTTCTCGCGACACGTACGACGGAGGATCGACGACCCGGCCCAACACTGGCGACTACAACGTCGTGCCGTGTGCGACTCCTCGAGTTCCTGTCTGCTTGCCTGTTACTCTTGATTGTCCTAGCAGCGTAGGAACTGCATAAAACTATGTACAGTGCTGTGGCTCGTGCCTCACTGGATGATTTGTTGACGCCACTTCGAGGGAGTGCGCTGTAGTTGGTTGATTAAGAAGCCTATATCGCCAATAATCGTCCGTAAGATACGGCGGTGGGGTCGATACTTCGAGGAGGGCGCTCATGGCGAAGGATTCGGGAATCGAATGGACTCATCACACGTTCAATCCCTGGTGGGGTTGCGTGAAACTATCCCCCGCTTGTGCCCACTGCTACGCAGAAACTTGGGCGCGTCGCGTCGGCATGGATCTCTGGGGCGGAGCTGCTCCACGGCGATTCTTTAGCGAAAGCCATTGGCGCGAGCCCTTGCGCTGGAATGCCGAGGCCGAACGGGTCGGTGTCCGCGCGCGCGTATTCTGCGCGTCAATGGCCGACGTCTTTGAGCCTCGAACGGATTTGGATCCATCGCGCGAAAAGCTTTGGGCGTTGATCGAGAAGACCCCGCACCTGGATTGGCTTCTCCTGACGAAGCGACCCGGGCATATCAAGCACGTCTATCCATGGGCAAACGAACCACGCGACAACGTATGGCTCGGAACCACTGCCGAAAATCAGCGCTGGGCCGACCGGCGCATCGAACGGTTGCTCACCGCCGAGGCGCGCGTCCGGTTTCTGTCCTGCGAGCCGCTACTCTCCGCGATTGACCTCCAACCCTGGCTTGAGAAGAACCAGATTAGCTGGATCATCGCCGGTGGTGAGAGTGGCGGCGAAGCACGCCCGACGCATCCCAATTGGGTCCGGTCGCTGCGTGATCAGTGTGCAACCTACACTGTTCCTTTCCACTTCAAACAATGGGGTCACTGGAGTCCGGAAGCCCAGGGAGAACCCACAAAAAAAATCATAGAAATTCAAGACGAAGCCGGCAGACTCGAGCGCCTATCGTGGAGACCAAAGAAAGTCAGCGGCCGCCTCCTCGATGGCCAAACGTGGGACGGCTACCCACGCGTCTAGGAGGTCGGTCATGGCAGGGAAGAAAAAGAAGAAGATAGCAGCGAGAAGCAGGGAGGCACGCACTGCCTCGAAGCCAGCTTCCGAACAGCTGAGTTTCGCCGAGGTCGAGAAATGGGCAATACCACCTGTCTTATCAAACTCGGTTGAGATCGGCTCGCTCCCTTCGCCGATCTGGACGGAGACCAAAGCGCAACTGATTTCAAATTACCTACGGTTGTTTCTTCTGATAACAAAACACGGAGTTTATGTTGACGGATTCGCTGGCCCGCAGGACAAACAGCATTTGAATTCATGGGCGGCCAAGCTCGTAGTAGAGTTGTCTCCGCCCTGGATGAAGTCATTTTTTCTTTGCGAATTGAGCAAGAGGTCGTACTCCGATCTGACTTCAATGCTTGCGGCGCAACCAAAAATTCGCGGTCGGCAGATCTACCATGAGAAGGCCGATTTCAACCAATGGGTCGATGAAGTGCTTGCATCAGGGAAAATCACGGACAGCACGGCAACGTTCGCACTGCTGGATCAACGCTCCACCGAATGTCATTGGGACACCGTCCAAAAGCTTGCCGCTCACAAGCGCGGAACCAACAAGATCGAACTGTTCTACTTCTTTCCTACCGGCTGGGTTCATCGGGCTATCTCAGAAACCAAAGACAAATCCGTACTGAGAGCATGGTGGGGAGACGACAGCTGGCGCCAGATCGAAGACGTCAGACAAGAACAAGCCGCAAGCCTGTGTCTCAAGAAAATCCAGGCCTTAGGCTACAAGGACGTCAAGAGCTGGCCGATCTGCGCCCGGGAATTCGGCGCTGGCCATACGATGTACCACATGATCCATGCGACAGATCACCTTGAAGCTCCCAAACTCATGTACAGGGCCTACCGAGATTTGATCGGCAACGCTCCGGCAGGGGAGCAAACCCAATTCACCTTCGACACTCCTCCGCGACAACGCTCCGCGCCCAATTGACAGCAGCGCACCCATCGAGCAGGTAGGACCATGCCAGACGCCGATCCGTATTCTGGCCGAGAACAAACCCAGGCGAAACATTTCATCCTCAGCCGGTATCTTGAGCGGCTAGCTTTCAAGATCCTGACCATTTCCGAACTCACGTACGTGGATGGTTTCTCAGGTCCTTGGGAGACCAAGACCCAAAGCTTTAGCGATTCCTCCTTCATGATCGCGATTGATGTGCTAATGAGGGCACGACGGGGAATGCTTGAGCAGTATGGCAAGTGTCCGCGCATCCGTTGTTTCTTCTCTGAGGTAGATCCCGAAGCATTCGGTCAATTACGCGCGGCGGTAGCCCCATATCACACGCCGGACGAAGGCTTCGAGATCTGCACCTACCAGGGCAGATTCGAGGATGCGATCAGCGACATTAAAACCTATGTAGGCACATCGTTTGCCCTGATTTTTATTGACCCGACTGGTTGGGCAGGATATGCGTTTGAAAAGATAAAACCGCTCCTCGCGCCTCGAAAATGCGAAATCTTGATTAACTTCATGTATGCATTCGTCTATCGATTCATACATAGTGACGACGAAGACATTGTCAACTCACTCAACCCAATTCTTGGGGGAGCTGGTTGGCGAGCCCGGCTGGATCCCTCCGCTCCACGCGGAGTTGCCGTTGAGCGTCTTTTTCGGGAGACTCTGAAGTCCGCAGGGCAGTTCAGATTTGTCATTTCAACAAAGATTGACAAGTCGACCGCCGACTATCCGCATTTCTATATTGCCTACGGCACAAAGAGTCCCGATGGGCTAAAAACGTTTCGCGAAACGGAGTATGCGGCACTGCGTGTTCAAGCGAGAATCCGGGCCAACGCGAAGGAAAGGAAACGCGAGGACAGATCCGGGACCGTCGACCTATTTGCAGGGCACGACGCCAAGGTCCAGGAAGCCGCGATAGACGAGGTCGTTCGGCAGAACACGGCTGCGGCCGCTACCACACTAGTTCAGGCTCTCACCATACATCGATCGCTGAGTTTCGCGACTGCGGTAGTAATGCTCCTAGAAGAATTCGTGCTCCGTGAGACGGACGTAAAGAACATATGTGTCGACCTCGCGAAGCGCGGCATAATCGAAAATACCTGGGGTACCGGGAATCGGAAGCCTCAAGATACAAGCCTCATCAAGGCTAGGAAGTAGATGGCCCCTCGCTTCCTGTGCAAAAGTGTTGGTGCGAGGCAAGCCATCGTGTTTAATAAGTACTACGATCAGAGCGAACAGGGAATTACGGTTCCGTATGCACCACTGTTCAACGACATCAACCGCAATCATGGATTTGTCGATGTTCGTGGACGCCCCGATCTGGTGGCGGGTATTCCGGAAGCATCGCAGTCCAACGCACTAGGAGTCTGTCGGACTGACACTTTGTGTTGAGCAGTAATACTGGTCCGGAGTTGATGGATTCATGGTCGTTTGTAGACAGAGTCTAAAGATGCAATCTTGTGCACCCCTGTTAGGCGGGTTGCAGGAC
>Ga0137415_10005695_pt1 | contig 12327 bp, 6 predicted proteins | sample CZODoug3_1_1_16f_FD_183082 | JGI IMG/M metagenome (GOLD analysis project Ga0137415, IMG submission 183082) | Vadose zone soil fungal communities from Angelo Coast Range Reserve, California, USA - CZODoug3_1_1_16fungal (Hybrid Assembly) | ecosystem: Environmental > Terrestrial > Soil > Vadose...
CAGCGCCACCGGGTGCGGCCCCACCGTGATGCCCGTCCCCCGCAAATCGGCCGCCGTCCTCTCCCGCACCGTCATCTCCGGCAGAGGAGACGCGGTAAAGGACTCCATTTCACCGCGGAGGCGCGGAGAACGCGGAGAAGGTTGGTTGAAGACCCCAACCAGATCCTCCGCGTTCTCCGCGTCTCCGCGGTGATCTTTGGAGTCCGAGTCCGGCTCGTCTCGCGGCTCGACCTGCGCGAAGAGGCCGGGGGGGCGGCGGAGGGAGGCTTCCGCTTGCCACAGGGCGGCGCGGCGGGTGCCGGGGGAGGAGCCCGGGCGGACAGGCAGGGAGGACAGGGCGCCGATCTCGGCCAGGGTGGCCAGCTCCTCGTGGCGCAGCGGAACGCGCGCGGAGAAGTCGGCGATGCTCGCGAAGGGCCGCACGGCTCGCTCGGCGACGAGCTTCTTCGCCGCGTCCTCGCGCAGCCCGCGCGCGTAGCGCAGGCCGAGGCGGAGCCGCAGCTCCTCCTCGGGGCCGTCGCGTTCCAGGGTGCACAGCCAGTCGGAGCGGGCCACGTCGATGGGGCGCACGCGCACGCCCCGGCGCTGCGCGTCCTTCACCAGCGTGGCGGGGCTATAGAAGCCCATCGGCCAGCAGTTCAGCATCGCCGCGTAGAAGGCCTGCGGGTGGTGCACCTTGAGGTAGGCGCTGGCGTACACGAGCAGCGCGAACGACGCGGCATGGCTCTCCGGGAACCCGTACAGCGCGAAGCTGGTGATGCCCTGCACGATCTCGTCCTGCGCCGCTTTCGCGATCCCGTTCGCCGCCATCCCCGCCCGCAGCCGCTCTTCGATGTGCTTCATCCGATCGACGCTGCGCTTGCTGCCCATCGCGCGACGCAGCTCGTCGGCCTCGCCGCCGGTGAAATTCGCGGCCACCATCGCGATCCGCATCAGCTGTTCCTGGAAGAGCGGCACGCCCAGGGTCCGCTCCAGCACCGGCCACAAGCTGGGATGAGGCACGGTCGGCGGCTGGCGTTTCGCGCGGCGTTCCAGGTACGGATTCACCATCTGCCCGACGATGGGGCCGGGGCGGATGATCGCCACCTCCACCACGATGTCGTAGAAACGCTCCGGCCGCATGCGCGGCAGCGTGGCCATCTGCGCGCGCGACTCCACCTGGAACACGCCGACCGTATCCGCTTCCTGCAACAGCTTGTAGACGCCCGGGTCGCCCTCGGGGATCTGCGCGAGGTCCACCGTGACGCCCTCGTGGGCGCGCACCAGCGGGACGGCCTGCTCCAGCACCGCCATCATGCCCAGTCCGAGCAGGTCCACCTTGATGATGCCCAGGTCGGCGCAGTCGTCCTTGTCCCACTGCACCACCACCCGCCCGGGCATCGAGGCGGGCTCGAGCGGCACCACCTCGTCGAGGCGCGTCTTCGCGATCACCATGCCGCCCGAGTGCTGCCCCAGGTGGCGCGGCAATCCGGCCACCTGCCGGCAAAGCGAGAGGAAGAGCTGCACGCGGCGATCGTCGCGCGCGAAGCCCGCCTCGGCGGCGCGGTTCGTCAGGTCGTCGTGCTCGGTGACGAACTCGAAATGCGGCAAGAGCTGCGAGAGCCGATCCAGCTCGGTCTGCGGGAGGCCCAGCACCTTGCCGATCTCGCGCGAGGCCGAGCGCGCCCGGTACGTGATCACGTTGGCGGTCATCGCCGCGCCGGCTTTCCCGAAGCGCTGGTAGACGTGCTGGATGACCTTCTCGCGCTGATCGCCGGAGGGCAGGTCCAGGTCGATGTCCGGCCAGCACTTCTGCCCGCGGACGTCCGTCCTCTCCTCCGAGAGGAAACGCTCGAAGAGGAGCCCCATCCCCACCGGATCGACGGCGGTGATCCCGAGCGAGTAGCAGACGGCGCTGTTCGCCGCCGATCCGCGCCCCTGCACCAGGATCCGCTCGCGCCCGCAGAACTGCACCAGGTCGTGGACGATGAGGAAGTACCCGGCCAGGCCGAGCTTGGCGATGAGCGACAGCTCCCGCTCGATCTGCGCAACCGCCTTGGGCCAGCGCGCGCTTTGCGGACCGCCGTAGCGGACGCGGGCGCCTTCCTGGGTGCGGTGCCACAGCTCGCCGTCCAGCGTGGTCGAGTACGTGAGCTGCGGATCGGGGAACTCGTAGCCCAGGTCCTCGAGCGTGAACGCGCAGCGCTCGGCGATGGCGCGGGTGTTGCGGACGGCGTCGGGCAGGTCGCGGAACAGCGCGGCGGTCTCCGCGGCAGGGCGGACGTGGCGCTCGGCGTTCCGGCAGAGCGCGCGGCCGGCGGCGTCGAGCGTGGTCTTGAGCCGGATGCAGGTGAGCGCATCGTAGAGCGGCTTGAGCTGCGGCGTGGCGTGGCGGATCCCGCCGCCGGCGACCACGCGCACGCCGCGGGCGCGCGCGGCGTCGAGGCGGCGGCGGTTCTCGCGCTCCTCGGCCGGGTCGAGGTGGCGCTGCACCTCGGCGTACACGGCCTGGGTGCCGAGCGCAGAGGCGGCGGCGACCAGCTCGCCGGGCGCGCCGGAAGAGAGCGCCACTAGCCCGCGGCGGAAGTCCGCCAGCTGTGGAAGCGTCACCCTGCACTGCCCCTTCTCGCGGCCGTCGTGGCCCAGGGTGAGCAGCCGGCAGAGGTTCTTGTAGCCCTGGCGGTCCTCGCAGAGGAGGGCCAGCGTGCCGGCCCCTTCGACTTCCAGCTCCGCCCCCACCAGCGGGCGCACGCCGGCGTTGCGCGCCGCCGTGTGGAAGCGCGGCGCGCCGTAGACGCCGCCCACGTCGGCCAGCCCGAACACCGCGTGCCCTGCCTCGGCGGCCGCGGCGGCGAGGTCCTCGGGAAGCGACGCCCCGTGCAGGAAGCTGAAGGCGCTGCGCGCGTGCAGCTCGACGTAGTCAGTGGCGGCCGATAGGGCCGCCCTGTGCTTTTGATCGCGCTTGCGGTCAGTCATAGACCGCCTCGATCCACCAGGCGCCCGACGATAGCTCGCGGGACGCGCGCAAGAGCAGCCCGCCCGCGACTTCCAGGTCGTACGAGTCGAGCGCCACCGGCGCGTCGGTCCACCACTCGGCGACCGTGCGCCATGGCCCGGCGCTGGCCACCACGCGCCCGCCCAGCGCGCCCTCGCCGATGACCAAAAGCGGCCTGCCGGCTTCGTCGCAGCGCACCTCCGCGGTGCGCGGCGGACGCAGCGCGCGCGCGACCAGCTCGAGCTGTGCGGCCGGCGGCGCCTCGGGCACCCCGGGAGGGGGTGGCGGGGCGAAGCGGGTCACCTCCGCGGCGAACGGCGCCCACCGATCGGGGGCGACCGGCTGCCCGACGCGCTCGGGACCCATCAGCGCCGAGAGCCTCGCCACCGCCGCCGCGAGCTGCACCGGGCTCGCGCCGCGCGGCCCGAAGAGCGGGAGCTGATCGAGCACCTCGGCGATCGGCATCGCGCAGAGCCGCACCGCGGTGACGCCCGCGGCGGGCGGCCGTCCCTCGACGAGGAGCCGCAAGAGCTGAAGCAGCGGGCCCACCTCGCGCGACGGCGCCGCGAGGTCCACCGCCCGATCGTCCCAGGACCCGTCCGCGAGCCGCAGCCGGAGCAAGATCTCGCGCGCCATCAGGCCGCGGGCCCGCAGCCGCTGCGCGAGCCGGTCGAGCAGCGCCTTCCAGACGAACAGCAGCGGCTCGATGGACTGCGCGTCCCACTCCAGCTCCTCGCCCTCCTCGAAGCGCACGGGCGGCGGCCGCGGCGCGAGGGCGGAGACGTCGTCCCCTTTCGCCAGCCGCCACAGGAGAGCTCCCTCGGGGCCGAGGCGCGCGGCGAGCGGGCCGGGCGGCAGCCGCGAGACCTCGCCCAGCGTGTGCAGCCCGAAGCGGCGCAGCGTCTGCTGCAGCTCGTCGGGGAGATCGAGCGCGAGCAGCGGCAGCCCGGCGAGGAAGGCGGCCTGTTCCTCCGGAGCGACCACGCGGAACGCGCCGCCCGCTACCCCTTGCGGCGTCGGCTCGAAGGTCAGGTCCGGAGATGCGGCGCGCGCGGCGAGGAGCGCGACGGACTTCCCCGCCGCCACCCCGACGGCCGCGCGCAGGCCGACGCGCTCGGCCGCTACGACCAGCGCGCGCGCCACCCCGCGGTCGTCCCCGAACAGCCGCGACAGGCCGTCGGCGTCGAGGTAGACGAGCCCCGGCGCGGCCTCCTCGCAGCGAGGCGAGACCGCGGTGGCCGCTTCCAGCGCGGCCTGCGCCGCTGCGCGCTCGCGCTCCGGCGAGGCCTGCCGGTGGACCAGCGCAGGGCACACGGCCCGCGCCTCGGCGAGCGTCTGCCCCGCCTCGACTCCCTCGGCGAGCGGCGTGGCCCCCAGAACGTGCGCGCGCCCGCCCAGGTCGCCCGCCTGCACCACCGCCAGGGGCGCTCCCAAAAGGCGCGGCTCGGCGCGGACAGCGGCGCACAGCGGCAGATCGGGCACCCACAGGCAAGCGATGCGCGTCATGGCCGGTCACGGCGCCTCGAGCGGGAGGTGCAAGGGCAACGGGCCGGAGGGCGGCATCCGCTTGTGCCGCGCCACCGCAGAGATGGCGCGAACTCCGCGCAGCAGCCGGCCGGGCGCGCCCGGAGGGCCGTCCCACAGCGTGGGGCCGCGCTCGAGCTCGATGGTGGCCGAGGCGAAGGTGCCCGCCTGCGCGGCGCGCCCCAGCACGAGGAGCGCCCCGCCGTGCTTCTCGGCCCGCCGGGCGAGCCGCGCCCAGGGAGAGGCGCCGGGCGAAGAAAGCTTCTTCTCGAAACGGACCACCTCGATGACGCCGCGCGGCCGCGCAGCCTTCGGCCCCGATCCCGCCAGGTCGAGCGCGACCAGCGCGAAGCGCGCCTCCAGCGCGATCTCGGCGGCGCGCAGCGCTTGCACCGGATCGAGCGGCCGCGCCCAGAGGAGCCGGCGCAAATCGATCCCGCGCCGCCGCGGGTCGAACGCGTCGGAGGGGTCGATCAGCGCGCACAGCTCGCCGGCCCGGGTGGTGGCGCCCAGGGCGGCATGGAGCAGCGCGGTCCCTCCCGCGCCGGCAGGCGCGACGATCTCGTGGAGCTGTCCTCGCGCCAGCCCCCCGCCCAGCGCCGCGTCGAGCTTCTCGATCCCCGTGGAGAGCGGCCTCGGGGCGCGCGGAAACAGCGCGGGCGCCCGCCGCACCTGCCCGGTCCGCAGCAGGTCCTCGAGCGCACGGGGGTCCTTCGGGAGCCGGCGCGCGGGCAGCGTCACACCGGATCGATCTAGCTAAACATCGGTTCAGGTGCAAGGACTGGCGCCTTGGCGCCGGAACCGGTCGTGAATCCGCGGGCGATTACTTCGCGCCGCTCGCCGCCGCCCTGCCACAGCGCGGGTTCGGGACGACCCCCTCCTGGTTCGCGGCGATGCGGGGGTAAACGATGGGCGCGCCTCCCTCGGGCATGTTCTGCTGCACGACGAACAGGTACCGCGCCTGGTGGCCATACTGCTCAGGAAAGGCGAGGTACCCGCCGGGCAGGATCGATTCGATCTTGAGTGCCGCCAGCGCGTCGCGCACCGCGTCGCGGTCGGTGCTCCCGGCCCGCTGGATCGCCTGGAACAGCGCGCGCGCCGCCTCGTAGGCCAGCGCCTCGTACCACTCGGGCATCCGCCCGTGCTTCGCGCGGAACGCTTCGACGAACGCCTTGGAGAGCGGGTTCGAGGTGAGCTGCGCATTCCACCAGACGGCGGACAGGACGTAGTCCGTCCCGCCGTGCGGCAGGGTCTCTCGCGCCTCCTTCTCCGGGCCGCGCGCACCGTAGGAGAGCACTTGGTGGCACATCCCCATCGCCAGATACTGCTTCTGCATGGCCAGGTACTCCTCGAGGTGCGCGTCGACCAGGAGGACGTCGGCCCCAGCGGCCTTGATGCGTGACAGCAGCGGCGTGAAATCCTTGGTCTTCAGCTCGAACGATTCGTCGAGGACGACCTGGAAGTCGTGCCGCCGGACCGCGGTGTTCCCGGTGTAGTCGAGGATGGCCGCGCGGTAGTCCTTGCCGTGCGAGGTGTTCTCCCAGGCGACCGCGATGCGCAGCGGCGAACCTAGCTTGCCGGCGCGCTGCTGGTCGTCGACGAAGCGCATGAGCGAGTTGCCCATCTGTCCGGTCGGCGCGGACAGGCTGAACACGTATCGGTAGCCGCGCTGGTAGATCGAGGTGGCCGATCCGGAGGCGGCGACGTACGGCACCTGGAGCCTGTCGGCTGCCGCGGCCTGCGCCTCGACGAGCGGCGAGGTGAAGCTGCCGAGCAGGAAGTTGGCGTGCCGCTTCTGGACCAGCTCGCCCACGAGCTGCGCGGCACGCTGCTTGTCGGTTGCGTCGTCCAATAATTCGAGGCGGATCGGCAGCCGCTGGTTGCCGACCTTGAGGCCCCCGGCGCGCATCACCTCGTCCACGGCCAGCTGATATCCGTCGCGCACGCGCGCACCGGCTTTCGCTTCGCTCCCGGTGAGCGGCAGCGACGCCCCGATCACGATCTGCTCGGTGCCCGGCGCGGCCTGCGCGCCAGAGAGGGAGGCCGACAGCAGCATCATCGCCAGCAATTTCGCCATGGGACCTTTCTCAGGTGTTGCGGGCAGGTAACGCAACGACCCGTGTGCGAGTCAACGACTCGGCGCTCCCACGCCGGACCACTTTTCGCTTGGCGTGCGGTGCGTCTCCGGTACTGTCCCGCACGTGGAGTTCCAGGGATTCCCGAAGGAGGGGCTCGAGTTTCTCGCGGAGCTCGGCGGACATAACCAGCGCGACTGGTTCGAGGCGCATCGCGCCCCGTGGGACGAGCAGATCGTCCCGGCGATGCTCGCCTGGTGTGCCGCGTTGTGCGAGCGCCTCTCCGACGTGATGCCGCGCCTCGTCTTCGTCCCGCGCGTGGGCGGCAGCCTGTACCGGCTGAACCGCGACATCCGCTTCTCGCGCGACAAGAGCCCGTACAAGACCCACGTGGCCGCGCTGCTCTGGGAGGGCGGCGACAAGCACGACGCTCCCGGCGTGTACCTGCACGTCTCGCCCGACGAGGTGATCCTGGGCGGCGGCATGTGGATCTTCGAGCAGGAAGGCCGGCTCGACCGCTACCGGAAGCTGCTGCAGGACGAGCGCAGCGCGAAGCGCCTCGACGCGGCGCTCGCGCATGCCCGCAGATCCGGGCTCCACATCGAGGCGGCGGAGCAGCTGCAACGGCCTCCGCGTCCGTTCACGCCGGAGCACCCGTTCGCGGAGTTGTCGCGCTACAAGGGGCTGACCTTGGGCAAGCGGGTCGCGCCGGGCGCCTGGCTCCACTCGCGCGAGGCGCTCCGCCGCAGCGAGGCCTCGGCGCGCGCGTACGCCCCGCTGCACGCGTGGCTGCGCGACGAGCTGTGCAGATGACGGAACACGCGTCAATCGGGATGGGGCTATGCGCAACCGGTCTTGGCGCTTGTCGGCCGCGCACCGCTGCCAAACGCGCGCCGGCGACCGAAATTCACCCTGAAGCCCAAGGCGCGTCGCATTTCACACGACCAGCAAATAGCTATTCGCCACCATCAAGAGGCCGGCCAGCCCGCAGAGGATCGCCGCGATCCACAGCTCCCTGCGGCGGGCGCTCGCCGCGACCGTCGAGAGCACCACGCCGGCCTGCAGCACCACGAACGCGTACTGGAACCGGTCGCCCTGCTTCTGGTGGCGCGCCTTGGCCGCGTCGAGCGTCTCGGCGCGCGCCTTGATTTCCGCCAGCTCGGCGTCGTAGCGCTTCGCCGCCGCCGAGGCGCTCGCCTCGAGCTGCGCGACCGCGGGCAGAAGCTCCGGCCGTCCCGCTGCCAGCGCGCGCTCCATCTCCAGCTGTCCCGTGCTGATGTGCTTCTTGATCGACTTGGCTTGGTAGAAGCTCCACTGATCGCTGGCCTCGGTCTGGACCAGGATGGTGTGCGAGAACTGGTTCGCGTACGCGCCGGAGGCTACGGCGGCCAGCACGGCCAGCACCGCGGTCGTGCGCGCGGCATGGTCGGTCCATCTCCGGCTAGCGGCCTCGGACTCCGCAGCCGCCGACTGCGCGGCGAGTTTGTCTGCAGCGATCGCCATGCGGCGATCCTACCGCTGCGCGTCGGGTGGATGGAAGCGTTTGGTCGGGCCCCGCGCCGGATGCTAGCGTACCTTTCCGCACCTCGAAGAGATGCCGCCGCCATGCAAGCACGGTTCGGCCGCTACGAGCTCGTGAGGCGTCTCGCCGGCGGCGGCATGGGCGAGGTGTACCTCGCCCGCCAGCGAGGCCTGGCCGGGTTCCAGAAGCTGGTGGTGATCAAGACCCTGCTCCCGCAACTCTGCGACGACGAGGAGTTCATCGCGATGTTCACGGACGAGGCGCGGCTGTCCGCGCAGCTCATCCATCCGAACATCTGCCAGGTCTTCGAGTTCGACGAGATCGGCGGCACCTACTACATCGCCATGGAGTACCTGCGCGGCGAGGACCTCCGCCGGCTGTTTCGCGCCTGCCAGGAGCAAGGCAGGCCGATTCCTGTGCCGCTCATCTGCCGGATCGTGGCGGACGCGGCCGCCGGGCTGGCCTTCGCGCATTCGCTGCGCGACCCGGCCGGGCGGCCCTACGGCATCGTCCACCGGGACATCTCTCCCCAGAACATCCTGGTGACGCTCGACGGCGGAGTGAAGATCATCGACTTCGGCATCGCCAAGGCCGCCGGGCGCTCGCAGCACACCCGCACCGGCGCGCTCAAGGGGAAATGCAGCTACATGAGCCCGGAGCAGGCCGCCGGCGAATCCGTCGACGCGCGCGCGGACATCTTCGCGCTCGGGATCGTCCTGCACGAGCTGCTCACCGGGCGCCGTCTGTTCAAGGCGGACGACGACGCGCAGACGCTCGCGCGAGTGCGCGAGTGCCGCGTGCCGCCGCCGTCGCAGGTCGACCCGCGGATCGATCCGGGGCTGGATCGGATCGCCCTCCAGGCGCTGGCGAAGGCGCCCGCCGATCGGTACGGCACCGCTCACGAGATGCGGCTCGCGCTCGAGGAGTGGCTCATCGAGGGGCGCAAGAGCGCCTCGACTGCACATCTCGCCGGGTTCCTCGAGGTGATCTACGCGGACCGGCTGGAGAGGGAGGCCACCGAGCAGGCGCCCACTCCGGCGACCCAGCGCACGCCGACCGGATCCCCGCACGGGAGCGGCGCCGACTCGCGCGTCCGCACCGGAAGCACGTCGCGCCGCTCCGGCCGGCGCGCAGCGACGGTGGCGGTGGCGATCGCCGCGGCGGTGGTCGCGATCGGGCTGGTCGGCTTCTTCACCGTGCGCGCTCCGGTGCAGCCGCCTGCCGCCGCGGCGCTCGCGGTCCTTGCCGATCCGGAGCACAAGGCGCCGCCGCGGACGGTGACCGTGGTGCTCAAGACCGAGCCTGCCGGAGCAGCCATCGCCGAGCGCGGCGCGCTGCTCGGCACCTCGCCCCACGTGTGGAGCGCGACCGTGGGCGAGCACCAGCTCACCTTCCAGCTCGCAGGGTACCGCGATGCGACCCAGGACCTGGTGACGAACGCGGACGGCCAGGAATTCCTGGTCCGGCTCGCGCCGGTGCGCTCCGTGCAGCGCCGGGTGAAGGACCCGGCGATCAAGGCGGAGCGCTGAGTGGCGGCGCGGGGGGCCTACGCCATCGCCGTCCTCTGCGCGCTGGCGGCCGGCCGCGCGGCGCGCGCAGACTCGGTCGCCGACGAAGCGGATTTCCGGTTCCACCGCGGCGTGAACCTGTACGCCCGCGGCCGCACCGAGGACGCGCTCTCCGAGTTCCTCGCCTCCAACCGGCTGGTGCGCAATCGGAACGTGATCCAGAACGTCGCGCGCTGCTTCGAGCGGCTGCGCATGTACAACGAGGCATGGCGCTGGTACTCGGATCTGCTCGCCGAGCCGCTGCCGGAAACCGAGCGGCGCGATCTCGCCGCCGCGCTGGAGAGGCTGCAGCCTTCGCTCGCGCTCTTGCGGATCTTCAGCGATCCTCCGGGCGCGACCGTCTATCTCGATCGCAAGGACCTCGGCGCGCGGGGGCAGACGCCGATTACCCTGGCGCTCCCGCCCGGGGCCGCGACTGCCATCGTCGAGGCAACCGGGCACAAGCGGGCCGAGGCCCGCGTGCAATTGCAGATCGGCAAGATCTCCCTGCTGCAGCTCGCGCTGCCCCAGGTCCAGGGCGAGATCGAGGTGGACGGCTGGCCGCGGGCGTTCGAGCTGCGCATGGACCGGCCGGACGCACCGGTCCAGCTCGCCGCGAGCGGCAGGGCGCGTCTCCCCGCCGGACCCCACCTCCTGCACGTCAGCGCGCCGGGCCACGTTGCGCAGCAGCTCGCGGTGGAGGTCCCGGCGGAGGCTACCGCCCAGGTGTCGTTCAAGCTGCTCGCGCTGCCGCCTCCCTCAGGCACGCTGATCGTCCGCGCCAACGTCGACGGCGCGCTGGTCCGGGTGGACGGCAAGGAGATGGGCTTCACGCCGGGCGTCATCGACAACCTGCCGGTGGGGACCCACCAGATCGAGGTCATGGCGGATGGCCGCGAGACCGCCGTGGAGCGCCTCGAGGTGGAAGCGAACGTCCGGCGACCCGTCGACGTCAAGCTGCGCTACGCGGTACCGCGGGTGGTGGCGGCCGAAAAGTCGCTCACACGCGCGCAGGACGCGCCCGCATCGGTGACGGTGATCAGCGGCGAGGAGATCCGCGGCTTCGGCTACACCACGCTGTCGGAAGCGCTCCGCGCGGTGCGCGGCTTCTACACCAGCTCCGACCGCGACTACGACTCGACCGGCGTGCGCGGCTTCTCGAGCCCCGGCACCTACAACAACCGCATCCTGGTCCTCTCCGACGGCCACGTCACCAACGACGTCTCGGTGGGCCAGGGCGCGGTAGGGCGGGACTTCGACGCCGACCTCTCCGGCGTGGAGCGCATCGAGATCGTGCGCGGCCCGGGGTCGGTGCTGTACGGCAGCGCCGCGTTCTTCGCGGTCGTCAACGTGGTCCACCGCGCTCCCGCCGAAGGACGGCATGCCGAGGTCGGCGCGCAGGTCGGCACGCTGGGCGAGAACACGGGCCACGCGATCGCTTCCTGGGCAGGCGCGGGTGGGTCGCTCTGGGCGCGCGCGAGCGGCGCGGACCTGAGCGGCGAGCCCGTGTTCGCATCGCCCGCGGCGAGCGGGCCGGCGGCGGGGTTCGCGAGGGGCCTCGACGGCGAGCGCGCCGGGCACCTGGACCTGCGCGCGCGCGCCGGCGAGCTGACGCTGTCCGGTTCGTACAACTGGCGGCGCAAGGCGCTGCCCACCGCCGCCTTCGATACGGTGTTCGCGGCTCCCGGAACACAGACCACCGACCTGCGCGGCTTCCTCGAGGCGCAGGTCGCCCATGCCTTCGCGAACGGCCTGGGGATCGATGCGCGCGCCGCGTTCGATGCCGAGCGCTACCGCGGCGACTGGCAATATCGGAGCGCCGGAGCGGGCTACGACTCGAGCCTCGAGAACTGGGGCACCGCCGAGCTGCGCTTCCGGCTGCCCGCGATGGCAGGCCACCGGGTGTTCGTGGGCGGCGAGATCCAGGATCGGTTCCGGATCCACGTGCTCTCGGTCACGCCGGGCAAGCAGACCTTCGACAATGGCCCGGGAAACCCGGCCGGCGCTCCGGACAGCGAGGTGATCTACAGCGCCTACGCCGGCGACGACTGGCGCATCTCGCCGCGGCTCCTGCTCGACGCCGCCGTGCGGATCGACGACTACGCCGATTCCTTCGGCGCGGTGGTGAACCCGCGCATCGCGCTGATCGCGCAGCCCTACGCGGCCGGGACCACCAAGCTGCTGTTCGGGCGCGCCTTCCGCGCGCCGGGCATCTACGAGCGCTTCTTCAACGACGGCGGAGCCTCGCAGATCGCCGCCCGGGACCTGCGGCCCGAGCGGGTGACCACGGTCGAGCTCGAGCACGCACACCAGCTGAGCGAGGAGGTTTCGCTCCTGGTCGCCGGCTACTTGAGCCGCATCGAAAAGCTGATCCGCGCCGCGCCGGCAGGAACGTTGCCGGACGGCACCGTGCTGAGCCAGTTCCAGAACCGCGAGGGGTTCGTGCACGGCGCCGGCGCCGAGGCCGAAGTGCGCTGGACGGCGGGGCCGGGCGCGATGTTCTCCGCCTGGTACGCCTGGAGCCGGGTCCGCGACGACACCGGCACCGGCTTGTTCCGCGGAGCTCCGATCCCCAACTCGCCCGAGCACACCGGCGCGGTGCGGGTCCTCTACCCGGTGGTGCCACAAGTATTGTCGGTGTCCACCGAGGCGGTCTACGGCGGCCCGCGCCACACCGTGGCCGAC
>Ga0137415_10005697_pt1 | contig 12325 bp, 10 predicted proteins | sample CZODoug3_1_1_16f_FD_183082 | JGI IMG/M metagenome (GOLD analysis project Ga0137415, IMG submission 183082) | Vadose zone soil fungal communities from Angelo Coast Range Reserve, California, USA - CZODoug3_1_1_16fungal (Hybrid Assembly) | ecosystem: Environmental > Terrestrial > Soil > Vadose...
GGGAACATGCGGCGAAAGACGTCGACGGTCGCGCGCGAGCGGAAATAGGGCATCTGGCGCTCGGAGTACTCGGGGCCGCCGCGGAAGATGATGGAGGCCGTGGCGAGCGCCTTGCCCGCCGGGGTGCCCAGGGCCAGCTCGCTCCGCCAGAACGTGCCCTTGCGGTCCACGCGAGTCACGCGGTCGAAGCGCCCCGCCGCCACCACGACGCCATCGGCGGGTAGCTCGGGCTCGAGGATGCTGATGGCGAGACGATTCGTGAGCCCACCTTCCTTCATCACGAGGGCGCCGAGCCACCAGGCGACCTCGTCGAGGAGCACGGGGACGAGGGCGGGGTGCAGCCGCTCGTCCGGAAGCCGCCAGGGCCGGCGCGGCTCGACGCGAGCCCAGACGCCCTCGTCGTCGAAGGCGAGGGCGAGCTGGAGCCCGAGTGGGTTCTTCGCGCCGCAGGCCAGGCAGTCCTCCGACATCGGCAGGGTGAGACCAGCAGCGCCGCCCCACCAGGGAGCGGCGGCCGGCTCGACGTCGAGGGGGGCGACGCTGCCGCTCATCAGCACGTGGCCGCCCTGCCAGATGGTGAGGCCGGCCGTGCCATTGGCGTGATCGGCTTCGATCACGAGCGCGGACTCCGTGGGCACCGAGGCGGTGAGTCGGCCCTCCAGCCGCCGCGGCCCGGGCAGCCGCCCCAGCCGCGCGGCGGCGGCGTCCACGAGGGCCACGAGGCAGCCGCCGTGCACGATGCCGGGCCAGCTCTGCAGCAACCGCGGCGCCTCGAGCCGGCCGGAGCCGGCGCCGGGGAGATGCAGGGCCTGCTCGAACGCGCGCGCGATGGTCTCCGGCGCCACGGGGCTATGTGGAGCGCGTGCTACACTCGACGCGAATCATGACGGCGACGGCAATCATGGTGGCGGCCATTCTACGACGTGGAGAAAGCGGGCCGCAATCATCAGTGCTCGCCTCACCGCTCTCCTCTCGTAGGACTCGCGGGCAGCGTCTCGGCTCGAAAAGCACGTGATTCGGGACTCGGAGTTTCTTATCAGCGGGCCGTTTGCCCAGGCCGCCCTCACCAGCTTCTTCTTCATGTCGAGCCTCAACTGCTTCATCCTGCTCCCGCTCTACATCCATCGGCTCGGCGGCACCGAGGCGGAGATCGGCATGGTGCAGGGCGCCTACAGCGCGATCGGCATCCTCTGCCAGCCCGCCGTCGGACTCTGGCTCGACCGCGTGGGGCGCCGCGCCTTCATGATCCTGGGCGTGGTGCTCCTGATGGTCTCCTCGGCATCCTTCGTTTTCACGCAGTCACTGCCTGTCCTGGCGCTCTTGCGTGTGCTCCAGGGCCTTGGCTTCTCGACCTTCTTCGTGGCGAACTACGTCCACGTCGTGGGTCTGGTGCCCGTGGCGCGCCGGGGCTGGGCGCTCGGCATCTACGGCCTCTCGGGCTTTCTCGGCACCGCCCTTGCGCCGGTGGCGGGGGAGATCGTGGTCAATAATCTTGGATTCCGCTGGCTCTTCCTGCTCGCCGTGCTCCTGAGCAGCGTGGCCGCCCTCCTTGTGGCGCGCACACACGGCATCCATCCGCCGGACATGGGCGAAGGCCCCGGCCTCGAGATGTTCCGCGAAGGGCTCAAGGATGTGCTCCGGCTGCACATGGCCCTCGCCTTCTTCTTCGGGCTCGGAACGGGGGCGATGTTCACCTTCATGCCGACCTTCGGCGAATCGCTCGGGGTCAGGAGCGTGGCGCTGTACTACACGGCCTACGCGGTGGCGGCCATGCTCGTGCGCGTGGCGGGCGGCAATCTCATCGACGTGCGGGGCCGCCGGGCCACCATCATCCCGTCCATGTTCATCCAGGCCTCGTCCGTGGCCATTCTCGCCATCCTGGCCTTCCTGGTGCGGCCGCACATGGCCGTGCCGATCGTGCCCTTCCTCATCCTGGCGGGGCTGCTCGCCGGAGGCGGGCACGGGTTCCTCTATCCGGCGCTCTCGGCTCTGCTCATGGACGTCACGCCCGAGCGGCGTCGCGGCGGGGCCGTGGGCATCTTCAGCGGCGTCATGCTCGTCGGCCAGACTCTGGGCTCCATGGTCTTCGGATACGTCGCCCACGCCTTCGGCTATGCGGTGATGTGGGGCGTGGTCACGCTCCTGCTCACCGCCGGCTTCCTGCTGAGCCAGCGGCTCCGCGTTGGTCGCGCCGCGCGGGTGCCCGTCGCCGGTTGACTTTGCTCACGGCCGGCCCCGATACTGCTCTCGTGCGCGCGCGGGGCGCGACGACTGGAGGATGACGATGACAGTGCGGGCAGCCGTCGTGAGGCACGGGATACCGGTCCTCGTCGCCCTCGCCCTCAGCGCGGAAGCCCCGCTGGCGCAGCAGGCGCCCGCGACCCCGCAGGAGGTCAGCGTGGTCGGTCTTTTCGTCAGCCCCGGGAGCGGCCAGCCTCACGTCGTGCTCCAGAGCAAGCGCGATCGCCGGCGATTCGCCATGGCCATCGGCCTCGCGGAGGCGAACGGCATCGCCGTCCCTCTGGAGAATCGCGTGCCCCCGCGCCCGCTCACCCACGATCTCTTCCTGACCCTGTTCGGCCGGCTCCGGGTCACCGTCACCAAGGTGGTGATCACGGACCTGCGCGACGACATCTATTACGCCACCGTCTACCTCGATGCCAGCGGCAAGGAGATGCAGCTCGACTCGCGCCCCTCGGACGCCATCGCGCTGGCCATCCGCGCCAAGGCGCCCGTCTTCGCCGAGGATCGCGTCTTCGAAAAGTCGGAGCGGCTCCTCCCCCCGCCGACGTCACCGCCGGGACAGCGGATCTAGCACGATGGCTCCCGACGAGGCAAGCGGCGCCGGCGCTGTCCCCTCCAAGCTCGATCCCGAGAGCCAGCAGTGGGCCATCCAGCGGCGGATCGAAGACGTCTTCGCCAAGCTCGGCGAGAAGTTCGGCGATCTGACGGGCCGGGTGGAGGTGCGGCTCCGCCCCGACACGACCTTCGAGCAGATCGGCGGGCTGCGGGAGGCCAAGAGCATCGTGCGGAGCCTGGGCACGGCGCTGACCGACCCTGAGCTCTACCGCAAGTGGGGGATCACGCCTCCCAAGGGCGTCCTGCTCTTCGGGCCTCCCGGGACAGGCAAGTCTCTCCTCGCGCGCGCTCTCGCCACCGAGACGGGCGCGGTCTTCTACCACCTCAAGCTCATGAACCTCACCTCCAAGTTCGGCCCCACGACGGGCGAGCTCCTGCCGGAAATCCTCACGGTCGCCCGGGAGCAGGGCAAGGGCGTGGTCTTCCTCGACGAGGCGAATGCGCTTTCGCTTGAGCACCTGCTGCCGCCCGCGCAGGCACGGGAGGCGAGCGCGCGGCTGGTCGCCGCGCTCTGCGAGAAGCTCGACGGGCTCGAGGACTTCTCGCGGATGATCGTGGTCGGCTCGACGAGCCGGACGGACTCCGTCGACTCGTCGCTCGTCGCGCCGGGCCGCCTGGACCGCCTGGTGGAAGTGACGCTGCCCGACGGGGCGGCCCAGCAGGAGATCCTGGAGCTGACGAGACGGCGCACCGAGGCGAACGCCGGCCGCCCCCTCTTCACCGACATCGACTACCGCTCCATCCTGCCTCCCATGGGCGGGATGAGCGGCGCCGAGATCTCGGAGATCGCGCGGCGCGCCCTCGAGCAGAAGGTGCACGCGGCCGGCCAGGGGCAGGACACGGGGCTCGTGACCACCCAGGACATCCTCCAGCAGATCGACGCCTACCGCCGCATCCGGGAGATGGTCGAAAAGATCCGCTACGGCCAGTACCTCTGAGCCGGCTGCGGCCTGCTCGCGCTCCAGCCTGAAGGCGCCCAGGACGTTGGAGAAGTCGTCGGTCCAGGCGCGCGCGCATGCCCGCCCATCAATGATAGGATGGCCGATCGATGCCGTCGGTCACCCGGATTCGCGTCCGCTACAAGGACACCGACACCATGTCGGTCGTCTACTACGGCAACTACCTGACCTACTTCGAGGTCGCCCGGGTGGAGTACCTGCGCGAGCGGGGGCTGCCCATGTCCCAGGTGGACAAGCGCGTGCACTTGCCCGTGGTGGAGGCGCTCGTCCGCTATGTCAAGCCCGCGCGGCTCGACGACCTCCTGGAAGTGAGCTCGCGCGTGGGCGAGCGCAGGCGCGCGAGCTTCACCTTCTTCTACGAGATCAAGAACGAGGGGCGTGAGGTGGTGGCCACCGGCCACACGCGCCACGCCTGCTGGGATCCCGCCACCGCCAGGATGATCGCCATTCCCGACTGGCTCAAGGAGATCATGCCGGATGCCGACCTCGATCCGACCGATCGCTGACATCGCCCGCGAGCTGGGCCTCGCCGACGAGGAGTGGACACCCTACGGCCGCACGAAGGCCAAGGTCTTGCTGCCCGCCCTCCAGGCCCGGCGCGATCGTCCCGACGGCAAGCTCGTCGTGGTCTCCTCGATCACGCCCACGCCGGCGGGCGACGGCAAGACGACCATGACCATCGGGCTCGGCCAGGCCCTCTGGCGGATCGGCGCCAGGCCGGTCATCGCGCTGCGCGAGCCGTCCATCGGCCCCACCCTCGGCATGAAGGGGGGCGGCACGGGCGGAGGGCTCGCCCAGGTCGTGCCCATGGAGGAGATCAACCTCCACTTCACGGGCGACTTCCACGCCATCACCTCCGCGCACAATCTCCTGGCCGCGGCGCTCGACAATCACCTCCACCACGGCAACGCCATCGGCATCGATGTGCGCCAGGTGCTGTGGAAGCGCGTGCTCGACGTCAACGACCGCGCCCTCCGTCAGGTGATCGTGGGACTGGGCGGCCGCATGGACGGCGTGCCGCGCGAGGCGGGCTTTCTCATCACCTCGGCCTCCGAGATCATGGCCGCCCTGTGCCTGGCCGAGGACCTCGCCGATCTGAAAGCGCGACTGGGCCGCATGGTCGTTGCCCTCCGCGCCGACGGCGCCGCCGTGCTCGCTGACGAGCTCAAGGTCACGGGCGCCATGGCCGCCCTCCTGCGGGACGCCGTGCACCCGAACCTCGTGCAGACGATGGAGGGGACACCCGCCCTCGTTCATGGCGGTCCTTTTGCCAACATCGCGCACGGCTGCAACTCCGTGGTGGCCACGCGCCTGGCCCTCAAGCTCGGCGACATCTGCCTCACCGAGGCGGGCTTCGCCACCGACCTCGGGGCGGAGAAGTTCTTCGACATCAAGTGCCGGCTGGCCGGCCTCGTGCCCGACGGCGCCATGATCGTGGCCACCGCGCGCGCCCTCAAGTATCACGGCGGCATCCCCGTGCCGGAGCTGGGTAAGGAGAACCTCGAGGCCCTGGTGCGCGGGCTCGACAATCTCGAGGCCCACGTCACCTCCGTGCGGCAGTTCAAGGTGCCCGTGCTCGTCGGGCTCAACCGCTACCCCACCGATACCGACCGCGAGCACCAGGCCGTGCTGGACTTCTGCGAGCGGCTCGGCGTCTCCGCCTTCGTCGCCGACGTCTTCGGCCGGGGCGGCGAGGGCGGGGAAGACCTCGCGAGGGGCTTGCTCAAGCTCCTCGGCTCCGAGCGCTCGGCCTTCACGCCGCTCTACCCGCTGGACGCCTCCATCAAGGCCAAGCTCGAGACCATCGCCACGCAGATCTACGGCGCCGACGGCGTCGAGTATCCGAAGAAGGTGGATCGCCAGATCGCCCAGGCCGAGGCGCTCGGCTACGGCCAGCTGCCCGTGTGCGTGGCCAAGACGCAGCGCTCCCTGTCCGACGACCCGACGCTGCTCAACCGGCCCCGGGGCTTCAGGATCACCATCAACGACGTGAGGATCTCGGCGGGAGCGGGCTTCCTCGTGGCGCTGGCCGGCGACATCACGACCATGCCCGGCCTGCCGCGCAAGCCCAACGCGGAAGGCGTGGACGTCGCGCCGGACGGCACCATCACGGGACTCTTCTGAACGCTGTGCTATACTTTGCGACGGTCCGGGAGCGTCGCGGGCCATCTCTATGATTCAAGTCGACCATCTCACGAAGAGCTATGGGCCGGTCACGGCCATCCAGGACGTCTCCTTCACCGTCGGCAAGGGGCAGATCGTGGGCTTTCTCGGGCCGAACGGCGCGGGCAAGTCCACCACGATGAGAATCCTCTCATGTTTCATGCCCGCCTCGGGTGGCACGGCCCAGGTCGCCGGCTTCGATGTGTTCACCCAGTCGCTCGAGGTGCGCCGTCGCATCGGCTATCTCCCGGAGAACGCCCCGCTCTACGCCGACCTGCCCGTGGCCGCCTATCTCGACTTCGTCGCCGAGGCCAAGGGCGTGCCGCGCGGAGCCCGCCGGGCCAAGGTCGCCGACGTGATGGACCGCTGCTTCGTCACGGACATGCAGCACCGCCTCATCGGCAAGCTCTCCAAGGGCTATCGCCAGCGGGTGGGTCTCGCCCAGGCGCTCCTGGGAGATCCGGAAGTGCTGATTCTCGACGAGCCGACCATCGGGCTCGATCCGCGGCAGATCGCCGAGATCCGCGCCCTCATCAAGTCGCTGGGTGGCCAGCACACGGTCATCCTGTCGACGCACATCCTGCCGGAAGTCTCCATGGTCTGCGACAGCGTCATCATCATCAATCGCGGGCGCATCGTGGCCCAGGGGACCCAGGCCGAGCTGGTGCAGCAGGTCTTTCCCGCCGCGCGGCTCGAGGTGCAGGTGGCTGGGCCCACCGAGGCCGTGGCGAGCGCCTTCAAGGGGCTGCCCGGAGTCACCGCGGTCGAGGCGCTGGACATCCGCGACGGCGCGCCGCGCTTCCTGATCGAGTCGCCGCGCGAGCGTGACGTCCGCGGAGAGCTGGTCCGCCTCGTGACGGGACGAGGCTGGGGGCTGCTCGAGCTGCATCAGACCGGTCTCTCTCTCGAGGAAGTCTTCATCCGGGTGGTGGCGGGCGAGGACCATGCGCCCCAGATCGAGGAAGCCGTGGTGGAGAAGGCGCAGTGATGGGCTGGCTGCCCGTCTTCAAGAAGGAGATGCGTCTGTATTTCGGCTCGCCCGTGGCCTATGCCGTGGCGACCTTCTTCCTCTTCGTGACGGCCTTTTTCTTCGTACCCGCGTTCCGCGGCTTCGCCGATCTGTCGATGCGGGCGGCCATGCAGCCGCAGATGGGCGGGAACCTGAACGCCACCGAGAGCATTCTCCGGCCGCTCATCTACAACATGGCGGTGGTCCTGCTCTTCTTCATCCCGATGGTGACCATGCGCCTCATCGCCGAGGAGCGGCGGGCGGGCAACATGGAGCTCCTCTTGACCTATCCGCTGCGGGATGGCGAGATCTTGCTGGGCAAATTTCTCGCCGCTCTCGTCCTCTACATGCTCATCCTGGCCCTCACCCTCTTCTACCCGGCCACCGTCGCCTGGTTCACCCGGCTGGAATGGGGCGCGGTCGCCACCGGCTACCTGGGGCTCCTGCTCATCGGCGCCGCCTTCCTGGCCGTCGGGCTCTTCGTGTCCTCCACGACGGAGAACCAGATCGTCGCCGGGTTCGGCACCTTCGGGGTGCTCCTCGGACTCTGGCTCCTCGGCTGGTTCTCGGACACCACCCAGGGAGCGCTCCGCACGGTCGTCCAGCAGGCCGGCATCATCGAGCACATGGACAGCTTCGCCAAGGGCGTCCTCGAGACCAAGGACATCGTGTACTACGTGTCGGTGATCGGGTTCGCGCTTTTCCTGGCCCTGCGCTCCCTCGACTCCCATCGGTGGCGGGGATAGCGCGATGAGCCTGCTCAAGCGCTGGGGCATGTCGGCCGCCGTCGTGTGCCTGCTCGCCGCGGCGGCCCTGGCTCTCTTCGTGCCGTGGCTGACCAGGCTGCGGTGGGCCCTCGTGATCGCCGCCGGGATGCTCATCATTGCCACGGCTGCCGCCAACTGGCGCGAGGGCGCTTCGTTCCTGGGCCGTCGCGGCACGCGCTACGGCGCGAGTGCCGCCCTCCTCGTCGTGCTCGCGCTGGGCATCGTGGTCATGGCCAATGCCGTCTCCGTCCGCTACAGCGCCCGATGGGACCTGACCGAGAACAAGCGGCACAGCCTTGCCTCCCAGACCGTGAAGGTGCTCCAGGGGCTCAAGACGCCCGTGGAGGTCATTGCCTTCTTCCGCGCGGACCAGCCGGGCAAGCGCGTGGCCGAGGAGCTGCTGAAGCAGTACGCCTCGGCGTCGAAGGGCAAGCTGACCTATCGCATGGAGGATCCGGACCGGTCGCCCGGCCTCGCCAAGCGGCTCGGCGTCGAGAGCTACGGCACCCTCGTGCTCCAGAGCGGCGAGAAATCCGAGAAGGTGCTCGACGCCGAGGAGGAGCGGCTCACCAATGCCCTCGTCAAGGTCACGCGCTCGGGCAAGCGCGTCGTCTACGTGCTCAAGGGGCACGGCGAGCGCGAGATCGGCAATACCGAGCGCCCCGGCCTGAGCCGCGCCAAGGACGAGCTGGAGAAGGTCAACTACGAGGTGAAGGACCTCGTGCTCGCGCGCGATCCCAAGGTTCCCGCCGACGCCTCGGTGCTGATCATCGCGGGACCGCGCACGGACCTCTTCCCCCAGGAGCTCGAGGCCATCGACGCCTACCTCACCAGGGGCGGCAAGGTCTTTTTCATGGCCGATCCCTTCCAGGCGGAGGGGCTCGCCAAGTACCTGACCAAGTACGGGATCACCCTGGGCAATGACGTGGTCATCGAGCTCAGTCCGATCGGCCGTCTCTTCGGCGTGGGGCCCGAGGTGCCGGTAATCAACCAGTACGAGCAGCACCCGATCACCAAGGACCTGGGGGGCGTGATGACGCTCTTCCCGATCACCCGCTCGGTCCAGCTGTCCAAGGCCCAGGTCAGGGGCGTCGCGCCGCAGGTGCTGGCGCGATCGAGCCAGCAATCGTGGGGCGAGACGGACCGCGCCGGGCTCCAGCGGGGGGAGGTCAAGCCGGACGCCAACGACACGCCGGGCCCCGTCCCTGTCGCGGCGGTGGTGACGCTGGACGTGCTGCCGGGCGCCGGCGCCAAGAGCGAGGGCGCCCCGGATGCCGGCACCAAGGCGCGCATCGTCGTCGTCGGCACCTCGAACCTCGCCACCAACCAGTTCTTGGGCGCCCAGGGCAACCGCGATTTCTTCCTGAACGTGGTGTCGTGGCTGGCCGACGAGGCGGACCAGGTCGCCGTGCGCCCCCGGGATACGCGGCAGAACCCCATCTTCATCAGCGAAGCCCAGTCCCAGGCCGTCCTCTGGCTGTCCCTGCTCGTGCTGCCCGGCGCGGTGATGGTCTGCGGCATCTTCGTCGTGGTGAGCCGTCGTCGTCAGAAGTAGCTTCCGATCATGAGCTGGAAAACCCTGGTCATCCTGGCCGTCGTCGCGGCGGGTCTCGGCGGCTTCCTCGTGGTGGACAACTACTGGCTGGTCCCCAAGCGCGAGAAGAGCGAGGGCGCGAAGGGCCGCCTGTGGACCATCGAGCCCAAGGACGTGGAGACGGTCACCATCAAGCGCCAGAGCGAGACCATCCGCCTCAAGCGGGCCGCCGACGGTTGGGACATGCTCGAGCCCGTGAAGGCGCGAGGCGACCGGGGCGCCGTGGACGAGGTGGTGACGAGTCTGGCCACCTTGCGGTCCGATCGCGAGATCGATCCCAACCCCGCCAAGCTCTCCGACTTCGGGCTCGAGCCGCCCGCGGCCGAGGTCACGCTGGAGGTCAAGGGTGGCAAGGCGCCCCTGACCCTCTCCGTGGGCGGCAAGAACCCGACGGGCGTCTGGGTCTATGCGCGTGAAGGCAGCAAGCCCGCCGTGGTTGCCCTGGGCGAATCGGTGTTCCGCGACACCGCGCGTCCCGTCTCCGACTTCAGGGACAAGACGGTGTTTGCCTTCGACCGGAAGAGCGTCACTGCCGTCGACCTCGATCTCGACGGCTCCAAGATGACGCTCGAGGCCCAGGAAGGCGGCAAGTGGAAGATCGCCAAGCCCGGGCCGTATCCCGCCGACGCCGACATCGTCGCGGACGCGCTCGACAAGCTCGCCAACGCCAAGGTCAAGGAGTTTGTGGGCCAGCCGAGCCCGCTCGGACCTTATGGCCTCGACAAGCCATCGAGCGTCACCATCTGGCTCGGCAAGGACAAGGACCGCACGTCGAAGACCCTGCTCTTCGGCAAGGTGGACAAGGCGAAGAAGGGCGTCTACGTCGAGCGCCAGGGCGAGCCGGAAGTGCTCATGACGGCCGAAGAGGTCTGGGACAAGCTGCCCCGCACGGTCGCGGCCGCTCGCGACAAGATCGTCTTCACCTATGCCTATGACAAGGTGAGCCGCGTCGAGCTCGACCATGCCCGCGGCAAGGTGACGCTCGAGCGCGACGGCATCACCTGGAAGATCACGGCGCCCGAGGCCCTCGCCGCCGACACGGGGGTGGTCAACGGGCTCCTGTGGCGCCTGCGTGATCTGCGCGCCTCGGGCTTCCTCGACGAAACCGCCTCCGGCATCGCCCGCTATCTCGCCAAGCCCGCCGTCACCGTCCGCATCTGGGAGGAAGGCGCCAAGGAGCCGCGCACCTTTCTGCTCACCCAGTCCAAGGACCTCAAGGCCGGAGAGACGACGGGCGTGGCGGCCACCGCGGGACAGGGGCCCGTGGTCATGGTGGAGTCCAAGGCGGTGACCGACCTCGAGAAGACGGCCACCGACCTGCGCGACAAGACCGTCGTCGCCTCCTTCGACATGAAAGAGGTCAAGCGGGTCCGCGTGGTCGCGGGCGACAAGCGGCTGGTGGTCGAGAAGCGGGGCGAGGACAGCTGGCGCGTGGTGGAAGGCGGCAAGGGCGCGGCCAAGGACTTCAAGGTCACGGGTCTCCTCCTGGCCCTGCGCGCCCTGCGCTGGAAAGACATCGCGGCGCCGGATGCCTCCCAGGGGCAGAAGTTCGGCCTCGACAAGCCCGAGGTGGAGGTGACCGTGCTCAAGGGCGACGGCACCGAGATGGCCAAGCTCGCCATCGGGCGCTCCGAGGACAAGGCCGCCTACGTCCAGAGCAAGTCCGCGCCCGGCGTCTACGTGGTCGACCCCACGACACTCGATGAGATCCGCAAGGCGCCCACCGATATCCCCGGCTAGGCGGGAGGCTTCCTCATGACCACGCCGTCACCGTCCCTCTACCTCCGGCAGATGGAACTCGGCCCCATGCAGAACTTCGTGTACCTGATCGGGGACCCGGAGACGCGGGAGTGCGTGGCCGTGGACCCCGCCTGGGAGATCGACACGATCCTGGACCAGATCGCCTCCGACGACATGCGGCTCAAGGGCGTCCTCGTCACCCACACGCACCAGGATCATGTCGGGGGCCATCTCTTCGGCCACGACATCCCGGGCATCGAGGATCTTCTGGGCAAGGCCGCCGCCCGGATCTATGTCCACAAGGCGGAGCGGGAATTCCTCAAGGGCTTCGGCTCGGATCTGGTCAAGGTCGAGGGTGGCGAGAGCCTGGACGTGGGGCGCATGAAGATCACCTTCGTCCACACTCCGGGCCACACCCCTGGGTCGCAGTGCTTCCTCGTGGGTGGGCGCCTCATCTCCGGCGACACCCTCTTCATCCGCTCCTGCGGCCGCACCGATCTGCCCGGCAGCGACCCCGGGGAGATGTACACCTCGCTGACCCAGCGGCTGGGCGGCCTTCCCGACGAGACGGTCGTCTTCCCCGGCCACAACTACGGCGGCACCGTCACCACCATCGGGGACGAGAAGCGCCACAATCCCATGATGCGCTTCCCCTCCATGACGGAGTTCTTGCGGGTGATGGCGCGGTAGTCTCAGACGGTCTCCGCGGCCTCCTTGAGGGCCCGGTTCCTCGTCTCGAGGAGGGCCCCCATGTAGCGCTCGAGGAAGAGCCGGTCGGCCAGCCGCCCAAGCAATCCGAGCGGCGCCGTGTGCGCCCACTCGTCGACCAGCAGCGGCCCCCCCGCCCGGGCAGGAAGGCAGCGGTGGTGATGCTCGAATCGAGCAAAGGGTCCCGTCACCTGGACGTCCGCGAAATGCTTCGGCCGATCCATGGCGGTGACACGGCTGCGCAACCGCCAGACGAAGCCCAGGTGCCGGGCGCGCCATTCCACCTCGTCACCCAGCTCGATGAGGCCGGAGGTCTTCCCGGCCACCGCCTCCTCGTGCGTGTGGGCGAGGGAACGCTGGTGCAAGTCCAGATCGCGCGCGAGGTCATTTCGAGCGCCGGCTTCGCCGGCGTAATCTGTTCGGGGGGAGGCTTCGGAAGGGGGGCGGAGCCCCCCTCCGAGCTATTTAGCAGACGCGCCAGCGCTCATGGCACGCCTCCGGCTCGAAACATTCCCACTCGCGAAGG